>Ga0209594_1000661_pt1 | contig 19209 bp, 19 predicted proteins | sample AshMeaCrysSpring_FD_184126 | JGI IMG/M metagenome (GOLD analysis project Ga0209594, IMG submission 184126) | Groundwater microbial communities from Big Spring, Nevada to study Microbial Dark Matter (Phase II) - Ash Meadows Crystal Spring... | ecosystem: Environmental > Aquatic > Deep subsurface... | reverse complement strand
ATTGAGGTGGCCGTCCGGCCCCTTGAAGTACATACGCGCCGCGGACCAATGGTTGGCGCCGGTGCCGTCGGGGTGGAAAAAGATGACGCTGCCGGTGTGGAAGCGCCGCTGCCCGGAGCCGGCTTTTTTATCCTTGACATCATCACCGGCAGATTCCGCAAACGCGCCCGCGCATAGCAGCCAGACAAGCGCGAGCCCAGATGAGACCACCCTTGCGACCTTCCACATATCTGTACCTCCGCCCAGAACCAAATGTGGGGACATCCCAAGCCCAACTCCTCGGCCACGATCAGGGCATGCCCCGGCGCAGGGCCTCGCGGCCGGGGGCCTGGTTTTGGCGCACCAGGCTCGCCGCTGGGTTCAAAGCTCGCCTTGACAGAGTCCAAACCCTCGTGCCAAAAGGTACTGTTGCCGCAAGAAGCGCTGAAGCGGCTTCCTTCTGGGGGAAGACCGGACAGGAATGAACTCGGGCCAAGCCGACCCAACACCCGCTGCCGAAAAGAAAGACCGGGTATTCGACACCCTGCAGGGTCTGCGCCGGTCGTTCATCCGCATCGGCATGGCCGTGCTTGCCTGCTCGATCGCCGGGTACTATTCGGCCGAGCCGATCCTGCGGCACCTGCAGCGGCTGACGGGGGTCCAGCTGGCGGCCTACGGCGTGCCGGAGACATTGTTCGCATTCTTGAATCTGGCGCTGGCCGTCGGGGTCTTCGCAAGCATGCCCTACCTGCTCTACGCCCTTCTATCCGGCATCCAGCCGCTGTTCCCATCATTTACGCGCCGCATGGTGCGGGGCTTCTGGTTGGCCTCGGTCGTTCTGTTCTATGCCGGCGTTCTTTTCTGCATGCACATTTCACTGCCCTATGGCGTTCAGTTCCTGCTGGAGTTCGAGGGCCCGCACATCGAGGCCATCATCTCGGTGCGCAAGTTTGTGGCGTTCTGCCTGTTGTTTCTCTTCGGATTCGGGGCCATTTTTGAAATGCCCTTGGCGATGATCCTGCTGGGGCGGATCGGCGTCTTGACGTATCAGGGCCTGGCGAAGAATCGGCGCTATGCCATTCTCGGCCTCACCATCATTTCCGCTGCGCTCACGCCGACGCCGGACGCGTTCAACCTCGCCATGATGGCCGTGCCCCTTTATCTGCTGTTCGAGATCGGCCTCATCGGCATGCGGGTGGGCCGTTCGCCCGGAGAAAGCGCATGAGCAAAATCGTCGATCTCCAGGCGTTTCGAGAAAAGGTGCTCGAGCAGAAGAGCTTTGCGGCCTGGCAGAAGCGCTTCGGCGAATCCTACGGAACGCACACCCGCCTCAGCGATCTCTCCGACAAGACCCTCTTCAGCCTGGCGCAACCGGGGGAGAACAGCTCGACGGCGTTCTATGAGATCATCATGGGGGCGCTCGATCTCGGGCCGTCGGCTAAATTCTACTACCTCCCCAACGATGAGCAGATGCGCGTGGTCGATATCCATCTGTTCCTGGCCGATCATGTCCGGTTTGAGATGATGCGGCGCCTGGGCTGGCTGACCCGCCTGCCTTGCCAGGACACCAGCCTGATCGAGATGATCCAGCGGTTCGAAGCCAGCAAGCAGCAGTCCAAACTCGCGCCTCCGGAGCTTGCCGACTCCCACCCGGAATATGGCGCTTACAACCTGTTGGCACGCGGAGACCGGGAAGTGTTCATCCGGCGGATGCTGCGCGACGCCATCGAAGCTTTCAAGAAGCAGTTGGGCGAATGAATCTCGCCGCGGCGCCCCTCATGGTTCCTGCAGCCTGCCCTTGATCAGCTCGATGACGTCCGCCGGGGACCGGGTGCGCAGGATGTCCTGGAATTGAGCGCGGTAAAGCTGCACGGCGCTGATCCCCAGGGCGCCCAGGTCATATATCTTCCAGCTCCCGCCGCGGGTGTGCAGGCGGATGTCGATCGGAACTTCCTGATGGCGCCAGACCACGTTGGCGCGCACCAGGGCCCTTCCCGGCGCGACGATCGTCTGATCGCGCACGGTCACCGACTCGTTCGCATACGAGCGCTGCAGGCGGGAGAGGTAAAAGTCCGCCAGGAAGCGCGAGAAGACCTGCACGAACTCCTCGCGCTGGTTCGGAGAAAACGAGCCCCACTTGTCGGCCAGCACCCGCCGGGAAAACTCCACGAAGTCGAAGTCCCGATACAGCAGATCCCGCAGCCGCTCCTGCTGCAGGAGCTTGCGCTCAACCGACTGGCAGCAGGGATCTTGCAGAATGCGCCGCCCATCCTCGATGATCCGCTTGACGGTATCGCCGGGCTGGCTGGCGTTTGCCGCCGGAGGCTCGACCATCACCGCGGATAGCAGCAGTGCGATGCACCATAACGCACGGCCTCCTTTTTGCCGCGGGAGGGTCAGCGGAAATGCCCGATGGGTGGGAAGTTGGGTCAACATTCCTGTTGACTTTCCTACTTGATCTCTATATTTGGCTAATGGCTCAAATCAGGATGATGGCCTCATCATCCTCCATGCAACGCTTGCTGCCATCACCAACCAACTCGCCAAGGAGGTCAGAATGACGAAAGCGGATTTAATCGAGGCCATGGCCAAGGATGCCGGCATCACCAAAGTCGCCGCCGGCGCCGCACTGGATTCCTTTGTCGACGGGATCGTCAAAGCCCTTAAGAAGAAAGACGGCAAAATCACCCTCGTCGGCTTTGGCACCTTCTCCAAGGGCCGCCGCAAGGCCCGCACGGGACGAAACCCGCAGACCGGCGCCGAAATCAAGATCAAGGCCGCCACGGTCGTCCGGTTCAAGGCCGGCAAGAAGCTGAAGGCCGCGGTCTGACCCCCTTCTTTCTTTCAGAAGACAATAAGGGCGGTTTGCCGATCCGGCAACCGCCTTTTTAGCTTTTTCAACGAGCAGTCAAGGCGACGCAAGGCACCTCACGCCGCCTTGACCGCTCGGCGGATGCGCTCCATGGCCGCCTGAACCTTCTCGTAGTCGTTGAAGGCGCTGATGCGGATGTAGCCGTCGCCGCAGCGCCCGAAACCCACCCCGGGCGTGCAGACCACGTTGGCCTTTTCAAGCAAAAGGTCGAAGAACTCCCACGAGTCCATCCTTCCGTCCACCCAAATGTAAGGGGAGTTCTCCCCTCCGATGCATTCGTACCCCAGGGCGGTCATCTCCTTTCGAATCAGTGCGGCGTTGCGCAAATAGTAGTCGATGAGCTGGCGGCACTGCGTCCGGCCTTCCGGAGTGTAAACCGCCTCGGCCGCGCGCTGCACCGGATAGGACACTCCGTTGAATTTGGTCGTGTGCCGTCGCAGCCACAGGGCGTGCACCGACCGCGGCTCGCCGCCCGCGGTATAGGCCCTGCAGGCTTTCGGCACCACCGTGTAGGCGCAGCGCGTGCCGGTAAAGCCCGCCTGCTTGGAAAAGCTGCGGAACTCAACGGCCACCTCGCGGGCGCCCTCGATCTCGAAGATCGAATGCGGCAGCCGATCGTCGCGGATGAAGGTCTCATAGGCGGCATCGAAAAGGATGATGGCCTTGTTCTCACGGGCGTAATCCACCCACTGCCTGAGTTGGGGCTTGGTGATGGTGCCGCCGGTGGGGTTGTTGGGAAAGCAGAGATAGATCAGGTCGACCTTCTGTGCCGGCAGGGCGGGGATGAAACCGGTTGCGCGGGTGCAGTCCAGGTAGACCACGCCCTCGTAGCGGCCGTCCGTGAAGGGGCCGGTGCGGCCGGCCATGACATTGGTGTCGAGGTAGACCGGGTAGACCGGGTCCGGGATCGCCACGGTGATGCCGGTGGCGAAGACCTCCTGGACATTGCCGTTGTCGCACTTGGCGCCGTCGCTCACGAAGATCTCGTCGGCCGCGATGTCGGCGCCGCGGGCCTGGAAGTCTTCCGCGGCGATCTTCTCCCGCAGGAAGTCGTACCCCTGCTCGGGCCCGTAGCCCCGGAAGGTGGCGGCCTCCGCCATTTCGTCCACCGCCGTGTGGAAGGCCTGGATGCAGGCCGGCGGCAGCGGCCGGGTGACGTCGCCGATGCCGAGCTTGATGACGTCCTTGCCGGGGTGGGCCTTCTGGAACGCCGCCACGCGCTTGGCGATGTCCGAAAACAGGTAGGATGCCTGGAGCTTCAGGTAGTTCTCGTTGATGCGAATCATGTATCCCCTCTGACGGTTGCGTGGCAACCCACAGGATTTAAAAGAAGATCCTTGTTACCTGAGTCCGCTTCGAATTTCAACTTATTTCTTGACTTCGGTAGGCTTCCTTATTAGGGAAAACGGGGTGTCCGCAGGCCCTATGGGGCATGTCGTGGGGGCGTCACCCACAAGAGGAACGACGGTATCCAATTGGATCATGAAGGGAGGGCTTCGATGAAAAAGGGACGGGTGTGGAAAGCGAGTCTGCTCCTGATGGCGGGATGGGGGGTCGTTTCAGCACTGCTGCTTCCGGCGCCGGCCGCGGCGCGCAACATCAAGGTCGGCATCGTCGACACATACAGCGGGCCGCCGGCGGTTTTCGGCAACGACGCCTTGAACGGTTTCAAAATGGCCGTCGACGAGATCAACAAGCAGGGGGTCCTCGGCGGCAAGATCGAATTCGTCACAAGGGACGACAAGTTCAAGGTGGATATCGGCCTCAACATGGCCAAGGAGCTGGTGCTCAAGGAAAACGTGGACCTCATCGTCGGAACGGTCAACAGCGGGCTGGCCATGGCCGTCTCCGACGCCGTGGCCAAGAAGGAAAAAATCCCGTACATCGCCTGGATGAGCAAAAGCGAGAACGTCACCGGCAAGGCCGGCCATCGCTATGTCTTTTCCACCACCGAGAACACCGCCATGGCCGGCAAAACCGCGGCTACCGTGCTGTCCAAGAAACCCATTAAAACGATCTGGGTCGCCGGCGATGACTACGAGTACGGGCACGCCTTGGACGAGAGCTTCTCGCGCTACATGAAACAGATGAAGCCGGATGTGGAATTTATCGGCAAGACCTGGTGGAAGGTCGGGGAGCCGGACCTCGTGCCGTATTTCACGAGCATTCAGGCGGCCAACCCCGACCTGATTCATTTCTGCACCGGCGGCGCCAGCATGGCCAACGTGCTCAAGACAATCAAAACCACGGGCATCCACCAGAAGATCCCCATCTACATCCACACCGCCATCGACCATGCCGTGCTCAAGCCGCTCGGAACCGAGGCGCCGGAGGGCGTGATGGGCACGATGGACTACCTCTTCTACTACCCGGAACTCAGCACCAACCAGAAGTTCGTGAAAGACTATCAGGCGCTGTACAAGGCGCCGCCGGGGTTCCCGGCGTTTCATGCCTACACCACGGCCTATCTCATCGCCGAAGCCTTCCGCAAGGCCGGCCAGATCGACCGGGAGAAATTCATCGACGCCATCGAGGGGCTCAAGGTGGACACCCCCGTCGGCAAGGTCGAAATGCGGGCCTGCGACCACCAGGCGGTTTATCCCATGCTGTTCGGGACGACCAAGATTTCCAAGGACCACGGCGCAGCCGTCGCCACCGACATCATGACCCTGCGCGGGGCGGAGGTCATGCCGTCCTGCGAAGAAATCCAGGCGGCGCGCAAATGAGTTGAGCGCGGGTGCTCTCTGCCCGCCCCACTCGCTGCGGTGAGGGGCGGGCAGTTTGTTTAAAGGCGGACCTCCCCATGGAAACCAGCGTCACCCTGGCCGGTTTCGTCAGCCAACTGCTGGTGGGGCTCAGCCGGGCCATGATCCTGTTCATCGTCGCTTCCGGTCTGAGCTTCATTCTCGGCGTCCTGCGGGTGCCCAATGTCGCGCACGGCTCGCTTTACATGATCGGCGCGTTCGCCGCGCATACCATCGCCGTGGGATTCGAGGGCAGCGCGGCGGGCTTCTGGCTCGCCATGATCTGCGCCCCGCTGGTGGTGGCGGCAATCAGCCTGGTCGCCGAGCGGCTTCTGTTCTGCCACCTCTACGAGCGCGAGCACCTGATGCTGCTGCTCTTCACCTTCGCTCTGATGCTGATCCTGGGAGACCTCACCAAGATGACCTGGGGTGCGGACTACCGCTCGATCGTGGCGCCGCCCCTGCTGCAGGGGTCCGTTTCGGTGCTCGGGACGGCCTTTCCGCGCTACAACCTCTTCCTGCTCCTGGTCGGGCCGCTGGTGGCGGTCGGCCTTTGGCTGCTCTCGGCCCGGACCAAGTTCGGCAAGATCGCCCGGGCTGCGGCCGTGGACCGTGAAATGGTCGGCGCGATCGGCATCAACGTGAGCTGGGTCTTCGCTTTCGCTTTCATGCTGGGCTGCTTTCTGGCCGGCCTGGGGGGCGCCCTGGTGTCTCCGACCATCAGCATCACGCTCGGCATGGACCACTCCATCATCATCGAGGCCTTTCTGATCGTCACCATCGGCGGGCTCGGCAACATCTGGGGGGCCATGGTGGGCGCGCTCATCTTCGGAGTCAGCCAATCCATCGGGGTCATGCTCCTGCCGCAGTTCGCCATCGTGTTTCCGTATCTGGCGGTCGTCGTCATCCTGACCCTGAAGCCCACGGGCCTCCTCAAATCGGTCTGGTGAGAGGGCGCGGCATGCTCAAGGACATCCTGAACATCCCCGCATTCCTGTGGACCGCCGCCGTGCTGCTGGTGCTGGCGTTCGTGCCGTTCGCCGCCGGCCGATTCTATGTCTACATCCTCGCCGTCATCTTCGTGACCGGGTTGCTCGCCATGAGCCTGAACCTGCTGGTGGGCCACGGCGGCACCTACCAGTTCCATCACGGCGCATTCTATGGCGTCGGCGCCTACACCGCCGGGCTCATCATCACCAAGACTACCCTGCCGGCGTGGGTCGCGCTGTGCGCCGGGCCGCTCGCAGCGGCCGCCACCGGACTGTTCATCGGCGCCTTCTGCGTGCGGCTGAACAAGCTCTACTTCGGGATGCTGCAGATTTCCCTGGGTTCGCTGATCTGGATCCTGGCCCTGCGCTGGTACGGCCTCACCAACGGCGACGACGGGATCCACGGGATCCCGATGCCCGCGCTGCTGTCCGGCTCCGTCAACGCCTATTATTTCATCCTCATCGTCGTCAGCGTAAGCCTCGCCGTGATGTACCTGATCCTGAAATCGCCCTTCGGAGCGACGCTGCGCGCCGTGCGAGACAACCCCCAACGCTGCCAGGCGGTCGGGATCAACGTGCGGCGCCACCAACTGCTGGCCATCGTCATCGCGACCTTTTTCGCCGGCGTGGCCGGGGTGCTGTTCGTCGTTCTCGAGGGGTCGGTCTTCCCGGACATGCTCTTCTGGGTGATGTCGCTCGAGATCTTCATCATGTGCCTGCTGGGCGGCTGGTTCACCTTCTTCGGGCCGATGCTGGGAGCGGCCATCATGGTGGCGCTGCGAACCTTTGCCGGCAGCTACACCGATTACTGGACCCTGATTCTCGGGGTGGTCCTGATCCTGCTCATCTTTTTCCTGCCGGACGGCATCATGGGAATCAATCCGAGAACCTGGCTGCGCGGCCGTGAGCGGCGCCGCGCGATGCCCCCCCTCCGGTAGGCAGGCGAAGCCGATGCTGCAGGTCGAAAACCTCCAGAAATCGTTCGCCGATTTCAAAGCCGTTGACGGCGCCGACCTCACGGTCCGGAAAGGCGACCTCGTGGCGGTGATCGGGCCGAACGGCGCCGGCAAGACCACGCTGTTCAACCTGATCACCGGGCACCTCGCACCCGACGGGGGCCGGATCCGTTTCAAGGGCGCGGACATCGCGGGACTTCCGGCGCATCAGATCTGCCGCAAGGGCATCGCGCGGTCGTTTCAGATCGCCAACATCTTCCCCCGGCTGTCGGTCTTCCGCAACGTCCAGGTCTCGGTGCTCTCGCAGAAGAAGCTGAGCGCAACCCTCTTTCGGCCCGCGCGGACGATGGTGGTCGAAGAGACCCACCGCATCCTGGACAGCGTGGGCCTGAGCGAGAGGAAGCTGGATGTCGCCGGCTCGCTCTCCCACGGCGACAAACGGATCCTGGAGATCGCGATCGCCTTGGGCAACGAGCCGGAGCTGCTGATCCTGGACGAGCCCACGGCCGGGATGTCCCCGGACGAGACCACCACCACGATGGGGCTGGTGAAGCGGCTCGCCGCGGAGCAGGGGCTGACCATCCTTTTCTGCGAGCACGACATGGACGTGGTGTTCGACGTGGCCACGAGCATCATGGTCATGCAGCACGGCCGCACCATCATCCAGGGCCAGCCGCAGGAAGTGCGGCAGAACGCGACGGTCCAGGAAGCCTATCTGGGAGGTGCCTGAGCCATGCTCGAGGTCCAGGGCATCCACACCTATTACGGGTTGAGCCACATCCTCTTCAACGTTTCCTTAAGCGTCCCGCAGGGCCGGGTGGTCTGCCTGCTCGGCCGCAACGGCGCCGGCAAGACGACCACCCTCAAGAGCATCATGGGGTTGGTCGCGCCCGCGCGCGGCCGGGTCCTTCTGAACGGAGAGGACGTCACCGGCGCCGCCCCCTACCGGCTCGCCCGCAAGGGCATCGGCTACGTGCCGGACGACCGCCGCATCTTCGCGGACCTCACCGTGGGCGAAAATCTGGAGATCGCCGCCCGGGCGGCGGCGGGACCGGAGTCCTGGGACAAAGACCGGGTCTATGATCTCTTTCCGCCGCTGAAGCCCATGGACGGCCGCAAGGGGGGACTGCTCAGCGGCGGCGAGCAGAAGCTCCTGGCCATCGCGCGCGCGCTGATGACGAACCCCAAGCTGCTGCTGCTGGATGAGCCGACCGAGGGGGTGGCGCCGATCATGGTGAAGAGCTTCGAGGAGCGCATCCGCCGCCTGAAGGAGCTTGGGTTGACGGTGCTCCTCGCCGAGCAGAACCTCAAGTTCACCCTGGGCCTGAGCGACTACGGCTATGTCATCGACAACGGCCGCATCCGCTGCGCGGGCGCGGTCGGCGATCTCATGCAAAACGAGGATGTGCGGCGCTTCTGCGGGCTGTGACCGGAGGACGCCGCGTCTGGATGGCAGGCAGAGGAGTTCGCCGCCGCATCCCGTCCAATGCCCTTCACTCGGGCCGGTGCACCGACGGGCCGGCCGGGGTCATTGGAATTTTCGCGCCGGTGCGCGAAGATAGGCTGGAATGCCAATCGAGCGGCGTTACGTTCCGACCCGGCCCGTGGCCCGCATGTACCAGAGCCCGGCAACGGCGAATTGCCGTTGCTGCAGGCAGGCCAAAAAGGCCAGTTGCGCCGCGGCAGTCGAATGCTTCAGGCGCCAGGCGCGTTTTGCGGCGTGCAGGGCCTTGGCCCCCTCGTTTTGGCGCAAAAAACGCCGGCCGGCCGCCAGGAGTTGGTCCGCGGCTTGCAAAATCTGCCGCAACGCGCCCAGGTCCGCCCCGCAGCGGCCACACTGCGTCTCGGACAAGCTGGTTCTACGGCAGGCCGGGCAGGTGATCTCCACGCGATATCAATCCTCCAGGTAGAAGAGCATGTCGGACAGGGATTCGTTCAGCTGCTTCAGTTTGGGCAGATCCCCGTCGGCCACGGCCTTCTGGCTTTCGGCCAGCAGCCCGCGAAGCTCTTCGGCGTCCGTCGCATCGATGTCATTCAGAAGAACGGTGGCCCGCTTGCGCAGTTCCTTGGCCCACACGATGACATGCTGCTTGTCTTCGTCGGTGTCCTTGGAACGGCCAGGCGCGGCCGGGTCGGGACCAAAAGCGGCGCTCAAATGCTCACGCGCCTGATCCAGGTCAAACGCGGCGGCGCCGCTGCCGGCTTGCATTCTGACGGTTTTGGACAGGCCGGTGCGTTTCTCCACGGCCGTGACTTCGAGCACCCCGTTCAAATCCAGGGCCAGGGTAAGGATGATTTGATTGCCGGCCGGAGTGTCCTTGAGCCCTTCGACCAAGAAATTGCCGATGAAGATATTGTCTTCGGCCGACGGCGACTCGCCCTGGTAGATACGCACATCCACGGCCGGTTGGCCGTCATACATGGTGAGGAAAACCTCGCCCTTGCGGGCGGGCAACGGGGTGCCGCGGTGGATCATGGGCACATACACATTCTCCTGCAGCATCCCGTCGAGCATGCCCACGGCGCCGGTCCCAAAGGTGTAAGGCGTGATGTCCACCAGAACACTGGCGGTTTTTTGCCCTTTAATCACCCCGGCCTGAATGGCGGCGCCCATGGCCACGATGAGGTCAGGATCAATCTCGTGGCGCGGTTCGACCTGGATGGCCTGGCGCACGAGTTGCGCCACCAGCGGCGTTCGCGAAGCTCCGCCCACCAGGATCACTTTATCCACCGCGCCGGGCAGGATGGCGGCGTCTTTAAAGCAGCGATGCACGCAATCAATGGTTTTGCGCAGCAGAGGACGGATCATCTCTTCGTACTCTAAACGCGCGATTTCCAGATCCAGGTGCAGGTCGCCGACAAGGTACTCCTCACGAATGCGCGCAAAGGGTGCATCGGACAACGCGCGCTTGGCTTTTTCAACGGCCACCCACAGGCGGTTGCGGGCCTTCAGATCGTCCATCAGGCGAACGCCGTGCTGATCGAAAAAGACTTGGTCGGCATAGGCCATCAGCAAATGATCAAAATCGTCGCCCCCCAGATGGGTGTCGCCGTGGCTGGACTTGACTTCCACCACGCCGCGTTGCACCACCACCAGGGAGGCGTCGAAGGTGCCGCCCCCCAGGTCGTAGACCAGCACGGTCTGGTCTTTGGTCTGATCGGTGTCATAGGCCAGGGCCGCGGCGGTGGGCTCGTTGATGATGCGCCGGACCTCCAGTCCCGCCAGGGCCCCGGCGTTTTGGGTCGCCTTGCGCTGGGCATCGTCGAAATAGGCCGGCACCGTGATGACCGCTTCGGTCACCGCTTCGCCCAAATGAGCCTCCGCCGCGGTTTTGAGTTTGGCCAAGATCATGGCCGAAATTTCTTCCGGGCTGAAGGAACGACCCGCCAGCGCGACCTGCGCCGCCTCACCCATTTTGCGCTTGATCGATAGAACCGTAGAATCGGGGGCGGCCACCATTTGGTTCTTGGCCACCTGCCCGACAACGATGTTGCCGCCCGGATCGATGCCCACGCAGGAGGGCATGATCGACTGGCCGTCTACGGGGATGATATGCGGTCGGCCGTCTTGGATGACGGCCACTTCCGAATTGGTGGTTCCCAGGTCAATGCCCACGACGGCGCTCATGTGACACTCCCTTTGCGGATCGCGATTTTGACTTCAGCAAACTTCAGGACCTCATCGTTGTGCAGGTAGCCGGCCGCAATCTCTTCGATGACCGTGTTGTGCGGCAACGAAGGATTCTCTTCCACCGCCACGGCCTTCATCCGCGTGGGGTCGAATCCATGGCCGACCGTTTCCATGGCGACAACGCCCGCATCGCGCAACAGCGATTCAAAATGCTCGCGCAACAGGGCAAATCCTTGTTCAAAGGAGGCCCAAGCCGCCGCCCATTGCCGGCGGGCGGATAAAAGACCGGCCCGCGGCGGCTGCGCAAGCTTTTGGGCCAACCGATTCAATCGTTCGAGCATTTCCGCGTAGGGCGTCAAAAACCGTTTTTGGGCGGCTTGTTCCGAGCGGCTGCGTTCCTGCCGTTCGGCGCTCAGGCGGTCGGAGAGCTCGCGCAGCATGCCTTCGAACCCCTCCAGGGTTTCACCGAAGCGCACGAATGTTTCGTGACTGCGCCGCGAGCTTTTGCTCACGTCGCTGCGCAGCACGCACAAGGCCTCGAAAAAATCATACAGGTCGGGAGCTTGGGCATCGTCCGGGGACGCCGCCGCCATGCCGGGAGCCTCTTCTCCGCCGTCGGCTCCGCTTTCCAACACGTCAAGCCATTGTCTGAAATTCGCTTCTATCGCCTGCTTCCACTCGTTCACGATTTGAGCGCCCCTTCCGCTGAATCGGCTGCCGCGGCCGAATGGCCCCGGGATCATGGGCCGCGCCCGCTACCGGCCGGCGCACTCTCTGAGCCTGCGCTTCAGACTCTCAAAATCAGGAGGCGTGCGCCTTTCATTCCAGGCGAAATGCTGCACCACGGCCTCCATGGGAGCGTCTACGCCGGGTTGCATGTCAAACAGTTCATAGTGCAAGCGGGATTTTTCATCTCTCAAGGCCTGATAGGCTTCACTGATGGCGGTGAAGCGTTCCGGATAGCGCTCCGGGGGAAAGCGCTTGATGGCATCCAGATACGCACTGCGTACGGTCCCGTCGTCCGCCTGGGGCGACACGCCCAACACATCATAAGGGTTCATCATCTGCTTTCCTGGTGCCAGCCGACGGTGCCCATGGCATCAAAACAACTCCAACTGTTGCGGCCCGGGTGGCGAAGGCTTTTTGCTGTCGGCCTTGGCCTTGGGGTGTCTGGGCTTCGAAGCAGGGCGCGCCGGTGGCACAAACTCGTTCATCAACGCTTTGATCGACTCATCGTCCCCATCATCTTCATTCCAATCGTTTTCATCGGGGATGCCCCCAAAGGGTCGGTCGCCCTGCGCAAAGGGGCCCGCAGCTTCCAACTCCTTGAGCCGTTTTTGCACCTGGGTCACCACGGAGTTCTCCTGCTGCTCGCGGGCCAGTTGCAAAAGGGTCTTCAGTTCCTTGATCTCTTTTTGAGGAGTGAGGGCGAGCCCAACCTCTTGCTGAGCAAGGTACCTGTAGAAGCGGAAAAAGGCGTCATCGGGGTTGCATCGCAGCATATTGTCCGCGCAGGCCACAACGAGGTCCAAGCTATCACAACCGTCGGAAAGCGCATAGGCCATGATGGATTTGGCCTGCGGCCGCGTCATTTCGAGTTCCACCGCCCGGGCAATGTAGCGATGGATCGGCTTTGTTTCTCCGGCCAGCAGCGCGTCTGATTCCGGCAAGCGGAACGCATAAAGCAGCGTATCCGCGAAGTCCACCGCGATGGCAACGTCGACCGGCGCTTTCAAGCTCTTGCGGACCAGATCTTCACTCGGTTTGATCGAACCTGAGGGGGCGCCATAGTGCCGCGCGAAGATCCAATAGAAGTAGTGCAGCTTTGTTTCACCGCCGGGCCGCTGGGCCTTGGCCTGCGCCCACATCGCCGCGGCTCTGCCGCTGTCGCCGTTGATCTCTTCGAAGGCCGCCCAGCGCACATAAAGATAGGCGCGCCCGCGATTGAAATCGTCTGAATGCGCATCCGACGCATCGAGGGCCCGGGGCAACAGTTCGCGGCATTTTTCAGCCTGTCGCCTGCTGGCGTAGTTGTGCGCAGCCTTGATGCAGGCCACGATAAAGGCTTCGCGCACAATTTTATCCATGGGATCTAGAGCCAGTGCCTGCTCGAGGTACCCCATGGCCTTGATCAAGGCCTTGCGCTCCAGACAGCGCTGGCCGGCCTTGAAAAGGACATCTTTTTCCCCGGGAAACTGCCTGACCAATCGATCCAGCAGCTTGTTGACCTTGCCGTCGTCGCCGTTTGTTTCGTAGAAGCGGATCAGCGATAGTTGGGTGTCCTTGTCGTCGGGGTTGGCCAGCAGGCTTTTCTCGTAGAAGCGCTGGGCCAGCTCAGGGTTTCTAAAGATGGGGCGCTTTCGTCGTCGGCGAGCGAAAAAAAAGGGGGACGCCATGTCCTCCGGGGCTTGCGTAGCAAAAAAATCTCCCAACCGTTGGTAAACCAGCGCGCGAACCTTGGGGTTCTCACCATGAACTAGGGCGTGAAGGCCGATGAACTCCTCCCACCGATCCATCACCTCCCCATCCGCCTGTGAATAGGCCTGCGTGTACAACGCAACCGTACGTTGCACCCAGGTGCGTTCGGTTGGATTGCCGGCCTTCTGGCAGAAGGCGGAATCCGCCAAATGCCGGATATATTTTTGTGCTTGTTCGAAAGGCATTTCGAAAACGGCGTTATAGTAGAATTGGGTCAAGGTGCGCTCCAACCCGGTTGAAGCGGATGGGAAGGAATCGAGCGCAGCCATCAAATGGGCGTGGGAATCCCGAAAGCGCTGGACCTTCCAAAGATAGTCGGCCCTGGCGATGGCCGGGGCGATGGCCTCGTACCCGGCCGCGACGCAGGCGGCCTCCAGCGCCGCCGGCTCCTTGGTGGCGTCCTCTTTGCCGGCGTTATTGGCCAGAAGCCGCGCATAGGTCGCCGCGAAAGCTCCGGGGACTGTGCCGGCAGGGATTTTCTCGAAGGCGGCGAGCGCTTTGCCATCCTCATGCGCATAAAACGCGCACAGCCCTTTGACCAACCATTTCCAGGAGATGAAGATCGAGCGCAGACCAATCGGCTTGATCGCTTCCAAAGCCAGACCGTAGCTTTTTTCGGCGATGGCTTTGAGGGCCGTTTGAATCCGCCCCAGGTCACAACGAACCGCTTCCGACAAACCGGATGGCCGGGGCATCTCGTCGAAGGCCGTGATCAGGGCGTCGGCCGCCAAAGCTGCGTCCTGGCCGGGCAATGCATCGGCGGCACCCAATACATCCGCGGCCACCTGCGCTGCCTTGGCGAACTGTTGGCGCTTGCACCACAACCGAATGCTCTCCGCGCAGGGCCTGTTGCCCGCAAGCTTCTCGATATGCTCCAGAACCATGGCCGCCTCTTGGACCATCCCCTTTTGGAGCCGTTTTTTGTACAGCCCCTCGTAGGAGGCCCGCAGGTGGGACCGGTAGGTCTCGGGGTCTTTTTTGAACAGCTCTTTGTAGGCGTCTGCGGCCTGCCGAAACCGTCCGGCCGCCAGGTGTTCCGCGGCCTGCCGCTCCAGAGGCTGAGCCGTTCTGGTCTTCTGCATCGCCTTGTGTTTTTTGTTCTTTTTCTTGCCCATAAACCGGCAAAATGCCCTAATTGGAATCTCGCTGTCAATGGAAAGATCTGGAGCTGAGCGCCTTTCAGCGCCTGCGCCAAATCGGATTGCCGCAATTGATCGGCCGGTCAGCCGGTGATCACGAAAAGATGGACCTCCCGCGGGCCGTGGGCGCCGTGGACCATGGTGGCCTCGATGTCGGCGGTCTTGCTGGGGCCGGAGATGAAGGACATGTAGTTGGAAAGCCCCTCCGGCCGACAGTGTTCGTCCCAGCGCAGCAAGGCGAAGAGCTCTTTCATGTCGGTGAGGATCTGGTCCAGATGAATGACGGCGATGTGGATGGAGGGCACCAGGGCGACGGAGCGCGGCTGGCCGGGGCGGTTGCGCATGACCAGCGTCGCGGTGTCGGCCAGGCAGAAGTCGGCGGACGTCACGCCGACGAACGAGGCGATGATGCCGGCGCGCTGGCGCTCGCGTTCAATCCGATCGAAGCCCGGGTCGGCTTCGGTGGGGATCGGGGCGGTGACATGCACCGGCACGTGCAGCCGGTCGAGCGCCTCCGGCAGGCTCAGACGATCGATGAGCGGATGCCGCCAGGCCGCAATCTGTTTCGCATCTCCCCATTCCGGCGTTTTAGCAGCGACCAGCCGGACGATGGCGGTGGTGGCATAGGCGCTGTCCGGAAGCGCCGTCACGTTGAGGTTGATGGGCCTGGCGGCCGCGGCGAGCCCTTCCAGCAGGGCCTGGCGTTCCGCCGCCGTCCGCCGGCGGACGGCCTCCAGCAGCCGCACGTCTTCGGTCGAGGGCCCTGCGGCGAACAGATGCCCCACCCCCCGGGGTATATCGGGCGCATGGCCCAGGGCCGAGCGGATGCGTCGCACAAATTCGATCTGATCTGGAGTGGTCATTTTCAGCTTTTTCTCGTCCTGCGCCAGCGCGCGATGAACGTCTCATCCGCCAGCGGGTGCAGGTCGCGGCTGCGGGTCCAGCCGTTCAACGGCGGCGGCAGCCGGCGGAGCATGCCATTTTTCCGAGGCAGCAGCCTCTGCCCGGCGGCGGCGAGCTTGAGGCCGAGCTCGTAGGCCCGGCGGCTGCGGATGAACCACGACCAGCCGCGGTAGGCCAGGCCCTCGGAGCGGCTGGCCGGTTCGACCTGCCACTGGGGATCTCCATAGGCCAGCTTTTCCCGCAGGGCGAGCAGCATGCGCGGCAGGTCGATGTTCATCGAGCAGGCGTCCATGCAGGCCCCGCAGAGCGTCTCGCCCCGGAAGAGGTCCTTGGCGCGGTTGATGCCGGTCAGCAGCGGCGTCACCACCGCTCCGACCGGCCCTGAATAGGCAAAGCCGTACGCGTGGCCGCCGATCTTGGCATATACCGGGCAGACGTTGAGGCAGGCCGCACAGCGGATGCAGTAGAGCATCTCGCGGAACTGCGGGTCGGCCAGGATCCGGCTGCGGCCGTTGTCGATGATGACCAGGTGGAATTCGTCGGGGCCGTCCGATTCGCCGACATGGCGGGGTCCGCCGATGTAGCTCGCGTAGGTGCCCATGGTCTGGGCGGCCGCCCCCCGGCACAGCAGCCGCAGAATGATCTCGTACTCGTCCAGCCGCGCCACGATCCGCTCCATCCCCATGAAGGCTACGTGCACCCGGGGCATGGTCGTGGCCATGCGGATGTTGCCTTCGTTGGACACCGTGGTGATGTGGCCGGTTTCGGCGCAGGCCATGTTAACGCCGGAGGTCCCCATGTCCGCGGCCAGGAACTTCTCGCGCAGCGCCTTGCGGGCGGCCTGGGTCAGCTCGGGCGGATCGGTGGTGCGGCGGATACCGAGTTTCCGAACAAACAGATCGGCGATTTCGTGCCGGTTCTTGTGGACGGCCGGGGCGATGATGTGCGAGGGGGTTTCAGCGGCCAGCTGGACGATGTATTCGCCGAGATCGGTCTCGACCACCTCGATCCCCGCCGCCTCAAGCGCCGGGTTCAGACTGATTTCCTCGGTCACCATGGACTTGCCTTTTACGACCCGGCGCACGTTGTTGCGCCGGGCCACCGCCAGGCAGTAATCGACCGCCGCTTGGGCGGTTTCGGCAAAATAGACGTTGCCGCCATTGGACCGGATCTTGTCCGCGAGGATTTCCAGGAGCACATCGAGATTCGCGATCGCCGTCTCCCGAATCTCGTGTGCCTTGAGGCGCAGGTCCGGGCCTTCGGGCAGCCGCCGGTAGGCTTCCGCCGTCCCGCGGCCGAAGCGGTCCTGAAGTCCGGCCAGCGCCCTCTGGAGTACGGGATTGGAGATGCCGCGTTTGGCCTCTTCGATATAGTTTTCAGTGCTTATGCCGGACATTGGATAAATTAGGGTTCAAGGGGCCGGGGATTCAAGGGGTCGAGTGAATCAGCTTTCATTACACGCTAGCGCCGATGGGCCAAAACCTCTGCGATGTGCATCGCCTTGATCGTAAGCCCTCGGCGGCTGACGGCGCCGGCGATGTTGAGCAGGCAGCCCGTGTCGCAGCCGACCACGGTGTCCGCGCCCGAATTGATGACGTGATCGACCTTGTCGTTGACCATGGCTGCGGAGATGTCCGGGTATTTGACCGCAAAAGCGCCGCCGAACCCGCAGCAATAGTCGGAATTTTTCATCTCCACCAGAGTGAGCCCCGCCACCTTGCGCAGAAGGCGGCGCGGCTGCTCGCTGACGCGGATGCCGCGCAGCAGGTGGCACGAGTCGTGGTAGGTTACTGTTCCGGGATAGCAGGCGCCCACGTCCTCCACCTTGCGCACGTCGACCAGAAATTCGGTGAACTCGTAAGTGCGGGCGGCGATGCGTTCGGCCCGCGAGCGCCAGAGGGGGTCGCCCTTGAACAGCTCCGGGTAATGGTGCCGCACCATGTGGACGCAGGATCCGGAAGGCGACACGATGGTCCCGGCGTTCTCGAAGATCTCGATGAACCGCCGAGCGGCCGTCCGGGCCTCGTGCCTAAAGCCGGAGTTGAAGGCCGGCTGACCGCAGCAGGTCTGGTCCGTGGGGCAGTCCAGCTCGAGCCCGAGACCTTCCAGGACACGGACCATGGCCTCGCCGACATGCGGCCAGACGGTGTCTACCAGGCATTGAATGAACAAGGTGATTTTGCGCATTTCCATCCGGCTCGCGTCGCTCAGCTGCGGGAGGGTGCCATCGTTACCCTATTCCATCCGAAAAATCCAGCCATGGCCGCACGCCACGAGCGCCCCGGCCCGAGGCTTTCTTGAGGGGTGTCTCTATGCTAAAATGGTTCCAACTCCACGACGGATCGGATCATAAAGGCCATGGGCCCGAATCCCATCGCGCTTCTCGAGCTGGCTGAAAAAATAGAGCATTTAGCGCAATTTCAGGACAGGATCGAAATCCCCGCCAGCATTCCCCAGATCTGGGAGGCGTTCTTGAGGGATGCGCGCAACCTCATCGAGCTCGATGGCGGGGCATTGTTCACCGTGGATGAGAGCACTCAGGAGTTCGTACTGGTCCATGCCGCCCCCGAGAGCCTCAAGGCGGAGTTTCAAAGAGAGATCGACGCCCAGATCGAAGTCGGTACCTTTTCGGTAATTCTAAAACGCCGTCTGCCGTCCTTCACCCCCTCCATGACCCTCCGGAACGAGCTCTCCGTGGTGATGCTGCCGTTGGCCACCGTGAAGCGCACCCTGGGCATGGTCATGGTGCTCACACCTTTCCAGGAGAGCCGGGTGACGCAGGAAAACATGCGTCTCCTGGCGGTCCTGGCCCGGCAGTGCTCGCTGGTCATGGAAAATTCGCTTCTGTATGGAAAGCTGCGCAAGGACAAAGAATCCCTGCAGGAAGCCAATTCGAAGATCCTGTACCTGTCGCAGCGCGATGCCCTGACCGGGTGTTTCAACCGCGGATACCTGAACGATCAACTGCCGCGCGAGATCCGCCGGGCGTTGCGTTACCGGCGCGCGCTTTCGGTCGCGCTCTGCGATCTCGACCACTTCAAATCCATCAACGACTCCTACGGGCATCAATGCGGGGACCGGATTCTCAGAGACTTCGTCGAATCCTTGAACGAGCTCGTCCGCACGGATTCGGACTGGCTGGCGCGCTACGGCGGGGAGGAGTTTCTGCTGGTGCTTCCGGAAACCTCGCTGGAGAATGCCGAACGGCTGGCCGAGCGGCTGCGGGCGCACATCACCGGCAAATCCTTTGCCTGGCAGGAAGAGACCATCAAGATTACGGCGAGCTTCGGAGTGGTCGGCTTCAGTGCCGGTCGCCTTTCCCGGAGCCTTCGTGCGGAGGCGATGCTCATCCGGGCCGATGAGTACCTCTATCGCGCCAAGCAGCTGGGGCGGGACCGCGTGGTCAGCGGGCCGTTCGCTTAGTACACCGCTTCATAAATACGGCAGCGTATGAAACCTGCTGTCAAATCCCTCCCGGCCTCCCTTTGCCAAAGGGAGGAGAAGATTTCCCCCTTTAT
>Ga0209594_1000660_pt1 | contig 19213 bp, 32 predicted proteins | sample AshMeaCrysSpring_FD_184126 | JGI IMG/M metagenome (GOLD analysis project Ga0209594, IMG submission 184126) | Groundwater microbial communities from Big Spring, Nevada to study Microbial Dark Matter (Phase II) - Ash Meadows Crystal Spring... | ecosystem: Environmental > Aquatic > Deep subsurface... | reverse complement strand
AATTTTCAAATACTACAAAAGATAATTCTGGACCTATATACTCAAAACCGCTTATTTCAATCTTATCCATATATCCTCCAATAATAATTATCAAAATCCATATAATTTTAGATTTTTAGTTGGTCTACTATCTACGCTATCCAAAAAGTTATGTTCGTTTCAGTTCCATAAACATTTAACACATAATACTTTTTTTCTCATAGTTTTTGGTTTTAATTCTATACAGAGCCTATTATAAAGATCTCTAATAAACTCTTCAGTAACTCCTCTTATATGTATATCAGCTTTTCCGGCCAATTTATAGATACTTATACCGATATCTGTCTTTTTTATCTCTATAGTTTCAAGCATAGGACTTATAGTGTATTCCAATATGTCCATTTATATATTTTTCCTATCTGTTCGTATATATCAATTACAACATATCATCATACAATAGCTATATATCATTTTGTTTTTTCTTATTTTCTTCTTCTAGTATTCTCTTTAATATGTCATTGGCCTTCTTGAGCTCATCTTCTCGCTGTACACCTTTAACTCTATATTGTTCGTACCATCCTAATTTATAAGGCCTTCCTTTTGCATCATATCTAAATATACTAACACCTGTCTGTCCTTTTACTACGGAGGGAGGAAATTTATATATTTCTTCGACCATCTTTCCATCTTCACTTTTACAGATACATATCATATCTTCGTACTCTTTATTAAATTCGTTATCCCAATGTGTAAAAACCCACCACCTATTTATAGGATTATATCTTCTTCCTTGGACCTGGTGTAACTTTCCATCTTTATCTGCGAAATCTACAGGGGTTTCATAATTATCATATTTGGCATTTAAATCTTCCCAATCATATAATTCCTTCACTAATCTTTGGGTTATATTTCCTTCTGATCTACCACAATCTGGATTAAGGCTACCTGTCCTACTACCTCTCATATATTTTATTATATTATTTGTACTATTTGGTAATCTTTTTCTATAGACATTACCGTGCTTTTCACAATACCAAATCGATTTTCCATCTATAATAAAATTTCTAGCATTTCTTGGATGTAAGTTTTCTGGGCGCCTTTTGTTATCTTCTGTTATAAATTCACATCTATTTCCTTCATTATATCTATAGACCTTTTTATTTCTTTTATATGGTTTATCCCATCTTTCTAGACCTTCCAACTCTTCTCTACTAGGATTTCTGTTTTTTACATTTCCGTCCTCATCTGTAACTACCCATTTCAATTTCCCGTCAACGAGTCTCTTTTCCTTATATTCTGACATATCCTTACTACCTCTATTTCTAACTTATAATACTCTCACCACCTTAATGGTATTTTGGTCCTAGCCTGGCCAGGCTAGGACGCATAGGTAGTAAGAATACCATCTTATTCATAATCGAATAAGTATAATATGTTTTATAAATATATTATCGTTCATAATATCTTATCTATTGAACTAACAGTCGCCCAATCAATAATTTTGAAAAATGCGTCTATGTAATCTTTTTTATTTGTTCCATAATCCAGCATATAAGAATGTTCAAATACATCAAGGATTAGAATTGGGTATGCTGTACATAAATGATTGGTAGCATGATTTTCGATCCATATATTGAAGAGTCTTCCGGATTCTCCAGCCAAAGGATCTAGATATAATATCACCCAACCAATACCTCTAATTAGTCCTGTTGATTTGAAATCCCTTTCCCAATTATCATACGAGCCAAAATCTTCAACAATCTTTTTATATAAATTGGTATTTCGATCTAGGTAGTTTCTGAATCCGATTTTTGTCATACCAGAAAAATAGAGTTCATGCAAGCGGGCAGCATTCCATTCCCATCCAAATCTACGTTTCATTTCTGCATATTCTGACGTATTATCTAGACCTTCTTTAGAAAGCATCTCCAATTCTTGCAATAATTTATTGGTATTGTTTACATAGCCTTGATACAGGAAAAAATGATCTTTTAATAGCTTATTGCTAAGGTGTCCGATACCTAGTAGATTATCAAAATTTCTTGGCTGATATATCATATATACCTCACACTGAAAATCTTCTTTTGATATCTTCTTCTAGACTCCTTACAAACTGAACTTCATAGTGGCGACCGTCGCATCTTGCGTCCACTCGATAAATAGTTATCTCAAAGGGGGTATCATCTCCAGCCTTAATATATTTATAATCATTCATATATATCACCAATTTATGTTATAAATCTAATAGTAGTGCATTTCAATTGGACCAGTTTATGTCTTACATCTAATAAATGAATAAATACTTATTCGCTTCAAACACTGAAGACGTTGGCCATTTAGTCAATTGATCTATTGTCTTAATCCTTATTCTAATGGAAGTTTCTCTTTAATATTGAAGAATTCGTGACAATAGATAAATTGATACAAGAGTCTTAATCCTTATTCTAATGGAAGTTTCTCTTTAATTCTTTTAGACATGGCATGTTATCACCTGGTTGAAATTAATATTTCCATGTGCCAGCAATATAGTCAGTCACAACTTTTGAGAATAATTTCCATGCGCTGTCTCCATATTCCCTAGTTTTGTTGACATCTAAACCTCCTAAATCATCTAAGAGCTTATTAAGTTCATCTTGATCAATAAGATTGGATATCTCACAATCGGATACAAGTATATTTATGTCGTCTAAAATTTCTTCTATCTCTTCGATTATTATTGTATCCAACCTTGTCCTTACCCTGTCATCTGTTATAAATACCGCACGGATCTGATCCAATTGTATTAGATATGCCCCTCTGGTTATTACAGATATTACCATCGTTACACAGTCTTCTATCTCTTGACGTCTCTCTTTTCTTTCTAGCAACTTTTTGATACTGACTCTTTTTGATGGTACTGAAGGTAACTCTGGCATACTATCACCTTAACCTCTTAAATTTGATACCAAGAACCCTTATTATATCTTCGACTATATATTCCATAACATCCCATTTTTCTGCTGTGTCCATTAGGATTTGGTGAGGAATTTCTCCAGTGGGATATTTTGGTAACGCCTCATTCATGAACCCAACAAATTTTATCTGTTCTTCAGGGATATCTGATACAGAATCTAGAATCTCTTTTAATTTTAGAGCATTGGGATCTTTTTCATCAACTGACTCGAGTATAAACCTATACATTCTCATAGCCTCTCTTAGTTCCTTTTCCGTAGGAACGTATTTTATGAGCTTCGTCTTTCTCATGGCATATTCTGTCATAAGTCTTGATAATTGCTCAGCGATTTTGGCTTTTTCTTGCCACTCTCTAGGTTTATACTCGTTAGTCATGTATCATCTTCTAGGACAGATACAATGATTCATGACGTCTGTCTTTATAGTATTGAGATCAGTAGTCAACATTCTCCATTCTCTTGATGTACTGAATTTTCTATTCTTTTCTACAAACATATTTACGTCTGTTATAGCATCCAACATCCGCGGATCACATTTTTGCGCCATTTTATCTATTCTATCCAATTTTTGCTGCATTGTTGGCAATTCTTTCTTGAATCCTAGAAATTCTTCTCTTTCATGTACCATATATTTTATTCCTCCATTTAATGTGTTATTTATTTTATCTTCAATAGTAAATCAGTTTCAGCTTTTTTTCTCCATCGCAGGCCAATCTTATAGCCCTATGATTTCCATCAATCAATTTAAATCTGTATCCATCAATTCTATGTGCTAGAAGAGTTAAACATCTGGGATGTATATCTCCTTTTTTATTGAACTCCTTATGTTTACGTACACGTTTATCTTTACTACTATCTTTTAGTGAGAAAAAATTCTCTCTTAAATAAGAATTCACCTTATGATTGATACTTATCATATAAATTTTAGAAATTTTGACATCTTCTATTAACCATTGATCAGGCCCTCTTTTAATGAAGCCGTATACAGGATTTCTTCTCGAATGAGATAATTTACAGCAAAGTTTTTTCGCTTTATGGTTACTTAGAGAATCCACGTAATGTTCAAGATCTTTAAATTTTTGCTCTCTATCGTTAGGTTCATATTTTCCATTGATTTTTCTTGACATCTCATCAAATACATATTTTCTGTATACATCGCCTTTATCTATTTTCTTGCTCATAAACTATCCCTATTCTCATAGAGGCTGGTTATTATGGATGATCAGTATTCTTCCAGAATTCTTCCGCCTCCTCTTCCATCTTTACAAGCCTTACATAATAATCTGGAAATTCATTGAGATGTGCTAGAGCAATTTTTCCAGTGATGATAGGGTCATCATCAGTTACATTGGTTATAGGATCTTCCTTACCATGTTCAAGTTCTACGTCCATACCTATACGGAACTGTTCAACATCAAATTTGTCCCATTTAATTCCAAGCTTTTCCCCTACTAGCCTGGCCTGTTCTATTGTAAAATGTTTCCTCTCCATGATCTTTCCCCGCAGTATATGTCTATTACTGTTATTTACTGTTATTATTTATCGCTATTATTTATTATCATTATATGTCATTGTTGTTCATTTTATCATGCACCTACATTTCTTTTCGAATAAATCTTTTACATCACCAAATCTAGCACGTAGACCATTCAATTTATCCTGGAATATAACTGGAGCCTTTCTATCCTTTATCGCTATAGACGCGAAAGATATTTTATCGTCTATATCAATGGCTGTATCTATCAGGCCTCTTGTGTCACATTTTTCTATTTTATCTTCAAATTCATCTATGAGATTCTCTATGGTATCTATTCTCTTCCGGAAATGTAATACAACTTCGTCGTCTTGGGCCGTACATATCACCTCTTAAAATTGGTATACATTTAATAAAGAAATATAATTTAATCGTATTTTCCAGCAACGGTCTTTATAATGCACGAACAATTTTTCTTGAACCTGTCAGTCTCTTTCTTTAATATCTCCATCTTTTCTTTATATTCCTTTTCCGTTACTTCTTTATCATAGCGAGCCTCTGTTAGAATCTTTGTAACCTTAGATGATGTTTCTGGAGCTGAAGGATTACAATTCTTCACATCTTTTCTGAGTATATCCATCTCTATAGTTGCTATTTCGACGGTCGATAATAATAATTTTCTATCCTCATGGACCATAATTATCACCTATTTTAATCTGTTGTATGTCTTAATCTATCATATATTTTAGGTCTTATATGTCATACTCCTGCAGTTTCGATCAAATCTAAAAGATATATATGACTCATATAATTGTATAATAACCACTTCTCCCCATATGTCAAATTTAATTTATTAACTTTTTCTTCCACATCTCTTACATTTTTTTCTACATTTTTCATTCTTATATCAGGATTTAATGCTAATATTAAAGTATTGATCTCTTTTAAAGGATCACTCAATGTCTCTAATTTTGCGGGCTGTATATATGTTTTGAGGAAATCTTTAACAAACGGTTCATTCAATTTATTATATATCAACAACACCTCTCCATGACCTAGATTTTCAAGGGATTGGTCGATATCTGCCGAAATTTTTTCTAATCTGTCCATGTCAATATCTGGATATTTTGCGAATATATAATTTGTTACGGTCGAATAGAATTTATCATACCACCTCATATTGAGCACAACTTTCTCTATAGCTGTCAACTCATGAGGACCTAATTCTTTTAATATATCAATAATATCTATTTCTTCTTTTGCCATATTTTTAATCTTTAAAATTTTCTACTTGGGAATCTATAGAAGTCTGCAACTCTAGCTTTATTTGTAGCTTTCTCATATACATCGAAACGATTTCTCAGAGAGTATTGTGTATATGAAGGAGTTGCATGATCTATTTCTACTTCTATAATATTCTCAGGAGCTCCAGTCATCTTAGATATCTCAAATTTAGCTTCAGTAATAGTTGTTGGTCTTACCACACAGTATGTCAAATCTTCTAACTCTTTGATAAGTTGCCTTGTTAATGTTGTCTCTTTTCTTGCGAATTCTCTATCTTCCTCCGCCATTTGCTCTATACATACAAGGTATGATCTTAGAGACTTTATTGTCGTATCTCGAATAGACTCTTCTAATGCTAAATATTCTTTTTCTTCTTCTTTAATTTCTTTATGAACCATAATTATCATCTTTATATCTAACTTATTTCTATTTAATTTATTTGACCTATTAATTTGATAAAATAACTGACATGTCAAATTTGATTGGGATTGTAAAGGTTATTTGACATGTCAGTATAACATTTTTATTTACTCATTTTCTTTACTGCACTCGCGCCTACGTCCAACACGAATGACCCTGCAACTGCTTGCTCTATTGGCATTCCGACCATCAGTAACATCACTGAACTGAAATATTTTACCATTGTCCCAACGAGTTGTTTTATCTCGTATTCGTCCACTTTATCGTCTTTGTAGGAATTTTCAAGCCATCCCGCAAGATTTCTCAATAGACCTGCTACGATTGCAGCTACGGCAGCCGTAGGTATGTTTCCTAACATAGAATATGCTATGTCTAACATATTCACCTCCGTTATCTATATGATATAGATAACAATCAATAATAATCGATAGGAATAATAATCGATAGGTAATAATTAATTATTATGACTTATTAGTATATATATATTTTCTATACTGATAATGTGCGATATAGAAATGAATAATTTTAGAGTTTTAAGATATTACATTTATTCTTTTTATCCTAATACTGCCCTATAGGCATTTACCAATCCATACCCATATAAATTATCTTTTCCGGCTGTTCCAAGATTAGTTGCCGTAATTTGCATACGCACTCTTGTTTGAACATTTGTAAACATTGGGTTATAAGCCATGATCAGAGCGGCGGTTCCAGTAACATGGGGAGCAGCCATTGACGTACCACTAGCAATTCCATATCTATTTCCAGGAAGAGTTGATTGTATATTAACACCGGGAGCAGACAATTCAACTGAAGGGCCTGTACTGGACCACCAGGCTCTAACATTGTTTATGTCAGTTGCTGCAACCGCTATGACAGAATCATACCTTGCAGGATAATTGACGTTATTACCTGTTCCTGAGACATTTCCAGAATTTCCAGCAGATGCTATTAGCAAAAGTCCTCTATTATATGCATTATCACAAGCATTTTTAAGAGATTTACTGGATACTCTTGATCCTAGACTCATATTAGCTATTCTCATAGCATTGTCTACTGACCACTGAATGCCACTTATGACATCACTTACATATCCTGATCCTGTCGAGTCAAGAACCTTTACTCCGTAGAGATATGCTTCTGGAGCTACACCTATTACTCCTATATCATTATCAATTGCTGCAATTGTTCCTGATACATGTGTTCCGTGTCCGTTATCATCCATTGGATTTGGAGTATTTGTAATGAAATTATATCCTCCTTTATAATTGGCTGAGAGATCAGGATGCGTATAATCTATTCCTGTATCAATGACGGAAACTTTGATAGCTGTTCCTTTAGTATATGGATGAACTGCTATAGCTCCTATTCTATCTATTCCCCAAGGGATTGTTTGTTGCAGAATATTGATTTGATAAGGTTGCTCTGTTATTGTCGTAAATACTTTTTCATCTGTCTCGACATATTCTACATTTGGGTTTCTTCTTAGAGCATCTATTGCTGTTTGAGGAATTTTTGCGGCTATTGCATCTATCAAGGTATAGACGTATTTTATTTCTCCTCTCTGAGCAATTATTGATCTTGAATCTTCTGGAGTTGGTCTTCTTCTAAATCCTATTATTACTGATATTAGATCTATTTGCATATTCGACCTCTTTATTATTATATTTCAATATATGTCTCTAGCCATTTTTTGACTTTATTATAGAATATCATCATGTTCTCAGACTCAGCTATTTTTACCCATCTATCTTCTTTAGGATATTGAACGTTTAGTTCATAGAGATGAACAATTTTATCATCTTCGACATGGACAGTATAGTCAGCAAAGGCTTTCTGTATTATCCCTTTTTTAATTAGGATTAATAGATAATTTTCTAATTCATGAAATAGAAGAAACCACTCAAATACCATTTTATCACCTTATTATTTTATCACCTTATTATCTGAGGTTCACTATTCCTCAGAATTATCTGTCCACCTTTCCATGGGAACACGCCTTCGAAACTTGCTTTATAGAAGGAGTCTGTCTGCTTATGTGATTCAGAAATTTGATACGCACGCTCTACCGTTTCTCCATGGAATAAATGTGAAACCGTGGCCTTCCAAAAATAATGACCCGGAGGATCTTCTGCCAATTCATATGTCGTAACTATGAGAGTAACTGGCGGTGTAGTATATTCTGTCAGTTCTGGTATTTGATCAGTCATATTCCCCTAAATCTTTTTGCTTCTTCTAATTTCTCTTCATTAACTTCAAATTCGTCGACCAGTGGTTTCTTTTTGACAAAAGGTTCCTTTTCTATCACTTTTGCAAGCCAATCTATATCGCCATATGTAGTTACCTGACATATTGCTACAGGATTACCTATATCATCTTCAGTGATCTTACATTTTTTATTATAGATCCCGTGTCTGCTGATTCCTTCACTTTTGATACGATTATCAATATTCATAAGATTTTCCATAGCATTTATTCTATCATCGTATGGTTTTATGGCTCTCTTTACTGGAAACGTTAATATGTGGCGAATTTCTGTCATATTTATTCCTCTTTTATTGATATTAATCGCCCTTATAGTATCCTCCAGCTAAGCACGTCGAAGGATTTACCTCAGACATTTTATCTTCTTGTTCTTTATCCAGTTTCATTAATAGACATTGAAGTTCCGATATGTGCTCTTTTTCCTCTAGAAGGATATGGCGTATTACATTTTTTGCATCTTCACTATTCAAATTATCTATCTGTGCTTCGTATAATGACGTCGCATCTAACTCCGCTATCATAGCTGTTCTAACTATTTCCAGATCATTATGTAGCTTATTCGTTGTTTCTGGTCTTTTTACACTGGCTAATGTCATATTATCACTCCTAACACGGTTTTACTCTGCTAAATTCATCGATCAGCTCATTAATCTTTTTTACTTCTTCTTTCAGATCTGGAAATCTTTCTGATACATCTTTATATGTATCTCTAGATGTTATTAAATAGAGTTTAAGATCTGCCAGGGTTTCTCCATCTATACATCTACAATCTATTATTCTTTTTGAAAGGGTTAGTTGTTTATTATCAGACACAATATTCCTCCTACCATATTGGGATATATATCTTCATATTTCTCTCAATGGGAACTTTTTCTTCTCTAATCTTATATAATATCTCTTCATAAACGTTTAATATACCTTCCTCCATAATAGCTATGAAAAACGGTCCTCCTTCAGGAGCTATACGCACCCCAAAAAGGGATATGGTATCTAAGTTCTCTCCTATCTGTTTTCTCGTTCCATCATCCATTTCCAGGAATACTGTAATCTTGTTGGCTTCTCTTTTAGCTATTATTCTCGCAGTCTTTATTCCCTTTTGCTTTACATCATCATATGTAACTCTTTCATCGTCAGCCATTATTTACCTCCTTGATTAGAATTTTTTGATTTGATTTTTGATTTAGATTTATCGAAGCTTTGAAATTATACCAACAACACATCTTCTAACGATAATATCGTATTTACTGGATATTGAATATTGGTTGGAAATGAGTAAACTATATTTGTTCCTATCGATAAATTAACAGGTACGTCTGAAGTATTTGTCGCTCCATCTATAGTATATATAAATCTTACCGTTAGAGAAACTGGGGCGGTCGAACTTAACACTGTTAGAAGATTCACATAGTCTAGAGGAGTAATCAGTAGGGGACAATCTATAGGAGATACTGGGCACGTCAATATGTTTGACGCTGTACATATGACTATACCTTTATCAGTTATATTTACTATCTTTGTGAGGATCGCAGCTACAGTCGTAGTTTGACTCTGTTTTACAACAATATTTTCACTATATGATACATATCCCGGTTTTGATAGTAATATGGTGTATCCTCCTATTAATATATCCGTTAGTAATATTGACGTTTTTTGGGGCTGAAGAGTCCCATCTAGGTATATATCAGCCCCAGACGGATCTGTGACTATAAAGATATTACCATATTTTGGAGGAGGTAATATCTGTATGTCATACATTTCGAATCTCTATTTAATATATTAAATATCTTTACCTTTGATTAGGTTTAATAACTCGTTGCCTCTGCACCGTATAATACCAATTCTGTGCCTGGTGTATATGTTTGATTTGTTGTAAACGCATATACAGTATTTGATCCGGCTGATAGATTGGTAGTTACTACCTGGGTTGAAGGCAAGCCGTTTTGCACATATTTGAACGTTATCTGTACACCTATCTGAGCAACCAATGCACTGACGGTCGCTACGAAGTTATAGTATTTATCTGGAGTTGTAGCCCCTAAACCACCGCACGTTCCAGGAATTGCTCCACAAGTTCCTGTTGGAGTATCTGTACATACTACTATACTACTGTCTGTAACAGAAACAACGTTCTTAATCTTTATACTATAACAGGATGAACCAAGAGACCTTATCTGTGCCCATGTATGTCCTCCTGCAGGTATATATGTCGGATACTGCGGATTTGTAAGGTCTAATATTGGGACCCCTCCCAGAATTTGTTCTGCTCTTCTTATCAAACTTTCTGTACTCTCAGATCTATACTCTGCTGTTGGTATATTTTCTATCATATTACGTCTCCTTTATTATTTCAATTTCATATTGATTATATTGATTATTATAAATTTTATTTTATTATCTGTTTTATTCGTCTCTTTCAGTTTCATGATTAAGCCTCAGGTTCTTTTTTCTTTCTATATAAAGCCATCAGTAGACTGAATGTAAACGCCCCAAATATGAAATACCATATCGGGCTAATCTCTATTCCTGGGGCTCTTTCCATTATTACGAATAATGGGTAGGTTTCTCCTGCATTTATAATCATTATACCTTCTGCTTCTATATATCTGGGATATGTCAATTTATATATATATGTATTTGGAGGCAGATTGGTTATAAGAGCCGGAGTTACCAACTCCTGTTCTACATTATTTAAAAATATCTTTGCACCTGGAGGATAAGATGTTATTTTGGCTGACCCGGTTAACTGGGCGCCTTCTATTGTGATACTGTTACACGATAAACTATCTACATATGGAATGTCATACATTCCCTCTGATGAATGTATATAGATAGATTGTTGGCTTGTCATATCATTATTATAAATATAGCTATTGTTGCAAATATCTCTATTGTTGTAGATATTGATCTCGTTGATCTAGGTATTGTTCTTGTTGTTCCGGATATTGCTCTTGCTGGTCTAGATATTGTTCTTGTTGTTCCGGATATTGCTCTTGCTGGTCCAGATATTGTTCTTGTTGTATCTGCTGTTCTTGGGTCTGTTCTTGACCTAATGATTGCTGCCCTGTCTGAATTTGATACTGGCTCATCATCTCTTCTCTGAAGAATCTTTCAATAATTCCTGATGTTATATAATCAGCCATGGTTACGGCGTGGTGCATCAGCATATCGAAATATACTATGTCAGCATTATAATCACCACTCATACGTGCGATGAACTCATATTTTACAAGTATTAGACTGGTTTTATACAAATCTATGAGTTCATCTTTTGAATAGCAAGGGTTAGCTATGCTCAATAGATTGGATATATTTTCCACATTTGTGATAAGATCTGTCTCTATCACTGAGGCATTTGTAGTATCTCCTACCTTTATAGCCTTTAATAGGTCTGTAATAAGGCGTATAAAATCTTTTCCTATGATGATGAGATTATCAACCAGAGTATCTCCATAGAATTCTCTCATGCAGTTCATAAGAGAATTATGATTTCTAGTAAATCTTTCTTCTACATAACTAAGATCTGGTAGATCAGCTAGAAGGCTCACCATATATGATCTTAGCCATATTATATGATCTTCCATATGCCTTCTCATCAACAGCTTAAATTTTATTTCTTCGTGTGTATACCAGTTATTCATATATTATTTTCTCCTGATTAATGTTAATTTATATATCTGTTTTTTGCTGATATTAATATCGTCCTCGCACTTAAATCTCTTCTTGTATAATCAAATCCTGATGATATTAACAATTTTTCGAAATCTCTAAAGTCACGATTACCATCAAAATTATGTATTTCAGCTTCAATTCTCCTTATATTCATGATTTCTGGCAGTGTCAAAGACCATTCTCCTCCTTCGCAATCGGATTTTAAAAAGTCTATATGGTCTCCACACAATCTTATTATATCTCCAAGAGGTAAACCTATCACTTTATTGGATCGGCCTCTATATATAAGGTTCATCTCTCCATATCCAAGAGCGCAAGGTATCACATCAATATTTTTGGCATTATTTAGTTCAATGTTCTTATTTAATATATCTACATACAAAGGTTCTACCGCATATACATGGTTTACCTTTTTATATACATTTAGGGAAAATCCTCCAATGTTTGCTCCAATATCCAAAACATTATCTGTCGGCCGAAGATCATCGAATTTATAGTCTGTCATTATATCTCTAACGACATATACATTGTCATCTAGATAAAAGGCTGCATCATCCGTACTTATAATTTTAAATACGCCTCTAGGAACTATAATATTTTCAGATCTCAATTGGTTCATTCTTATAGAGTCAATAGCAAGATGAGCCATTCCTCCAACTATTAATCCTTCTGTTGTAAACATAGCGACCAAGCCATTAGTTTGTATTTCTAAAATAATGCTCTTTAGTTATTATATCTCTCTTTTATTGTTTTTATTATTGAAATAATCAATAATTATATATTCATATATATGTTTGAATGCATATATGCAACATTTGTCCAACTTGTCTCTTCTGCATATATTTTTGCATTAATCCCTAATTGTTCCGATATGCCTTTGTTGTTAATCACTAAATTAATGCAATTTTCTAATTCTGAATAATGTTTGAATTTCAGACAATTTTTGTTATTTTCTAAACAAGAAAAATGTGTGATATCGTTGCAAATTATAGGTCTTCCAGATCCTATAGTTCTATGAATGGCGCCTGATATAGAACACATATTTTCGTTTTGATTATAATCAAATAATAACATATCGCTTGCCAGTGTGTATAGAGTTACATCTTCCTCTGTCAAGAATCTATCTAAAAATAAGATAGGTTCTTTATCTAACGACAAAATTTTTTTGTCACTGCTATTTTTAGCTCCAGAAATTATTAAGCTTATGTTATTAGATATAGCGGCATTTATTAAATCTTTATAATTTTTATTTCTTAATTTAAATCCAAATACAAATCCTATAGGTCTGTTATAATCTAAGTTATAGTTAGAATATAAGCCCAATAATTTTCTTGCAGTTTCTTTATCCATATTTGGAAATTGATAAGACCCATGAGGAATTATGTAGCCGGATGACGAATATCTATTAAATCTGTTGAAACATTCTCTCGAATGAATGATATTAGCAACTACATTTATTTCATTATTTCTATAATCTTCAATTATATTGTCTATATTATTAGGCACACTGTGCCAAGTGATTATCACTTTTTTACCTCTTAAAATATCTTTTAATTTGCTAATTCTTGGAATTATTCCGAATTCATGTTGAATATGCACTATATTATTATTTATAGCTTTATCCAAATACCAATTATTTATTTTTGTATAATTTGGATATGTGTGATTAATCTCTGATAAACTATCTACCAAATGACGTGTATATGTAGCTATACCACATTCTGTGTTCCATGTGGAAATATATGATATACGATCAAGATTAATTGCATATAGTCTATCTAATTTTTGTTGATCAAGTTTTTCATATACATAATAACCTAATCCTATTCCTGCACCTACCGCTAAAAGTTTTATATTCATATTGTTAGCCTTTGGATAGTAAAACATTATCCAAATCTTTCTATGTTAAATCCATAACCTTTACATCTATCTTTGTTTGCTATTCCTAACCTACAAGCCACCTTTTCTCCTCCAAGATGAATGCATGTAGCGTTAATTTTAAATACTAATCTTCCTAGTTTTGCGAGACGATATCCAAATCCCAATTCTTCTTCATTTAACATACTAACGATGTTGAATTGGTTGATATTTTCATTAAACCCTCCTGATGTATAGAATAGGTGCTTATAATATGCAGAATTTCTTCCCGGCATTTGTTTTGGATGTAATATCACTCTATCTAATGTATACACAATTGAATGTAGCCAGCCAGGTATATTCGCTATACCGTAATCAAGAGTATTTCCAATAACTCCAGCTATAGGTCCATAATTTAGATCGTTAAATGGGTCCAACAATGTGTTGAGCCAGTGATATGGATAATATGAATCAGAATCTGTCGACACTATGATATTTCCTTTGGCTTGATTTGTTGCAATATTTCTTGAGGTCAATTTTCCACGGGGAGCGATAATTACCTTATCTACATATGGTTCTGCGAGTTCTACAGTTTTATCTTGAGACCCACTGTCTATGAGTATAAATTCAAAATATTCAGGATATTCCTGAACAATGGATTGCTCTCTCACAGATGCTGTGGCGAGTTCTACGGTAAATTCCTCATTATAGGAAGGCATTATTACCGATATACTATCAATAGGTTTTTGTATTTCAGTATCAAACTTTCTCATGGCTTGCTCAGTAATGTCGCCTAGTACCATAGTTCCTATAACAGTTCCGAGTCCATATTTTGTTATTGTTGATAAATGTACCATGTTGGTCTATTCTCCATAGCTATCTGCTTTAGCAGATTGGTATTATTCATACTTTTCCATTATATTATCTTTATCTTCCTGTAATTTAAGTTGTTTGGCTAGTATTTCTACCTTTTTGTCTTCTGGAGTTTTAGGGTCTGTTATTAGAACTGATAGCCTATCAATTTCATCTTGTAATTGATATGCTTTTAGATAGTCATCATGTACTAATTTACTTGCAAATATATCCAGGTTATCGTCTTCTAATCTGATAAATGGTATATTATGTTTTTTGAGGTAATCGAATAATTCTTCTTTGAAATATTTATAATCTAGAGATACGAATTCGCTTGGAAGCATCTCCTCGGGAGGAGCTCTAAATTCAATTTCTTTACCGGCAAGAAATGTCTTATATAAATCATCACCTCTAAAATGAAGCTTGCCAGCCTTTTTCATTTCGTCTATAATGAAATCTATCATTTGCTGATTTGTCAGGATCATGTGAAACTCCTTCTTCTCTCTCTAGTTAGAAGGAATAATGTCGTACCAGCCATAAGAGATGCGAGAAGCCCATAGAAAAATGCCTGTCGTATATTAAAGGATTCCTCCATGACAGCATATAGCTCGTAAGTTTCTCCTTCTTTTAGATTTATTATTCCTTCATAATTTATATATCCAGGATATGTCAAAAGATAAGAATGCCATCCAGGACTGACATCTATAATAGTGGTTGGAGATGTGTTAGGTTGTTTCATTCCATCTAGATATATATCAACTCCTCCAGGAATGGTAAATACAGATATAGATCCAGTTTGTTGCTGAGTACTGATATCATAATATAGAGACATGATCCTTATTTTATCCTATTTTTATTTCATATCTTATATATCTATTTTTATTTCATATCTTATATATCTATTTTTATTTCATACATCTACATCTAGCTTTGAATTTTTCGCCTATCTATATAAATCCATATTTTATTTCATAATTTTGGTGGTAGTTTTACAATCGTCAACCAAAAATTTTCAATGGATTTGACAGCAATGATAAATTGGTCTAATTCAACTGGTTTAACGATATATGCGTTGGCATGTAAATTATATGATTTTAATACATCTTCTTCTGCATTCGAAACAGTCATTACTATTACAGGTATATGTTTTAGATTATTGTCTCCTTTCATGTCGTCTAGAAGTTCATGACCACTTTTCTTCGGCATATTCAGATCAAGCAATATAAGATCAGGAAGTTCTACGTCTTTATACTTGTCCTCTTTTCGTAAATATGCTATGGCTTCTTCTCCATCTTCTGCAACTATTAAATTGACATATATTTTTCCTTCTCTAAGAACTTCTTTTACTAAACGTACATCGGCGCGATTATCTTCTACCATCAAAATATTGATAGGATTGAATTTGCTATCTGTTGTTAATACCATTACCATTTTCTCCTCTTTTTATAGGAATTGAAAAATAGAAAATGCTTCCTTCTCCTAATTTAGATTCAATCCATATTCTGCCTCCGTGTCTTGTTACAATTTTCTTACACATAGCTAATCCTATACCAGTTCCAGGATATTCTTCTCTACTATGTAGTCTTTGAAATATTACGAACAGTTTGTTAAAATTTTTAGGATCTATTCCAATACCATTATCTTGAACTGAAAATATCCACTCGTTCCCTTCTTGTCTAGCTGATAAGTGGATATTAGGAGATATATCTTTTTTACGGAATTTAATAGCATTCTCAATTAAATTTTGAAATAATTGTGTCAGTTGAGATTTGTCGACATTGATCGTTGGCATATCGTCGATAGTGATAATTGCTTGATTTTTCTCAATAAGCGCATGAAGATTGATAAGTACTTGTCTCAGAATATCATGCATGTCGGTAGGCAAGAACTCCTTTCCTCTAGTGCCAATTCTAGAAAGTGCCAATAAATCATTTATCAATTGTTGCATACGTTTTGTGCCATTTGTTATATAATCAATAAATTCGTCTGCATCAGGATCTAATTTATTTTTATAACGTCGAGCTAATAATTCAGTATAACTTGAAATCGAACGTAGAGGTTCTTGCAAATCGTGAGATGCTATATATGCAAATTGTCCAAGCTCTTTATTTGAACGTTCTAATTCTTCAGTTGTCTTTTTTACTTTTGCCTCTGCCTTTTTCTGTTCGGTAATATCCCTACCAAAACTTACGGTACCTATAATTTTTCCTCTTGAATAAATAGGTGCGGTATTCACTGATAGCGTTATCTTTTTATTGTGTCTATTTATGAATGTTGTTTCATATTCTAAAGATTGTCCTTGGAGGACGCTACGAAATACGTCAATAACTTTAGGCAGGTCTTCTTTGATAATTAAAGGAGCGAAACATTTACCTTTCCAATCTTCTAGCTTATATCCGCTTATTTTTTCAGCTCTTCTATTAAAAAATGTAAAAAGACCCTCACTATCTAGGGTCCATATCATATCATTAGAATGTTCGATTATGGTACGATAGCGTTCTTCGCTATCTCGCAATTGATTTTCTACTTTTTTACGTTCAGTGATATCTGATGAGCTTATTATAAATCCAACTACCTTGTTATATTTTATAATAGGCCCAATATGGGATTCAAAATTCAGTATGCTCCCATCTTTCAGATTTATATAGTCGACATAATATATTTCTGGTTTTTTGGTATTCCTCACTCTTTCAAGACTATCTCTGATATTTTGTATATTTTTTTTAGGAACATAATCATACATCGATGTTCCAATTGCTTGTTCTCTTGATATGCTAATGGTGCGATTGATGAATTGGATAGTCCCATCCAAGTCGATCATTATTATATATTCAGTTGAATTTTCGACGAGAGCACGAAATTTTTCTTCACTCTCTTTCAATGCATTCTGGTATAATTTATATTTGGTTATGTCAGACATTATGTGTACGGCACCAATAATGTTACCAGTATCATCTATAAGAGGATCTGCTGAAGAAAAAAACCACTTATTACCAATCTGTTGCGTTAATATTTCTCTACGGTGTGTTTTCTGCATACGTAATATTGGACATTCATCAATTGGCATAGAGGTACCATGCACAAGTTTCCAACACATATTACCAACAATTTCTTTAGACGGTTTATTGAAAAATTTACCTGCAGCATCATTACATCTTAATATTTCTCCGTTGTTACTAATGATACAGACTACGTCTGAAATGGAGTTGAAAGTAGAATACCATTCTTGAGATGATTTCTTTAAAGATTCTTCTATTAGTTTACGTTCTGTAATATCTGTAAGTAGGCCTATAGCACCGGCAAATTTTCCTTTATTGTCGAAAATAGGACTCGCAGATACTATCACCCAAAGGATGGAACCGTCTTTTTTATTAAAACAAAAATCATACATATCCTTTATACCTTTTTTACGTCTCTCAAAAAATTGTTTTGCGTCGTCTCGGTAATCCTTATCTACAAAATCAAAAAATGGAAGGTTGAACATATCTTCTCGCGTATAACCGAGCATGTCTGCTAATTGTTTATTCACATACGTTGTTTTTCCTTCTCTGTCAATCATCCATAGTCCTTCTAGGATAGTATCAATAATATTTTTATATTTTCTCTCATTATTTATTAAAGAATTCTCTGTTTTTTTTCGTTCTATAGCATATCTAATAGAACGAGATATTATCTCTCCATTAATTTTACCTTTTACTAAATAATCTTGAGCTCCATAATGAAGAGATTCTATAGCAATATCTTCGTCATCAATAATCGTAAGTATTACTATAGGTAATTCTGGAAATTTATTTGTCAAATTTTTTAGTGTACCTATTCCTTGGCTATCTGGAAGATTGAGATCTAAAAGGACACATTCAAATTTTTCTCTTTCTAGATAATCTAATCCAGAATTTAAAGACTTCTCGTGTAAAAGTTCAAATTGAATAATTGTTATATCTTTCAATAATTGTTTTATGATATATACATCGTCAGAATTATCATCAACGATTAGAATTTTAATAGGCTCGTTCATATCAATCCATCGTTTATTTGGTATCAGCGCTTGTTAATTTTGATATTTTAAATCTTTTTTTCTTCTGTTTGTACAGATCTCGTTTCTAATTTATCTGTTATTGTCTGTAAAGATGATACAATATCTCTTATTCCAGATGATACATCTTTTACACTTTCTGTTACTTTGCTTACCTCCATTTGCACATCCTTTACTCCTGATGTTACTTTAGTAACTTCCATTACCACCCTGTCTACTTCATTTACTACTCTATCTACCTCAGATGATACGTCTTTCACATTTTTTGTTACGTTGCTTACTTCAAATTGCACTTCTTTTACGCCTGTCGCTACTTTTTCTACTCCTGTAAATACTTTTGCTGTTGCTATTGATAAATCTCTTACTTCTGCAATTATTTCTCTTTTGTATAAATCTTGCTGTTTAGTTACATTGTCAATCATGGTATTT
>Ga0209594_1000659_pt1 | contig 19260 bp, 18 predicted proteins | sample AshMeaCrysSpring_FD_184126 | JGI IMG/M metagenome (GOLD analysis project Ga0209594, IMG submission 184126) | Groundwater microbial communities from Big Spring, Nevada to study Microbial Dark Matter (Phase II) - Ash Meadows Crystal Spring... | ecosystem: Environmental > Aquatic > Deep subsurface... | reverse complement strand
CATCCCTCTTATCCTTCTTGGATGATTTACTGACAGAAGAAGAAATCCTTGATTTATCTCAGCGTATTAAAATAGCTAAACTGATTCTCGAAGGAAAAACATATGGTCCATATGATGCTCTTGGTACATTCCAAAATAGTGACCTCACGAGCTTTCAGTACTCAAATACGAGTGACTGGTGGATCGTAGTGAGAAAAAATCATAAGAACTTCCTCCTTATCAATGGAAAAGAATACCCATTTTAGTTCATTCATTTTTATCTTTTTTTACCCTTATATATTTTATGAAAAAGTTTCTTCTTTCTTTCCTTCTTCTTTCTTTTGCTCCAGCTCTTTTTGCAGCAGAAAGTCTGCCTGGTTCAGATAGAGATAGTCATGGTTGTATCGGTTCTGCTGGGTATACTTGGTCAGCTCCTATGAAAAAGTGTATTCGCCCATGGGAACTCTATACAGTAAATATGGATCGTCCATATACAGAAAATGAAAAAATCGACTTAATCCTCCAGAGAAAAGCAAATCTGATAGAAAAGTCTTTCCGTAAGGATGCAGAAGAACTCCTTGCAGACTATCCTACTGATGGAAAGAGTAATTATGAACTTGATATAACGTATGATGTTATCAATACAGGAAGCGTACTGAGTGTAAAAATGAATGTCTATACATTTCTCGGAGGAGCCCATGGTGAAGAGGTTTCGTACACATGGAACTACGATACAAAAACCATGAAACAAATTCCGCTCCTCAAAATAGTGAATCGAAAAAATCTCGCAACAATTGCGAAAAATGCAGAAGCATACCTCACAAAGACTCTCCAAGATGGTGTAGCTGATAGTGAATGGCTTCGTGCTGGTCTCTCACCAAAGAGAATTGCTAACTACAATACCTTTGCTCTCCATACAGATAAAAGTGGAAAAATAACTTCTATTACTTTTTACTTTGGAGACTATCAGGTATGACCACATGCAATCTGACTTCCGACGATTACTGTAAACCTTTCAGACTTTAGTGTTATATCAGAATAAAAAAATCCCTCAATTTGAGGGATTTTTTTGATTCAGAGAGAGTTGTATATATACTCTATTCTATGCAAAAAAGAACCCTCTTCATCGGTGATGTCCATGGATGCTATGATGAACTCATGTCACTTCTCGAAAAAATAGAACTCTCTGATGGGGATGAACTCTATTTTGTATGAGACCTCATCAATAAATGACCAAAGTCATTTGAGGTTGTTGACTTTATACGCAATCGTCCAAATACATGGAGTGTAATGGGAAATCATGAATATTTTCTTATGCAGGATGAAGCACCTGTGCTTTTATCTCGAGAACAAAGTTGGGTCAGTAGTGCTCATCTCAAAGCGTCATTTCTGCGTGAGGAGCTTGAGTATCATCGTGAGTGGCTTCTTTCTCTCCCACATATTATCGAACGAGAGGACTTTATCGTGGTACATGGAGGGATTCATCCAAAATATGGAATCGAAACACCGAGAGAAGTTGCTACACTTGTTCGTCTTGTTGATGGAACTCCATGGTATGAACTCTATAATTGAGAGAAACCTATTATTTATGGGCATTGGGCAGTCGATGGGCTCCGTATTCGCTCAAATACAATAGGACTTGATACTGGATGTTGTTTCGGTGGACACCTCACAGCATATTGTCTCGAAACCCAGGAAATATGGCAAGTCCAATCGAATGATGTCTATAAGGAGCCAGAACATTGGAAAAACTTATAATTAATTCTGTAATATTAGTCTAGTATATGACCCATTTTGCTCCTACACATATTCCACATCTTGATGAAAAATACTATCGTCGAGGGAAAAAAATTCCAAAGACATTTTATCGAATTACGGTAAAGGCTCTTATCCAAAATGAAGAATGAAAGATCCTCATTCTCAAGGAAGGTCGGTATGCAGATAAAAATTCTCCCTATTATCGAGATGATGCATGACTCTACGATCTTCCTGGTTGAGGGCTTTCATGGGGTGAAGATTTCCGTACATGACTCTCTCGTGAGATACAAGAAGAGATGTGACTCTCCGAATCAGATATAACTATCGCAAACGAACCAGAGTATGTCTATATCACAGAACTCGATGATAGGTATTATGGCGATAGAGAAAAAGATGATTTCTATCCTGTATGTATGTTTATATATAGAGTAGAACTAGCACACTATAACTTCCATGAATCTCCGGAATGTACAGGATATGAATGGATTGGTATTGATGAATTTAAAGAATACCCTCTATGGACTCATTCGAGAGACCTACAGAGAGTTTGGATAAAATAAAAACCTGCATCTGACCATGCGAGTTTTTTTAAAGCTTTTTTTCAGGGAACTTTTATTGGGTAACGGTACCAGTTGCAGTTGATGCATTTGTCCGACGATCTTGAACTCTTTTTCGGAGTTCTTCTCGCTTCTTCTTTACACTCTCTTGGAGAGCTTTTTTCTCTGTTTGAAATTGTTCTTTGAGTTCCTTTTTCTCTGTTTTAATTTCGTTTCGAATTTCCTTTCTATCAGCTTTATTTTCTTCACGAACTATTTGAACTTGTTCGGCAGTAGGGATTTTTACGCCCTTTGATTCGAGATATGTTCGAATCGTCTTCATGAGTTCTGCTCTATCAGTTTCAGAAAGTTGAGACATAGCCATATGGAGTGCTTTTATTTCCAATTCTGCTCCTGTGAGCATCTTTGAAGGTGCAGGAGGGAGGATGAGTCCAGTTGCATATTGTGTAGTGCTTCCAGATTGTTCCCATGGACGAACACATTTTTGTGTTGATTCATTCCATACATATCCTGCGGAACCAATACAACCATGACTATCTCGGTCGCTTCCAGGCATTACTGTTGTGGCAGTATCTGCAGCGAGAACAGCAATTGGTGCTGCAACCAAGAGAGAAAGCCCGATAAGGATTTTCTTCATAAAAAAGAAAGTTAAGAATAATATTCCCCAATAGGAGATGCTCTAGAGTATATAAATGTCTCTCTTTATATGCAAGTTCTTCACCAAGTTTTCACTCTTGACGAAGGTATTGCTCTACTAATAAATTAATCTACTTTTTTTATAAACTCTGTTCGTAGAACAAGTCACTTAATTTCTGGTGTATTTGCTGTGATTTCTTCTCTATCGTCAGTAAGTCTGATACTCTTTACTTTCGTTCATTTTTTGAGAGTAATTTTCGTTCATTTTACAGCGAGTTCTCTGGTAAGCTGTACTGTGTCTCCAGATGAGAGAGTATTTCCGAATGCATCGGTGACGGTGATATTTTCTGACATATGATAGAGTTTGAAAAAATAAAAGATTTATTGGTATGTATGTTCATGATCGAGGAGCCACTTTTTTTTATCGATTCCTCCTCCATACCCGACGAGTTTTCCAGATTTTCCTATTACTCGATGACATGGGATGATTATCACAATAGGATTGTTATGATTTGCTCATCCTATCGCTCTGACAGCCTTTGGATTGCCTATCATGGTAGCTTCTTCGAGGTAATTCCTCGTTTCTCCGTATGGGATTTTTTCGAGTGCTTTCCATGCGCTTCTTTGAAACTCGGTTCCACTCGGTGCTAGAGGTATACTAAAACTCTTTCTTGCTCATGCAAAGTACTCACCGAGTTGTTTTTCTGTTTCTCGGATAATACTATTTTCTCATGACTCTACAGATTCTCAGAGGAGATTTTGGAGTTTTTGTATTTTGTTTTTTAGTTCTTTGCTCTCTTCAAACTCGAGCATGAGGAGATGAGTACTGTTTGCGAGAACAATCAAGTTTCAGAGAGGAGATGAGAGAGTGAGAGAGTGCATAGGATGATTATAAAAGAAAAATAATTTATTACGAGTTATTTTATTGTCTTTCCTCACTTTTTCATATACTCGTTTCATGACACAGGATCAGGCATTTGATATACTCACTCTCGGACAAAATGTCTTTCTTACTGGTGCTGCTGGTACGGGAAAGACTTTTCTCGTGAATCGGTTTATCACCTATTGCCACGAACATGGGTTATCAGTAGCTGTCACTGCCTCAACAGGAATTGCTGCGACTCATATTTGAGGAATGACGATTCATTCATGGTCTGGAATTGGCGTGAGAGATATTCTCTCGGATGATGAGATTGATACTCTCTTAGAGCGCGAATATCTCGTAAAACGATTTCAAAAAACACAGATTTTGATTATTGATGAGATTTCTATGTTGTCAGGGGATTTTCTCGATTCTCTTCATCGTATACTCAAACAAACAAAAAAGTCTGACTTCCCATTCGGGGGAATGCAGATGGTTTTTGTTGGAGATTTTTTCCAACTTCCACCTGTAGCGAGTGAGGACTTTGCTTTTTCTCATGAGGTATGGAAATGAGCGCGTATTGTTCCATGTATCCTCTCTGAACAATATAGGCAAACTTCCGATGAACTTTCTCATATCCTCGGGGATATTCGATCGGGGCACCTTTCATGACACTCACTTTCACTTCTCGCATCTCGAAATATTCCAGTAAAAACAGAAGATCATACAGAACTTTTTACAAAAAACATCGCAGTTGATGCCTATAATAATGAACGACTTCATCTGATTCATAGTGATACTTTTCTTTTTGAAATGCATACAAAGTGAGCACCATGACTTGTTGAATCCCTCAAAAAGTGATGCCTTGCACCAGAGATGCTTTCTCTGAAAATAGGAGCTCGTGTGATGTTTGTGAAAAATAACTTTGAGGCAGGATATGCAAACGGTTCTCTCGGTCATATTGTCGGACGATATGAGAGTTTACCGATTGTAGAACTTCTCGATGGAACAAAGGTTATCGCTGATTATGCGAGCTGGGCAATAGAAGAAAATGGAAAAATAAAAGCAGAAATCGCACAAGTTCCACTTCGTCTCGCATGGGCGATTACTGTCCATAAATCCCAGTGAATGACACTCGACAGTGCTGTGATGGATTTATCAGATTGTTTTACTCTTGGTCAGTGATATGTAGCGCTTTCTCGTGTACGAACCTTGGGCGGACTCATCCTGAGAGGGTACAACGAAACAGCTCTCCAGGTGGATACGAGAGTTATCGCTTATTATGAGGCACTCCAAGTTGCATCAAAAAAATCCGAAGAGAGAATTCTCTCTATGAGTCAGGAGGAAAAACGAGAAAAACAACATATGACCATCAGACGATTTGGTGGGTCTATCGAGAAAATGGAAATTCTCGACTTTCATGAAAAGAAAACAAAAGTACCAACACATATTCAGACATATGACTTACTTACTCTCGGGAAAACCCTCCATCAAATTTCGGAGATGCGCGGGATAAAGTATTCAACCATCCTTTCTCATATAGAAAAATGTCGCGATGAATGAAAGATTTCTGATGTATCCCTCTTTTTTCATGATACCGATAGAGAAGCTCTCAAAATAATACAATGAGCATTTATCTTTCTCTCTACGACCAGCCTCTCTGTCGTACGAGAGTACCTCCATGACTTGCACGATATACTGTATGACTATGATGATATTCGTCTCGCACGACTTTTGCTCGATGAGAGCGACTATAGAAAAATAGAAGCGAATATGGCATATGAAAGTGAAGGAATCGAATAATGGAAAAATATTTGCAATTCAAAATAAAGTACATACACTCACTTTACTTTATTTTTTAAACTTTAAATATGTTTTACCAAACTCTCGTGACACTTCCGACGCTTCGTATGAAGGCACTTCTCTCTCTTCTCGAGAAAGTAAAAATCCAAGCATCTGAAAAAGGAATTGATGATGCAACACTTCTCGAATATCGCCTCGCTCCTGATATGCTCCCATTTGCTCGCCAGATTCAGATTGTCTCTGATAATGCAAAGTGAATGGCATCTCGTATGGCATGAGTCGAAGCTCCAAAATATGAAGACAATGAAAAAACTCTCGATGAACTCATGACTCGTCTCGAGAAAACGATTGCATATATTGCGACATTTACGGAAGAAAGTTTCCAAAATGCGAAAAACGCAGAAGCTCGATTTTCTTGGTTTCCTGGAAAAAAAATGGTTGGTGAAGGGTATGTTTTCACCTATGGTCTTCCAAATTTCTTTTTTCATGTCGTTACTGCCTATGATATCCTTCGTCATAATGGTTTCCAGATAGGGAAATCTGACTATATTGGAGATGAAATTGCTCTCCTCGATGATACTGACTCTTAGGGAAATGCGGAAAAACTGCGAATCTCTTTGTCAGAAAAAATTATTTCTCAGTCACTTACACATCAGTAAGCTCCTTTCGAAAAATTTTTTCTTCCTCGACCTTCTTGTTTTTACGCATTTCCAATATTTTGGTGTTTCCTTAGTAATACTCTATGCATAAAAAATCACTCGCACTCTCGATTCGCTGACTCAAAAAAGTCTATCCAAATGGAAATATCGCTCTGGATGGAGTCGATTTTTCTATCCCAGAGGGAGGCTTTGTTGCACTCCTCGGGGAAAATGGTGCAGGGAAGTCGACACTCATAAATATCCTCTCAGGACTCATACCAAAAACAGATGGAACGATAGAAGTTTTCGGTGAAAGTATCGATACGCACAGAGAATCGACGAAACTCTCTCTCGGTATCATGCCACAGGAAATCAACCTATCTATCTTCGAGAAATGTATAGATATAGTGACGACCGTTGCATGATACTATGGTGTCCCATATGATATCGCTCATCCTCGTGCAATCAAAATCCTCACAGAACTCGGTCTCGGTGATAAAATCGAGGAAACAGCTCGTACGCTCTCATGAGGGATGAAACGACGACTCATGCTCGCGCGTGCACTTATCCATGAACCGAAACTCCTCATCCTCGATGAGCCAACAGCAGGAGTCGATGTTGCTCTCAGACGAGGCATGTGGGAATATCTCCAAAAATTGCAAAAAGAAACAGGGATGACGATACTTCTCACCACGCACTATCTCGAAGAGGTAGAGGCGCTTTGCGATCATGTGACGATACTCGATCATGGTCGGGTAGTGACTTCTGATTCTGTCAAAAATACCCTCGCAAAACTCGAACAAGAAGTCTATATCATAGAGATTGATTCTCCTGTTGATGAGAGTTTTCCATGATATATGTCGTACGAAGATGGTTTTCTGACAATTTTAGTGGACAAGAAAAATACCCTTGCTTCTGTATTTGAAAAACTTTCATGACTCTCTAAAACGATTCTCTCTGTTCGTCCAAAAGAGAATAGACTGGAAACATTTTTTCTCTCTAAAAAATAAAAAGACCTCTGAAAAACTCGTCCTTTCGGCTCTTCGCTCCATTCCTCGCTCGCTGTACTCACCATGTACTATCTCGCTTCGGTACTCGCTCATCACCGAAATTACTTCGTTTTTGAGAGGTCTTATCAAGCAAGATGAATCATTATGATGAATGATTTTCAGGTATCTCTAAACTTCTCCTCTATGCAATTCACAGCTTTTTCTACTATTGTTCGTAAAGAACTGATTCGTATCCTACGTATCTGGCCACAGACGATACTTCCTCCAGTTATTACCCAGACGCTCTATTTTATAATATTTGGAGGGTTTATTGGTTCTCGTATCGGACAAGTTGGAGGAGGTGGATATATGGAGTTTTTGATTCCAGGGATTATCCTCATGGCAGTTATAACGAATGCGTATGCAAATGTATCGAGTTCATTTTTTGGGGCAAAATTCCAACGATCTATCGAAGAGCTCCTCGTTGCTCCAGTTCATCCTATAACTATTATTGCAGGATACACACTCGGGTGAGTACTTCGAGGTTCTATGATTGCTTTTATTATTTATGGAGTTTCACTCTTTTTCTTTCCTTCAGTATTTGTTCATCCACTCCTTGCTCTCTGTATCCTTTTCTTAGTCTCGCTCTTTTTCTCACTTCTTGGACTCATAAATGCACTTTATGCGAAGAATTTTGACCAAGTAAATATCATTCCTACATTTTTTCTCACACCACTTACCTATCTCGGGTGAGTGTTTTATCCGCTTTCTGCACTCACTGGCATATGGCATACACTCTCACTCTACAATCCTCTCGCATGGATGATAGATAGTTTCCGATATAGCTATATGGGGACGAGTTTTCTTGCGCCGATGATGACGATTTTGATTCTTTCTCTCCTTGTCTGTATTGCTTTTGGGATTGCTATTTGGCTTTTTCGGTCAAAGAAAATCGTAGAATAGGTTTTTGAAATTGTTACAGAAATGTAACAATTAAATTAGACTTTCCTATAATTTATCATATAGTACAGTGAAATTATATTTTTCTACTACTATACGATATGCTAGAAGCCTTACAGGAAAATACTCCTCTCGATCCAGCCGAAGAAGACCTCCTTCCTATTTTGCGTATCCAGAAAGATGCACAATGGTCTGCTCAAAAAATTGCAGATATAGAAGGTGGTGCTATGAGAGAACTTCAGAAGGAGAGATTAGAAAAGTGGTTTCTCTGAGAGAAGGATAGCATAGGTATGTCTTTCTATTCAGTTAATGAGGTTATTTGAAACGCAGAAATGTATGGAGTTGCTCTCGGTTACTATTATACAGCGAGAGATATGTGAGTTTCAGTACCACAAAGGTTTATAGATTTTCTACAAAACCAGAAAATGATCGATGAGTACTTCCTTATTACTCTCTCGGGATACCTCTTTCCGAAACGAAATATCATGCCAGAGTCATATATAAATCTCCGTGCAAAAGCAGTACTTGCAAATGCATCAGAACCAGTAATCAGGGAAATAGAAAATCAAATTCCTCTGAAACATAGAACTTCTTCTACTCAGAAATAGTGACTTTAGAGTAGATATTTCTCCCTCCTTCAAATACCCGATTTTCGAGTATTATATAGCTAGTTTCATGGAAGAGTTCATCCAATTCTTCTATGGTAAAACCATGATAATATCTTGAGAATTCACCGATTTTTATATCAAAATCACCGTCTCATCGGTGATTTTTTTCATATCTTGTTTGTTCTCGGAGATTCCAGTTTGTCATATATACTGTACCATTTGGAGACAGGAGCTTTTGTATATCCTTTAGGACCTTAATTCGCTCATCTTCTGTCTCGAGATGATGAAATGATGCGAGAAAAATAATCGCATCAAAAGTTCCTCTCGTATAAATAGATTCCAAAGAGAGCATATCACATACTTCGAAATTATCTTCTCCATGGAGTTTTCTTGCTTCTTGTATCATGCCGACAGAACTATCGATACCGAGATACTCTTGTTTCCGGATGCTTGTTCCTCTTAGAGATTCTAGCAATCTCCCATTTCCACAGCCAATATCGAGGATACTCGTATGTCATGAGCGAATTATATCTTCCAAAATTGCATCGATTTCAGCCCATTTCATATTTTTCCGTGAATTCGAGAATGTTTTTGCAAATGCATCGTATGACACCATATAGCTTCAGTATATGGGAAATATAAGAGAAGCAAGTTGCATTTCTCTCGAAAATCTATAGGATTTGCTCTATGCAAAATTTATTTATAGAACATGGTTTCGAGCTTTCTCAGGAAGAGTTCGAGCAATTTTCTCTCTTTCTTACACTCTTTCGTGAGTATAATTGACACACAAACCTTTCCGCCATTCGTGATGAGGAAGGAATTGTTACAAAACATTTTATCGATTCTTTGTATGGTGCTACGTTTTTACAGGAAACTGGTGATATGCAAGGGAAGAGACTTCTCGATATCGGTTCTGGATGAGGTTTTCCATGAATCCCTCTCAAAATCGTACTGCCTGAACTTTCTGTAACTCTCCTCGATAGTGTCGGAAAAAAGGTCAAAGCCATGAATCATTTTATAGAAGAACTCGGACTTCATGGTATCCGAGCAATTCAGGAACGAGCAGAGATACTAGCAAAAGATGACATTCATCGAGGTCAGTATGACTTTGTTGTATCTCGTGCAACTGCATATATCACTGATATACTTTCTTGGGCAGAACCATTTCTTGCGATATGAGGTCGTATCATTCTCTACAAGATGCCATCAGATGAGGAACAAAAAGACCGAGAAAAAATATCAAAAAAACTCTGACTCAAACTCGTAGAAGAATTTTCTTATGAGCTTGCAGGGAAGGAACGGATTTTATCGATTTTTGAAAGAAGAAAATAGTTTCAAAATTGTTACGAAATTATATATAAAACATCAAAATGTTTAACACGCAATAGAAATTTCTCGCAAGAAAAAATGGATTATGGTAGGCTGATACAGTAATCCATTTTTTTATGCATATGTTGTATCATATAAAAACACATCTTTCGCGAAGACAATTTCGCCTCCTCATTCTCCTCCTCGCAGTTTCATCGGAGTACACATTCCTCGTAACTCCAGGAACTTTTGCGAGCGGTATCGAGCAGATTCTCTCGGCAACAGGAACAACAGTTTCTCAGACATGAGTAGTTCAACTTTCTTCTCAAAAAAAAGAAAAAAAAACTCACTTATTCTGTTGCTTCTCAGAGTTCCTCTTCGACTATAAAACAGGAGAAAAATATCTCAAATGCTGATGGTTGGCTCTCTCCAACAAGTGATGCAAATTGGATCACCTTTACAAAGAAGAACCCAAAGCCACAAATAACGCAGAATACAAAAGATACTACTACGAATGCTCTTCCAGTAACGCTCAATTCTGCTCCAGCAGTTCCGACATATAGTCCAGGATATATCTACCCGACGACGCCGATTACAGAAACGGCATATACGATAGCAACCTCTTATCCGTCTGGAAATCCAGGGCGATCTATCCAAAGTACGAGCGATGTTCCAGAAGGAAATAACCTCTATTATACAACAGTTCGTTTTATTGCTGATTTCGTTGCACGATTTCAGTCTGCATTTGACTCAGCATTCTCAAATAAAACTACAGACAATCTCGCAGAGTGAACAGGTTCACTCTACTTCACAGATTCACGAGCACAAAATGCAATGAGTGGAACGGTATATTCTCTCTCATGAAGAATCAATACAGTTGAGCAAAATATCTCAGCCAACCTCTCAGGAAGTATCACAAATACGAACGCAGATATCTCTACACTCTCTGGTCGTGTGAATACTCTCTCAGGTACAGTATCATCCAACTTCTCGACACTTCTCGCATCTCTCGCGACCAAGATAGGTCTCACTTCTCTCTCTGCAACAGGAGGTATATCGTATGATAACTCAACATGATTGTTTTCTGACCTCTTTACATTCTCAAATGGTCTCACACGAATAGGGAACTCTATCGGGATATCTTCTGTCACTGGAGCACAGCTCTCAGGATTCACTGCTGGACAACTTGCATTCGGTACTCCGAATGGAGGGCTTACTTCTACTGGAGGACTCTTCTGGGATAATACCAACGGAAGACTGGGTATTGGGACAACGAGTCCATTAGCTGCACTCAGTGTCAGCGGAGCTATTGCAATCGGGTCAAGCAATCTCCTTATTCGCCAAGATCCAAACAATCCTTATCAATTAAACATACCAAGCCATCTCAATGTCTCTTCTGGGTACTCTGTTGGATTTTGAACAAACGCTGTTGGAAATGAAGCTCTTCGTGTACAATGAAGCACGATAGACAGTACACGATATGGTCTCAACATCTTGAATTGATCATGAAGCTCAATTTTTTCTGTAAGAAATGATGGTAATGTAGGTATCGGGACGAATAGCCCAAATACTGCATTTGAAGTGAGTACTATGAATCCAAAAGTTGGAATACGACTCTCTTCTATAGAATCTCCAAATAACTATCGTACTGATTTTGTAAATAAATATGATGCATTAAATCCATTTTACATAGAGACATTTAATTATGGTCGATTTGGTTTTAAGAAAATTAATTCTTCTGTTCCAGCAGTGGCATTTGTTTCAGGATATAATGGTATATCTTTCAATACGAATGAGATAGATCCAACCAGTACTGGAAGTAAGCTCTATATATCAAAAACAGGTAATGTCGGAATCGGGACCATTAACCCAGGTGCTAAACTCGAACTCAATTCATGAACAGGAGGAATCTCTGGTCTCCGCTTCACGCAACTTCTCTCATCATCTGCTTCCAATGGACAATACTCAGGTATCCTCGGTGTCAACTCGACAGGTGATGTCGGTATAGCTCAGCTTACTGGAAATAGTTTCACAGGATTCACTGCAGGACAACTCGCATTTGGTACTGCGAGTGGTGGACTCACATCGACAGGACAACTTTTCTGGGACAATACAAATGGAAGGCTTGGAATTGGAACAAATGCACCAGCTACAAAATTTCAGGTTACAGCATGACCATCTGCTGTAGATGGGTTATATGTTCGTGCTGGTGCCGATTGGGATGTTATTGGATTTGCTCATGATGGTGGTATAGGATACATCAATGCTGCTGGTGCTGAATCAGGTATTAGTTTTAGAATCTCGACAGGTACAAGTGGTAATGTAAAAACACAAACATACTCTGAACGAATGAGAATTTTAGCAAACGGTAATGTTGGTATTTGAACTTCTGCCCCAAATGCAAGACTCGAAATAGATACTACTATAGCAAATACCTCAGGTCTCCGCTTCACTCGTCTCACAAACACAGGAACGACTTCATCACTCTTCTCGGGTATTCTCTGAGTCAACTCCACAGGTGATGTCGGTATAGCTCAGCTCACAGGAAACAGCTTTACAGGATTCACGACATGACAACTCGCATTTGGTACTGCGAGTGGTGGACTTACTTCAAATAGCAATCTTTTCTGGGATAATACCAACTGAAGGCTCGGTATCGGAACAAATACGCCATCAGCACAACTCCATACAAGTGGAACTATCAGGTTTGCTTGAGCTGGTACATCATCAAGATGAAAAGTACTTACAGCACTTGACTCCAACGGAAATGCCGTGTGGTCAAATGCTTCCGAATTTGATACTAGCACAGGAGTGATAAATAATGTAGCGAATGCCGCCTCGGGAACTCTCAATTTATCTGGGTCTACAGGTCGTTTCACTATTCAGGCAAGTGGAAATGCTTGTTGAAGATTCTGGGGGCATACATTTTACTATGATACTATCAATAGCACCTTAAGCTATATTCCAGGAAGTTCCTATGGTAATCCATGAGCATGAACTGTTACACGCAATTCAGTATCCGGTTATGCGCTGAGGTGATCAATGTGAACGTGTCAAGATGGTGCTCTCTGATGACTCTGATCAAGTATAGTATTGAGTGGTACAACAATTACCGTTACAAACAACTCAAATATTACTATGTCTTACAGTATATGAGAGACACAAAGTAATACATCATTAAGAACTATGTATTTAAATGATGGAATGATTACTTCAAATCGTACTATAAATTTAGGACTCAATTCCCTCGCTTTTAACTCAGATACTACAGGTTTGGTGAATCAATTTAGTGTTTGAAACAATATATTGAGTATAAATACAGCTTCATGAATGGTTTGATTTGGAACTACGAATCCTTCAGCTCGAGTAACAGTTCGTACTTTATCAGATGTAACTGATACTCAAATTCAAAACTTTGAAAGTACTGCAGGTTCCGTCGTAGGAAGCATCACTCGTACGGCATGAGGTGTCGCATTCAATACTACATCAGATCAGCGTCTCAAACATGATATAGCAGATACAGAATTTTCTCTCGAAAAACTCCTCAAAATAAAAGTACGAGACTATATATATAATGCAGACTCTACATTTACAAAACAAACAGGTTTCATCGCTCAAGAACTCTATGACATCCTCCCAAATGTTGTCACTCGTGGCGGAGCAGATGCAACGAAAAATCCATGGACTATCGACTATGGGGCTATCACACCGTACCTCACAAGAGCTCTCCAAGAACTCGCAGAAAATACAGCTTCCACTGGTGCCCTCAATACACTCTCTGGACAAGTGGCGACACTCTCTGGACAGGTAGCACTTCTCTCGCAAAGCTCTGGAAGTACCGTCGTGAATAATAATTACTATAGCTCAGGAACAACATCATCTGGAACTTCATCTTCATGGATTGATACAGCATTCTCATTTGTATCATTACTTCTCGTTCGCGTCGAGGCGACATTTACTGAGATGGTGACATTTATGAAATCTGTCGTATTCCGTTCGACTGTCATATTCGAGGATCGTGTTACATTCTCAGACAAAGATATGGCAGGAACAGCAACCATCAGAGCAGGGGAACGAAGTGTTCGTGTAGACTTCTCACATCCATATAGTGAGATTCCACGAGTCACAGTAACGGCAGATGCATTTGTCACGTATCGTGTGACAGACAAGATGGTGACAGGATTTACTATCGAGACAGAGTCTCCAGTAACAGCAGATACGAACTTTGATTGGATAGCAATCATGGTTCGTGGACTTGGTGGAACTCCTGTTTCATCTCCAGCTTCTCCAACAAGTTCATCATCGAGTACAACATCTCCATCTCCAGAAAATACTCCTTCAGAAACTTCTTCTTCGGGAACAACTACTTCTGAAGTAACTCCAGAGAATACCTCAGTAGAGTCAAATACAGGATGAACTATTCCAACGGATACAGGAAGCACTATTACACCTGATACAAGCACAACTCAAACAACAGTTTCAGGAGAGGTAACACCATAGTTTTCCTTTCAAAAAATCCTACGAAATTCGTAGGATTTTTTTATTATGCATGATTTTTATTATACGAAAAGGGGAAACCTTTTGAAAAAAGAGGATTTCTCTCTACAATAAAGGAACTTTTATATTTTTACTCTTCTTTTTTTCCTATGAAAGATTTTGCAAATGCACTTACTCTCGGAAAAACTCTTGGTTTTGCGTGGATTCTTTTTACGACGCTCTACTTTCTTTTTTCTCTCGCATATCCATTTGTAGTTCAGAGTACTCAGACAAATGTGCTTCAGGGGGCATACCAGAATGGTCAGGTTTCAGGGTATACAACAGCATTTACTCAGCTCGGTCAAGTACTCGATGAGCAAATGAAGGGTGGATGTAAACAAGCTGTTCCAGTAAATGTCGGTTCAGGAGTAACTCTCGGTGTTGTAAATGTTGCATGTCTTCAGGCACAATCAGGTGCGGTACAATCAACATCACCAGAGACGCAACTCCCAAAGCTGAAATAGTGTAAAGAGAAAAGAAAGTTTTTTCAAAAAAAACTTTTGACAACACGACCCCTTTTTATAGAATGCGTGAGCTTCATACGAAGCGAGCGTGTTCGCGGGTGTAGCTCAATGGCTAGAGTCTCTGCCTTCCAAGCAGACTGTTGTGGGTTCGAGTCCCATCGCCCGCTCCACTTCATTTTCTTGAATTAATAATTATTTTATATAATTATTAATTTTTTTATCCGGGCGTATAGCTCAGCTGGTTAGAGCGCAGCACTGATAATGCTGAGGTCCCTGGTTCAAGTCCAGGTACGCCCACCATTTTTATCTCGGAAACTGGCGAGAGTTGGCTAGAAGCAAATGCTTTGGGAGCCTCCCAAACTCTCGTAAAGATAAGTTCTCCAGAATAAATCAGAATCTCGGAGACTGGCGCAATTGGCTAGCGCACATGCTTTGGGAGCATGGGGTTGCGAGTTCGAGTCTCGCGTCTCCGACCATTTTATCGGTAGAAAATATCTCTTTCAGAGAAATGTTCTATCGTAAAAATACTTTCTTAGAAATATAGATTCATTTCTATTTTCTAGTTCTCTATTCCCTAGATCGCTTTATTTATTTGGCGCTATCGTCTAGTGGTTAGGACATCGGGTTTTCATCCCGCAAACCGGAGTTCGATTCTCCGTAGCGCTGCCACCGTTAAAACCAATCGTTCTCAGGGAAGAAAAGAGTTTGTTTTCATGTAAGACAAGCTCTTTTTTATTGTTTACAAAAAGTTCTAACTTGAGTTTCTCGTGGAAGAGTTGTTTTTCTTCAAAACTTGCTTGTTTATACCGTTCAGAAAGGTTTTCGTGGAGTTCGAACATTTCCTTGAGCTTCTGTTCAAAACTTTCAAATTTATATTTTTTGAGTTCCTGTTTCTTTGCTTCGAGAATAACAATCTTTTCTTGGAGTTCATCGTTTGTTTTTCTGAATCTTACAGCATCAATAATCCCTTCAAGATATCCATTCATGAGTCTTTTTTCTTTTTCTCGAAGATTAACAAGCTCTTTGTCTAATTCTCACTCTTCAACTTTCTTACCTTGATTCATTTTCTCGATTTCCTCTTTTGCTATTTTGAGTATAAGTTTGTAGAAATGAGAAGGGAAGTAAATCTCTTTGAACTCTTCGGCAAGGAACTCGATAATACTCTTTTCACTCAAGTTTACTCGACAAGGAGAACGGAGATTCTGATTTTTGTAATAAATATACTTTCCTTTCTTTACTTCAGCAGTAAGAGGGATTCATAAGTTGTCCTTTATCAGTCATTTATAGAGATACTGCAGAGGTGTACTATCTTTTCTATGTGTATAATATCCTCGTTCCATGCTCTGCACTTTTTCAAAAACAGAAGTTGAGATAATAGCCTCATGTTGTCCCACATAGGTTTTTCCTGCATAGCGTATCATCCCGATATAAAACGGATTTTGTAACATTTTTTCGATTCACTGTACAGAAAATTTATGGTTTTCTATGAGTTTCTCATATTTTCATTTGCAAAAATTTGCTATATCTTGGATTGTCATTTTTCTTTCTGAGCGTAAGGCGAAAATTTCTTGAACAATTTTTGCATGAAGAGGGAAGGGAACAACTCATTTTCCTGCAATCTGCCCATCGTGAAGAAGCGTGATATTTTTATATCCAAAAGGAGCTTTTCCGAGACATCTTCATTTTTCTGCACAGGTTACCATACGAGCTTTTACATTTCTTGCACGAGTATCGTTATCGAACTTAGCCATCCCGAAGGAGAGGAGAAGCATAAAAAGTTCGCTTGCTTGTTCTCAGAGGTATTTTTGAGAGGAAGTAGCAATTCACTTAATATGCCCCTCTTCGAGAAGTCCAAGGATCTTGGCACTATCTGTATTATTTCGGGAGAGACGACTTGCTTCATCGACAATGATATAATCCACTTTCTTTTTTCTACAGAGAGACAACATCTTTTCGAAGTATGGACGATTTCCGCTCTTTTTTGCACTTGCAGATTCAATGAAAGTTTCCACAAGATAAAAAGACCCATTCTCAAGAGTTCGCATACAAGCGTTCATTTGAGATTCGAGGGAGTTTTGTTGTTTGTCGTCTCTGTCTGTAGATTTACGACAATAAATAATAGCTCTAAGAGTATTCATGGTCGGGAAAGTTATTTTGGCAATAAGTAAGTGTACTATAAGTTATTTTGGAAATTTTTCAATTATTTCGAGCAAACCCCGAATATAATCTGTGAGAGAATCCCGAAACTCTCTGACCTCGTCATCCGACCAGTCCGCAGGCAAGTATTGCCTACATTCATCAATCGGAATCATCGGGTTTATCTTTAATAGCATCCATGATTTCTCTCCAATTTTCTGCAAGTAACTTTATCTCTCGCATAACTTCCACAAAGTTTCAGCGTCTCATAAGTACAGACTTTGTTCTTTCATCTATAATGTCTTTTGCAAGAAGAGCATATACAGGGTCGAGTCATCGTACTAAAAGTCATCGAGCGTGTCCGAGAAACATTCGTACTCGCATAAGTCATTCTCCATGAGCCTGAATTATCTCAAAGTCTACCTTCTTTGGTTTTCTGTAGAGAGAAATCTTGTCTATGTCGTATTCTTCAAAAATACAAGTATGCTTTCCGAGATAGTTCTTGAGAATCCCTATCAGATTTTCTTCTACTAAGAGTTCTTCAAGAGTATAATTTTTGGCAAGCTCTCTTCGTATTTCTAGTTCTATACGAGTTACATCATCTTGTATGAGATAATCTTGATACAGTTTATTTTTTCACTTTGCGATTATATCAGCTTTTTTATTATAAATGCGAATAATACTTCTTCGATTCAGAGAGTTTTTCTTCTCTCAAATATATCCTGTTTCTATTTCTCATTTACTCCCATAAAAGTTTGCACCCTTTTGCTTTGGCTTCTTGAACTTCGAGAGTATAGTTTGTATGGGAAGAAGAAAGTCGGCACAGATATCGAATCGACGGAATATATGGGTATCCGAAAGTCTGAAAAAGGAAAGAAGGACATCAAGTGCAAAATCTTTTCCATGTATACGAAAGCATGATCCATAAAATACAACATAGTCTTTCGTTTCTATTTTCCCTTTCTTCTTTGTTCCTTTGAAATAGGAAAAGAGGTTGATATTGTTTTGAGAAAAAATTACTTGGTATTCGTAGCGTGGATTTTCTACTTTAGTACAACCATACTCACAGAAGAATATTTGATTTGAATTATCAAAATCGACTCATAAGAAAATTTCTTCGTGAAGAAAGGTGGCGTATATTTCCATCTCATCGATTCAGAGATGATAGATATGTTTTGTAGGTTTTACATTGGTCATAATAAGTTAAGAGATAAAGCATTGCAATGCCCAAATTAAAGGCATACCTAGGTATTTACTGCTCCCACATTATTCTGTGGGAGCAAGCAGAAACATTTTTTGAGTGGCGGTAGTCCTCCCCGAAATATTTCTTTCCTCGCTACGCCCCTTCTAAAGAAGGCGAGGGCGTAGCCTCGTACGAAATATATATTCGTGGAGTCCTACCAGTCCGAAACAAAAAAATCAGACTTGTACAAGTCTGAAACATCATAAAAGAGCTTCTCTAAAATAGAAGTAACGGGCCGTTACACCTAATTCAAAAAATACTTATTTAGAGCCAAAAAGTGCCAAAAAGATTTTTTATTATTTTCCTCTTGCAACCTAAGAAATCTCAATAAAAAATGAGATTTCTTAGGATTTTATATATAAGAATCACTAACCCTTATATTCCTCTCTTTTCAAATTCCTCTTCACTCACATTTGATGTATTAAATCGAATAAGGCGAATTCATGCATTCTCAAAAGCCTTATTCTTTATATTATCTGCCTTCTTTCGTTCCTGTGAATCGTGAGTTTTATCATCAAGTTCTATTGCACATACAGTAGTAAGCCCCTTTTCTTTTATGAGAAGAAAATCTACATGGAGTCTATCGAGTTTTGCTGAAACAATCCATGGACGCCCTATAAAATTCCACCTCCTATGCCAACGCTTTCTTTCTATAGTTATAATGTCAGATACTCTCACTTTCGGGCATACGATATATCCTTTCTTTGTTGCATACTTGAGTAAATTCTTAAAAAACATTGCCTCGTAAAGAGTCATAAGATATTTTTGTCATTCAAGACAGTC
>Ga0209594_1000657_pt1 | contig 19304 bp, 12 predicted proteins | sample AshMeaCrysSpring_FD_184126 | JGI IMG/M metagenome (GOLD analysis project Ga0209594, IMG submission 184126) | Groundwater microbial communities from Big Spring, Nevada to study Microbial Dark Matter (Phase II) - Ash Meadows Crystal Spring... | ecosystem: Environmental > Aquatic > Deep subsurface... | reverse complement strand
TAGAAGAGGTACTGCTGGCTCGGTTAAAAGTTTTAATGAAGCAACCAGAATTTATTCATGGGTTAACTTGTTTCCATTGGTGGCCTAGAATCCCATCTTACGAAAACTGATCAACCGGATTTGATATGATATGAATGGGGCTTCTGTGGAACAGCATTTGGGGAAAACCCTCCGAGATCTTGTTCCAGAGATAGCAGAGCAAGTCGAACCCCTACTACAACAGGTGATTCAAACGGGTCAGCCGATGTATGATATTGAAATTCGAGGTCGTACCCCTACCAGTCCTGAGATAGAACGGCATTGGACAGCGAATTACTACTCAGTGAACTTCCTGCAAGATGAGCGGGGTGTGGGAGGAGTCGTGATCGAAGTCACAGAACGAGTCAGGGCAGAATTGGCTTTGCGTGAGAGTCAGGCGAAGTTGCTTGAAGCCCAACGACTGGCTAAGATTGGCAGTTGGGAGTTGGAACTCAAAGACGGTGTCACCCTAGAAACAGCCCAGCCGGAATGGTCAGAGGAACTGTTTCGCATCTATGACCTAGAACCGCAGCAGCCTTCCCCCAGTTTTGCTCAATTGCTACAATATCATTCCCCAGAAGATCGTAGCCAACTGCAACAGTCTTTGAATACTCTGCTCACCTACGGTGTTCCATTTAGTTTGGATGTTCAGTTCAACAGTGCTGATGAACAACTGCGCTACCTGAATATCATCGGTCAAGCCATTCACCGTCCAGATACCCAAACCACCCGATTATACGCTACAGTAATGGATATTACTGAGCGAAAACAGATCGAAACAGAACTGGTTCGGCAGAATCAAGCCTTAGAAGAAGCGATCGCAGTGGCTCAAGCGGCAGACTCAGCCAACCAAGCTAAAACTAATTTTCTCGCGAATATGAGTCATGAAATCCGTACTCCTATGAACTCAATTCTAGTAGCCAGTCAGCTTTTACAACAAACAGAACTGGAGTTTCAGCAACAGCAACTGCTACAAACCCTCAGATCCAATGGAGAACAATTGCTGCATACGATTAATGATATTTTAGATTTATCAAAGTTAGAAGCCCGTAAATTACGCCTAGAACAGCGCCCATTTTATCTGAATGAAGTTTTACAATCTCTGGCTGATTCATTTAGCTCTCAGGCGCAAACAAAGGGCTTAGATTTAAGATTTAACACAGCCGCAGATGTTTCAGAAGCCTTAATCGGGGATGACTTTCGCCTCAGGCAAATTCTCAGTAATCTGATTGGTAATGCCATTAAGTTTACCCCTTCTGGACGGATTACAGTCACCGTTCGCCGCGCCTCTGATTCTCCCCCAAATGAATCTGCTGTTATACTTTATTTTAGCGTGGCAGATACCGGGATTGGTATTAACCCCACGGCTCAAGAGAATCTGTTTCAACCCTTTACCCAAGCTGATGCATCCACCACCCGTCAGTTTGGTGGCACGGGTTTAGGACTCACAATATGTCGTCGCATTCTTCAGTTGATGGAAGGAGAAATTGGCTTTGACAGCACTCCGGGAGAAGGTTCTACTTTTTGGTTTAAAGTGCCATTGAGTTTCGCCCATTCTTCTGATCTCTCTGCCACTTCACTCCCAACAGATAGCGCTTCAGAGACGGCTGCGTCGCCTACAGAGACCGGGCTTAACATCTTAGTAGTTGAAGACTACGAAGATAATCGAATGCTATTTTTAATGTTATTAAAGGCTTTAGGGTATCAAGCCGACTCCGTCACCAATGGCGTAGCATTTTTAGAACGAATCGCGGGGCAAGATTATGATATTGTGCTGATGGATTGTCAAATGCCAGAAATGGATGGTTATGAAGCCACCCGAAAGTTACGACAGCAAGAAGGAGATCAAAAACACACGATTATTATTGGGTTAACCGCCCATGCCATGGAAGGCGATCGGCAAAAATGCCTTGATGCGGGGATGGATGATTATATCAGTAAACCCGTGGGGCTAGAGACACTTGGGGAGACGATCGAACGATGGACTCGGGATTAGAATTGGAAGCCCATCCGCAATACCCCAACCCAAACGGCATCGCGATCATTGTCGGGGTTGGTGACCACATAAGCCCCTGGTGTCAAGGAAATATATTCGTTGAACTGGAAGTTATAAAATAACTCAAACAGTAAAGAGATCTCCTCATCTTCCGGCCCGTTTTCGACGTTAAGGGCGTTGGGAGGGGCCGCAACGACAAAACCTAACGCATCCCCTTCTTTAAGTAGATCAATTAAACTTAAAATTGCTGCCCAACTCCAAATATCGGCAGAATCCCCCTGACGCGCCCCGCTTTCGGCTTCAGCGTAAGTATATTGTCCCCAAGCAGAAAGGTTGAAATGATCGCTGATATAAACCGTACCATTGAGTAAAAAATGATGGGCGCTGGTAGGAGTACCTGCACCAAAAGGAGTTTCCGCAATTTGAGAACCGTTACGACCGGAAACAAAAACATTATCCGGGGCGAAGTAGTTATAAGCATAGGCAACTGCTAAAGCAGCATTATCGCTGGGATAATAGGTTAACTGGGTGAAAATTGCATTGCCCCCATTAAATAAGCCTGACCCATCTTCAGCGTTAGCCCCTTCGTTGGCAACATAACCCCCCACCCAGTTAAAACCCTCGGCAAAGTCATAAGAGAAGGCGACACCCGGCCCTTCACTGGTTTTGTAGATGGCAGCATATTCTCCATAATAAGATAGCGCCCCAGTCGAGGCACTGACGGCAAGAGGGTTAAGGGGATCGGCAATATCATCCATATTCATATTCACTGCTGTCACCCAAACCGCGAAGTTCTCCCCCACCGGAAACCGATACTCTAGCTTATTTAGGGTAAATTCTGTACTGTCTCCTGCCGCCCAACCGAGATCCGTCATGGCGGTTCCCCCTTGTTCAAAGGGGACATTACCGGACTGTAGCCGAGTTCGCAGGCGATCGCGTCCAGAAAAGCTGGTGAGAAAGTTCAGGCGGGCGCGATAACCGAGGGTAGTTTGGTTTTGGTCGAGGGCTTTCCCATCGGCTTGTTTTCCGGAAAAGTCTGCAATGGAAAAGATAATTTCTGACTGAAGTTGAGTTGTGGTGGAAAATTGATTAGCCTCTAACTCACCCGTCCGGGCTTCTAAGGCTGTGACTCGACCCCGCAGGCTAGCCAGTTCAGCAGCAAATTCTTCCATCAATCTTTGTAGGGTTGCCAGATCTTCACGAGTGACTAACTCAGCAGTCGAAGCATTAATGAGTTCGTTGATCCGTTCCAAACAGGCATTGACCCCAGCAGCAAATTCATAGCGAGTTAGGGCGCGGTTGCCTTTGTAAGTGCCGTCTGGATATCCAGCAATACAACCATAACGTTCCACCAGAGACTGTAACGCCTGAAATGCCCAGTCTGTGGGTTGAACATCGGATAATTGGGAGACAGAAGTGACTTGATGGCGTTTTTTACCCTGTCCTTCTCTGCCATATTGTTGTAATTGATTTAAGGTAGCTGGGGAAGTAGTTGGCGGAGTTTCTGCCCAACTTGGCGATCCGACCCCCCAATAACTGAGGATTACAACACCCAAAAACCATCGATTATTATAAAATTTCACTGCTATTTTTCCTCATACCAAATTAACACCAATAACTCATGATGGCGGTAATACCATTTCTCCATAATCATGCACTCAATCTATTACTCCCTAGCAACAGCCAAGGGTTTATCAAGGGCAAGCTCTAAAAGAATTGGTATAATATTTACCCAAAATTGAAGTATTGGGGAATTAGATTGCTGCGTCTTGATGCATTTTGGCGGGACGGAGGCTTGTCCCAACCGTGAAGACGGGGACACCTGTCACCAAGAGTGTTGGCAAAGCCTGTGCAAAGCACATAGACGGGGGCAACTTTCCGCTAATCCTAGCCGGATTTTCTCTAAAGTTTAGTATTGTAGGCTACGTTGTTAAAATTGAGCGTAATATTCAAAAATAGCGATTTTAAGCTAAAAACTTGTGCTAAATTCTGAATTATGATCAATGCAATTAGCTAGGATTGATACGACTTAGAAAGGCTTTAAGGCGATCGCTTTTAGGCTGATTAAACAGTTGCTCTGGTGAGCCATATTCTTCAATAATTCCTTGATTAAAAAATAGCACTTGGTTAGAAACTTCGCGGGCAAACTGCATTTCATGGGTCACCACCACCATGGTCATCCCTTCTTCGGCAAGCTGACGCATCACCCCTAACACTTCCCCTACTAATTCGGGATCTAAGGCGCTGGTGGGTTCATCAAACAAAATTACTTCCGGCTTCATGCATAAACTGCGGGCAATAGCAACTCGTTGTTTTTGTCCGCCAGAAAGCTGATCGGGATAGGCATTGGCTTTGTCCCCTAACCCGACTTTTCCTAAATAATGCACAGCGCAATCATAACATTCTGCTTTAGAATAATTCAAAACCGTTTGGGGCGCTAACATCAAGTTTTTCAGTACCGTTAAGTGAGGAAATAAATTAAAATGTTGAAACACCATGCTGACTTTGCTGCGAACTTGGCGTAACACTTTCTGATTCAATTTTGGTTGAGAAATATCTATTCCCATCACCTCTAACCTGCCCCCATTAATCATTTCTAGGCGGTTTAAACATCGTAGAAATGTACTTTTTCCACAACCAGAAGGGCCAATCACAGAAACAACATCTCCCTGATATAATCTTCCCGTAACGCCTTTGAGAACTTCGAGAGAACCATAACTTTTTCGGAGTTGTTCGCAAACAATAACTGGTGTATGAGTTGACATAAACTGGAATCCTCAGGATAATAAAATGAAATTTTTAACTGAAAATTGTTAATATATTGCCCTTAAACTCTGATGTTTTGTGATGAATAATACATTTTACGATTCGATTTGAGGGTAGAACAGTTCAAAACCTTAAAATGATAAAACGAGTATAGACCTTGAAATGAAACTATTGCAACGTTGGGGTTGGAAAAAGTATTTAATTATTAGCTTAGTAACGTTTCTAAGTTTGGTGAGCGTAACCTGGTTTGCAGTCAGCGCCCAAGAGACAGGAAAGATCCTCAAAGTCGCCACAGAACCCACATTTCCCCCTTTTGAAATGCAATCTCAAGCTGGGGGAGGTTTAGAAGGGTTTGATGTTGATCTAATGAATGCCATTGGGGCTGAAGCCGGTTTTGACGTTGAATTTGTCAGTCTGCCCTTTGATGGGATTATTCCAGCGCTACAATCTAAAACGGTAGATGCAGCTATTAGTGGCATTACAATCACCGCTGAGCGGGCACAATCGATCTCTTTTTCCCGTCCTTATTTTAAAGCCGGTTTAGCGATCGCAGTTAGAGAAAATAATAACAATATTCAGAATTTTGAGCAACTAAAAGGCAAGAGAATTGCCGTTCAAATTGGCACTACCGGAGCTAAAGAAGCAGCTACTATTGAAGGGGCAGAACTTGTTACTTTTGATAATGCGCCTCTTGCCTTACAAGAACTCTTAAACGGCAAGGTAGACGCAGTGGTTAACGATGGGCCAGTTACTCTTTATGCCATTAAAACCGCTGGACTCAAAGGGATCAAAGTAGTGGGAGAACTGCTCACAGAAGAGTATTATGGGATTGCATTTCCTCAGAATTCTCCAGCGGTTGACACCGTTAATAAAGCCTTAGATAGTTTATTGGCAAATGGCGGTTATAATGCGGTTTATCAAAACTGGTTTGCAGGCGATCCCCCCGTTTTACCGACCATTGCACCAGCATTAGAATCAGAAGATATTAATATCTTTAATTGGGTACAACTGTTTAAAAATTTATTTACCGGGGCAGGGGTAACATTAATGTTAACCTTCTTCTCTTTTACCCTAGGATTAATCGGTGGAACATTAGTGGCGTTGGCGTTAATTTCTCCCTATAAACCCCTGCGTTTCCTCTGTCGAATTTATGTTGAATTTTTCCGAGGCACTCCCATGTTAGTGCAACTATTTATGATCTATTTTGGGTTGCCAGGACTGTTTCAAGGACTGGGATTAGATTTTAGTTTTGAACGTTTACCCGCTGCTATTATGGCTTTGAGTCTGAATGTAGCGGCTTATTTGGCAGAAATTATGCGCGGTGGAATTGAGTCAATTGATGCTGGACAATGGGAAGCGTCTGAATCTTTAGGAATGAACACCATACAAGCCATGCGCTATATCATTTTTCCCCAAGCATTTCGGCGGATGTTACCCCCCTTAGGCAATGAATTTATTACTTTAATTAAAGACACCAGCTTAGTGGCAGTGATTGGATTTGAAGAGTTATTTCGTCAAGGACAATTAATGGTTGCAACCACCTACAAAGCCTTTGAAATTTACTTCGCTGTTGCTTTAGTTTATTTACTCTTAACCGTTGCTTCATCCTTCCTATTTAAATGGTTAGAAAGACGGATGAATCCGCTCACACCTAAATCGAAGAAGGCTAGCTCCTCTCCAGAAATTGCTACAGTGTGAGCGAGTAAGGTTCGGAATTCGATATAGCTAAACCTAACACCATCTACTTTTGTAATTATGGCATTTGACCCCGATCAAGCCAATCCATCATTAAGTAAGGTTGACGCTCCCCCTGCGTTCTACGCATGGGATTTCTAAGAGATAGTTAGTCTTAGAGGGTTAGCCAAAAACCCGCTACTCACTCGCTGGTAATCCAGTCCGTGTATACATTTAGCCAAAATATTGGCACTACCATTTATATCGCTAGAAACTAAATGCTTACTTTTTGTCCGATACAACCCACGCTTAACTCTCTTTCCAGAGAACTTATGATGATTTTGCTCCAATCAGCGTTAAAAGGGCTTCAATTGTTTCCCCAAGGGGAAGTTCAGGCATACAGCTTTGTTCTTCACGATCAAGCTAATCATCCACAATAAATTCTAACGTCCGTCCTTGAGAACTACCAAATCTTAACTGCGCCCCCGATCTTAATACTACTTCTTGATTCAGCACCCGTTGCCATTCTTCTGAGGCTAACATCCAAGTCCCATAACGGGAACAATCTTGTAAAAAGTAAGTTTGGGTTTTATTCCCCTCTTCCCCATCCCGACAAAAAATATTAGCGTGTCTGCTAGAAACCCATTCTTCCGGCACTACAACATCATTATCCGCTGAACGTCCTACCCGCACGGTTCCCACCCCAATAGGCCATAAATAGGGAGTGGTTTGTGACTCTGAACGTTCTACTAAGCGTAACCAAGCTTTGGGAACCATGGGATGATAGGGGATAATGGTTGTGCCGCGTAACGGTTGCACTAATACCCCATCAAACTGTGGATGCATGTATAAAACGGGCAACGTCCAAGCGGGTTGATTAAATTTATACAGGGTGAGTAACTGTTGTCGCGCCACAGCTACCGCTTGGTCAATATACATCCGTTTGGTTAACGCTTGCGTTAAAGCTTGAATAAAACTTAACGCCTCTTGGTCTGTAATAGAGTCCCGCATTCCCAATACCGCTGGAACCCCATGATGAATTAGCACTTTGGCTAAACTACTGCTGGGAATAGCCTGAAATGACCCCCAGGTGGTAGAATCCTGATTTAACGCGGGTTGAGCACCCCAACAGGCGTTAAACACGGCTAAAGTCACCCCACAACGGACTAACACTTGAGCTAATTCTGTCCCATTAATGGTGGTTCCTGACCGTAAGAATAATAAACCGCCATCGGGTGCAGGTTGACCATGACCCCCATAAAATAGGACATTATAAGTATGGGTTTCTAGCTGAGCAATCAGTTCAGCCACGGTAGGTTGCACTAAAGTGGTAACCTGACAGCGAACCCCAGCCTCACTCATATTCCCCATGGGATAACTATTGCATCTTTCTAACACCTGTTTTAATTGGTCGGCTTGAGATTCAAGTTGGATTCGTTGGGAGGGAGTGGGTTGAGTCTCTGGGTCAGGGGGTTGGGAAGGATCAATCCGATCATCCCCTAACACTAACAGAATATTCAGGGTTTGAGCGGGTTCCGGTTGAATTAAGGGATTAACATCATAGGTAGTACGGCTAAAAGGTAACAATTGACTCAGAGAAATGGCCGGTTGACCCGCTTGGGGTTGCATAATTTCCCAAGGCAACGGAATTAAATCCGGTTCACGGATATCAAGACGCACCCGCAACGGTTGATCTTGGCCAATGGCAATGCCTTGACTGCGGTAAAAACTCGACTGAATGGGTTCTTCAAACAACCATTGCCATAAACTAATCCCCAGTTGCTGCATTAAACGGCTACTATAACTCAGTTCTCGATTAGGATCAGAGGCAGGGTTAAACGCAACGGTTTTCGGGAAGGTGTTGGAGACTGCTAAGCGTTCCGACAGACTATGAGGCGAGAACATCTCTAACCAAGCCTGACAAACATGGGAGAGAGACTCAGGCCAGAGACAGTCATGGTGAACATAACTACTGGGTAGAGAGGAATTTAAGACCCAAATGGCAAAGTAGTTACTCTCTGGAATATTGAGGCGTTTGAGTGCAATATTGAGGCAGGGAGTGTCAGAACCCAACATTCTATCATCTTCAAGTGAGAGCAGTAGTGAATTGAACGGAGTTGGATTTCTCCACTGTTGTTTCAATCCCTACCCAGGATTATAGGGTATTGCCATCCCCTCTGGCGGGTCGGTGATCCTGAAGGTTGACGGCTATAGCATCAGGTTTTAACTTTTAGTGATTTTATCAGGTTCACAACCCACTACAATGCCAACAGCCGAAGTCATCACCACGCTATGATCGGGCTTTAATTCTATCAATTTGTCTGATGAAAATATTGCTCATTCATGGTCTGAGTCGCACCCCTTTATCCCTACTGAGTCTTGAGTGGTCTTTAAAACAAACCGGATGGACAACCGAACAATTTGGCTATATTGCCTTTGCAGAAACCTTTGACCGCATTGTTAAACGTCTGCGAGTCCGTCTGCAAGTACTTGCAGGTCAAGGATCTTACGGTATTGTTGCCCACTCCCTCGGCGGCCTCTTAACGCGGGCAGCCTTGGGGTTAGGTTCGATAAACTGGCCGCAACATATTGTGATGTTAGGGACACCCAACCAGCTTCCCCGCCTTGCCCCCCATGCTTGGCGACTGCCCCCATTTCAATGGTGGACGGGTCAATGTGGATTAAACTTAACGCAGCAAGCGTTCTTTACATCCCTACCAGGAATTCAATCTCCTTACACGATTGTAGCGGGAACAGGCGGCCCTAGAGGAGTCTGGAGTCCGTTTGGAGATGAACTCAATGACGGTATTGTTGCCCTCAGTGAAACTCGATTATCTGCTCAAGACAACATCGTTCAACTTCCCGTGATGCATACCTTGATGATGAATGATTCTAGAGTACAAAAAACCGTGAGGCAAGCTTTTATTAGAGGCAGTAGGGAGTAGGGTGTGGGGTGTGGGGTGTGAGGGAGATAGGTAGACAAGGGGGACAAGGGAGACAGGGGAGATAAACTATTGCCTGTTGCCCGTTCCCTGTTGCCTTCTAACTTCTGACTTCTGACTTCACATCTCTTCTTCCTGAACTAATTGATCGAGTTGCTGTTGCATCGCATCACAAACTTGACGATAGCATTGCTCAACATATTCTCGATCATGAGCTGCTTTTTTACCATAGCGTTCAAAATGGATAGCAGGACAAACCCGCGTGTGTAATTGCACAGGCAAGGGAATATTGGGCAACGGACCAATTCCAAGACCCCAAGGTAAACCCAGGTAAATGGGAAATACACCGGGATCAATTCCAGCTATCCAGGGCATTCCCCACTGATGAAGTTGCTGCAATTGGGGGTAAATATCTGCTAATACAATTAAGGTAGAATGAGCGCCGTGAGAAATAAACGGGATAATGGGAACTTCTTGTTCTAAAGCCAGTTTAATAAAGCCTTTATGACCGTGAAAATAGATTTTGTTGCGTAGGGCGTAGGGACGAAACACATCTTTTGCCCCCCCAGGATAGATTAAAACAGCCGCCCCTCGACTCAGGGCTTCTCTGGCTAAGTTGGGATGGGTTTGAAGGGTTCCTACTTGTGTGGCTAAGTGTGCCAAGCCTGGAAAAACTTGCCACATTTTGGGATCCATTAAGCCATAGGCTAATCGATCTGTGCCAAATTGTCGAAACCAGTCATAAGTCATCATCACCGTATCAGGGGCTGCCAAACCACCATTATGGGAACCAATTAACAGCACTTTTCCCGTTTTAGGAATATGTTCCCAACCATCGGTTTTGACTCGAAAATAGTATTGATAAAACCAACCAAAAAACGGCATCAGCTTTTCAATAACTTGAGGATTTCGATCTTCTAAAGACCAACCAGTGAGGGTGTTATCCTCCGCTAAAGATGCTTTGATATATAGATCTGCAAAAACTCCCGCAGATTGAGTTAGAGACATTAAATTTTCAAGCTGTCGATCATTCATTCATCTTAATTATTATAAATATGAACACCAGTCACTCCAACTGCCTGCATAGAGTTTTCCGGTTTTGAGTCCAGCCAATTCCATTGACCATAAATTCACACAAGCGGTGACACCCGAACCACAATAAACGATAATTTCTTCAGCATCATCATACTCAGACCAGCGTTGGGGTTGTTCTGTTTGCTTCACTTTCCCATCCGCATCTGAAACCTGTTGCCAAGGTAAATTCACCGCCCCTGGAATATGACCTGCAATGGGGTCAATGGGTTCATGCTTGCCTAGATAGCGATCGCGCTCACGAGAATCAACTAAAATAGTATTAGCTATATCCTTACGAGCCTTAACTGTTTCGATGTCTACCACCATCTCCGAACGCAGTTGGGGCGTAAATAGACCGGGTTTTGCAGTGGGAATATCTGCGGTTACGGCATATCCTTCGCCTTGCCAAGTGGAAAACCCGCCATCGAGTAACGTGACAGGAGAATGTCCTAAATACCGTAATAACCACCATAACCGCGCTGCAAAGGCAAAGCGAGAGTCATCATAAGCCACCACTCGGGTTTTCCCAGAATGAACCCCCATGGCTGTTAATTTTGCCGCTAGTGAGTTGACATCGGGTAACGGATGGCGGCCGCCATGTTTTTGCACCGGACTAGATAAATCTTGGTTCAGATCAAGGTAAAATGCTCCAGGAATATGACTCTGTTGATATTGTTGTTGTCCCAAGTTGGGGTCAGCTAGGGCAAAGCGACAGTCTATGATCGCAATATTAGGATCATTCAGATGTTCTGCTAACCATTGGGGAGAAATGACGGGGGCTGTTTCAGTCATAAAAATTACGTTAAAGTTGGCAACAGGCAACGGCGAACAGCAACAGAGGGCGCATGCAATGCGCCCCTACCTGACTTCTTTTATAATGATTTTATCGAGGGCGTTGAGTTTTTATTGTGTCATATCTGCTAGAAGAAACCACAGCTTATCTTAAAACCCATGTTGCGCCGATTGCCAACGAAATAGATTTTACACCGGAATTACTACAACAAGCCTTTGAAGGGCTAGGGAATTTAGGGGTATTGGGGTTAAGAATTCCAACGGCTTGGGGAGGGCCGTCTATTGATTCTCCCACGTTTAGCCAGTTTCAAGAATTAATCGCCCGCTATTCTGGTGCATTAGCATTTTTGCAGACTCAACATCAAAGTGCAAGTGCCATGCTGAGTCAAAGTTCAAATACGGCATTACAGCAAGCCTATTTACCGTTGATGAGTTCTGGGAAAGTTAAACTGGGAATTGGATTTTCTCAACTCAGACGACAAGGACAGCCCACTATTACGGCAACTGCGGTTAATGGGGGTTATCACCTCAATGGTTTTGTGCCTTGGGTGACTGGATGGGAGATTTTTGATGAGTTTATCGTGGCGGCAACGTTACCCGATGGTAAAGCTGTATTTGGGATAGTCCCACTGCAAACTACTCAACAGTCTAACGGCTGTCTTGAGGTGAGTTCACCGATGTCATTGTGTGGAATGACGGCAACAAATACCGTTTCAGCTACCCTCACTCAATGGTTTTTACCAGAAAAACAGGTGGTTTTTATTAAACCTAGTGGTTGGATAGAACAACGCGATCGCCAAAATCCATTAAAAGCCAGTTTTTTTGCGTTAGGATGTGCTCAAGCTGGGATAGATGTGTTAGAAACAGCTTATGAGAAAAAAGGGTTTGAGTTTATTCAAGCCGCCATTCAAGCTTTTACAACAGAATTAAATCAGTGTCGTGATGCCATTGGGCAAGCTGAGGAGAATTGCAACGTGACTCTGACGCAACAGTATCAATTACGGGGATGGGCCATTGAGTTAGCGGTTCGTTGCGCCCATGCTGCGGTAACAGCCTCTAGCGGTGCGGCGAATTTAACCCATCATAGCGCTCAACGGGTGTATCGGGAAGCGTTAGTGTTTACAGTTTCAGGTCAAACCACAGGTTTAATGGAAGCCACGTTAAACCGTTTAACCCAACCTCGCCACTCCATGCAGGGTGTGTAAATAATTCAGTTGCAATTGGGAATAGTAAATTTAGTACAAGTCTCAAGTTTGTCGATCAATTTTGAGGCTTTTCGCCAGTAGTTTTGAATTCAAACAACTTTGGATGAGTTCACCACAATATGAAGGATACTCAGTGAATCCCATCACAGTCAAGCTGCGAGAAAAATTTGGGAATACGAATGTTTATACCCGTTCTTCTCAAGGTTTACTCACTAAAGCAACAGGGTTTATGCAAGGGTATGATTTTACCCTTAATCCTTATCGAGGATGTCAGTATGGATGTAGTTATTGTTATGCTGCTGCATTTAGCCCAAATTCCAAAATGCGGCAAGATTGGGGAAAGTGGGTCATCATTAAACAAAATGCAGTTGAATTATTAGAAAAAGAATTGAAAAGATGGCAGAAAAACCATCCTAATCAGTCGCCTAAAATTTATATGAGTAGTGTGACTGACCCTTATCAACCCATCGAATCAAGAGAAAAAATTACTCGACAGATATTAGCCCTATTCATTCAGTATCAACCGCAATTGGTGATTCAAACTCGTAGCCCGATGATTGTTAGAGATTTGGATTTATTAAAGCAATTGCATCAGTTACGAATTAACATGAGTATTCCCACAGGCAGCGAAATCGTTAGAAAAGATTTTGAACCGCAATCACCGAGTATTAAGTCTAGATTTAATGCGATTGGAAAGCTGAAATATAATCTTCCTTGCGATGCTCAACATCACGTTAGCTTTACAATTACAGTCACACCGTTATTGCCGACTTTGCCAGAAGATGAAGCACAGTTTATCTTTCAATTAGAAATTGCAGACCGAGTTGTGATTCAATCCTTTCATCAGCAAAAAAAACAATCTCTGATTGCCAGTACTCGTGAGGAAGCGAGCAAAATTCAACAAAAATATAGTTGGTGGTATGACAATGAATCAGAACACTATTTCAGTTTCAAACAAAAATTAGAATTTATGCTGAGTGATGTAGAAATTATTGAAGGAAAGCCGGGATTTAGTTATGATTAATTTTATTAAAAAATGGTGGCGATCGCATCAGTTTAATTCCGCAATGAAACGGCGTGACTATCCAGCAGCCACAAAACTATTACGAAAAATCAGAAAGTCAGGAAATCAGTTATCTTGGCAAGAAAATCTCTATAGGGATTATTTAAAGTTACAGTTATCCCTATCGGAAAAAGACAAAACACTCAAACAAATTACTCAACAACTCAAAAAGATCAATTCAGTTCCAAGTCATTTACGTCTTCCTTCAGATTTCTTTGGTAATGAATCTTATATTATCCCTCATTCAGATGTGATTAATACGATTATTGATCGCTTTAAAATGATTAAACATGATGCATCTATGCTGCAATGTACTAGCATTGATCGAACAGTTTTTGATCAAATTGAAAGCCATTTAGCTGATTTTATTCAAGAAGAATTTAATCAATATAGCCGTCGATCTAGCTTTGAGACTTTACTGAATCAAGCCTTACAAGATATTAATAGATTAAAACAGGGACAAGATCCAGATTACTGTTTTGAATTAAGTCCTCATGTTTATTTGATTCGATATTTTTTAGAAAATGTCTATTGTGCATATTTAGCTTGGTTTTTAATTTATCAAGCTGGACTCTTACCGACTCATTTGAATGTTCTTGATATCGCTGCTGGCCCGAGTACAATCGCTTATGGCTTAGATTTATTTTTGGAAACTGCCCAAAAACTAAGTCATTTACCTTCAATGCAAGTCTCATATTATTCTTTAGAAAAACAAGCCAGTTTTCAGTATCGAGGGCTACAATTTTGGCGCAGATATATTGAACAAAAACATCATCCCAGTAACGTCTATTTTAGATTTGATACCCACGATATTTTTGATGATTCTGAAAGCTTTCAAAAAATTCCTCGTCTCTTTTTTGACTTTATTTTCATTTCCCATTGCTTATTTTATAATGAAACCTCTAGAAAGCATTTTCATGACTTATTCAATCAGGTTTTTCTCAAGAGTCTGAAACCCAATGGCTATGTTTTACTTATTGTTCAGGATAAAAAGCTATTTAAAGCATATAACCTGAAACAGCATGAAAATTCAGATCAAGAAAAAGAGATCATTCAGGAGTTATTAAAGTCTATGGGGTTAAAGCTATCCTGGTATAAATATTTAACCTCCACCGACCAACGAGGAGCAATGAAGGGTCGTGAATTTGGACAATTTGCTAGCAATCATTTACCTCCTCAAATTAAAATGAGTCAGTTAACCCAAAAATACTTAGGGCTTAAATATGATTTAAATTACACGTTAGATGATTATATAATTTTAGCGCAGAAATAAGAGTCAATATTTTACAATTCTCTATTTTCTATACCCTGTGCTTGAATTGGAATTTGAATTATAAATTTAGTGCCTTCTCCAACAGTAGAATGACATTGAATTTTACCTTTGTGAACTTCAGTAATAATTTGATAACTGCTTGAAAGTCCCAGTCCAGTACCTTGACCCACAGGCTTTGTTGTAAAAAATGGATCAAAGATTTTTCCTTGAATTAGACTAGGGATTCCAGCGCCATTATCCGCAATATGAATAGCTACCCAATCTGAATTAATTCGATCTGTTTTAATCCGAATTTGCCTGCCTTCTGTTCTTTTTTCTAAAGCATCAATAGCATTTTCAAGCAGATTCATAAACACTTGATTGAGTTGTCCAGGATAGCACTGAACTAGCGGCAATTCATTGTATTCTTTAATAATTTCAATTCTATCACCTGGGGTCTGCTGTAAACGATGATTCAAAACCAGTAAAGTACTTTCAATGCCTTGATGTAGATCAACGTCTTTCACTTCAGCTTCATCCAGACGGGAGAAATTTCGCAAAGACAAAACAATCTGTTGAATCCGTTTACTCCCTACTTTCATCGATTGCAATAGTTGAGCAAAATCTTCTTCGAGATAATTTAAATCAATCTCTTCAGTCAATACTTGAATATCGTCTGTTGGCTCAGGATAATGTGCTTGATAGAGATGGATCAAATCTAACAGATTTTCGACATACTCCTCTGCATGGATAATATTCGCTGAAATAAAGTTAACCGGATTATTAATTTCGTGAGCAATTCCTCCGACCATTTCCCCCAAACTAGACATTTTTTCCGCTTGAATCATTTGAGCCTGAGTTTGCTTCAACTGTTTAAGCGCCTTTTTTAAAGCTCTTGTTTGTTTCGTCAGCTTCAGTTCTAAGTTTTTACGTTCAGTAATATCCTGAGCAATTCCGGCTGTACCAATCACTTGATTCTGCTCATCATAAACGGGTGTTTTATAGGTTTCAACCCAACGAACTTCTCCTGTTGAATTAATGAGTTTTTCCTCAATTTGTTGACGCTGGCGGGACTGCATCACAAGTGAGTCATCCTGACGATACGCTTCAGCCAAATCAAGGGGCCAGAGAGCATCATCCGTTTGACCGATAATCTGTTGAGAACTAACTCCACAAGCCTGAGCAAACGGTTCATTTACGGCGATATACTGGCTCTGTTGATCTTTAAGCCAAGCTATATGAGGAATATTATCCAAAATCGATTTAATCTGGGATTGCTGCTGCCTCAACAGGGCTTCAGCTTGTTTACGCTCCGTGATATCCCGTAAAATCCCCTGAAGTTCGATCACGTTGCCGTCATCGTCTTTGACTGGCCAAACATTAGACATCACCCAGCGCCATTCTCCTGACTTCGTGGCATGGCGAAACTCTATCCCCGCGACACATTCTCCAGTTTGAATCACTTGATGAATAAAAGTCATGAAATGGGGTAAATCATCAGGATAAACCAACGGACTAAGTGATTGATGCAGCCATTCGGATACTGAATATCCAAATATTTTCTCAAATGCTGGGGAGAAATAAGTGAGAGTCCCATCAAGTTCAGAACTCCAAATTAAGTCATTGGCATTTTCAACTAAACGACGAAACTGTGCTTCACTTTTCGTCAGGTCTATTTCTGCTTGCTTACGTTGAGTGATATCTGTGATATATCCACTCCAAAGTATTGCACCATCCGCTTGTTTTTCCGGTTGAGCAGTTCCTTTTAACCATTTTTGTTCTCCTGAAGGCAGAATAATTCGCCACTCACACTGCCATCGTTGTAGGGTTTGAGCAGACTCAGCAATGGTTTGTTCTAAGTAGGACAAATCATCAGGATGTGTGAAATTAAACAGTAATTCTGCATTTTGTTGAGCTTGTTCGGGTTCAACTCCGTAAAGTTCTTGCACGCCATGAGATATATAAGGAAATGATCTGCAACCATCCGGTTTAAGCAAAAACTGATAAATTGCTCCTGGAACATTATCAATGAGATGTTTGAGTTGTAGGGGAGATTGAAAAACCGATGCCAGCATAGGTTGTGAATGCTGCCCTGGAGAGGTTTCCTGGATAGCTGGGTAAGACGAAGTAGAAACTGTTTTAGAAGTCAATGTGAGAAAATCGTTCATTTTTTGAATTTTAAATTATTTAAATTATCAAATTGACTATTGAGTAATAATTATAGGTTTAAGAAATTTACTGTTTTTATTGTCTAAAGTAAACTGTTTTAAATCATGATTTAAATTAGATAATAGGATGAATTGATAATTTTATAAATAACTTTACTTCAAGCTTAAACTAGTTAAAATAGCTCAGCAACTGTATTTCTTCTCATTTTTATAAAAATGAGTCGTATAAAAAGTTACTTCAGGCAATAGGCTTTACTGATTTTTAAAAAAATAAAAAGTTTTTTTCAAGAATCTGTGTAAAAAAACTAGAAAAAATTCAGCCCCCAGAGATAAGTCCTGAGGGCAAATACTAACGAAATGAGGATAAATAATCTCTTGAATTTGGGTTTTAAGGTGCCTCCCCATCCCATCCGTCTGACTGCCAAAATGAACTGTGTGACAGCTTCTAATGGTAAGTTTAGGGATTTTACCGTTGCTGTTGATGAAAACTATCCGCGACTAAAGTCCACTAATTAAAGCTTTATTAAAGCACAAAAGATAATCTCTGATTTAGATCAACATGAAATTGTCATGGTTTTTATTGTTTGTGATGGCTTCACAAAAGCTTTACAACAGATTCGGGCAAAGTTTACAAAATCATTACAAATAGATCTGTATTTTTACGAATAGGTAGTGTTAACTTTAAAAAGAAGCATCGTTTTATTTACGGAACAACAGATTGAAAACTGTTTTTAACGTTTATTACTCCAAAAGGGGTCGGAGAAGCGGATTATCCATCTACCAAACTTAATATTTTTTGTAACAGAGAACGTAGCCAGTCCAATATCAGAGTTTAAGCCGGATTAGGTTTATGGTATTTGGGATCTTTAAAATGTCTAATAATTCAAAGCCATTTTTACTGAAATCAAAGAGGGTTTTATGAAATTTATCAATGTTCCTAACACACTAGAAGTTAGTTTGGATTCCGCTGCAAAATTCGCCAAAACTTTACTCACTAACTTGGCTATTGATCAACGCTTTACTCAAGTGATCGCTACCGCATTTGAGAATGAGTTTAATACTGAAAAACTAGAACGCTTACGGCAAGCTTGGGCATCAGGAGATTTCAGCCATTTGCCGGAAGTAGAAATTCGCTCAAGCCAAGAAATTAATCGCGGTGCTGGAGCCTTTTCTAAGAACACCAATAAGATTTATTTAGCCGAAGAATTTGCCGTTTTACATCGGAATCATACCTTAGCGATCGCGGATATTTTACTGGAAGAAACAGGCCATTGGGTAGATGCTCAAATCAATACAGAAGAAGCACCGGGCGATGAAGGGGCAATTTTCTCCGCTTTAGTTCGGGGTAAAATTCTCGATCCTTATGAGTTGCAAGCACTCAAAACTGAAAATGATCATGCAACGGTTATTTTAGATGGGGAAGAAATTGAGATTGAACAAGCCATTGTCTCTTATAGTGGCGATGTTTTACTGTATGAAGATGATGCTATTCCTCCCGATGTGAGTCGTTACGAATCTCCTCGCTTAGATGGTCTGCAAGCGTTTAATGAAGCACAGAATGTCATTCTCACTGAGGATGTTTTTACCAATAATCCAGCGTTATGGGAACAAACATTAACTCCTGCAATTCCCAGTGGAACTGAAGTCAGTAGTCACTATATTTGGATTGCACCTTCTCAAGATAACCGACTTCGAGTCACCGCACAATTTACATTTGATGAACCAATTGTAGGTTTCATGGGCTGGAATGACGAGTTACTGGCAACCAATGATTTATTGGGCTTGGGAAATACGATTTATTCCAATTTAACCACCACTCGTTTAGATAACCACACTGCATATCCTCAGTTAGATGATCTGGCAACTTTAATTGATGATTACACGGTCGAAATTAGCTTTTCTAACGATAGTGGACTTGATCCAATTCGGGTATTAACCTCTGGTAATAATATAACTTTGCCTGAATTTCCTACCTCAGAACCACAACCCGAACCCGAACCTGACCCCGAACCCGAACTGTTCCCTGAGAATGTAATACGCATTGAAGCTGAAAACCTCACCTTGGATAATTATGTCGAAGAAACGGGTGATTTTGCTTCTGGTGGAAAACTAATTACACTGGGTTCCAACGGCAATATTGGCAGCGCTAGCCATACCTGGACAGGGTTAGGAGGAGAGTATGAGTTAACTATTGCCTACTTTAATGAAAGCGATGGTGCCAGCAATGCCACGGTGAAAGTGGATGGGGTAGAAGTGGATAGTTGGACATGGAACCAACCCAGCAGCGGCACTCGTCCTAACGCGGGTAACTTGGAAACCCGAACAATTAACGTTGATCTCAATTCCAACAGTAC
>Ga0209594_1000655_pt1 | contig 19309 bp, 14 predicted proteins | sample AshMeaCrysSpring_FD_184126 | JGI IMG/M metagenome (GOLD analysis project Ga0209594, IMG submission 184126) | Groundwater microbial communities from Big Spring, Nevada to study Microbial Dark Matter (Phase II) - Ash Meadows Crystal Spring... | ecosystem: Environmental > Aquatic > Deep subsurface... | reverse complement strand
CGGCTTGTCGCGGGACAGGATGATCGCCCGCTCGACCACGTTCTTGAGCTCGCGCACGTTTCCCGGCCAGTCGTAGGCGACGAGCTTGTGCAGCGCCTCGGGTGCGACAGTCTTCGCGATCCGGCGGGAGAAGTTGTGGTTGTGGATGAAGTGCTGGACGAGGTGCGGTATGTCCTCGCGCCGGTCGCGCAGCGGCGGCGTGGTGATCGTGAAGGCGCTCAGCCGGTAATAGAGGTCGGCCCGGAACCCGCCCGTGCGGCTCAGGACCCCGAGGTCGCGGTTGGTGGCGGCCACCACCCGGACGTGGGCGTCGAGGTCCTTGGTACCGCCGACGCGACGGAACTTCCCCGTCTCGAGCACCCGCAGGAGCTTGGCCTGGATCGCCGGCTCGATCTCGCCGATCTCGTCGAGGAACAGCGTGCCGCCGTCGGCCCCCTCGATCAGTCCCTTCTTCTGCCGGTCGGCGCCGGTGAAGGCCCCCTTCTCATGGCCGAAAAGCTCCGACTCGAACAGCTTCTCCTGCAGGGTGCAGCAGTCCACTGCGACGAAATTGCGCTGTGCGCGCGGTCCGGATTGATGGATCGCGCGCGCAACCAGTTCCTTGCCGGCGCCACTCTCCCCCTGGATCAGCACCGTCATGTCGGTGGGCGCGACCGCCTCGATCAGGGCCTTGACCGCCGCCAGCGAGCCGCTCTCCCCAATCATGAAGGAGGTCCCTTCTTCCTGCGCCAGCAGGCGCTGGCGGCAGAACTGGTGGTCGCTGCGCAGCGAGGCGGTGTCCAGCGCGCGGTCGACGACGAGGAGCAGCTCCTCGGGGCTGATCGGCTTGAGGAGGTACTCGAAGGCGCCGGCCTTCATCGACTCGACCGCGTTGCGCACCGAGCCGAAGCCGGTCAGGACGATCACGGGCTGGTGCTCGCTGAGCTGGGGGAGGCGGCTCAGGTTTTCGCCGTCCGGCAGACGCACGTCGGTGATGATGAGGTGCGGCTCCCGCCTCTCGAGAAAGCGTTCCGCCTCGGTCCAGCGCCCGACGCCGGTGACCTCGTAGCCGGCGCCACGCAGGCAGCGGGTGATCAACTGGTTGAGGACGTCGTCGTCCTCGACGACGAGGATGTGTTTGTTCATGGGTTCAGCAACGGCGAGGCAGCCGCCTCCGGCAGGTGAAGGGTGAAGCGCGCACCGGCGCCGAGCCGGCTCTCCGCGGCGATGTCGCCGTGGAAGCTGCGGGCGAGCGCGCGACTGATCGGCAGGCCGAGGCCGGTGCCTTGCGAGCCGTCGGCGCGACGGCTGAAGAAGGGGTCGAAGATCCGTTCCAGATCCGCTGCCGCGATGCCGACGCCGGTGTCCGCAAACGCGATTTCCACGCGGTCCCCGAGGCGGTGCGTCCGCACCGCAAGCTCGCCGCCGCCGGGCATCGCGTGCAGCGCGTTCTGGGCGAGGTTGAGGGCGATCATGCGCAGGTCACTCTCCCGGGCCAGCACGCGGGGCGCGCTCACGTCGAGCTGGAGATCGATGCTCACGCCCAGTTGCTCGGCCTCCCATCGCAGGAGGCTCAGGGTTTCGCTGACGGCCGAGTTGACATCCACGATCCCGCTCTCGCCGGACGACGTCATGCTGAGCTTGAGCAGACGCTCGCTGACGTTGATGCACTTGTCTATCTCGTGGTCGACCAGGTCGATGTGCTGCGTGGCATCCTCGATGCGGCCCGCCTGCGCTGCGCCGCGCGCCGCGTGCAGCGCGAAGCGGATCGAGGCGAGCGGGTTGTGGATCTCGTGGGCGACGCCCGCGGCGAGCTTGCCGACCTCGGACAGCTTCTGCTCGTGCGAGTAACGGATCTGGGTCGCAAGATCGCGGAGCGACTCGACCACGAGCTGCTGGTCGCGCCCGTCGCGGCGCACGTTCAGGACAGCCGCATAGATCTCCACGTCCGTCGTCCTGCCGTCTAGCGACTGATGCCGGTGCAGGGTACGCACCGACGCCTGCCGGGCGCCCAGCTCGTGCAGGGGGCAGGTGATCACCGTCGGGGGACAGGGCGTGTCACGCCCGAAGCTGAGCGCATAGCAGGGCTCGGTAATCGCGCCCTCCAATGGAAGTCCGGCCTGCAGCCGGTAGCTCCGGTTGCAGGCGACGACCCGATAACGGTCATCGAGGATGCGCACGCCGTCCGGCACGGCGTCGAGCAGGTCCTGCAGGAAGCGTTCGTGGTCCCGAAGCGACCTCGTGTTCTCTTCCAGCCGCGCTGCCATGCGGTCGAAGCTTGCCCCGAGCTGCCCGATTTCATCGGCTCCGGCGATACCGGTGCGCGCGCCGAGGTCGCCGCCCGCGAGACGATCCGTCGCCGCGGCGAGCTGCTGCACCGGCGCAATCACGAAGCGGCGGATGAACCACCAGCCGCCGGCCAGATTCACGAGCACGATCAGGGCGCCCGACCCCATCAGCATCAGCGTCGTGGACCGGGCGGCGCTGCGCAGCGCGGAGGCATCGTAGTCGACGTAGAGGATGCCGTTGACCGGGCTCGCGTCTGTCGGGCCGTGGCACTCCCGGCAGTCTGCCCGGTTGCGAACCGGCAGCCGGCTGCGGAGCACCTCGCGGCCATCCTCCCGCGTCAGGAAGCGGGTCGATGGCTCGAGATCGCCGATCCATTCCTGGCCGTAGCGTTGACCGAGGACGCCGGGATCGTTCGCAAACCGGATCTCCCCGGCCGGATTGGTGATGAAAACGGCGGCGATGCCGTCCTGGGCGCCGAGCCGGCCGACCAGGAACCGCAGGCCGTCGAGGTCGCGCTTGAGCATCGCGTTCTCGAGCGAGCTGCGGAGCAGGCTGTTGACCTGGCCCACCGCCGCCCTCTTTTCGTGGTCCAGGGTCTGCTGGTACATCCCCTGGAAGAGCACGATGAACAGCAGCGTGCTGGCGACCAGGCCAAGCGCGGTGCCCAGCGCGAAGCGTCGCGCCAAGCTCCGGTTCAGCCAAGCCCACAGACCGGTCGCGGCCGTTCTGCCGTGGTTCATCGATCTTCTCCCCATCGCGCCTGAAAGGCGCTCCTACCGGGCCGTGCCGCCGCCAAGCCGCGCCGCTGACCAGTAGGAGCGGCTTTAGCCGCGATTGCCCCCGAAGCCAGAATCGCCGCGCACGGGCGGGCCTCCTACCGCAAATCGCGCCGAGGGCGGCGCTTCTACTGGGAATCGCGCCTGAAAGGCGCTCCTACCAGCGGATCGCGAAGCCCACCCGCGCATTCGAAACGCCGCCACGACCCCTGTCAAATTGTCACAACGCCGCTCCGATAACCCCAAGGTCTCACTCGGCCGCTTCCGGCACACCGCGTCTGCCAAAACGGCAGGAAGGGACGCGCCGGCCCCCACCGCCGGCTCTGCTGACCGCGGTCAACACCTTTGGATATCAATCGCTTGTCTACTTGGGCACGGCCTGTGCAAATAGGCCGCACCAGTCGCCGATGCCCCTCGGGTCCAGCGGAGGTCTTGAGAGATGCAGCAGCCGTCGTGCCAGCCCCACCATCAGCGCCAGTGCCGGCGCCTCGCCTGGATCGCGGCCCTCCTGCCCGCACTGGCGGGCCCCGCCGCGGCGGAATTCCCGGTGGCCGGGACCCAGCCCTGGGCCCGCCCGGTTGGCGCGCCGCAGATCACGTCGGTCACGCACGATCCCGCCTGGTTCCAGCGGGCGATGCACGGGATTTCCCCGCCGCACCCGCAGAGCCTGCGGTGGCTGGACGACCAGGGAAACTGGTACACGCCGTTCACCCGGCCGGGCATGCCGCCGCCCTATGACATCCGCGGCTGGCACGCGACCCCGGCCAAGCGCTGAAGCAGGCAGTAACGGAGTGGCGCTGGCGGACCCGGCCGGTCGCCGCTGCGTTTCCCTGAGGCAGCCCCCGGTCATACGCCGCCATGGTGCCAAGGGTTTTCGGGTCCAAACGTCGAGATTCAGTCATCGAGGTCATGGGGATGCACGGTGCAAATCGATGGGCGATGTCCGCAATCCTGATCTGCCTGGCCTGGGCGACAGCTGCGCCTGCTGCGCCGAAGCCGACCTACGACCAGGCCCGCTGGGACCCGATCCACTTCAAGCCCGCCATCGACTCTGCGACCGACGAGCAGTGCCTCGCTTGCCACAAGGAGGTGCTGGCACCCTCGGTTCTCGCGAAGTCGCCGGCCGGCGTGACCGCTGCCGAGTCCCTGGCGTGGTATCAGACGCTGGAGACCTACGAGGGCCCGCAGGAGACTTTCCACCGCCGCCATCTCGTCACGCCGCTCGCCAAGCAGCTGATGGCGCTCAAGTGCACGACCTGTCATCAGGGCAACGATCCGCGGGAAGAGGCCTCGGGCTCCGCCTTTGACACGCAGCCGGGGCTCGTGCTGCGGAAGATGGTCGACCCGGGCACCTGCCTGATGTGCCACGCCCCGTATAACTACGAGGTCATGAACATGCCCGGCCCCTGGGCCGAGCACCGCGAGACCTTTCAGACCTGCATGGCCTGCCACGCCGCCTTCCGCACCAACCGCCACAAGGTGAACTTCCTCAAGACCGAGGCGATCGAGAAGGCGGGCGCGGAGAACGCCGACAGCTGCTATGGCTGCCACGGCGGGCGCGCCTGGTACCGGATCCACTACCCCTATCCGCGCCACGACTGGGACGGCATGCCGCCGGAGGTGCCGGACTGGGCGAAGGATCGACCCAAGCAGTCCGATCCGCGCTTCCTCAAGGGCATTGCCAAAAAGTGACAACGCGGCCGCGCGCCTCCGTGGCGCCCCGGGAGAGCCGACCATGACCGACAGCACCAAGAACCCTTTGGAATTTCTCGCCGGGCGTCTCGACATGACGCGCCGCGCCTTCCTCAAGGCCTCCACGGCCGGGGCCGCCGCCGCGGGCCTGACCGGGCTGGTGAAGACCCGGGACGCGGAGGCCTTCGCCTACGAGCCCTACCCGCGCGACGACGACCTGCAGACGGTGGTCACGAGCTGCGCCCACAACTGCGGCTCGCGCCACATGCTGGTCGCGCACAAGAAGGGCGACGTGATCGTCCGCCTCTCGACGGACGACGGCCGCTATCAGAAGGACGGCTTCTTCGGCAAGGACACCGAGCAGGAGCCGCAGCTGCGCGGCTGCCTGCGGGGACGCTCCTACCGCCAGCGCCTGTACTCGGCCGAGCGGCTGCTCTACCCCATGGTGCGGGTCGGCGAGCGCGGCGAGGGCAAGTTCAAGCGCGTGTCCTGGGACGAGGCGCTGGATCGCGTTGCGCGCAAGATGCTCGAGATCAAGACCAAGTACGGCCCGACGGCGCTGTTGGACCAGAGCTACGCCGGCGCGTCCTACGGGGTGCTGCACAAGTCCGACCAGATCGAGGGCCTGCTCGGGCGCTTCCTCGGCATGTTCGGCTGCCGCACCAGCTCCTGGTCCGTGCCTTCCTACCAGGGCACGACGACGAGCTCGCGCTGGACCTTCGGCACCATCGAGGACGGCAACGAGGACGACACCTTCGCCCACGCGAAGCTGATCATCATGTGGGGCTGGAACCCGGCCTACACCTTCCACGGCGGCAACACCTTCTACTACATGCGCCTGGCGCGGCAGCGCGGCTGCAAGTTCGTGCTGGTCGACCCGCAGTACACCGACTCGGCGGCGGTCTACGACGCCTGGTGGATCCCGATCAAGCCGAACACCGATGCCGCGATGATGGCCGGCATGGCCCACTACATCTTCACCAAGGGCCTGCAGGACCAGCAGTTCATCGACCGCTTCTGCCTCGGCATGGACGGCGGCACGATGCCGGAGTGGGCGAAGAATTCGCCCAACGGCAAGGAGAACTTCAAGGACTACATCCTCGGCAAGTACGACGGCACGCCGAAGACGCCCGCCTGGGCCGCCAAGATCTGCGGCGTCAAGGCCGAGGACATCGAGAAGCTCGCGCAGATGTACGCGACGACGAAGCCCGCGGCCCTCAAGGCCTCGTGGTCGCCGGGCCGCAATGCCTACGGCGAGCAGTACAACCGCATGGCGGCGGCGCTGCAGGCGATGACCGGCAACATCGGCATCCTGGGCGGCTGCGCCGAAGGCGTGGGCAAGGCCTGGCACGCGGAGGGCATTGCGTATCCGTACGACGAGTGGGCCAACGTCTGGTCCGCCTCGATCAAGTCCGACCGCTGGGCGCACTGCGTGCTCAACTACCCGAACGTCAAGCGCGAAGAGGTCGGCCTGTGGCCGCGCGCCGACAACCTGGACGGCGTGATTCCCAACATCAAGGGGATCTTCTGGCAGGGCTCGGACTGGTTCAACCAGCTCACCAACATCAACAAGGAGATCCAGGCGGCCAAGAAGCTGGAGCTGGTGGTGTGCATGGACTCGACCATCACGCCGTCCGGCCTCTACGCCGATGTCCTGCTCCCGATCGCCACGCACTTCGAGCGCCACGACGTCGCGCTTCCCTGGTACAAAGGTCACTACTACATCCATCGGCCGAAGGTCATCGAGCCGATGGGCGAGTCGAAGACCGATTTCCAGGTGTTCACGGAGCTCGCTTACCGCATCGGCGAGATCGATCCGAACGGCTACGGCCTGTTCGGCAAGCTTTACAACCCGAAGGCAGACCGCGGCTACTGGGCCAACCCCGACGCGGTGGACGAGGCCTACCTCGGCGAGTGGTGGGTCAACAAGGTGATGCACCACCAGGGCGTGACCATGCCCTGGGAGCAGTTCAAGCAGCACGGCGTGTACAAGTTCCTCCTCGACAAGCCGCACGTCGCCTTCCGTCCGCAGATCGAGAACGGCGTGCCTTTTCCCACGCCGTCCGGCCGGATCGAGATCCTGTGCACCGAGCTGGCGCAGACGGCCGACTGGACCAAGACGCGCTATGGCGAGCACGTGCCGTCGATCCCGAAGTGGATCGAGCCGTGGGAGTCGCTCAACAGCCCGAAGACCAAGCAGTTCCCCTTCCATCTGATCTCGCCGCACCCGCGCTGGCGCACGCACTCGATCTTCAACAACTGCGCATGGCTGCGCGAGACCTTCGAGCAGGAGGTCACGATCAACGCCTCTGACGCCAAGCGGCTGGGCATCAGGACCGGCGACACGGTCGAGGTGTGGAACGATCGCGGCAAGGTGGTGGTGCCCGTCTACGTCACCGAGCGGGTGATGCCGGGCGTCGCCGTGCTGCACGAAGGGGCCTGGATCGACCTGGACGAGAAGGGAGTCGATCGCTCCGGCAACCCGGACATGCTGACGCTCGACGCGCCGAGCCCGGCGGGGGCCTTCGCCTACAACACCGTGCTGTGCGACATCCGCAAGACGGACCTCGAGCACCGGCCGGGTTGGGACCGTCTCGCGACGTCCCGGTCCCACGTGTTCCGTCGCGACCTCTGATCCGAGGAGAACCGAGCCATGGCCGACAAGCAGGACCAGCCGAAGATCAAAGAAGCGATCAAGCGCCGCAAGCGCGAGGTGTACACGCCCGTCGTGCCCGACATGCAGCTCGGTTTCGTCCACAACAACGTGGACTGCATCGGCTGCCGGGCCTGCGAGATCGCGTGCAAGGACAAGAACGGCCTGCCTGCCGGACCGCGCTTCCGCCGCGTCATGTACATCGAGGGCGGCAGGTATCCGGACGTGTACGCCTACAAGGTCAACCTCTCGTGCAACCACTGCGCCGAGCCCGCGTGCCTGCCGACCTGTCCCACGGGTGCGATCTTCAAGCGCAAGAAGGACGGCATCGTCGACATCGATTCGACGCTCTGCATCGGCTGCCGCCGCTGCGAAGCGGCCTGCCCCTACGGCGCGCCGCAGTTCGACCCCTCGGACGGGCTGGTGAAGAAGTGCAACCTGTGCGTGGACGAGATCGAGGCCGGCCGCAAGCCGTACTGCGTGATGGCCTGCATGATGCGCACGCTCGACGTCGGCCCCATCGACCTGCTGCGCGCCAACAAGTACGAGACCAAGGCGATAGGGCCGAGCGAGCAGCCGGTGCGCGCGGTGAAGAACTTCGCCAACCCCGAGCTGACCAACCCGTCCATCGTGTTCGTCGCCCACAGCAAGGGCAAGGTCGAGTGAGCGGCGCCGCCGACCTGCTCGGCGAGTTCTGCGCGGCGGTCGCCGGGGACCTTGCCGCCCTGGCCGCGCTGCACGACAAGGAGCTCGACGCGGCCGCGCTCGATCAGCTGCGCGCGGCCGGCGCAGACGGCCTGCTGCGCCTGCGCCTCGTCAACCCGAACAGCCGGGATGCGTTGCAGTTCCTCGACGAGGCCCTCTCGGGCCTGCCGGCAAGGTTCGATGAGGCCGTGCTGGATGCCCTGGCCGCGGATTATGCGGACATCTACCTCACCTATGGCCTGCGCGCCGCACCCAACGAGTCGGTCTGGCTGGACGAGGACAACCTCGCCATGCAGGCGCCGATGTTCGAGGTCCGCGCGCTCTATCGCCGGCATGGCCTGCGGGCGCCCGACTGGCGCCGGCGGGCCGACGACCACCTGGTGCACGAGCTGCAGTTCCTCGCCCACCTCATGGCGCAGCCGACCGGGGATGCCCTCGGGGCGGCCGCTGACTTTATGGACGAGCATCTGCTACTCTGGCTTCCCGATTTTGCGGCGCGGGTCGCGCAGCGCTGTGCCACCGCCCTCTATGCCGGGGTGGCCGTCCTCACCGCGGCCTACCTCGACGAGCTGCGGGAGCTGCTCGAGCAGATCCTCGGTCGGCCGCGGACCCCGCGAGCCGAGGTCGAGGAGCGCCGCAGAAGAGCCAAGGAGCCGGAACCAGACCCTGTGGTCTTCGTGCCCGGATCGGCCCCGACTTGGTAGCGAGCGCACTGCATTCACCGACGCGCCGCGCGCCCGTATTGCGCAATCACACTGACGGAGGTAGCAATGAAGAAGACCCTGAAGATCGCTGTCGCCGCCACCGCCCTCCTGGGCCTGGCTGGCACCGGTGTCGCGCTGGCCGACGCTGCGCTCGCCACGAAGAACGGTTGCCTGGCCTGCCACCAGGTCGAGAAGAAGGTGGTCGGCCCGGCCTACAAGGACATCGCCGCCAAGTACAAGGGCGCCGACGCCGCGAAGATCGACGAGCTGGCCGCGAAGGTGAAGGCCGGCGGCGTGGGCGTCTGGGGGCAGATCCCGATGCCGCCGAACGCCAAGGTGACCCCTGAGGACGCGAAGACCCTGGTGCAGTGGATCCTCACCCTGTAACAGGCCCTTCCAGCGCGGCGGGGCTCCCCCGCCGCGTCGCATTGCCTCTCGCCGCCCCCCGTGGGCGGCGAGTCGTTTACGGGGTCCGCCGTGCGGCTTGATCTCGTCCGCGACGCGGCTGCGGCGGCGCGCCTGCCGGAAGTCCTGGCCGAGCGCTGCGTCCACAGCCTCGCCGAGCGCGCGAGCTGCCGGCGCTGCGTCGACGCCTGTCCGACGCAGGCGTGGGTGATCGACGACGAGCGCTTGGGCATCGACCCCGCGCGCTGCGACGGCTGCGGACTCTGCGCACCGGCCTGCCCGCAGGCCGCGATCATCGCCCCGTCGGTCGAGCCGCTGCGTGTCGGATCCTCCGGCAGGGGCGGCCTCCAGGCCGCAACCGACGGCGCTGCCATGCTCGCCTGCGACCGGGCGTGGCCGGGTAGGAGCGCCATTCCTGGCGCGATGCAGCATCGCGGCCTGGAGGCCGCTCCTTCCGGCGCCCATGGCGACGGCATCGTTCCCTGCATCCACGCCCTCGGTCTGCGCGACCTCGCGCGACTCGCCGTGGACGGCTGCCGCCGCCTCGTCGTGGCAACCGGCGACTGCAATGTTTGCCCGCGCGGCGGTGCGGTCAGGCTGGAAACCCGTCTCGCCGACCTCGCCAGGCTGCTCGACTCCCGCCGCCTGCCGCTGCTGCGGCTCGAGCGCCTGCCGGCCGACCGCTGGCGCGAGGCACGCGAGGGCGCCGCACCGGACGGCGGGCCGCAGCTGCGCCGCCGCGCCTTCCTGAGCCACGGCCTCGGGCTTGCGATCACGAAGGCGCGCGTTGGCTTCGGCCTGGCGTCAGCCGAGCGCGAGCGCGTCGGCACGGTCGGCAATCTGCTGCCGCACACTGCGCGGCCTGGGGCGCTGGTCCCGGTTGCGCCGGCGATCGACCGTGCCGCCTGCACCGGCTGCGACGCCTGCGTTCGCCTCTGTCCGGAGCGGGCGATCCGGCTCGAGGCCGAGGCCGGCGCGCTCGCTTATCGAATCGCGCCGCAGGACTGCACCGGCTGCGGCCTCTGCGTGGACGTCTGCGCCGATCGCGCAGTCCGGCTGGACCACTGGGTCGTCGCCACTCCCGTGTCGCTGCCGCTCGACCAGGCGAGCTGCGCGCGCTGCGGCGTGCGCTTCCATCGGCCGGTCATCGACAGGGCGGGCGGCAGCCCGCGCTGCCCGGTCTGCGAGCGCAAGGGCGAGGCGGGCAGGCTGTTTCGCGTGCAGGAGTAGCCGCGCCCGCCGCCCATGGTCGCGGCGTTGCCTTCCGGTGGGCCGAAGCCGGCGTGCTGCGAGCAGCGAGCAGGGATGCACGCGCAAGCCCGTGGATCCCGGACGGATCCCAGGGCGGCGAGCAGCGCCCGGCGCAAGGCCCGTGTTCTCGAACTGACGTCATGTGCGCCTGACGCTGAACCACGATGGGCATGAGGCGCCATTCCCCGAATCAGGCGCCGTCCGGTTTGTCCTCCGTCTTCGCCGCTGACGCGCCCTGGGCCTGTCCGGCCACCGCGAGATGCGCGAGCTGCTCGTATAGCTGGAAGCGGCTGCGGATCTGCGTCTGCGCCTGCTTGAGGAAGCGCTCCGCCGCGTCGGGATGGGTGCGGAACAGCACGCTGAAGCGCGTCTCGCTCGCGGCGAAGTCCCGGTACGGGATCGACGGCTCCTTCGAGTCCATGTGCAGGGGGTTCTCGCCCGCCGCGGCGCGGCGCGGGTCGTAGCGGAACAGCGGCCAGTGCCCCGAGCTCACCGCGAGATCCTGCTGGCGCAGGTTGTTCGCGAGGTCCACGCCGTGCGCGATGCACGGCGAGTAGGCGATGATCAGCGACGGCCCCGGGTAGGACTCGGCCTCGAGGAAGGCCCGCAGCGTCTGCACGTCCTTCGCGCCGAAGGCCACCTGCGCGACGTAGGCGTTGCCGTAGGCCATCGCCTGCATCGCGAGGTCCTTCTTGCCCACGGCCTTGCCGCCGGCGGAGAACTTCGCCACCGCGCCGAGCGGCGTCGCCTTCGAGGTCTGGCCGCCCGTGTTGGAATACACCTCGGTGTCGAGCACGAGGATGTTCACGTCGCGCCCCGAGGCGAGCACGTGGTCGAGCCCGCCGTAGCCGATGTCGTAGGCCCAGCCGTCGCCGCCTATCAGCCAGACGCTCTTGCGGACGAGCAGGTCGGCGATCGCCTCGAGCCGTCGCGCGGTATCGGAGGGGATCTGCGCCAGGCGCTGCCTCAGCAGGGCGACGCGTTCGCGCTGCTCGTGAATGCCGGCCTCGCCCGACTGCTCGGCGGCGAGCAGGGCGTCGGCGAGCTCGGCGCCGATCGCGTCGCGCAGCCCGGCGACCAGTTCGCGGGCGTGCGCCGCCTGGGCATCGAGCGCGACGCGCATGCCCAGACCGAACTCGGCGTTGTCCTCGAACAGCGAGTTGTTCCAGGCGGGCCCGCGGCCGTCGGGGTTGGTGGTGTAGGGCGTGGTCGGCAGGTTGCCGCCGTAGATCGACGAGCAGCCGGTCGCGTTGGCGATGAGCATGCGGTCGCCGAAGAGCTGGGTGGCGAGCTTCACGTACGGCGTCTCGCCGCAGCCGACGCAGGCGCCCGAGAACTCGAACAGCGGCTGCATCACCATCGCGCCCTTGAGCGTCGTCTCCTTGAGCGCGCGCCGGTCGTATTCGGGCAGGCCGAGGAAGAAGTCCCAGTGACTGCGCTCGGCCGCGTGGTAGGCGGGGTCGTCGGTCATGTTGAGCGCCTTGCGCTCCGGATTCTTCTTGTCGCGGATCGGGCAGATCTCGACGCAGAGGCCACAGCCGGTGCAGTCGTCCGGCGCGACCTGATAGGCGATGTGCACCCCGGGCGGGAAGTCCTTGCCCTTCACCGGCACGTGCAGGAAGCCCGGCGGGGCCTGCTGTACCCGCTCGGCCGTAAAGAGCTTCGAGCGGATCGCCGCGTGCGGGCAGGTCAGCGGGCACTTGCCGCAGTGCGTGCACAGATCCGGCTCCCAGCGCGGCAGGGCGAGCGCGAGGTTGCGCTTCTCGTAGGCTGCGGTGCCGACCGGCCAGGTGCCGTCCACCGGAAGCAGGCTCACGGGCAGGCCGTCGCCCTTGCCGGCGATCAGCGGGCCGATCACGCGCCGCACGAACTCGGGTGCGCCCTTGGGCACCGGCGGTGGGCGCTCGCCGGCGCTGGTCGGTATCGCAGGCACGGGCACCCGGTGCAGCGCGGCCAGGGCCGCGTCGATCGCCGCATAGTTGCGCTCGAGCAGGCGCCGGCCCTTGCGGCCGTATGTCTTCTCCACGGCGGCCTTGATCTTCGCGATCGCCGCCTCGGGCGAAATGATGCGGCTGATCTCGAAGAAGCAGGCCTGCATGATCGTGTTGATGCGCCGGTCCATGCCGGTCTCGCGCGCGATGCCGTAGGCGTCGATCGCGTAGACCGTGAGCCCCTTTTCGAGGATCTGCTGCTGCATCCGGCGGGGCAGCGTGTCCCACACCTGGTCGGGCGGCGTGGGCGTGTTCAGCAGGAACACGCCCCCGGGCGCCGCCTTGTCCAGCATGTCGTAGCGTTCGAGGAACACCGGCTGGTGACAGGCGACGAAGCGCGCCTCGCCGTCGCCGATGAGGTAGCTGCTGCGGATCGGGCGCGGACCGAAGCGCAGGTGCGACACGGTCACCGCGCCGGCCTTCTTCGAGTCGTACTGGAAGTAGCCCTGCGCCCAGTTCTCCGTCTCCTCGCCGATGATCTTGATCGAGTTCTTGTTCGCGGACACCGTGCCGTCGGAGCCGAGCCCGTAGAACACGCAGCAGGCGATCTCGTCCGCGCCGATGGGCCGGAACGCCGGGTCGTAGTCGATGCTGCTGCGCGTGAGGTCGTCGACGATGCCGACGGTGAAGTGGTTCTTCGGCACCGGCCGCGCGAGCTCGGCGAATACGCCCGCGACCATCGCCGGCGTGAGCTCCTTCGAGCCGAGGCCGTAGCGGCCGCCGACGATGCGCGGCAGCGCCTCGCCCGGGTAGTCGCCGCGCGTCCAGGCATCCATCACCGCGGTCACCACGTCCTTGTAGAGCGGCTCGCCATCCGCGCCCGGCTCCTTGGTGCGGTCGAGCACCGCGATGCGGGTCGCGCCGGCGGGAATGGCCTCGAGCAGCGCCGTGGCGTCGAACGGCCGGTACAGCCGCACCTTGACGAGGCCGACGGGGTCGCCGAGGGCGCAGAGCGTGTCGACCGTCTCCTCGGCGGCGCCGATGCCCGAGCCCATCATCACGATCACGCGCTGCGCGGTGGGGTCGCCGTAGTAGCAGAACAGGCGGTACTGCCGGCCGGTGAGCGCCGCGAAGCGGTCCATGGTGGCGCGCACGACGACGGGCAGCTTGCGGTAGTGGAGGTTCGAGGCCTCGCGGCCCTGGAAATAGACATCGGGGTTCTGCGAGGTGCCGCGGATCACCGGCCGGTCGGGCGAGAGCGCCCGCTCGCGGTGCGCCGCGACCAGGTCCTCGTCGATCATCCGGCGTACCGTCTCGCGGTCGACCTGCTCGATCTTGCTGACCTCGTGCGAGGTGCGGAAGCCGTCGAAGAAGTGCACGAAGGGAATGCGGCCTTCGAGCGTGGCTCCCTGGGCGATCAGCGCGAAGTCCATCGCCTCCTGCACGCTCGCCGAGCACAGCATCGCCCAGCCGGTCTGGCGCACGGCCATCACGTCGGAGTGATCGCCGAAGATCGACAACGCGTGCACGGCGAGGGCGCGCGCCGAGACGTGAAGCACGCAGGGCGAGAGCTCGCCGGCGATCTTGTACATGTTGGGGATCATCAGCAGCAGGCCCTGCGACGCGGTGAAGCTGGTCGCGAGGGCGCCGGCCTGCAGCGCGCCGTGCACCGTGCCCGCGGCGCCGGCCTCGCTCTGCATCTCGATCACCTCCGGCACGGCGCCCCACAGGTTCTCGATCCTGAGCGAGCTCCACTCGTCGGCCCACTCGCCCATCGGCGAGGCGGGCGTGATCGGGTAGATGGCGATGACCTCGTTGGTGAGGTGCGCGATGGTCGCCGCGGCCTCGTTGCCGTCGATGGTGATGCGGGGGACGTCGTTCATCGCGCTCTCCTGGGCGATGCGCAGCGGCGGGCGTCAGCGCAGGATGGGCGGGGCTCCCGGTGCCCGCAAGGCGATTGGCGGAGTGCCGTTGACGTGCGTCAACGGCCCCCTGCCGGGCTAGGGCATGGGGGTGGGGGCAGCGCGGCGTCGAGCGAATCGCCGCGCCCGATGGCGTAGCCCTGCGCCGCGTCGATGCCGATCAGGCGCGCCACCCGCAGGTGCTCGCCCGTTTCCACCGACTCGGCGATGGTGCGCAGGCCGAGGAGCTGGCCGACCCGCTGGATCGACTCGACCATCGCGCGCTCGACCGGGTCGCTCAGCATCTCGCGCACCAGCCGGCCGTCGATGCGCAGGAAGTCGACCGGAAGGCGGCGGGCGTAGGCGAAGGCGGAGAGGCCGCTGCCGAAGTCGTCGAGCGCGAAGCGGCAGCCGAGCGACTTGAGGCGATGGCCGAGCGCGATGGCAGCGGACAGGTTGATCACGGCGGCGGTCTCGGCGACCTCGAAGCAGAGGCGCTCCGGCGGCACGCCGGCGCGGATCACTTCCTCGCGGATGAAGTCGGCGAGATCGGGCTCCTGCAGCGAGGGGCCGGAGACGTTCAGGAAGAAAAGCGGCGGCAGGCCGGCGCCATCGTGCCGCAGGCGCGCCCCGAGCCGCCCGAGCACCGAGCGGATCACCCAGCGGTCGATCGTCGGCAACAGGCCGTTGCGCTCGGCGAGCGGCAGGAAGGCCGCGGGCGTCACCAGCGCGCCGTCCGGGCCGCGCATGCGCAGCAGCACCTCCTGGCCGAAGGGCGCCACGCCCTCGCCGCGCAGGTCGGCGAGGGGCTGCGTGACCAGCACGAAGGCGCCGCTGTCCAAGGCGGTCTCGAGCGCGGGTAGCGAGCGCAGCTCGCCGCGCGGCACACCCAGGTCGGCATCGTTTGGGTGGTAGCAGCGGATCGCGCCGTCCCCCTCGGCCTTCGCGGCGTAGCATGCGGCGTCCGCCGCCCCGAGCAGCTCGGCGGCGGTCATGGCATCGCCGGTGACGGGGGCGATGCCGATGCTGATGCCCACGTCGAAGGTCTGGTCGCGCCAGCCGAAGCGAAAGGCATGGACCCGGTCGGCGAGCTCGCGGGCCACACCCACGGCCTGCTCGGTTCCGCAGTCCCGCAGCAGCAGGCCGAACTCGTCGCCCCCGAGGCGGGCGAGGGTGTCCGACTCGCGCACCTGCTGGCGCATGAGCGAGGCGAGCTGGCGCAGGAGCTCGTCGCCGGCCCGGTGCCCGCAGCGGTCGTTCACCTGCTTGAAGCGGTCGAGGTCCATGAAGCACAGGCTGGCCGGGACGCGGCTGCGCCTGACCTGCACGAGCGTGTCGTGCAGGCGGTCCATGAAGGTGCGCCGGTTGAGCAGCCCGGTGAGGTCGTCGTGGCAGGCCTGATAGCGGAGCAGCTCGTCGGAGCGGCGGCGCTGGCGGCGCGCCTCTGCCTCGCGGATCTCCCGCGTCAGGGCGGCGCCGAGCCGGTCCAGGTGATCGAGGCCGATGCAGTCCTGGGCGCCGGCCTTGATCGCCTCGACCGCGAGCTCCTCGCCGACGGCGGTGCCGATCAGGAGCAGCGGCAGCTCGCGGCCATCCGCCGCGAGGATTCGCAGGACGCTCGCATAGCTGAGCTCGGCGGGCCGATAGGCGCCGATCACGGCGTCCCAGTCGGCGAAGCGCAGGGCCTCGCGCAGGGCCGCCTCGTCCTGCACGCGGCGGTGCGCCACCGGCTCGCCCAGGACCTTGCCGATGGCCCCCAGGATGGCGTCGGCCTCGGCCTCGGTGTCGAACACGAGCAGCACACGCAGCGGCACGGTCGCTTGCTCCGATCTCCGTCGTCGGCCGGGCAGGCCGGGGGATTATCCCCAGGGAACGCTCGGGAGTGTGCCAGAGGCCCCTGGCACCCGCCACTGGGACGGGGCGCCGGTGCTGGCGCAGCTCAGAGGGGCCAGTCGAACTCGCTGACATAGCCCCGGGCCGTCCAGTGGATGCCCGGGGCGAGGCGCCGCAGGAGTCGGCGCATGGCGTCGTTGTGGGTCAGCATGCGGCCGCTGAAGCGCTGCACGCCGCGCTCGCGGGCCGCGTCGGCGAGGCGGGTGAACAGCAGGCTGCCGAGGCCGAGGCGCTGGTAGGCGTCGAGCACCGCGACCGTCGGCTCGGCGACGGCGGGATCGTCGCAAAAGCGCACGAAGCGCGCGACGCCGATCCCTTCCTCGGCGCCCGCGGGTCCGGCCAGGGTGGCGCCGATCGCGAAGTGATCGACACCGTCCACCTCCGTCAGGTAGCGGAGCTCCTCGTCGGAGAGCGTCGGCTTCGTCCCCAGGAAGCGGTGGAAGCGCGACTCGGGGGAGAAGGCATCCATGCCGCGCTTGAGCAGCAGCTTATCCGCGGGGATGACCAGGCGCAGCAGGGCCTCCGTGCCATCGGCGAGGCGCACGCGCTCACGGTAGTCGGCGTCGAAGTGCAGCGGGGGGGTCGGGGCGTCTGGCATGCCGTCTCCTCGCCGCCATTAGACACCCGTGCCGAGGCGAATACAGCGTGGGCGGTCAGCGCGGCACGAAGCCACGCAGCCCGTCTCCCTCGACGAGGGCCATCGGGTGGCCATAGAGCTCGCCGAGCAGCGCGGGGTCCGCGAGTGTTGCGGCCGGGCCGGCGACCGTGCGCCCGTCGCCGAACACCAGCAGGAGGTGCGAGCAGCAGCGCAGCGCCAGTCCGGCATCGTGCAGCACGACGAGCAGCGCGCGATCGGGGGTCGCAAAGCGGTGGCGCAGGAGCCGCATCATCGCCAGCTGCTGGCCGGGATCGAGGTGATTGGTCGGCTCGTCGCAGAGCGCGACGACCGGATCCTGGGCGAGCAGGGTGGCGAGCGCGAGCCGGCGCCGCTCGCCGCCGGACAAGGTGTCGAGCGGGCGGTTCTCGCGGCCGTCGAGCGCAACCGCGCGCAGGGCCTCGCCGACCCGCGCGTGGTCCTCGGCCGTCTCGTGCTGCCAGCGGCCGAGGTGCGGGTGCCGGCCGGCGAGCGCGGCGTCGCGCACCGTCAGCGGGAACGGGATGTCGTCACCCTGCGGAACGAGGCCAATCTCGCGCGCCGCCGCGCGTCGGCCGAGCGTGCGCAGGTCGCGCCCCCGCCAGCGCACGGCGCCGGTGCTCGGCGCGCGCAGGCCGGCGAGCGTGTGCAGCAGCGTGCTCTTGCCCGCCCCGTTGCGGCCGAGGAGGCCCCAGCAGGTGCCGGGCGCGATGCGCAGGTCGAGCGTCCGGCAGGCAATGGCAGGACCAGCGCGCACGGTCAGCGCGCGCGCCTCCAGCAGGAGCGGCTCAGCGGCGGCCATGCAAGAGAAGGAGGAAGGCGGGGACGCCGAGCAGCGCGGTGAGCACGCCCACCGGGAGCTGGCGCGGGGCGATCGCGATGCGGGCCGCGGTGTCCGCGAGCGTCAGGAGCGTCCCCCCGAGCAGCGCCGCGCCGGGCAGGACCCAGCGGTGGTCGCTGCCGCCGGCGAGCCGGGCAAGATGGGGTGCGACCAGGCCGACGAAGCCGACGCCGCCGGCCGTGCTCACGGCCACGGCGGTCAGCAGCGCGGAGAGGAAATAGACGAGCCCGTGCAGGGGCGCGGTCGCGACCCCGAGCGCGCTGGCGCGAAGGTCCCCGAGCGCCAGCAGGTTGAGGTCGCGCGCGAAGGGCAGCGCGACCGCCAGGCCGGCGGCCAGCGCCAGGGCCGGCGGCCAGGGCGTGGTCGCGTCGGCGAGATCGCCCATGAGAAAGAACAGCATCCCCGGCAACTGCGCGGGCGGCGACAGCGACAGGACGAAGCTGACGACCGCGGCCCAGCCGGCGGCGACCACCACGCCCGTCAGCAGCAGCCGGTCCACGGCGAGCGCGCCGCCGCGCCGGCCGAGGGCGAACACCAGCGCGGTCGATCCGATCGCGCCAGCGAAGGCCGCGGCCGGGTGCAGGGCGGCCGGCAGGCCGAGGAGCAGGGCGCCGAGCACAGCCGTAGAGGCCCCGCCCGAGACGCCGAGCACGTAAGGGTCGCCCAGCGGGTTGCGCAACAGGACCTGCACCAGCGCGCCGGCCAGCGCGAGCGCGCCGCCGACCGCGAACGCGGCCAGCACCCGCGGCAGGCGCAGCTCCCACAGGATGATCGACTCCGTACTCCGGTCGGGGGCGAGGAGCAGACCGAACAGCCGGTCCGGCGGGATGGCGACGGTCCCGACCGCGAGGCCGGTCGCGATCGCGCCGGCGGCGGCCAGGATCAGCCCGAGCAGGGCGTGACGGCGCGTCCTGCCCCGATCCGCCTCCCGCACGTCAGCCCCGCAGGCTCAGCACCGGCCAGCCGCGCGCGAGGGCGAGCCGGCGCAGGGTCTCGTCGGGGTCCACGGCCACGGGCCGCTCGACCCGCTCGAGCAGCGGCAGGTCGTTGTGCGAGTCGCTGTAAAAGCTGCTGCCCTCGAGGCTCTGGCCATGCGCGTCGAGCCATTGCTCGAGGCGGAGCACCTTGCCCTCGCGGAAGCTCGGCACGCCTTCCACCTCGCCCGTGTAGCAGCCGTCGCGCTCTTCGGGCTCGGTGGCGATGAGGTGGGGGATGCCGAAGCGCGCGGCGATCGGCGCGGTCACGAAGCGGTTGGTCGCCGTGATGATCAGGAGGGCGTCGCCGGCCGCGCGGTGCCGCTCCACCAGCGCGACCGCCCGGGGCAGCACGATCGGCTCGATCTTGGTCGCGAGGAACTCGGCCCGCCAGGCAGCGAGCTCGCCGGGCGAGTGGCGGGCCAGCGGCGCCAGCGAGAAGCGCAGGAACTCGTGGATGTCGAGCCGGCCATCCTTGTATTCGCGGTAGAAGCGTTCGTTCTCCCGCTCGTAGTGGTCCGCCTCGACGATGCCGCGCTCCGCGAGAAACACCCCCCAGAGGTAGTCGGAGTCGCCGTCGAGCAGGGTGTTGTCGAGGTCGAAGATCGCAAGCGGCATGGGCGGCAGGGTCTGGCACGGGGAGCGCCCGGAACGGGGCGCGATCCCGCGGCACTATACCGA
>Ga0209594_1000649_pt1 | contig 19425 bp, 10 predicted proteins | sample AshMeaCrysSpring_FD_184126 | JGI IMG/M metagenome (GOLD analysis project Ga0209594, IMG submission 184126) | Groundwater microbial communities from Big Spring, Nevada to study Microbial Dark Matter (Phase II) - Ash Meadows Crystal Spring... | ecosystem: Environmental > Aquatic > Deep subsurface... | reverse complement strand
TTAAGTCTAACACACCTTGTCTATCATTTTTGATCCTATTCTTTCGTTCTCATATTTCTTTATTCCTAGACATTTGACCACTAATGTCCATCTTAGTCCAAGAAAACGCGGAGTAGCCAAAGCAGTTTCGGACACAGCTTCTGTTTCGGACCAGGGAAGACATACTATGCCGTCTTTTTCCCAATTTGCCAAGATCTTAGGGTCAGGTGGCGTTTTTAAGGCGACGATAAAGTCAAAAATTATGCTTCCATCAGGATTCATGCGCGGGGATGCTTGAATTAGTTCTCCTATTTCTTGCAAACGAGAGCGGATGTTATTTACATTGATCCCCCGTTTGGCAATTTCTGGATTACTAATAAATTCAAATTGCCATGCTTGATTTCCTTTTTCAATGGCGTTTTTTAATTGTTGAGCATTCTCGCTTTTGAGAGCTAACAGGGTTGTTTGGTGGTTTTCTTCTGTTCCGTTTTCTGCTCTCTCTAAACTAGCCTTTAGTTCTCTGAGGATGGGTTGAATGTCGGGTAGGATATTGTTACTACCGTGCATGGAAATTAATTGCTCTAACATCCTTGTTCCTGCAATTAATGGTTCCATTCCCAACTGGGTTATATTTTTTTTGAGATCGTGCAGCGATCGCAGATAACTTTCCATTTCGTGGGCTAGTTGTTCTGCTTCTTTTGCTCCTACCATCCCTGACAACCCTTTGAGTGTATGAAAACTCCTTAAAATTGCTTCTAGGTTACCAGGTTTTTTCTCCTCTTCTGCTGACTCTTCCAGACTCAGTAAAGTTGAACGCACCACCCCTAAGTGTTCTTCCGCTTCTGCGAAAAAATCGTCTAAAAATTGATCTGCAAAAGAGTCGTTTTTTTCTTCTTCTGTAGTCACTGCTTTAGCTCCAGCCTAATTTTAGCAACATTTTTACTTGCGCGCAAAGCGCTTGTGGTTCAAAGGGTTTGACCAGATATCTATCTGCACCCGCTGCGTACGCTTCTACACAGCCGCGATCGTCTTTTCTTGTTGTTAATATAATCACTGGTAATTTTTTTAAGGTTGGTATTTTTCTGACAAATTTTAGTACTTCTAAACCGTGCATTTCTGGCATATTTAAATCTAATACCATTAATGCTATTGATGGTTCTCTCGATATACTTTCTATTGCTTCTAAGCCATTTTTGGCCTCTTCTACTGTTACGTCATTTAAATTGCGGAGTGATGCTATTACCATTTTCCGCATTGTTGGCGAATCATCTACTACTAAGATTTTTTTCATCACCGTAATTCGCGTTTTAATCCCCTTGAATTTTTTTTCTCTTGTAAGCCAGCTAGGGGCAAAAGCCTCGCCTCAAGTATGTTTTGGTTTATTATTTTTCTTACCCTACACCATGGTTATTTATACTCAATTATTTCTGTGGAAATTCCTTACAGGGTTCTGGTGATTTGTTTTTGCGCACTTATCTGCTATTCCCCTTAATTCCTTCGTCTTCCTTCTTCCCCTTACTTTCTTTCATGTTTAGTTTTATCTTATACCTTTTCCCCTTCTTTTTTACTTTTTTCTTAACATTTTTTAAACTTTTATCCTTTACCTACCCGTATTTTCCTTGATTTTTCTGGTTTTGACCCGTTCATAATTCTTTATAATGTTTTTTTTCTTGTAACCGCCTTTGGGTGTATAAGAGTTTTTACTGTATTTAAGTATATTTACTTATGATGACTTTCCTACAGTGAACAATTGTTGCTATCTATCTATTGTCACTATAAACCATCAAATATGAGGATTTTGCATGGTTAACAATCTGTTACCATTTTCCTCAAAATAATTGCTAAAGCTTCATGTTTTAAATATATTTAGTTACCTAAAATTTTGATATTTTTCCTTACCATTGATCAAGCATTATTCCTCAAAATTTTATAAAGTTTTTATAAGGATATTATTGATCTGGGCTTGGGGCTGAAGCCCATTGTCTGGCAGGGCTGTTTCATTTAAAAATTTTAGAATTGTTAAAACCCTTGTTATATGGGGTTTTTTAGGGGTTAATTTCTGTAACCTGTAACAACGGGTTGAAACCCGTTGCTACCTTTACGAAACCCGCCTGCGCGGGTTAGTTTGGTAGGTGAGAACAAAATTATATTAGTTAGTTATACAGACAATTGTTAATGTCGAAAATGCAATTACATAAGTAAAATGAAACAGCCCTGCATTGTCTGGGGGCTTGGGGTACCCATCCCTAAGTCTGGTGGGGCTTGGGGATGGGTGCCCCAAGTCTAATATTGGGAAGCTAGGGGCTTTATTTTATTGAATAATGCTTGAAACATTAATTAATTATTTAACTTCATTATTGAGTTTTTTTCGGCAAGAAAATTACATCTATTTGAGTTGAATTATTGCCTGGTGTACTTGCAGTAAAACCAACTGCTCGCAGGGAAGAAAGTATAATTTTTGCTTCTGGAGAAATAATAATTGTTTGGGGGTAATTTTGGCTAAGAGACATAGCTTTTTCTATATCTAAATAAATGTAACCCAGATTTTCTTGAGGTAAAGCTTTGGTTATCTCGCTAAAAGTTTCACTTTGAGTTAGGGGTTGTCCATTTATTATCTCGTTAAAAGGAGTTATAAAACTAAATAACAATGAGTTATCCTGCAGCCAACCATGGGAAAAGAAAGTCTTGTTTTGTGGTGTTTGCCATTCTGTTACTTGTTTTCCTTGAATATTGCTATCTTTTATCCTAATAAAAGGATGATATTTGGCGATCTGATTTACTTTGGTTAAGGTGGTTTCTGTTGTTGGGCGATCGCTTGTTTCTACTATCATTATTCCTCCCACTGCCACATTACCATAACTATCTTTTCCCTGAATAATTCCTATGCCATATTCTCCATCCATCCAGGCAAAAATATCTGTTTCTAAATCCAAATTTGTTGATTGTTTAAATAACTGTTTTCCCTGATTTAAACTCGCTTCCAACTCTGGATATTCTTGCCCTACTTTTATTAATTCTTCCCAAGTTTTATTTAATCCTTGACCGTTCATTAAGAGAATGGTACTATCAGGAAACTGAGAAATTATTTTATTTTTTACTGGTTTTAACTGTTGTTGAAATCCTTCTACTAAATCTGGATTAAGTTTAGCTATGGCTTGAATTTTAATTCCTTGTTCATCTACTCCCACCCCTATTACTGCTGATTTTACTTCTTGTTTTTCTGTCATTCCTTCTGGGTCAGCTAAATATATTTTAGCTAGAGTATTTGCTATATTTACCTGTTGGGATAATATCTCTTTTGCTCCTTCTCTGTTAGCAAAAGAGGAGTCACCTTTTACGGTATCTATGGCTGCTTCTATTGTTTCTTTTGTAGGAGATAAGAGTAATTTATCTCCAATTAATGCCCAATAAATGGAGTTTTTATCTTGAGTTATTACTTGACTTATGTCAATTCCTTGATATTGATTTTTAGTTATTTTTTTGTCTATTTTCCTAAAAAATTGCCAAGCTTTAAACTTATTTTTGATGCCTATTACTGCTAAGGTTTCATATTCTTCTATTTCCTGGGATTTTGGAATTATAGCTAACATTATATTTCCTACCCAGGGTTGAATATCTGTTTGATAGTTAAAGTTTTGTGTGGTTATTTCCTGTTGCCAACTTTTCAGTTTTTCTTCTATCAAATTTTGGGCGACTGGTGTGCCAAATTGTTGTAATTTTGCCCAAGAGTTACTATTTGTGGAAATATGGGAAGTTATTACAGCTTCATCTGGGATGACTTTTGCACCAGAATAGGGAGTTAATTCTTTTCCGATTACAAGGCGACTTCCATAAGTTCCTGCTGCTGCTAGGATAAGAGCTATACCTACTATAGATAAACAACCACAACCTGATTTTTTCTGAGACATTTTTTTGATTTTTTCCTCTACTCTATATTTTACTCAGAGGTAAAAGAGCAATTTATGAAAATGTAGGGGTTAGCTTAATAAAAGTTTACATTTAGGATTTTTTATCCTAGATTTAGTAATTTGACTAAATTAGGGCAAAATTGCATTTTTAAGGTTAGTTTTGCTGAGGTTAGCTCCTTGTAAGTTTGCTCCTTTTAAGTTAGCTCCTTCCAGGTTTGCTTTAGTTAAATTAGTCCAGCGCAAGTCAGCTTTTTCTAGGTCTACTAAAGTCAGATCTGCACCAAATAAATAAGCTTTACTAAGATGAGCTTGAATTAATTTTGCTTGATAAAATCTGGTTTGATAAAAATAAGTTCCTATGGCTTCTACTTCGTAAAGGTTGGCATTTTCTAGGTTGGCTTGACTAAAATTAGCATTAATAATATCTGCTTCACTCAGGTTAGTTCTATTTAATTTTGCTTCAATTAAATATGCTCCTCTCAGGTTAGCTTTTCTCATATTTGTTCCAATTAAATTAGCATGACTTAAATCTGCTCCACTGAGGTCAGTTTCTCTCAAGTCTGCACCAATTAAATTAGCATAGCTTAAATCTGCTCCACTGAGGTTGATGCCCATCAAATTAATGTTACTTAATTGAGCTTCTCTTAAGTCTAATTCTATGTCTGGATAATATTTTTTCCATTCCATCCATCTCCCTTGTTTTACCAAAGTTAAATGCTCTGTGTTTGCCATATTTTTCTCCTATTCGTTGCTTTTATTTTCTGTTTCTTCTCTTCCTGGTACGTTTTCTATAGCTGCTAATGCTGCAGCGGATCCCGCAAGGATATCTCTTTCTTCTCCTCCTAAATAAAGTCGCCCAAAACTACCTACTGCTCCTACTTGTAAAATGTTAATTAATGCCGCTTTTTCTGCTTCATTTGCTGCTAAGGCTGCATAAGCTGCTGGCTGTACTTCTAATACATATAAGGTTTGCCCTGCTAGTAATAGTTGTCCTCTTCTGGTACGGTTAATGAGTTGCGCTTGGTTGGCATCTATATTTCTGATAATTTGGCTGGAGACTACTTTCGGTTTGATACAGTCTGACTGACTTACTCCCAATGCTGCTAATATTGCTCTCCCTGCTGCTTTTGTTTCCCCTTGTTTGCTAGAGTGGATCTCTAATAGTCCATATAGTCTTTCTACAAATAATACCCCTGGTCGCACAGACGCTGCCTTTAACGCAACATCCGTAATTCTATTGATTTCTATGCCTGGTGATATTTCGATCCACAGTGACGCATCCCCAGGTAAAGGTAAAAAACCTAGTGCTACTGTTCCTATATATGCTGCGTGCTGAGATTGTAATCTATCTAAATATACGTAACTTCGCAGTTCTACGCCACCCAATGTCTTTTTCTCCCTTTTGTCACCACACTGAGTTTATCGCCTTCAGGCTCTTTTATCTTACCAGTGGGTTGATTTTTTTTGCAGGCTACTGGTTAACCTCTGTAGCAAAGAAAGAGTAGATCAAGACAATATTGTGCTAAACAAAGGGCGATCGCCTTCCTTTTCCTTTAAGTAAGTTTCCTGAAAACAGTTGTTAATATTTACCAAAAAAAACAAAAACAAAAAAAAATTAACAAAATTTAACTTTTGAATTTGGAAAAATTGGGAAGTTTAGGACTATAATAGAAATCAAACCAAAGCTCTCTAAAAACTAGCTTTGTTAATTTGTCAAAAAAACCAAAAATGTGGAGGCAACTATGGTAGCGAGTGTATTTGTGGAAAATCAGGATCTCAATCCTTTTAAGGGAATAGATGTGGGATATATTTCAGGGTTAACAGCAGGGGATTTAGATGGGGATGGAGATGAAGATATTTTAGTAGGTAATGAGAGTGAAGGCCTAAAATATTTCCGCAATAATGGAAAGAGTTTAACAGAAATAAAATGGACAAATCCTTTTAATGGAGTGGATGTGGGGGAGAGAGCAGCTCCAACAATATTTGACATAAATGGGGATGGGGATGAAGATGTTTTAGTAGGTAATAAATGGGGAAAAATCGCATATTTCCGCAATAATGGAGATAGTTTTACTGAACTCGCAGGAGATGAAAATCCCTTTGATGAAGTGCAAGTGGGATGGTATTATTTGGGTGATTATTTCCATGCTTATTATACTGATCCAGTTTCCGTATTATTTGACGTAGATAGAGATGGGGATGAGGACTTGTTAGTAGGTGAATATTTTGGAAACATTAAAAATTTTCGCAATGATGCAAATAAGTTTACTGAAGTAACAGGGAGTGAGAATCCGTTTGATTTAGTTGATGTGGGGTATAATGCAGCACCAACAATAATTGACGTAGATGGGGATGGTAATGATGATTTTTTAGTAGGAAATTTAGCAGGAGAAATCCGATATTTCCGCAATGATGGAGAGAATTTTACCGAACTTTTAGGAAGTGAGAATCCTTTTGACGGAGTGAATGTAGGTGGGTTTTCAAAACCTACAAAATTTGACGCAGACTCCGATGGAGATGAAGATGTTTTAGTAGGTAATAATGCGGGAGAAATAAAATATTTTGAGAATTTAACTATTGATGTGAATGATCCTCCCATTGCAGTAGATGATTCTGTTGGAATCACCACAAAGAATAGCAGAAAAATAAATGTTTTAAAAAATGATTTTGACCCAGAAGACGAACCAATTTCCCTCATAGAATTTGAAGGGAATACAGAAAAATTTGGAACAGTTAAGCGGGATGATAATGGAACGCCAGAAGACTTGACAGATGATAAATTAATCTACACTCCACCTGTTGATTTTGCTCTGAATGAAACTGATAGCTTCACCTACACAATTACTGACTCTAATAACCAGACTGCAACTGCAACAGTAAATATCTTAACGATCCCAATTTTTCTCGAACAAAATAATAGCCTCAATCCTTTTAAACAAGTTGATGTGGGATATTCTGCTGCAACTCCAACAGTAGGGGATTTAGATGGGGATGGAGATGAGGATCTTTTAGTCGGTAATCATTCAGATTACCTCCAATATTTCCGCAATGAAGGAGATAGCTTTATAGAATTAACAGGCAGTGAGAATCCCTTTGATGGTATTAATGTAACAAAAAGTTATAATAACTATGGTTATTATGATTATTATTATGCCTTTCCAGCAATAGGAGATTTAGATGGGGATGAAGATGAAGATGTTTTAGTAGTTAACCCTGGGGGTTTTCTAAAATATTTCCGCAATGAAGGGGATAAGTTTATAGAAGCAACAGGAAGTGAAAATCCCTTTGATGGAATAAATATGGAGCAGAATGCAACTCCTCCCACAATAGGGGATGTAGATGGGGATGGGGATGAAGATGTTTTAATAGGAAACGGGGACGGAAAAATCAAATATTTCCGCAATGAAGGATCTAGTTTTATCGAAGTAATAGGAAGTGAAAATCCTTTTGATGGAGTGGCGGAAGATAACGTTTATTCCAGTAGTGTGCATTTAACAATAGGTGACGTAGACTCCGATCAAGATGAGGATGTTTTATTAATAAAAGAGCAAGGGATACTAAGATATCTCCGCAATGAGGGAAATAGCTTTATAGAAGTAACAGGAAGTGAGAATCCATTTGATAAAATCAGTTTGGAATATGATGATGAAATTCCAATATTAGGGGACATAAATGGAGATGGAGATGAAGACTTTTTAGTAAAAAATGAAGAAGGAAAAATCAAGTATTTTGAGAATTTAAGCATTGATGTAAATGAGCCTCCTATTGCTGTGGATGACTCTGTTGGGATTAAGGAAAATAAGCCAACAACTATTGATGTTCTCGAAAATGATTTTGACCTAGAAAACGAGGAAATTTATCTTCTAGAATTTGAAAAAACTACAGAGCGTTCTGGAACTGTTAAGCGGGATGATAATGGAACGCAAAAAGATCTGACAGATGATAAATTAATTTACACTCCACCTGCTGATTTTTCCCTGAATGAAACTGATAGCTTTACCTACACAATTACTGATTCAAATAACCAGAAAACTACCGCAACAGTAAATATCTTAAGCATCCCAATTTTGTTGGAACATTGGGATAGCCTCAATCCATTTTTCGGAGTGGATGTGGGATATAATGCAGCTCCAACAGCAGGGGATTTAGATAAGGATGGAGATGAGGATATTTTAGTAGTGAATGATGACGGAAAAATCCTTTATTTCCTTAATGATGGAGAGAATTTTACTAAACTAAAAGGTAGGGAAAATCCCTTTAATGGAGTGTATCTAAATAGCAATGGGAGTCCAGCAATAGGGGATGTAGATAATGATGGTGACGAAGATATTTTAATAGGAATAAGAGGGTATCAAGGAATTAAATATTTCCGCAATTATGGAGATAGTTGGGCTGTACCAATGGCAAATATTAACCCTTTTGAAAAAATTAATATAGAGGGGGATGTAGCAGGTCTAGCAATAGGGGATTTAGATGCTGATGGAGATGAGGAGATTTTAGTAGGTAATAGTAACGGAGAAATTCAATATTTCCGCAATAAGGGAGGTAAACTTATTGAACTTCTAGGAAGTGAAAATCCCTTTAATGGAGTGAATGTGGGCGAGAGTTCTTATCCAGCAATAATAGATTTAGATGTTGATGGAGGTGAGGATGTTTTAGTAGGAAATGAAGAAGGAAATTTAAAATATTTTCGCAATGAGGGAGGTAACTTTACTGAAGAAATAGGAAGTGAAAATCCCTTTGATGGAGTGAATGTGGGAACAAATCCTATGTCAATTGATGTAGATAATGATGGAGATGAAGATGTTTTAGTAGGAAATGAAGAAGGAAAAATTCAGTATTTTGAAAACCTAAGCATTGATGTAAATGACCCTCCTATTGCAACAGATAATTTTGTTGGTATTTCCAAAAATATGCCAAAAACTATCAATGTATTAAAAAATGATTTAGAGCCAGAAGGAGAACCAATTGAATTAATAGAATTTGAAACAACTACAGAAGCTTCTGGAACAGTTGAACGGGATAATAATCAAACTCCAAAAGATTTGACAGATGATAAATTAATCTACACTCCATCTGCAGAATTTTCAGGAAATGAAACTGATAGTTTTACTTACACTATTACTGATTCAAATAACCAGACTGCAACAGCAACAGTAAATATTTTAGCAATCCCAATTTTTGGGGAAAAATATAATAACCTTAATCCCTTTTTCGGAGTGGATGTGGGATATAATGCAGCTCCAACAGTAAGGGATTTAGATGGGGATGGAAATGAGGATCTTTTAGTAGGTAATAGTGATGGAAAAATCAATTATTTCCGCAATGATGGAGATAGTTTTACTAAAATAAAAGGAAGTGATAACCCCTTTGATGCTGTGAATGTAGGAGGACTGAATGGTATAACATTTCTTGACACCGACTTCGATGGGGATGATGATCTTTTAGTAGGTAATAGTGACGGAAAACTTAAATATTTCCGCAATGATGGAGGTAGTTTTAGTCAAATAAAAGGAAGTGATAACCCCTTTAATGGAGTGGATGTAGGAGCTGATGCTGCTCCGACAGTACTAGACGCAGACTCCGATGGAGATGAGGATCTTTTAGTAGGTAATAGTGCAGGAAAAATAAATTATTTCCGCAATGATGGAGATAGTTTTACTCAAATAAAAGGAAGTGATAACCCTTTTAATAAAGTCCATGTATTGTGGTATGCTGCTCCCACAGCACTAGACGCGGACTCCGATGGGGATGAGGATCTTTTAGTAGGTGATTCATTAGGGAATATAAAATATTTCCGCAATGAGGCAGGTAGTTTTATTAAAGCACCAGCAAGTCAAAATCCCTTTAAGGGAATTAGTGTGGAAGATGATGCAAAACCCACAGTACTTGATGTGGATGGAGATGGAGATGAAGATCTTTTAATCGGTGGAGATGAAGAAATCAAATATTTTGAGAATTTAAGTGTTGATCTTACTCCAGTTGATATTCTCACTGGTACGCCTGTTTCTGATACTTTTGTACTTGGAAATCTTAATAGTAGTTTCTACGCTAATAATGGAGAAGAAGACTATGCTTTAATTAAAGACTTTGATACCAGTTTAGATATTATTCAGCTCAAGGGAACTGCAGAAAAATATCAACTAGGTAGTTCTCCTATAGGGTTAGAAGAAGGTACAGCAATTTTTATAAATTCAACTGAATTAATTGGGATTGTTGAGGGAGTTTCAGGGTTAAATATTGAGGCTGATTATTTCAGTTTTATCTAAGTTAAATGCAAGGTTGAGACAGGTTTAGAAAGTGAAAAATAGGGAAAGTAGGGAAGGTTTAAAAGGAGAATTTAGGGTTTTACTCTAATAAATTTCTCAGGAAAAGTAGCAATGTCCCGAAGGGCGATCGCCTTCCCACTTTCCAGTTTTCCTTTAAGTAAGTTTCCTGAAATCTGGTGTTTCCAAAAAAAAACAAATATACAAAAATTAATAAAACTTAATTTTAAAATTTGGAAAAATTGGGAAGTTTAGGACTATAATATAAGTCAAACCAAAAATGCCTAAAAAAGGCTTTGTGAATAAAAAAAAAGTGGAGGTAACAATGGTAAATACTGTATTTGTGGAACAAGATAATCTCCTTAATCCCTTAAAAGGAGTAAATGTGAATAAGTATGCAGCTCCAGTAGCAGGGGATTTAGATGGGGATGGAGATGAGGATATTTTAGTAGGTGATGGGAGTGGAAAAATCTTTTATTTCGGTAATGAGGGATCTAGTTTTACTAAACTCACAGGAAATCAAAAGCCTTTTGTATCTTTATATGTTGAAGGAGGTAATGCAACACCAGCAATATCTGACTGGGACTTAGATGGAGATCAAGATATTTTGGTAGGTAATAATAGGGGAAAAATTGAATATTTCCGTAATGATGAAGATAGTTTTACTGAACTCACAGGAGATGAGAATCCCTTTGATGAAGTGCAAGTGGGATGGTATTCTGTTTATGAGAGTTCTTATAGTGATTATAGTTATTATTATGTTTATCATGGTTATGCCTTTCCCACAGTAATTGACTTTGATGGAGATGGGGATGAAGACTTGTTGGTAGGTGATTATTATGGACAAATAACATATTTTCGCCGTGAGAATCCTTTTGATTTGATATATGGGTGCTTATTAGTAGATGAATATGATAATACAATATTTATTGGCGGACATGCAGCACCCGCAGGAATTGATGTAGATGGGGATGGTTGGGAAGATGTTTTAATAGGTAATGAAGGAGGATCAATTGTTTATTATCACAATGATGGAGATAGCTTTACTTTCCTTTCAGGAAGTGAGAATCCTTTTAAAGGAGTGAATGTAGGCGGGTTTTCAAAACCTACAAAAATTGACGCAGACTCCGATGGAGATGAAGATGTTTTAGTAGGTAATAGTGCAGGAGAAATAAAATATTTTGAGAATTTAACTATTGATGTGAATGATCCTCCTATTACTGTGGATGATTCTGTTGGGATTGATAAAAAGAAATCAACAACTATTGATGTTCTGGAAAATGATTTTGACCCAGAAAAAGAAGCAATTTATCTTCTAGAATTTGAAGAAAATACAGAGCGTTCTGGAACAGTTAAGCGGGATGATAATGGAACGCCAGAAGACTTAACAGATGATAAATTAATCTACACTCCACCTGTTGATTTTTCCCTGAATGAAACTGATAGCTTTACTTACACAATTACTGACTCTAATAACCAGGAAACTACCGCAACAGTAAGCCTTTTAGCAATCCCAATTTTTCAGGAACATTGGGAGAGCTTTAATACTTTTTTTGGCGTGGATGTGGGATATAATGCAGCTCTAACAGTAGGGGATTTAGATGGGGATGGAGATGAGGATCTTTTAGTAGGTAATTATTCAGGATACCTCCAATATTTCCGCAATGAAGGAGATAGCTTTATAGAAGTAACAGGAAGTGAGAATCCCTTTGATGGCATCAATGCAACACATTATGAGTCGTATGGTTATGATGAGTATTATGGTTTTGCAAAACCAGCAATAGGAGATTTAGATGGGGATGGAGATGAGGATGTTTTAGTAGGTGCTGGGAATTTTCTAAACTATTTCCGCAATGAAGGGGATAACTTTAAAGAAGCAACAGGAAGTGAAAATCCCTTTGAAGGAGTATATACAGGTTGGAATGCAACTCCTCCCACAATAGGGGATTTAGATGGGGATGGGGATGAAGATGTTTTAATAGGAAATTGGGATGGAAAAATCAAATATTTCCGCAATGAAGGAGCTAGTTTTATCGAAGTAATAGGAAGTGAGAACCCTTTTGATGGAGTAAATGCAGATTATTACTATAGTTATAGTTATCAAATTCCAGTAATGGGGGACGTAGATGAGGATGGAGATGAAGATGTTTTAGTAGGTAATGAATCAGGATATATCAAATATTTCCGCAATGAGGGAGATAGCTTTATAGAAGTAACAGGAAGTAAAAATCCCTTTGATAAAATAGTTGTAGAATATGATAATGAACTTCCCACATTAGGGGATATAAATGGAGATGGAGATGAAGACCTTTTAGTAACGAAAAGTAACGGAGAAATAAAGTATTTTGAGAATTTAAGCATTGATGTAAATGAACCTCCCATTGCAGTGGATGACTCGGTTGGAATTTCCAAAAACAATTCAACAAATATTATTATTGATGTTCTGGAAAATGATTTTGACCCAGAAAAAGAAGCAATTTATCTTCTAGATTTTGAAAAAACTACAGAGCGTTCTGGAACAGTTAAGCGGGATAAGAATGGAACGCCAAAAGACTTAACAGATGATAAATTAATCTACACTCCACCTGCTGATTTGGTAGTGAATGAAACTGATAGCTTTACCTATACAATTACTGATTCTAATAACCAGAAAACTACCGCAACAGTAAATATCTTAAGCATCCCAATTTTTCAGAAACAAAATAATAGCCTCAATCCTTTTAAAGGAGTTGATGTGGGAGATAATGCAGCTCCAACAGTAGGGGATTTAGATGGGGATGGAGATGAGGATCTTTTAGTAGTTAATGACTGGGGAGACCTAGAATATTTCAAAAATAATGGAGACAATTTTACTCAACTAAAAGGTAGTAAAAATCCCTTTAATGGAGTGGATGTAGATGGGGAATTAGCAATAGGAGATCTAAATAACGATGGTGACGAAGATCTTTTAATAGGTGGTTCAAATACATTTTTAACATATTTTCGTAATTATGGAGATGGCTGGGCTGCACCAGTAGGAAATAGTAACCCTTTTCACAAAGTGTATGTGGGATATAATCCAGTTCCAGCAATAGGAGACTTAGATGGGGATGGGGATGAGGATGTTTTAGTAAGTAATAGTGATGGAAAAATCCAATATTTCCGTAATGAGGGAGGTAAATTTATTGAACTTCTAGGAAATAAAAATCCCTTTGATGGAGTAAATGTACCTGATGATTATTATGGTGATCAAATTCCAGTGATAGTAGATTTAGATTCTGATGGAAACGAAGATGTTCTAATAGGTACTTACTGGTACTCTAGCTACTCAGGGTACCTCAGATATTTTCGCAATGAGGAAGGTAACTTTACTGAACTTCTAGGAAGTGAAAATCCTTTTGATGGAGTGAATGTGGGGAAAAATGCTGCTCCCACAGCCCTTGACGTAGATTTTGATGGAGACAAAGAAGTTTTAATAGGAAATGAAAGCGGAAAAATCAAGTATTTTGAGAATCTAAGCATTGATGTAAATGACCCTCCCATTGCAACAGATAATTCTATTGGTATTTCCAAAAATCAGCCAAAAACTATCAATGTACTAAAAAATGATTTAGAGCCAGAAGGAGAACCAATTTACTTAATAGAATTTGAAACAACTACAGAAGCTTCTGGAACAGTTGAACGGGATAATAATAAAACTCCAAAAGATTTGACAGATGATAAATTAATCTACACTCCATCTGCTGAATTTTCAGTAAATGAAACTGATAGTTTCACTTACACTATTACTGATTCAAATAACCAGACTGCAACAGCAACAGTAAATATTTTAGCAATCCCAATTTTTGAGGAAAAATATAATAACCTTAATCCCTTTTTCGGAGTGGATGTGGGATATAATGCAGCTCCAACAGTAAGGGATTTAGATGGGGATGGAGATGAGGATCTTTTAGTAGGCAATAGTGATGGAGAAATCAATTATTTCCGCAATGATGGAGATGGTTTTACTCAAATAAAAGGCTTTAATAACCCCTTTGATGGTGTCAATGTAAATGGTAATGCTGCTCCAACAGTACTTGACATAGATGGGGATGGAGATGATGATCTTTTAGTAGGTAATAAGTTAGGAAAACTTAAATATTTCCGCAATGAGGCAGGTAAGTTTATCGAAATTTCAGGCAGTGATAATCCCTTTAATGGAGTGAATCTGGGTTCAAATTTAGTTCCTACAGTACTTGACGTAGATGGAGATGGTTCGGAGGATATTTTAGTAGGTGATGACTCAGGATACCTAACCTATTTCCACAATGATGGAGGTAATTTTACTCAACTTGAAGGAAGTCAAAATCCCTTTAAAAAAGTCAAGGTAGTTGGACATGCTGCGGTAACAGCACTAGACGTAGATGGGGATGGAGATGAGGATCTTTTAGTAGGTAATGCTTCAGGAAAAATTAAATATTTCCGCAATGATGGAGGTAGTTTTATTGAACCACCAAAAAGTCAAAATCCTTTTAAGGAAATTAATGCGGACTGGAAGGCAAAACCTACAGTATTTGACGTGGATGGAGATGGAGATGAAGACTTTTTAATCGGGAATAAATACGGGAAAATTGAGTATTTTGAGAATTTAACTTTTGATCTTACTCCAGTGGATATTATCACTGGTACGCCAGCTTCTGATACTTTTGTACTTGGAGATCTTAATAGTAGTTTCTATGCTAATAAGGGAGAAGAAGACTATGGTTTAATTAAAGACTTTGATACCAGTTTAGATATTATTCAGCTCAAGGAAACTGCAGAAAAATATCAACTAGGTAGTTCTCCCATAGGGTTAGAAGAAGGTACAGCAATTTTTCTAAATTCAACTGAATTAATTGGGATTGTTGAGGGAGTTTCAGGGTTAAATATTGAGGCTGATTATTTCAGTTTGATTTAAGTTAAATGCAAGGTTGAGATAGGTTTAGAAAGTGAAAAATAGGGAAAATAAGGAAGGTTTAAAAGCCTAATTTATGTTAGGGTTTTAACTAAATTGCTCAGGAAAAGTAGCAATTTATTTAGAAGGCGATCGCCTTCCCACTTCCCAATTTTCCATTTAGTAACTCTCCTGAAAATAGGTGTTAATGTTTTGCTAGAAAACAAACAAATATACAAAACTTCAGTGATCAAGAAAAATAGGAATCATCATCTTCTCTTAAAAGAGGAGGCGATGATTCCTATTTTTCTTAGTCAGAGGCGAGAAAATCTGCCGTAGGTTTCTTGATTTTTTGTCGCAATGTGTTGATTGATTTTAGTGAAGAAACAATTTTAAAAAACTGTGCGCTTATTTTATGAAAGTATGCCAGAAGAAGGGTATTTATTTGTTAGTTCTTCAGAATCGTTATTAAAGATAACTAATGATTTTATTTTAGAAGAAATTGGTGGCGCTTTAGTGTATGTTAAGAGCTAAAGCAATTAAAATTCTAAATATTTTAATCCCTGCCAACTTTTATCAAGTTAACTCAAAAAATTACATTACAATTATTGGTGGTGGGAAATTATTAAATTAGCATTGCATAATCAAGGAATATAAGTATAACAACGTAATTGTTTAAAATAATACGCACTCTCCCCTTAATAGGATTATAAATTCTTGAAAAACTAGGAATTTATATATGAATTTTGCCCACAGTTTAACCATTAAATAAAAAAATGCAGCTAACTGTTATAATAAAAAAACAGGAGTAAAAAATTATGGATAAAATTATCAAAGTTTTGGTAGTAGATGACTCAGCATACGTGCGAAAAGTAATTAAAGAAATGCTCTCCCGCAGTCCTTTTATTGAAGTAGTAGGAGTCGCCAACAACGGGAAAGAAGCCTTAGCAATGGTAGAAGAATTAAACCCAGATGTAGTAACTCTGGATTTAATGATGCCAGAAATGGATGGGGTAGAGTTTTTGCAGGAGCAAAGAAAAAGAAAACCAGTAGCAGTAGTAGTAGTAAGTGTTGCAAGTGAAGCAGATCCAAAAGTCTTAGCAGCATTAGATGCTCTCGCCATAGATTTTGTCCAAAAACCAACAGCTTTAGCCACAGAAAAGATTTTTGAAGTAGGGGAAGAATTAATTGAAAAAGTGAAAGCAGCCGCCCAAGTTCCCTTAAAAAATCTACCAACAGTGACAGAAAACATCAAACCCCAACCGATTAAAGCCCCGCCCCGTGCAGAAAAAATAGATATGGTAGTTTTAGGAATATCCACTGGCGGTCCCCAGGCATTAAATTTGATTATTCCCCAGTTACCCTCAGATTTTCCCGTACCCCTGGCTTTAGTACTTCATATGCCTGTTGGCTACACCCAACTATTTGCCGAACGCCTCAATAATATTTCTGCAGTGGAAGTTAGAGAAGCAAAAGAAGGAGAGTTGCTTAAACCAGGACTGGTTTTTGTTGCCCCAGCAGGTCAACATTTACTCTTGTCTCGTCAAAGCGACGGTTCTATAGTTACTACCTTAGACCCTCGTACTCTGGACTGTCTCCATCGCCCCTCAGTAGATATCCTCTTTCAATCAGCCGCCGAAGTGTATAAAAATCGACTTTTAGGGGTAATTATGACAGGAATGGGTTCTGACGGTCAAAAAGGCGCAGCGTGGATTAAATCACAAGGAGGCATGATTTTTACTGAAGCAGAATCTACTTGTGTTGTATATGGTATGCCACGTTCTGTAGATGAAGCAGGATTAAGCGACAAAAGTATTCCCCTCGACCAAATTGTACCAGAAATTATTAAAGCGCTTTAGTAGTAAGTAGTGCAAGTTTCCAGCCTGCATACAGTTTTCAGAAGAGAATTATGTGATTCACCAGATTATAAATTGCTAAGTATTATAGCGCTGCGCGCTCAAGTGAAGGCAAATACTAGAGCAAAGCGCGCTATGTCTCTCAACTATTAACTGTTTACTGTTCACTGTTATAAATATGGGGGGAAAACCGCATCATATTTGGTGTGTAATCCCCGCATCAATAATGGGAAAAAATCAGACAAAATCAAGATTGAACCAAAGAATATAACCATCAAACAAAGAGATATGGCAGTACTGGAAAAAGGCAACATTACAATTCATACCGAGAATATCTTTCCCATAATCAAAAAATCTCTCTATACAGATCACGAGATTTTCTTACGGGAATTAATCTCTAATTCTGTAGATGCTATCTCAAAATTAAAGATGGCATCATTAGCAGGAGAAATCAAAGGAGAAGTACCAGAACCAGAAATAATTATTGAAGTAGATAAGGAGAAAAAAACTCTTTCAGTCTCAGATAATGGGATTGGAATGACTGCAGAAGAAGTTAAAAAATATATCAATCAGGTAGCTTTCTCTAGTGCAGAAGAATTTGTCCAAAAATATGGTAAAGATGCTAATGAGTTAATCGGTCATTTTGGACTGGGTTTTTATTCCTCCTTTATGGTAGCAAAACAAGTAGAAATAGATACTCTTTCCCATCGAGAAGGAGCAGAAGCGATACACTGGTCTTGTGATGGTTCCCCAGAGTTTGAATTAACCCCATCAGAACGTACTAAACCTGGGACTACTGTGACTTTAACTTTGATGGATGAAGAGGTAGAATATATTGAACCAGCACGGATAAAACAGTTAATCAAAACTTATTCTGATTTTATCCAAGTACCCATTAAATTTGAAGGAGAAGCAGTTAACAAACAAAGGGCTTTATGGAAGGAATCGCCTAATAATCTCACCAATGAGGATTATTTGGAATTTTATCGCTATCTCTATCCTTTTCAGGAAGATCCTTTGTTATGGGTTCATTTAAATACAGATTATCCTTTTATCCTCAATGGGATACTTTATTTCCCCAAACTTAAACCAGATGTTGACGTAACAAAAGGGCAAATAAAGTTATTTTGTAACCAAGTATTTGTGAGTGACCACTGTGAGGAAATTATCCCAGAATTTTTAATGCCATTGCGTGGAGTAATAGATAGTGTGGATATTCCCCTCAACGTCTCTCGCTCCGCTTTAACTAATCATCGCACAGTCCGAAGAATAGCAGACTATATCACCAAAAAAATAGGCGATCGCCTCAAGTCTCTCTACCACGAAAACCGCAAAGAATATATCCGTACTTGGGAAGATGTAGGCACTTTTGTTAAATATGGTTCTCTCAGGGATGAGAAATTTAAAAAGCAGGTAGAAGAGTTAATTATTTATCGTACCACTTATCAACAAGAAGCCCCAAAAGTGGAGGTACAAAAAGAAGAAGGAGATGCGTGGGAAGAGGTAAATTTAGAACCTTTTACTACCCTTAAAGAATACTTAGAACGCAACAAAGAAAAGCACGAAAACCGCGTATTTTATTGCACAGATCCAGGTACCCAGTCAACCTATGTAGAATTGTATAAAAAACAGGGGATGGAAGTTTTATACATGGATTCCTTTATGGATACCAACTACTTTATCCCCTTCCTAGAGCGGGAATATTCCCAAGTACAATTTTCTCGGGTTGACTCAGAATTAGATAAAACCTTAGTCGAAGAAGATAAAGAAATTGTAGATCCAAATACTCAAAAAACCCGTAGTGAAGTCATCAAAGAAATATTTGAAAAAGCGCTCAATAAACCCAGAGTAAACATTCGTACTCAGGTACTCAAAGCAGAGCAACAAGAAGAAACACCCCCAGCAATGGTATTATTACCAGAAGCTATGCGACGACTGCAAGAAATGACCGCGATGATGCAGCAAAAAACCATGAGTTTCCCTGAAGATCATGTTTTAGTGATTAATACTGCTCACCCCCTAGTTGAAAATATTTATCAATTGAGCAAAGGAACCATCATTCAAGGAGTAGGAGAGTCACCCACCCAAGAATTAGTAAACATGATGTGTAATCATGTATATGACCTAGCTTTAATGACTCAAAAAGCATTTGACGCAGAAGGAATGAAAGCATTTATCGAACGCTCCAACAAAGTATTAACCCGCCTAACCCATAAATAAGCTAATAACTATTTCGTAGTAATCGCTGAAGCGATTTTAAAAACAGAGTTTCGGGGTTAGAAACTCGGTTTTTTTATATGAATTTTATAAGCGATCGCCTATACTTAATACTTGCACCTTAACCTCAGCATTATAGTAAAATTGAGATAGAGACTAAATTGAATGAATGCGCACAGACCAGAAACGTTGAATGTTAAGAAAACTTAGCATTTAAAGAGTCCAAATTTGTTATAATATGGATAAGAAAACAGAACATAACTGATATTAATGTTAATTTGTAATTTCCCTAAAATCGCAAATCTTCT
>Ga0209594_1000648_pt1 | contig 19430 bp, 27 predicted proteins | sample AshMeaCrysSpring_FD_184126 | JGI IMG/M metagenome (GOLD analysis project Ga0209594, IMG submission 184126) | Groundwater microbial communities from Big Spring, Nevada to study Microbial Dark Matter (Phase II) - Ash Meadows Crystal Spring... | ecosystem: Environmental > Aquatic > Deep subsurface... | reverse complement strand
CACAGGGGGCAGCGGCTCGCGACTCCTACGCACGACAAAGCTGGCATACCAGTGCCCGAGCGAGTCCTGATGCACACGCACACTGGTCGGCTCGGAAGGCAGGCCTCTGGACCACACCACAGGAATCGAAGCACCACCGGCGAGACGCAGCCGGCCGTCAGGCAGCGAGAACCCGTTGCGGGTGTAGTTGAGGCTCGGCCGCGCGTGCTTCTTCTTGAGCCTGCGCGGACCTGCTCCCTTGGCTTTGCGACGCGAGTAGTCCCGCATCACCTGCTGCTGGACTACTACCGACCCAGCAGCAAGCCACGGAATCTTCGCGCGTGCTTCGGTCAGGTCCTTGTCCGTCAGGAAGGCAGCCCACTCGTGCCCCTTCTTGACCGCCCTGCCCGCCTCAACGCACTGGTTCCACACCCAGCGGGCACGACCCCACTCCTCAGCCAACGCACGCTCCGCCTGGGCACCAGGCCGCAGACGGTAGGTGTAACGCACGGCAGATTCGGAGGGCATCAGATGCAGGATTCTACCTGGTTTCCCCCCATTCCTCCCCGGCCTGAAGGCCGGGGCTTCCTGGGGGATCAGTGGTGATCGGGAAATCGCCGCCCATCGGCCGCAGCCCGGGGCAGATATGGGTGAAGTGGGACAACGGCAGCACCCTCAACATCATCGTCGGGACCGACGACTTCGAGGTCGTCGGGTTCGACGTGGCGATGCTGTCCGAGAAGGACAGGGAGGCGTTGGGCGTCAACCGCACTCAGTTCATCCGCTCGCAGCAGCTCTTCGGCTTCTGAGAAGCCGAGGGCGCTGCTACTCAGGCTCCGATCCTCTCCCAGGGTCGGCCCTTACAACACCACCGACAGCACCACTACTACGAAGAAAGGAGAACGTCACATGGCAAGCTTTATCAGTAGCGACGCCACGGTCTACGATGCCGCGCTGCTGTCCAATACCTCGGGCGGAAGCAACAAGTTCTACTACGTGGCAATCTACACTGTGCGGCCGGGCTCGTATCGGCTGTTCCGGCAATGGGGACTCAACCCCTTCGAGCCGGGCCGCGGACAGTCGATATTGCAGGGCTACCAATCGTACTCCGAAGCCAAGCATGCATTTGATGCAATAATCCATGCCAAGCGCGGCAAGGGCTACACGCACGCGCTCATCCCGGTCAAGGGCTACTGCGGCAGCACAGGCTCACACGCAAGCATCGCGTTGCCCGGCGAGAAGGTGTTCGGGTTCTGATGAGCACACCCACGCAGCTAGAAGCCGGCCAGGTCTGGCGGGCACGGAAAGATAGCGCTTTCGGCATGCTGAGCATCAAGGCTGGAGACCTCGTTCGCATTGAGCCAAGCAGCCATATCTGCGAAGTCATCAGCGGCGAGGCAAAAGGGATGCGCTACGGCTTCCCGTTTGCAGAGAACGCCGGCCGCTGGTTCGAGTACGTCGGCAGCGGCCTGACCATAGGAGAGGAGGTATTCGGGTTCTGATGAGAAAACCCACGCAGCTAGAAGCCGGCCAGATCTGGCGAGCGACCGTTATCAAGCCTTACGGCATGGGCATTGACATTGGCGACCTCGTGATCATCACGAACGACGACCACTGCCGAGTGCTCTCGGGCCGCGACGCTGGCCAGACCGGCTACTACTTCCCCCCACTGACCGTAGTGCACTGGTACTTCCAGTACGTCGGCCTATATGCAGGCTCAAGCCAGGAACTGTTCGGATTCTGACCAACGAAAGGAGAGACATGACCACCCCGAAGAACATGAACGAAGTGACAGAACTCGCCGTAGCCGTCCTGGCGGGCGACTACAAAGACAGCGTGACAGACAAGCCGGACCTCGCGCTCACGGATCGGTGCGACCGATGCGGAGCCCAGGCATACGTCCTGGCAGTGTTCGAGACTGGCGAGGTTCAGCTCTGCGGGCATCACGGCACGAAACACTGGGATGCCCTCAAGGCCAGCGCGAAGGAGGTCCACGACTTCCGGGATCGACTGACAGCCTCGGCCGGCTGAGGAATCCGGCCGAGGAATACCGACCATCCCGCCATTGCTGGCGGGGCGGGGTCACCAACGACAACAGGAAGGAGTGGAAACATGGGGTACGAAGCCTGGCGCACCAACAGCTCGGGTCCGATCATCATACCGACGCAGAACATCCCGGCCTTAGAGGCCGCACTCGTGGACAAGAACGAGGAGAGCGGGCTCAGTTGGGTCCACGATGACGTGGAGAAGGGCGCTCTCGCGGCGCTCGACCTGTTCGGCTTCACAGTCAAGGAGAGTCCACTGGGTGGGATCGTCGTCTCGGACTTCGAGATGAGCAAGATCGGCGGCGACTGGGACTGGATCATGACGACCCTCGCACTGCACATGGACGAGGGCACCCGTGTCACCTGGGAGATGAAGGGCGAGGATGAGCATATCTGGCGCATCCACCTCACGGGCGGCGAAGGTGCTGTGACCACGGCGCCGGGGGTCGTCTACAACTGGCCGGCCCCGAAGGACGCGGCATATCGGGACCAGCTCCCGAGCGTCGAAGTCTGGAGCACGTGACATGGGAACCAGAGGATTCGTCGGCATCGTCAGCCACGACAGGATGCTGCTGGCCTACAACCACTACGACTCTTACCCGAGCCATCTGGGCGCGAGCGTCGCCGAGCAGGTCAGGGAGGCCGCCAGGGAGGGAGCGCTCGACGAGTGGCGTCGGATGTTCGACGCAGTGGAGGTGCGGGGCGAGATGGCGCCACTCACCCCTGACGAGTTCGCGGATCTCGTGCACATGGGCGTGATCGGCGCCGAGGAGCACCCGCCGCACAGCTGGTACGACGCCATGCGCGAGTCGCAGGGGATGCTGACCGACTACCTGAAATGCGGCTACTGGGTAGCCGCGGATGACAGATGGCCGAACGACTCGCTGTTCTGCGAGTGGGGCTACATCGTCAACCTCGACGCCGAGCTGCTGGAGGTCTACCGAGGCTTCCAACGGCAGTCGCACGGGAACGGCCGCTTCGCCTCGCGCGAGAGCGTACGTTCGTACTACCCGGTAGCCCTCGTGGCGACACTTGAGTTCGACGACGCAGTCAAGGAGATGCAGGGGCTGGAGAAGCGCCTCTACGTAACCGGGGACTAGTCGGCCCCCTTGGGGGGGCCGATCCTCTCCCAGGGTCGCCGCTTACAACTGGGTCGTCAGCACAACCAACAACCAACAACCAACAAGGAAGGAGAGTGACAATGCCGAACTGGGTGACCAACATCATCCACGTGACCGGCGAGCAGAGCGTGGTCGAGGATTTCCTCGGGCAGGCCGACTCCTACCACGACCACTTCGTACCGGACCCGCGTGGCTCCGGCGGCAGGTGGGAGACGTCGACGGGGTTGCTATGGGCATTCGTGCCCCCGCCGGAGAGCATCCGCACGGAGAGCGAGTATTTCGCGCTCAACGAGTCGGACTGCTCCGACAAGGCGAACCACTGGTACAAGTGGAACGTGGACCATTGGGGAACCAAGTGGGATGTCACCAACGCAAGCCTGGATATCCTCGACACGAACCCGGCCGAGTACCTCGCGCGGCTCTCGTTCGAGACCGCCTGGGATGCACCGATCCCGGTGCTCAAGGCAATGTCCGAGCAGTACCCGACCTTGGACTTCAGCCTTGAGTGGTGGGAGGAAGGGGCCGGCGTGCAGGGCGAGGTCAATGCCCACGGCGGGAAGGTCACTTCGTCTCTTGTCGGCGCAACCGACCACGCCTGGTACCTCGAGAAGTACGGCACGTGCCAGGATTTGTGGCTGCACGAGGACGAGTCGGGCTGGACCTGCCCAGAGTGCGGAGAGACCGTCCCTCTCACCCCTGCGGAAATCTTCGGAATCTGATCGACGCCGGCGGCGGCTCCTGGGTTCAGAGAGAGCGCCCCCCGAAGGGGGGCAATCCTCTCCCAGGGTCGCCGCTTACAACATTGCTGCCAGGACGGTCCTGGTGGCAACAACAAGAAAGGAGAAGAACAACATGGACGTCATCATCTACACGTCTGACCCCAGCGAGGTCGATGCAAATGAGGTCGCTGAGGCCCTGCAGGCGGCCAACTACTTCGTCATGTCGGTCACCATCAAGAGACGGAGTAGCTGATGAGCAAGCCCACAGCTGCGACCGCAGCGGTCTGCCCTCGCTGCGGAGGCACCTACGACACGAGGTTCCCAGCGTTGTCTCGCTGGGACAACGCCACCTACATCTGCGGCGGCGACCCGAGCGCGGACAACGACTGTGGTCAGCAGGAAGCCATGCTGGATTACCGAGCAGGTGAGTACCGCGCCGGCGGAACTCACCTCGATCCGCTCCTAGGCGTGCATCCCTGGGTGGACCCCGGGGCAGCGTCCCGGCCGAGCGCGGAAGGGGACTGACGGATGGGCTACTACGCTCACGGAGGCGGCTGGGTCACCCTGCGCTTCCGCGAGGACGACGTGTTCGGCGGCATGGGCCAGGAACTCGTCTCGCGGGATGAGTTCGAGGAACTGCTGCACGACACCTTCGAGGAGGTGGAGCTGACCCCTATGGGCGACGGCGAAGCCACTTTCCTGGTCGAGAGCTACGGCCTGGCGTGGCCGGACGGATGGAAGCCGTTCAGCCTCTACCTGGGCGGCAAGTATTTCGGCGACCTCGAAACGCTGACCGATGCCGCGGACACGCTCGGCACGATGAGCCTGGAACTGTGCGGTGACGACGACGACTACGTCTGGCGAACCGCCAAGGACGGCCTCGACGAGGCGATCTACTCGCACAGCGGAGTCTCGGTCTTCCCGTCGCACGGCACGTCGGCGTCCCTGCGCGAGCACGTAGGTCTCATCAAGGAACTGGCGAAGACTCTCGGGGTGGACAGCACCGCCCCGACGAGCCAGATATTCGCCGAGGTCGGGGCGAAGGTCGCCGCGGCCCTGTCAACGGAAGGAGCAACAACATGAGAAGCAATAAGGAATGGGGCACCACGTTCAAAGAGAACCTTGGCATCGTGGTCGCCAACGTCAGCCAGGTGCGCGAATACATGGGGTACGACACCACGATGATGACGATGCTTGTGCTCGGCGACATACCGATCCTGCACCCCGAGGCAGGCAACAAGCACATCGCGGCCTACCTCGAAGCCCCGAGTCTTGCCCGGATGGAAGAGTGGCTGCGCAAGTCCCAGCTTTCGGATCAGGTCCCCCTGGTCTGCTTCGTGGCCGAGGAGTACGGCATAGAGATCGAGGCCGACTCCAACGAGGAGGCGGAGATGATCCACGCCGACGTCGGACCCCTGGAGGAAGCCTTCGAGGCCGGCAACCCAGCGGTCGCCGAGCAACTGGGCTGGTACGCCATCGACCCCAAGACCCGGAAAACGGCCTACGTCGCCCGACGGTACCGCTACATCCCCAGTGAGGGCTGGCAGTGGGACGACCCGCTGCTCATCAACGCAAGCGAGGCCATCCCGCTCGAGATCGAGCTCGGGCTGAACCAGGTGGTCGACGTCATCCAGGCGTCGCGATGACGGCTGAACTGCCGGCTGAACTGCCGGCTGAACTGCCGGCTGGGCTGCCGGCTGGGCTGCAGGCTGGGCTGCCCGCCGGCCTCCGGCGGGGCTGGGTCGCCACGATCCAGGTTCTGCTGGACGACAGCTCCATCGCCGACCTCGACGACGCCCTCGTCGCCGACGGCACGGCGGCTGCGCTCCGGGTCAAGGAGATCCTTGATGGTCTCCGCGACTCGGGGCGACTGGCTGACTGGAAGTACGTGCGCATCGGCAGCCACACGCTCTACGCCACGCCTGCCTTCGTCGCCGAGACTGATGACGGCAGGCTTGCGTGGTAGCCACTGATGGGCTATCCTGATACTAATAACCAACCAACAACAACAGCAGGAAGGACGTAACTCATGCATTCGCTCGTTCTGGTGATCGCCGACGAGACCACCGTGAGCCTGGAGGGCTCCGAAGGATTCGTCGCGCATCTCATGGAGCCCTACAACGAGAACCTCCAAGTCCCCCCTTACGAAGAGGTCGTGGCTAGCAAGGACCAGCTCTCCGACTTCTGGGGACTACGGCATCTCGTCCAGGAGGGAGACCTCCCCGAGAAAGACTCCTACACCGCCGAGGAGATCGTTGAGGCGTACAACAAGAGGTACGAGGACGAGGAGTTCCCGCACTACGTCAACAGCGACGGCGACATCTGCCAGGCAACCACGGCGAACCCCGCGGGGCACTGGGACTGGTACCAGGTCGGCGGACGCTGGGCCGGCCAGCTCAGGATTCACCCGGGCCGCGCGATCTTCGACGACGACGCCGATCGCACGTACAGCCTCGGCGAGCGGTCCTGGGCCAACGAGGGTGAGGACATCCCGAGGGACCGAGCCGACACGGCGTTCGTCGCTGACGTGGACTTCCTGGGCCAGTACCAGGAGGGCTACGACGCGGCCATCGACTACTACCGACGGTACTCCGATGCGATCCGGCCCTACTGGCCGGTGCTCGGCTGGCGGCAGTATCTCGCCAAGGCCGAGGCCGAGGGGAAGACCGCGGACCAGGCCCGTGTGGAGTACCAGCTCTACGCGAAGCCGTCCTCCACGGCCCTCGACGACGCGGGGCTGAGCGACGGCTGGGGCGCGGACCCGGTGACCCATTGCGGCGAGCCGGACAGCGAGGAGCGGGCGAAGCTCATCGCGCACCGCACCGGCCTGATGATGGCGATCCCCTCGAACGTCGTCTTCGAGAGCGACGGCTGGCACCAGAGCGACGCCGGGTTGTGGTCGAGCGCGGAGGAGGACCGGGAGAAGGACATGCGGTTCGGCGAAGAGATGTGGAGCCGCATCCTCGACCTGCCCCCCACCGCTCGCATCTGGGCAGTGGACGCCCACAGCTGACGCGCGAGCGGGTCGGCGTGCACGCACGCCGACCCAATCGCGCAGTTCTAGGTAGACTCCCCTCTCGTCAAGGGAAGGGAACAGGAATATGCCTAGCAACAGCCCAGCTCGCTATCCGAGCGCCACCGCCAGCTCCGAGCAACGCAACCGGGAGAACGCCTGGATCATCACCACCGAGGAACCAGACTCCAGCGGCTCCGGCGCCAGCGACATCGAGGTGTTCGGCAAGCTTGTCCTGGATCCGAACTGGTGCTTTGTGCTGTACCAAGGAGATGTCGTCTTCGCGGCGCCGGCCTGGCGAGTCGTGAATGTCGAACCGAACCATGCGGCCTAGCGCCCTCGACCTGTTCCACGACGGAGCTGTCGCGTACTGGGCGATCTGGCCCCACCCTTCCGGGGTGGGCTTCGTCGTCGTTCCGGGGCTGCTCGACGAGAGTCCCGCAGGACTGGCCCTGGAGAAGATCCCCAACGACGTCGACGTCAACGACCGCGACGTGCGGTTCGCGAGTTTGGAGTCCGCGACCACGTGGGCCAGGAAGCACCGCGTCGAGGCCGGCGTGCAGGTCGTCGAGTCCGCTTGGCTCGTGCAGAACTACTGAGCCGCCGCTCCGGGGGGGTCTGGACGAACTAGGGCCAGACCTGCCAAGATGCCCCCCGACAAGTAGAAAGGCCCCGCTTGCCGGCGGGGCCTTTCCGGAACTTGGGTGCTGAGCGGGCGCCTCAAGAACGAGGCAACAGTACAACGGCCCGGCACCCCTGAGCAAGAGGGGTACGCATGAGCCGGTACGGCATGGTCCCACTGGAAGTCCTGACGCATCCGACCCTCTCGTCGAGAGCGGTCCACGTCTACGCCCTGCTCGCGGCCTACGCCGGCAAGAAAGGCATTACCGAGGTCAGCAACGAGCGCCTCGCCGCGAACCTCGGCATCGAGGAGCGTTCGCTGCAGAGATTCCTGCGGGAGCTCACCGAGGCCGGCTTCATCAGATTCGCGGCGTGGAGACCCCCGCCTTCAGGCGGGGGAGGAAACGCCGCCTTGACAGTGTTGCACTAAGCGGTTAGGTTGATACTAATAAAGCCAACATCAACAGAAAGGACAGCAACATGGGAGCCAATCTCATCACCGGCGTCGTGGCCGTGCCCTCTGGGCACAGGATCAGCGACGAAGACGTGGAGAGAGCGATCGCGAGATCGCTGAGCGACGACATGACGTACAGCCAACTTCCGGAAACGATCGAGATGGAGAGAGTGATCGCGGAGTGGGAAAGTGATCACCAGGATGTCTACCTGGGCGGCGACGACGTTCTTCCCGAGTCTCTTCGCGAGGCCGTTCGGGAGTACCTGCGAGCAGTCGTCGACCGCCTCCGAGGGGTTCTGGGCGAGAGCTATCGGGACGTGAACACCTACGAGATCGACGACTTCCTCTTCTTCATCGTCGGCGAAACCACTTACGGCGACAATCCCGGCCCCGACCTCGAGGCCGTCTCCGAGTTCTGGTTCGCCGACGATGCCGTCGGCGGCCGGCTGGCCGATGAACTGGGTGTCCTCCAGCCAGGGACCCTGGCTGCTGCCATCAAGCGTGGCACCACGAAGAAGGTGTACACGCCGGCGGACCCGCGTACCCCGGAAGAGGTTGTGCGCGACGCCAGCGAGATGAACGAACTTCAGGGCCACGTCGCCCTGAACCTCGACGCGGTACTCGATGGGGACGTGTTCAGCATCGACATCCGCGAGGTCCTCAACAACTCGTTCTCGCTGGCGATGACCGGCAGCCAGACGGGGCTGCTGAACATCGCGGCAACGCCCGTCGGGGTGACCGACGGCAACCTGGTGGTCTACGACGTTCGTGGGACCGTGAGCGTGGGGGAGTTCGAGTGGCCGGCTACCTGAGCACGGTGTCGCACGAACTGGGGCGCGTCCGGGAGTTCGACACCATGGAGGAGCGCAACGCGTGGATCGTCGACCAGGTCATGAAAGAAGGACGCAGCCTGGTCGACGTCGGCCGCGAGCTCGCCCTGACGCGCGAGCGGATCCGCCAGATCGTCATGAACCACACCGGGAACGGCAGGTGGACCCGGATGCGGCAGCGCGAGCGGAAGGCCCACAGGGAATGGCGTGCGCAGCGCAGGCAGCAGGTGCTGGCGCTGCGCAGCAAGTTCTCCCTGGGTGGTCTGGGCGATTCCGGGCGGGGCCTGCGGGAGGCGGCGGCACGGCCGTTGTACAGCAACGAAGAACTGCTCGACTACCTGCGCCAATGGGCGGCCGACCACCCCGAGCGATGCCCTTTCGGGCCCTTCATCTGGGACACCGAGGCGGTGTACATCGACGGGCCGCCGGCAAAGTTCCCGACGTCGATCACCTACCGCGCCCGATTCGGGTCGTTCCATGCGGCCCTGGAGGCCGCCGGCCTGCCGCTCTACGAGGAGAAGCCGACGTACTCCAACCGCGTCAGCGACGAGAAGATGGTCCAGGACGTGATGCGTTTTCTGGCTGACCCGAACAACGTGCAGGGCGGCGCCTACGCGTACCAGAAGTGGGCGAGGGGAACCAAGCCCCCCGCCGTCCAGCTGAGCACCATCCGCAGCCGCCACAACGGCTGGCTGACCATCAAGACCGAGGCCATCGAGAGGATGGGGCTGGCCGACAAGGAAGCGCTCGACGCCTACATCGACGAGCGGGTGAAAGCCTGGGAAGCGAAGAACCCCGCCCCCCCGCGGGCCTTCAGCTGACCGACGGCGCCCGTGGCCACCGGCTTCCCCTCCGGTCGGCCACGGGCATGTCGATCATAGAGAACGTGCCGAGACTCAAGGCAACAAGAAGGAGAGACCATTGAACGGCGATGACGAGCTCGAGGGCTACGAGAAGGTCCGGGTCAAGCTCAACGGCGTCGGCGTCGGCTCGGAGAGCTTCTGGGTCAAGGACGTCCAGGAGATGACCGACGGATCAAGGTTCGGCGTCGTGGACAACATGCTCGTCTACGCGCCCTTCCGCTATGGCGACACCGTGCGCTTCGCCGACGACCCCAGCGGGACCCCGCGGGTCGTCGAGGTGCTGCAACGCGGCCCCGGCCTGTGGATCGGCATGTCCATGCAGTGCGACGCGGAGGACTGGATCAGCAGCCCCGTGCCCCAGCTGCTGCTCAGTGACGCCTTCCGCACCGCGGCGACGACCATCACGAAGGCCGGCGCACAGGCAATGGCCATCAGGGACCTCGGCATGATCGCCGGGTTCGTGCCGGCCGTCGACGACACTCGCAACCTGTATGACATAGCGGAAGACTTCGTCGAGAACTCGGTTCTCCGGCATTTCGAGGAGTTCTTCGCCGAGGCCAAGGCCTCGGATGTCGAGAGCTTCATCGGCTTCGACATCCTCAGCAGCCCGGAATCCCCCCTGGGTGACTGCGGCGGAGTCATCGACATCCGCGAGGGAGATCCCCCGCCGGAGCACATCAGCCCGGAAGAGGCGCAGGCCATCGTGGCCGACGCCCTGGAGATGCCCGAGTGGTTCGCGATGCTCGGCGAGATGTTCGACGAAGGAGACCTCCCGCGGCACCTCGACACCGCTCCGGGGCACATGGACGTCATGATGCGGCTGATCGCCGGGGTGATGCACGACCCACGCTTCCGGCGCACCATCGCGGCCGGGCAGCATCGCGACGCCCTGCTGGTGGCCGGCCGCAGCGTCGCCGCCGAGCGAGGGCTCCCCCTGCCTCCCCTGGATCGAGCCCTGCTGCTGACCGAGGAGAGCTGATGCCGCCGGCCCTGATCGTCCGCCGCGCCGACGGCACCTACGTCGTCGAGTGCCCGGTGCACGGGCTCCTGCTCGAGTCGCGCCACGTCTTCGGGCCGGCGCTGAGCATGATGCGTGCCCGCCACGCAGACTGCTGCGGCACGGTGCCCGACTCTGCGCTGCCGACGCTGTAGGCCGTGGTGCTGTGTGCTGTGTGCTGTGTGCTGCGTGCTGTTTTGGGCTGATAAGAACTCCTTCGAGGCCCGGAACGGGCGCGTGCCAGGCGGTGCATCCGGGCAGAAGCTGCTCCCGCCCTAAAACTCCCGCAAAAACAAACTACAGGGGCCCAGCTCCGGGGGGCCTGAACCAGCCCCAACGCCTGCGGCCCAGCGCCCAGAACTGACTGAAAAAAAGGCGCGCGTGCGGTCGCACGCATTCCGGGGGGGGGCCTGAACCAGCCCCAGCGCCGGCGCCCCAGCGCCCAGAACTGACTGAAAAAAAGGCGCGCGGCCGCGCCGGCGCGAGCGCCAGAAGGATCTGTCACTAGGCACTTAAATCCGCTACTATTTGCCCCTGAACAGCAAAAACAGCAGGAGGACTCATGCGTCTACCCGAGCTGGAGACTCGGGTAATCCGCTCGCTGCACGCCCGCGCCGATGACTCGGACGGGAGGGTGGAGCTGGGCGCCCACGTCCTGGCCTACGCCAAGGCTGGATACAGCATGCGCTCGATCAGCGCCGCAGCCGGCATGAGCCCGCAATGGAGCAACTGGGTGGTCCAGCGCCTGACGGACCTCGAGGAACGCGAGAAGATCAGGAAGAGAGCCGAGCTGCTGCTGCCGCTGGTGCTCGAGGACCTGTCCGGGGAGGGCCGGCACGGCTTGGCCACTCCGGGGGGGACCAGCGCCAGCAACACCCGCACCCGGACTTCTCATCGCAAGCACGTGGCTGAGGAGGTGAGCGAGATGATCCCGGAACTGCGCCGACTGCGCGAAGAAGCGGCCGGCGCCAACGGTCCGGGGCGTTCCCGCGCGAACGCCCAGGCCAGCGACAGACTGAATGCATTGATGCGCAAGGCCGTGGCGGCCGGCGCGACGCACCCACAGCTGGCCGAGGCCCTGGGCATGAGCATCTCCGGGGTGAGGGCTCGGCTGCGCCGGGGCGAGCTCGAGGAGGTGATCGCCAACGAGGGCACGCCGCCGCGCAGGACAGACTGTTCTGACATGCGCGCCTGGGCACAGGCCTACGCGACCGCGCAGACCTCGACCGGCAAGTCCGAGGTGGCCTACAGGGCCTGGCGCAGCGGTGTGAGCATCTCCGCCCTGGCGGCAGAGATCGGCGTGGCCACCTCGACGCTCTACTGGCACCGCGACCAGCACCTCCGGCTGGCCCAGCCATGAAGCTCAGACCTGCCCATCGCGGTGCCTGGCTGCCTGGCGGTGCCTGGCTGCCTGGCGGTGCCTGGCTGCCTGGCGGTGCCTCGCTGCCTCGCAATGCCTGGCTGCCTGGCGGTGCCTGGCTGCCTCGCTGTGCCGCGTTTGCTTTGCCGCGCTCTTCCGGCTTGGCCGGAAGGGCGCCTGCTGCGCCCTGCTTAGCAGGCAGGTCTGAGCCTAGCACACCCCACCAAATAGTCTTGGAGTTACGTTGATTCACGGGAATGCGCAGACGTACCGCAACAACCAATGCCGGTGCCGGCCCTGCACGGAGGCGCACAGCGCCGAGGCCAAGCGTTACCGGTCCCGGAAGAGAGCCGGCCTCATCGACCCACGCGTTGATGCAGCCGATCTCCGGGATGCCCTGCTCGCCGCGGTGGACCTCGGGTGGTCCAAGCACGACCTGACCAAGGTCCTGGACTACGACCGACGCAGCCTGCAGCGATTGCTGGCCAACCCGGATGCGCAGACGCATGCCAGCACCCGAGACAGACTGATGAGCATCCTCGCGTCGCTCGAGGCGCCGGCGCCGCGTGCGATCATGAGCCTGACCGCGAACTCCCCGCGCGGGTCAGCGCGAAAAGTGCCGGCGTTTCCGCAGGTCACGATGATCAAGAGCCTGATGGCGGCCGGCTATCCGGGGGAACTCTTGACCCAGCGGCTACGCGACCTCGGCTACCCGAATCGCTACCTGCCGGTCGGGCACAGCTGCGACCCGAGTGCGGCCATGTACGTCACGACTGCTCGGATGATCATGAAACTGCACGGCAACCTCGAGGGAAGGCTCGGGCCCAGCTGGCGCACCGCGGTACGGCTGTACCGCAACGGCTGGTTCCCGCCGGCGTGCTACGACGAGGAAGACCCGCTGTTCAGCCTCATCCCGGAAGCCGTGCCGAGCCCGACGGACTTCCTGGCCAGCTGGGCCGGGCCGCGCTCGCCGATGTACGCATCGACGCTGGCCAGCGGCCTGCTGCCGCTGGCCACTCCGGGGAGCAGGCAGTACGAAGCGGTGCTGCGCACGCTCAACCGCGCGGCCTCGCTGCGCACGGCGCAGGCGCGGCCGGCGCAGATGGAGCAGGCGATCAGCGAAGCAGCACTGCGCAGGCGGGCGAAGCGCGAGCTGTGGTCGCCGGAGAGGCACGCTCGCGAGCTGGCGCGGGTGAGAGCCTGGAAGCAGGCCCAGCAGGCCTCCTGAGAGCGCACAGGGCTCTCAGCAGGCCCCCGGAAGCCCCCAGCAGGCCCCCAGTGGGCCGCTCGGGCACGTGAGGCAGCGCAAGACTGACTGATAAAGAAGGCGCGCGGGCGTCAGGGGGTGCTCAGGCGGCTCCGGGGGGCACCCAGAGGCCCCCTGAGGGCCTCTGGGTGCCTCCTGAGGCACCTGCAGGGCCGCAAGACTGACTGATAAAGAAGGCGCGCGGGCGTCAGAGGGCGCTCAGCGGCTCCGGGGGGCACCCAGAGGCCCCCTGAGGGCCTCTGAGGGCCTCCTGAGGCACCTGCAGGGCCGCAAGACTGACTGATAAAGAAGGCGCGCGGGCGTCAGAGGGCGCTCAGGCGGCTCCGGGGGGCACTCAGAGGGCCTCAGAAGGCCCTGATGGGCCGCGAGACTGACTGACGAAGAAGGCGCGCGGGCGTCAGGGGGTGCTCAGGCGGCTCCGGGGGGCACCCAGGGGGCCTCAGAAGGCCCTGCAGGGCCGCAAGACTGACTGACGAAGAAGGCGCGCGGGCTCAGACCAGCACGTAGGGCACCGCGGACACCGCCATCGCGTCCACGAGCTCGTTCATCGGGTCGCCGGCGTGCCCCTTGACCCACGTGAAGCCGACCGGGCGCAGGGTCGCCTGCGTGATCAGCGGCTCCCAGAGGTCACGGTTCTTCACCGGCTGCCTGCCGCCGCCGGCGGACTTGACCAGCCAGCCGTTGCTCATCCAGCGGTGGAACCAGCGCTGCTGGAAGCATCTCACGACGTACTGGGAGTCGCTGACGACCAGCACAGGGCCCTCGATCGAGGTCAGAGCACGCAGCGCCGCCGTCATCTCCATGCGCTGGTTGGTGGTGTGCCCCTCGCCGCCGCTGTCGCGACGCCCGTCCCGCGTCGCCCAGGCCCATCCACCCGGTCCAGGGTTCCCGCGGCACGCGCCGTCGGTGTAGACCACGGTGTGGCCGGCCGGGAGGATCTCGGCGGAGTAAGGGAGGACCGCCGGCGGCGCATCCAGGTCGAGGGACTGCTGCACGGCGGCCTCGCGGGCCTTCAGGACGCCCTGCTGGGCCAGACGGTCGAGCTCGGCGGTCACCTTCGCGCGGAACTGAGGGTGCTGCGCGGCGAAGGCCCCGTCGGGGTTGTGCACATGGCAGACAGCCTTGCCCGGCAGGGCCTCGATGGGGCACAGCTCACCCTTGCGGGTGCGTGCCACGCAGAGCCTCATGGGCACATCCTACCAGCGGCGGGCAAAAAAAGTCGCGGCGCGGAAATTTGTTGCTGCATAGAGATGTGCAGAGATCTCTCATGCACACGAAGGGAGGAGTGGACCCCTCCTTAAGCCTCCTGAGGGAGCCAGGGCCTCGGCCGCCGCTCGGCTGCTTGCAGTTGTTAGCAAAACCCCGCGAATCTTGGCACCTGTGCTTGCTCGGCGGTGCATATGTGCAGGTCAGTGCTTGCTGAGCAGGCCTCAGCGGGCTGGGCACTGCTTGATCCCCCTCATCAGAGTGCTCAGATCGGAGGCAGGGTTCCCCCTTGCGGGCGGCACTTCGTTCGTGAAAGCGCCGCCGACAAGGGGGAAGGCCACAGGTTCTCACCGTCACGACGAGTCGTCGTTGGGCCCCCCGCAGCTGGGAATTACTCAGCCGCCGATGCCGGGGATCGACCACTGCGGCGAGGCGTACGCCGTGGCCAGGTCCCCTCTGCGGGTCCGCCGGCCACCCCCGCCCGGGCTCGCTTGACCGGGGTGCGCAGTGGTTCGGGATGGATGTTGATGCTCATGTTGGGCAAGCCTCGTTGGGTCCGCTCAGCGACCGGGCCTTTGCTTGGCAGGTGGCCCCCCTGCGCACCGCTGTGACGTGCGGATCACGGAGGCCTTGTCGGGTCTGGCCTCAACCCTGAGTTGTCAGGGCGAGGCCGGCAGTGCCGAGCACGCCATCCACCTGTGTGGCCTGGCGAGCCGAGTCCGCACTGCTCCTCCTTGCGTGGTGCTGATTAGCCGCTCAACCTAGGGCCCGAGGCCCTCGCCAGGCAAGCAGCTCTGCTCCTGATTTCTCAGCCATTTTCCGGGCTGGCCTGCACGGCTGTCCCGCCCCCGCCCCACCCCTGCCCCGCCCCGCCACGTTTCCGCAGGTCAGGGCCTATTAGTAGCACCTTTAACTGACCAGTAACGCCCGTGCTCGAACACTCTTCCTCAAGACAACTATCTCGCATGGCGAGACGCCGAGCTCACGCCGAGCTCACGCCGCACTCGCGCAGCACGTGCGCAGCACACTCGCGCAGCACTCGCGCAGCACTCGCGCAGCGCGCTCGCACAGCGCAGCGCAGCTCGCACAGCGCAGCGCAGCTCGCACAGCGCACCGCCGCCGGGCCGCATCCAGGTTGTGCCACGCTTGGCTGCGTGCCGACGCCGCGCGATGACCCCGCGCCCACACAGCCCCGCTCGGGGTCCTCGAGCCCCCCTGCCGGCTCTTCCGCCGGCTCCCCGACGGGCGCCGCCGGCCCCCCCGCGGTGGTCGTCTGCGACTTCTGCCACCACCCGATGCTTCCCGGTGCCATCGCTCCTCCGAGGCGGGGTCTTCCTCCCTATCGGGTACATCCGACCTGTGAGGAGGAGTTCCGGCGGACGGCGGCGGCGCGAGCGGCGCGGGCGCGTCTCGCGGCGCGGAGGGCACGCAAGGATCCGCCGGCACCCTCGGGTGACGTCGAGAAGCAGACCCTGCTCTAGTCGCGACGGCCGGCGGCATCAGGTAGCATGGGCGCCAACAACAACGAGGAGCATCATGAGATTCGCTCTGCCCGACCGGTCCGAGCCCGGCTGCGCTCATCGCGCAGCACGCTGCCTGGGCGAGCACACCGACCACGCTCGCGTTGACATCCTCCACTCCCTGAAGGGAGTGGATTCCCGAGAGGAGAACCATCACCCGCCACCAGAGAGCATCGGTTCCTGATTCACCGCAGGTCGCATTGGAGGTGACCCCGAATGTCTTACACCCGCTCCACAGGCTTTGACCGCCAGCCCGGCGGCAAGAATGTTCTTCGCGGCGTTGACGTCCCTGTCGTGCAGGGTGCCGCAGGAGGGGCACGTCCACTGACGTGTCCTAAGACTCAGGGAGGCGAGCAAGTGCCCGCACGCAGAGCAGACCTTCGAGGTCGGCGTGAATCGGTCGATCACCACGAACCGCTTGCCGTACCACTCGGCCTTGTAGGCCAGGAACTGGCGGAACTCGCCCCAGCCGGAGTCGCTGATGCTCTTGGCGAGACGACGGTTGCGGACCATGTTCTTCACGGCGAGATCTTCGACAACGATCACGTCGTAAGTGCGGACGATCTCTGTGCTGGTCTTGTGGAGGAAGTCACGGCGAGCATCGGCTACGCGGGCGTGCTGCTTGGCGACCTTGCGACGGGCCTTGTCTCGGTTGGCCGACCCCTTGGCGCAGCGAGCCATGCGACGCTGGTAGCGAGCAAGGCGGCGTTCCTTGGCGCGCAGCAATCGAGGGTGCTCGACCTTTGCGCCGTCGCTGGTGATGGCGAAGTGCTTGAGCCCGAGGTCGATGCCGACGACCGCTCCGGTCGCGCACAACGGATCGACTGCGTCTTCGAACAGCATGGACACGAACCAGCGCCCAGCAGTGTCGCGCGAGACGGTCACTGTGGAGGGGCTGCCGTCCGGCACAGGGCGGGACATACGGATGCTCAGCGGGTCGCTCATCTTCGCCAGATGCAGCCGACCGTCCCGCCAGCGGAACGCCGAGGTCGTGTACTCGATGCTCTGCCGCCCGCGCCTGCTCTTGAAACGCGGGTAGCGGGCACGCTTGGCGAAGAAGTTCGAGAACGCAGTTTGCTGGTGGCGCAGGGCTTGCTGAAGCGGCACGGACGAGACCTCCGCGAGGAAGGACATCTCGGGCTGCTTCTTCAATGCCGTCAGCCGCGAGGACATCTCGTGGTAGCCGAGCGACGTGCCGTCCGTCCTCCAGGCCCGCGTACGTTCGTCCAGCGCCCAGTTCCACACGCGGCGTGCACAGCCCATCGTCCTACCCAGCACGGAGGCTTGCTCCTCCGTGGGGTAGAACCGGAACTTGTACGCTCGCTTCACACTAGTACTGTACACCATGTAAGGAGGGAGCGGCGTTTCCTCCCCCGCCTGAAGGCGGGGGTCTCCACGCCGCGAATCTGATGAGCGACGGAGCGGTCGGGGTCGAGTTCCTGCTGGCGACCTCGATCTTCTTCGCCACCTCAGGGATCATCTCGTGGGTGCTGTACAGCACGGCCAAGCAGCGCCCGCAGGCGATGATCACCATCTCGGTCTCGGTGCTGTCACTGGTCGCCGTGGTACTGGCGGTGGCTGCTGCCTCGGAGTCGATCGCCACCGCGCTCATAGGGCTCGCCGGGGTCGGGCTCGGAGCGCTCAGTGCGGCACTGCGCGAGGTCTTCGGTGTGGGGGACGGCGGAAGCACTGCGCCGCCTGTCCAGCCGCCTGTTCAGTCACCTGCTCAGGACGACCCGGAGCCCAAGAATCCTGACTCGGAGTCGTAGAGCCGACTGACGGCTGCCCGGCAGCCCTACACTCGGCCTCGTGACCGTACAGCCTCCGAACCCGAACGATCCGATCTCCGGCTACCCGGATCAGCGGCAGCGACCGCCTCGGGTAGGTGGGCACGGCCCCAACGCGGCCTTCCAGTCGTACAACCCCGAGGGCGGGGACTACTACGAGGGCTGGATCGAGCAGCGCAACGTCGCGGAGTCGATCGCCCAGATCTACGCCGACATGTACCCCGACCAGCCGCCGACCAACGGCGACATGCTGGTCTGGGACGTGCTCAACGACGAGGACGTGGTCGTCACCTACATCGACTCGGTGACCGGCAACACGCGCACCTCGACGTACAAGACGGTGGACGGTCGCTGGGTCGCTGTCACCGGCCTGCCGATCCCGGCGGACCCGAACAACCCACAGTCCCCGGCGCACCACCCGAAACTGGATCCGGACCTGAATCAGGTGCTGGTCTGGCAGCAGCCGAAGGACGAGTTCGGGCAGCCGATCCTCGGTCCGAACGGCCAGCCGCTGTCGCCCCGGTGGTGGCCCGGCGAGGGCGCCCCGGCGGGACAGCGGTACGGCGACCTGCTCACGTGGATGCCGGACGTTGTCCCGGACGGCACTGGCGGCACCCGGACCCGCACTCCGCAGCACGGCGCGCGACAGGGCGTATGGGTCGTCAACAACCAACTCCCCGACGACCTCGCTGCGCCCGGGCACGCGGGGACGCAGGGCAAGTTGCCGCTGCCCGGACAGTCGCTGATCTGGGGCTACCCGAAGGACGCGAACGGAAACGACCTCCTCCCGCCGAACAACCTGCTGGACCAGAACGCGAAGGACCCGCAGGGCAACCTCGATCCGTACCATCAGGCGAACGCGCACCTGATGACGTGGGTCCCCGGCGAGGGCGTTCCGCCCGGCTCGGGCAGGACGGGCGACACGATGGTCTGGGACCCGACGCCGCGCCCGGGCAAGCCGCATGGTGGCTGGTCGCTGCTCAGCGGGTACCTGAAGCCGAACCTGATCCCGGATGCTGCTGCGCTGGACGCCCACAAGATTCCTGACCCCGGTGTCACGCACGGCACCCTCGGGGAGAACACCTTCGGGGCGGGCAAGGTCTTCCAGTACACCGGCACCGGAGGCAACCTCGCGCTCCCCGATGCGGGCGGGGGCGGGAGCACCGTCGCACCGAATCAGTACTTCTGGCTGGATCAGGCTGGGAAGTGGCACACGTCCGCCACGGAACCGGCGGGGACAGCACCGCTGCCCGGCCAGACCCTGATCTGGGTCAACAACTACCCCGGCGACACGCACGGTCCGGGGCAGTGGGTGCCCGGCGAGGGCGTGCCCCCGGCGAAGACCACAGGCAGCATGATCGAGTGGGATCCCAAGGGCGGACCCGCCGGGCTCGGCGGCTGGTACAGCCATCGGACCACCCTGATCGACGGCACAGATCCTGACCGCCCGGGTGTGAACCCTGCCGGGACGATGCTGATCTGGGACCCGACGGTCATCCTGTACGGCCCGGACGGCGTCACTCCGACCGGCACGAAGGGCCAGTGGGTCCCGTACCACCCGGAGGACCCCGACCTTCCTGCCGGGCAGAAGGGTCCGTTCAACGGGCAGTTGCTGGTCTGGGACACCTACGCAGGCCCGGTCAACCCT
>Ga0209594_1000646_pt1 | contig 19484 bp, 16 predicted proteins | sample AshMeaCrysSpring_FD_184126 | JGI IMG/M metagenome (GOLD analysis project Ga0209594, IMG submission 184126) | Groundwater microbial communities from Big Spring, Nevada to study Microbial Dark Matter (Phase II) - Ash Meadows Crystal Spring... | ecosystem: Environmental > Aquatic > Deep subsurface... | reverse complement strand
AGTCTCAGAGTTTCCACCCAATTTTTCTTGATGCTTATTGTACCATTAAACTTGAGAGCGAAGTCACTAAGTTTTAACGGAATTTTCCAGCAAAGTTTGCTACAGAAACTCATGACAGATTTGACGTCATTTGACTACATTTGACTACATTTGCGTACAACGTTTATGATACTGCTGTCTCCCAGTTTGCCTCCTCCTAGAGACAGACATTGAAAAATAATTGAAGAGAATTGACTCCTGGTGGTTTAAGGTTAAAATCAGATTTTATTTAACCATTTATCCATGCATGCGATCGCCTAAAATGTCCTATTCTTCAATCCTTCGATTGCTGCCCATCGTCTCAACCGTCGTCATTCCATGGGGTTGGGCTGTTTCTAGTTCCGCCCAAACTCAAGCCTCAGAACTCCCCAATTTTAAAGTTCAACGAGTCGATCAACTCGCCCAACAAACTTCAGAGGCAATTCACCTCGCCCCCATTCCGTTTCAGGAAGTCGCAGTTCAACCGGAAGAAATTACGGTTCCTGCAGAAACAGGGGCTGTGATTTCTGATATTCAAGTTCGGTTCTTAGATAAAGCAGACAATGAAGTTGACGGTGACACAAAATCCTATATTATTACCCGCGAATTTGAATTACAACCCGGAGATGTTTATGATGAACAACTGGCTTTAGAAGGACTCAAACGGCTGTTAGATTTAGATATTATCAAACGGGCAAATATCTCCCTCGAACCCACCGCTGATCCCACCGAAGTGGTGATGGTGATTGATGTGGTAGAAAAAGGGCCATTTTTCTTCAACTTTTCCAGAAGTGTTGAACACCCCTCCACCTTATTCGGCCCGCTGCAACCCCCAACCGTCTTACCCGGTTCAGACCGCAGTAGTGCCATTTCTGGGGGGGTAATCTTCGGTTTCCGCAATTTAGGCGGAACAGACCAAAACCTCATCCTTGGCGTGGAAGGCGGCAGCGATACATTAGGATTTGATCTACGCTTCACCAATCCAGGAGTGGGAGAAAATATCCGAAGATGGGGGTATAGTCTGAATTATTTCCATTCTCAAGCCTCTGAGTTACCGGTCTTTGATAACGGCGACAGAGATGTTGATTTACCCAATGGAGATGCCCCCTGGGTACATCGTATTGGTGGAGGGATCGAAATCTTCCGTCCCTTCACTGATGACTTTAAAGGGGCATTGGGCTTGTCTTATCAACAAGTGTCTGTTCGGGAGGATATTTTTAGTACTACCCTCACCCCAGAAGATGAGTTTGGTAACCCGTTAACGTTTAGCGATCGCGGTCTAGACGATTTGTTATCCTTAAGTTTTGCTGGGGTGTTAGATCGAAGGGATCATCCCAGACTGACCAGTCGAGGCTATCGCTTCTTGTTTAGAACTGACCAATTTATTCCCATTGGCGATGCTAGCGTGTTCTCAAACCGTCTGGCGGCAAATTACACCCATTATGTTCCCCTTCCCTTATTTGGGTTCACTGAAGGCCCTCGTACTTTTGTGTTTAATCTGCAAGGGGGAACGGTGATTGGAGATTTACCCCCCTACGGGGCGTTTAGTTTAGGAGGTTCTAACTCTGTACGGGGTTATGATGCGGGTGAAGTGGGTTCAGGCCGCAGTTTCTTGCAAGCAACGGCTGAATATCGTTATCCCATTGCCAACTTCCGTCTGTTTCGCCAAGATGTCAATCTGCGAGGAACTTTCTTTGTAGACTATGCCACAGATTTGGGTTCAGGGGATACAGTTACCGGCCAGCCCGCAGAAGTACGGGATAAACCCGGTAGTGGCTTAGGTTATGGTCTAGGTTTACGGGCTGATACTGCTTTAGGGCCAGTACGAGTTGAGTTTGGCTTAACAGACCAAGGAGATAATCAGTTCTTGTTCTTTGTTGGAGATCGATTTTAAGGGAAAAGGGAGAAACCTCAAAGGAACAAAGAGGAATAAGTGATTCGTCATTTGTTATTTGTCCTTTGACTCAGTTTCTCCCCTGTAAACCGACTCAAAAGCACCTAAAATCCTTAAGATTGGGAGTTTGGATGGTATTGTAAAGTTTAAACACAAATCTAGTCAATTATAGTCATTTATGTTAATCTATAGACATGAAACTCTCAGACTATGCTAAAAAAGTAGGAATAAGTTATCGAACAGCCTGGAGGTGGTGGAAACAAGGGGATTTAACAGGTTATCAATTGCCAAGTGGTACAATTATCATCACCGATGACGACAATTCCAAACCCGATGTGATTGTTTGCATTTATGCAAGAGTGTCGAGTGCAGAAAACAAAGATAATCTAGATAGACAAGCTGAACGGTTAAAGGATTATGCCATTGCTAGAGGTTATAAAATCTATAAAATAGTTAAAGAGATTGGCAGTGGTTTAAACGATAATCGGAAACAATTGGGTAAGATTCTAGTTGACCCCAACTATAATGTTTTGATTGTCGAACACAAAGACCGCCTAGCAAGATTTGGCACAAATTATCTAGAGATTTTGTTACAACAACTAGATAAAGAAGTTGAGATTGTCAATCAAAGCGAGGAGAAACAAGATGAGTTAATGGAAGATTTAATCGCGATTATTACTTCTTTTTGCTCTCGAATTTATGGATTAAGAAGGTCGAAACGAAAAACCGAAAAGATTATAGCAGAGTTAAAATCTCAAGGACGTTGATGAAGCTGGCGGAAAGACATATTATTAAGAGAGGACATCGATTTTGGGCTGAGGTCGATCATTTATCTTGGCAGTCCAAAAACCTGTATAACTTAGCGAATTATATCATCCGTCAAAACTGGCTCTATGGTCATGGCTATCTCAGTTATAATCAGATGGCATCTGTGATGAAACAGACTGAAGCATATCTTGCCATGCCAGCCAAAGTTTCACAGCAAGTGTTAAGAGGATTAGACCGCAACTGGAAATCTTTTTTCCAGGCTTCATCTGAATTTAAAAGCCATCCTGAGAAATTTTTAGGAAGACCCAAAATTCCCAAGTATAAAGATACAAAAAAGGGGAGAAATCTGCTAGTTTATACGATTCAAGCTATCAGCAAAGTAGCCCGGAGAAAAGGATTAATCCAACTCTCCCGGACTACAATTGAGTTTCAAACGAGAGTGGCTGAAAAAGTAGCATCCGTGAGAATCGTTCCTCAATGTGATTGTTATGTCATCGAGGTGATTTATGAAGAATCGGAACAGTTCTTAACACCAACGGATCATATAGCGGCGATAGATTTAGGTGTAGATAAGAAGTTCCTTTCAGCTTCTCGAAGCTCGGTGGAGACTGGTAGGGGTTCTCAGCCAAAATTGCTAGCAGTTTCTCGGCTTTACGCTTCAGTCCAGCCGAAGCTAGTTTCAATGAGTCTTTCTGAGCTTGTTTTGTATATTTTAACCTCCAGGACATATATTCTCTACCAGGGAAGTTCATCTGAGCACTCTTCAATTGGCTCATTCATCCCTGCCTCAATGGACTCCCAGACACCGGGAATTGATTTCAAATAGAGGGTTTCCTGGATTGAACGCCAGTCTTCCTCACTCACTAGGACAGCATTACCCCCTTTGCCAGTAATTGTAATAGATTCATGAGATTTATTAACTCGCTCAATCAGACCAAAGAGCTTTTGACAAGCCTCAGTGACTGAAATGATTGTGGGGTTTGACATACTTACTTAATAAAGCCTACCCCTTTTATTGTACGCGATTACAGACAAAAAACCTGACAAATTCTCTATCTTAACAAGCATTTTGAGTTTAAATCCCCCACAATTATGGGGGATTTAGAGAGTTAGATCATTCAGAATTTAAGTCAGTTCAATTTGACTATCATCTCCCAACATAAATCGCAGGGCTTTAGGACGATGAGGAACAGTGGTTAATTGGGCACGACGACCGACTAAAGTATCAACAATCCGGTGATGAATTTTAGTGATTTTAGCCCCTTTTAAAATCACACTATGTTCCAATTCTGCATCAATAATGGTCACCTCATCGCCGATACTACTGTACGGCCCAATAAAGCAATCTTCTAAATGACAGTTGCTGCCAATCATCACAGGTCCGCGAACCCGACAATTAATTAATTGAGTTCCTGGCCCAATCTCAACCCGTCCAATAATTTGACTATTTTCATTAACTTCGGCAGCATTTTTAGGCTGTACCTGTTCATCTAAAATAATTTGATTCGCGCTGAGTAAATCATCCTTTTTCCCAGTATCTAACCACCAACCTTCTAATGTACAAGCTTCAACGTGTTTACTTGTATTAATCAGTTCTTGAATAGCATCAGTAATTTCTAATTCTCCCCGGGCAGAAGGTTGAATATTCGCGATCGCCTCATGTATAGTACGATCAAAGAAATAAACCCCCACTAACGCTAAATTAGAGGGGGGATCTTTTGGTTTTTCAACTAACTGGGTCACTCGTCCTGTTTCATTCACAACGGCAACCCCAAATGCGGTGGGATTATCTACCGGACGCAATAAAATTAAACCATCCAGCTTATTCTGTTTAAATTGGTCTAAAAAGGGACTGAGGGGCTTTTGAATCAGGTTATCTCCCAAATACATAATAAAAGGAGAATCTCCTAAAAAGGGCTGAGCAATTTTGACTGCATGGGCAAGTCCTGCCGGTTCTTCTTGTAAAATATAAGTAATATTTGCCCCAAACCGTTCACCATTTCCGGTGACTTCTTTGACTTCTTCACCCGTTTCTGGGCTAATAATAATCCCAATATCCGTAATTCCAGCCGCAACAATTCCTTCAATTCCATACCATAAAATCGGTTTATTGGCAACGGGTACAAGCTGTTTTGCCCCAGTATAAGTGAGGGGACGTAGACGGGTTCCTTTACCACCAGACAGAATTAATGCTTTCATTGTTTTGCGTTACTAGATGACAAGTCTTTCAAGTTGTTTTGTGGCTAGACGATTGATAACTCTCATGATTTCTTAATTGATAAATGTTAGTCATGAGATGACTATTTGACTGACCATTGTTTCAGCATTTTTCTCAATCCTTGCCGCCAATGAGGGGGATAATTTCCCAAAACTGCTGCCATTTTCCGACCACTCAAAACCGAATAAGCCGGACGACGGGCAGGAGTAGGATATTCTGCTGTAGTAATGGGTTTAACCTGTTTAATTTTGAGGGGAATACCTAAAGTTTGGGCTTCCTCAAAAATCGCTACAGCAAAATCATACCAACTGGTGACCCCACTGTTTGTATAGTGATAAACCCCGTATGTTTCTGAATTTAACCGAGGAATTAAATTCACAATAGCTTGGGCTAAATCTCCCGTCCAAGTGGGACTCCCTACCTGGTCTACAACGACCCCTAATTCTTCCCGTTGTTCCCCCAAACGCAACATGGTTTTAACGAAATTCCCTTTACCCCCCGCCCCATAAACCCAAGCGGTTCTGAGAATGACAGCATTAGCATTTGTTGCGAAAATTGCCTGTTCTCCCGCCAGTTTAGATTGACCATAAAGTCCTAATGGGTCAGTTTTATCCGTTTCTAAATAGGGGGTATTTTTTGCCCCATTAAACACATAATCTGTCGAAACATGAATTAGCGTTGCCCCCAACTTTTCAGCTTCAGCAGCTAAAATTCCGGGGGCTGTTCCGTTAATAGCCATCGCCAATTCCGGTTCACTTTCGGCTTTGTCTACCGCTGTATAAGCCGCTGCGTTAACAATAATATCTGGTTGCGTTTTATCGACTACCTGACGAATGGCCTCAGGGTTTGCCAAATCACAGGTTTCTCGTCCTACAGCAACAACAGAACCAATAGAACTTAACAGCGGATACAGTTCTTCTCCCAGTTGGCCGTCTTTACCTGTTAGTAAAATTTGCATTACTCAAAAATCTCGGCGGTTTTGAATGGGTTTGCAGCTTCGTCTTTTTTCGATAACACCGGAGTTATCCCATCTAGGGGCCAATCAATCCCAATATCAGGGTCATTCCATAAAATAGACCGTTCATATTGAGGGGCATAATAATCAGTAGTTTTGTACAAGAAATCCGCAGTATCAGAGGTTACCAGAAATCCGTGGGCAAATCCCGGTGGAACCCAGAATTGTCGTTTATTTTTTTCACTCAAAATACAACCCACCCATTCCCCAAATGTAGGCGAATTTTTGCGGATATCCACCGCCACATCAAAGACTTCACCCACAACAACACGCACCAGTTTACCTTGGGCTTGCTGAATTTGATAATGTAGACCACGTAATACACCTTTTACAGACCGGGAATGATTGTCTTGAACAAAGGTGTCCTTAACACCTGTCTTTTCAGCAAAGACTTTTTGATTGAAACTTTCAAAGAAAAATCCCCGTTCATCACCAAACACTTTAGGTTCAATGATGAAAACCTCAGGTATTTTAGTCGCAATGACATTCATGGAGAGATTAAACCAAGGTTTACCATGTTCTAGCCTAGCAAACAACCGTCCGAATGTTTTAATTTTTGACAGGCTTTACAAAAACTTGAACTTTTCCCTGCAATTGCAGCAGTTGTTTTTGTTGCGGATGATACACCCAGGCTTGAATTTCTGTGGGTTGAGACGGCAGCGAGGCGGTCGATAAAATCACATTCCAACGTCGTTGATGATATTGAGGATTGTTGAATGTTTCCGCAATATCCGGACTCGGAAGATTAACTTGGGCATTGGCGAAAAAAGACTGATGATTATCTTGAGATAAAAACACTAAACTGGGCTGAGTTTTAATATCCGGAAAGATTGCCCAACCCGACAGAGTTAAGGTTTCATTTGGATTCAGTTGAATCACATTATCTTGATTTTGAGGAATATCTAGATAACCATAAGTCTCTTCCAGATTTGTGTTAAAAGTCAGATTATCAGCAAATTCTCTTAATGAAATATTTTGCAGAGATTCTACCCCATCCCGAATCCACCATGTTGTTTTACTCATTCGTAAAAGGCAGCGTTCTGGAGAGGTTTTAAAAAATTCAGAATCTTCTAAATAGTCAATTAAATACAGACAGGTTTGACTATTTTTGAGTTGAAAATAATCGGGTTGGGTTTCCACTATCATTTCTCCAGATCTCAGCCAAATCAAACAAACTAAAATCCCTGTAAAAAAGCTATAAAATAAAGACGAATTATTAGCAGATTTAACAACCGCTTTTTTGTGTTCTATCCAAATTCTCCAAAGCTGAATTATTGCAACTAGCAATAATAAAGTATGGGTAGTATAACGAATCGCGTAAATCGGATAATCTGCCCCTTGTTCAACCCGTCCGGCTGCCATTAACGTTGAAGTCATTAAGGAAAACAGTCCAATGGATAACCAGGGAGAAGCTGCACCAAATGTGTGAAATTTTAGATATTGTTCTTGAGTAAAATAAAAAAGTAGATAAATAAAATTAATTAAAATCATCAAACCCAAAATCCAAGTCACTTGAGGATAACTCAGAAGTGGGGCAGCTAATAAATTTAAAAAGAACTGACTTGAAGTTAACAACCGTTCAACCCAAGTTAATTCTATAATTTTGGGATCTTGATAATAGCCAATGGCATAAATTCCACAATAAATCAGAAATAAGATGAGCCATAAACTGACTCTTTTAATTTTCTCCAATTGATTGCCTGCTAAAGAGATTATCCCCGGCAAAATTGCTAACCAAACTATTAAGCCCTGCGCTGAAGAAAAGCTGGTTATGATACAACATAAAGCCGTTAAACTCAGTTTTAATGAAGTCGAAATTCGCGGCAAACTTAAAATTAAACACCCTAAAACCAAAAACAAATTAATCAGAAAAATAGGAAGCTGAAATCCCCATAACCATCGTTGTGTTAGCGAAAAAATTAATAAACAAGTTGTAAAATTAGCCAAATGAAATAAAATATTATTATGAGAATTCCTCGTCAACTGTGATAACTGATACAAAACAATATAAGTAATACTTGCCAGCAAAAAACTAAAACCAATTTCAGCCAGAATATTCCAACTCGATAAAAACCCTAAAAGAATATAAATCAGCCGAGGAAATAAAATCCGATGATAATTATGTAATTCAAATAAATCAGCAAATGTTAAATCACCCGTAGCAACCTTTTCAAATAAACCCGGTAAAACCCATTGGTCATAAGAAGGAACATCCACCGCAAACGTTACAATAAATCCAATTGTCGTTAAAATTGGAATTAAATAAAGCAACAGTAAAACACCTTTAAAAAACCTCACTCTCCTCATAATTACAACTCAAACCCTTTGTGTACTTTGTGTCTTTGTGGTTAATCATCCTAAAAAAGTGATAGGGTGTGTCATTGACACACCCTACAATTAATCTGCTTCAAAACTATCTGACATTTGTCATACTATTAAACGTTCCCGTAAACCGACTAAACAGTAGCTGCAAAATAGTTCGCTTACCGATATTAATCTTAGAATTAACCGCCATCCCAGACTGTAAAGCAATCCGAATATCCTCCTCTTCGTCCAAAACAAAATAGTCCTTATCTAAATCAATTTTCGCTTCAAAAGAATAGTATTGCCGTATTTCATCCGGGGGAATTGCATCTTGGCTAATCCACTTTAACTCACCCTCAACCGTACCAAACTCTCCCGCTGGAAAAGCATCAATATTCAGTTCAACTTTCACGCAATCTTCATCCGTTAAACCTAACTCTTCCCGCACCGCTTCAGACTCTGGACATAAACAGTCTTTTTCAGGCGTACATTCAATCACCTCTCCGGCTACTTCCTGACCATTTAAAGGCACTAACTTTTCCCGTTTGAGCCGCAGTGCATTTAATACCAATGCCACGTTACTATTCTGCACATAAACTACAGCCTCTAAACCGCCTTCATCATCTAAAACCTTTAATAACTCTTCCGTTTGTTGAGCTTCATAATAAGCTTCTTCACAGCGTTTTAGCCTCGGATCACTAGATTTTAAAATTTCGTTAGTGACATATTGACAAACGTCATCATCACCAATCTTTAACGAAGAAGCATCTTTAGTAGTCGGCACTAAATCAGAGATAATTCCTGCCGCTGGCGCTCTTAAAACCTGGTTATCTCGTTCTTGTTCAAGCTTTTCGAGTTGAGCATTCAGTTCAGAAAGTTGCTTTTCATTTTCTAATCGTAAACGACCGAGTTGAGAATCGGCACTGGCAATTTGTTTTTCATTTTCAACAATTCGAGTATTTAATTCCCTTGCCCAAGCATCTTTAGTATTTTGTAATTGCTGTTCTGCCCGAGTTTTTGCCGCTTCAATTCGCTGCTGTTCCACTTGTTGATTCGAAATTTCAGCTTGAATTCGAGCCAGTTCACCCCGTCGTGAGTTAATCTCACCTTCTCGACTATTGACCTCTCCTTGCAGTCGGTTAATTTCCCCTTGACGGGACACAATTTGATCCTGTTGCTGCAGGACATCATTCTGGCTGCGTAATACTTCTTGCCGTTGCCGCTCACTCTGTAACTCTGCGATCGCGCCCTCATCCACCCCTTCTTGTAAGCGTGACAAAATCTCTTCGCTGGACTGCAATACGCTTTCAGACTTGGTTAACTGGTCTTCTGCCAAAGACTGCTGTGAGGCAGAATACTGTAACTGTTGCTGAGCATTTGCCAGTTGATTTTCTGAGAAAGAGAGTTGATTTTCAGCGATCTGAAGCTGTTGTCGCGCCGCTTGTTCAGCTTGTATTGCCTGTTCGAGTTGCTTTTCCAGTTCTCGCACTTGGGACTCCCCAGCACTCACCCGAGATTGGTATTCAGCCCGATAATTTGCCACCAAACTAGCCAAACTAGCACTAAACCCAGAAGCCGTACCTTGGTTTAAATACAGTTCGTTTAATAACCCTTGTAGAGCCTGATTTTCAGCAATTCGAGCCTGTCTTTCCCGGACTAAATCTACTAACTCTGCCGGAGCTTGTCCCTGGAATCCTCCCTGTAATATGCTTCTGTAGAACTGATTTTCTGCCTCTGTGGCAGCTTTGCGCTCCTCAATTGCCTTATAATCTGCACTAGGGTTCGTCGGACTAAACGTCAATAAGGGTTGATTTTTCTCAACGCGATCGCCATTTTCGACGTGTAACCGGACAACCGCCCCAGTAGTTGGGGCTTGAATTTCTCGCGCCCCGTCAGAAAATTCTAATTCTCCCACCGCCGGAACCGTTTGTTCAATCCGGGCAAAATAAGCCCACACCACTGCTGAGGTGGTCACCAGCATAATTACCCAGAGAAACACATGGGACCAAACGGCAGGTTTCTCTAAAATTACAGGTTGATCGGATAGGGAAATAGATGATTTCATAGATAGAGATTATCGTTAGGTTTTTACTGGTTGCGGAGCGTCATTTGTCCTTTGTTATTAGTTATTCGTTCTGGGTCATTTGTTGTTTGCCTATTTATAGCAATAGGTTATGCCAGTTAAGACATGGTCTCAGCAGCAAAACCTGTTGTCGTCAACCAATGACGGTCGCGCAGCGTGTTGCCAGAGCAACGTAATGACGAATAACGAATGACAAATAACGAATGACAAATAACCAACTTTTTATTGTTGAGCCTCTTGTTGTTGATATAGACAGTAATAACGGCCCCGAAGTGCCATTAACTCATCATGGGTGCCTTGTTCGACCACTGAGCCTTGATCCATCAAAATAATACTGTCGGCATTTTTGACAGTAGTGAGACGGTGAGTAATAAAGAAAACCGTAGTTCCTTGAAAGGCTTCTTCTAGGTTTTCCGACACCATCCGTTCAGATTGATAATCTAAAGCAGAGGTGGCTTCATCCAAAATTAATAGTCGTGGATTTTGTAACACCGTTCGGGCGATCGCAATCCGTTGCCGTTGTCCCCCAGATAGAGACCCCCCCCGTTCTCCCACAACCGTGTTATAGCCTTGAGGCAACGTCATAATAAATTCGTGTGCGGCTGCAATTTTAGCGGCGCGGATAATTTCATCACTCCCCGCATCTGGGTTACTCAGGGCAATATTTTCTTGCACTGTTCCATTAAACAGTAGTGTATCTTGTAAAACAACGCCAATTTGCCGACGTAGAGAATACAGTTCAACTTTATTAATATCGTAGCCGTCAATTTTAATCCGTCCTGATAAAGGTGGATATAGCCGTTGTAGCAGTTTCATCAGAGTACTTTTACCCGATCCACTCAGTCCCACAATGCCAATAAACGACCCCTCAGGAAACTCTAAATTAACGTTTGCCACTTGCAACGGCCCACTTTGACCAAACCGGAAGGACACTTCTTCAAAGGTAACAGAACCTTGAATTTCCGGCATGGGAATATTATTACGGTCATCTTGATCCACTTCTGTGGGGGCATCCAATACATCTCGCAGACGTTCAACGGACATTCCCACTTCTTGGAAACTTTGCCATACACTGACAAACCGTAAGAGTGATCCCGAAACGTTACCGGCAATAATTCGGAAGGCAATTAACGCCCCTACCGTCAGTTGACCATCAATCACCAAATAAGCCCCCACCCACAATAGCGCCAGTCCAGACAGTTTATTGAGGAAGCCACTAATCGAACTGGATGCGGTTTGGGTTAAAATGGTATTGAAACTGGCGCTCATAAATCGCGCGTAACGCCCTTGCCATTCCCAACGGGATTTCAGTTCAATACTTTGGGCTTTAACCGTCTGAATGCCGTTGAGCACCTCTACAAGGTACGATTGAGAATCCGCGTAACGTTCGGCTTTTTTCCGCAACAGTCGCCGGACAATAGGGGAGTTGATAATTACAATTACGGCAAATAAGGGCAACGGCGCTAACGCCACAATTGCCATCGGAATACTGAGGTAAATCATCACCGCAATATAGACGACGGAAAACACCGCATCCAATACCACCGTTAAAGCCGTACCGGTTAAGAAACTCCGGATATTAGCCAATTCCCCAATTCTTCCCACCAAGTCCCCTACCCGGCGGTTATCAAAGTAATTGAGGGGCAGTCGTAGCAGGTGATCGATCACCTCCGAACTGAGTTTGACATCCAAACGGTTGGTGGTATCGACAAACAAATACGTTCGTAGGGCTGATAACAAGGCTTCAAATAGGGCAACTGCTAACATCAAAATCCCTAAAACGTTGAGGGCATCAATATTACGCTGACCCATCACCTTGTCAATGATCACCATCGTCATCAACGGGTTGACTAAGCCAAACAGTTGCACAAAGAACGATGAGATCAACACCTCAATAAAGGTGACCCGATGTTCCATTAACGCCGGCCAGAACCACCAGAAACTAAACTGTTCCTTTTGCTCCGTTTTGGGGGCTTGCAACAGGAGAACCTGGCCTCCTTCTTCGTCCCACAGTTCCATAAACTGACTGGGACGGAGTTTGCGCATCCCTTTTTCCGGGCTGACCAGAACCAGTTCCCGTTCAGTAATGCTGTAGAGAATAGCGAAACTATCCTGCCATTGAATCATGGCTGGGGCTTTCAGACGACCAATGGCTTTTACTGGGACTTGAACCAACTGCGCCCCAATGCCCATCATCTGGGCAACAGCACCGCAGGCTTGCAAGGAAATGACTCCCACCGTGTTCATTTGGTTTTCAAACACGCGGCGCACCAAATCCTTGCGGAAATTGACCCCAAAATAACGGCTCAACATATTAAAACAAGCCACAGGCGCATCAATTTGTCCCCGTGCTCGCACGATGGGAAACCGTCCTACCTGACTGGTTTCTACTTCCGGCTCAGGCACTTTCTCAGGAGCCGCTGGAATCTGAGAAATATCGATAATAGCACTTTCTGTTCCGGAAGAAGCGATCGCCTCAGAATCTACCATTTTTTCAGGAACCACACTTCTTTCTGGGTGTAATCCCACCAGCCTCACCCCGTTGAGTCCCTGAACTTTCAAGGACTCGTCATAACCATCGAGATCGAGGCGACTCCCTGGAGCATAATCCCCAATTACTCCACTACTCACCAACCACAGGCGATTGGGATCGAGCATATTGTTGAGATCCCGACTACTTTTCTGGCCATTGAGCAAGTTAACCACAATAGCATCGGGCCAAACATCCAACGCTAAACTTTTCAGATCTCCCACCGGGTCAGCCCGTTGTTGCAGTTCTTGGGCTAGGAGTTCAAACACCTCACTCAGGGCAGCATGATCTTTAAACGCTTCGCCAAAATCAGGTTCTTTCTCAACCAATTTGAGAAATTCTTCAGCGGCGAGAGTAATGCAAATCATTTCTGTTGAAGCGATCGCGGTTTCACAGGGGACACCCCGCATTAAACCCGCCCAACCCACAATCTCTCGCGCTCCCAATAACCGCAAACTTTGATGGCGATTGACACGGGAATCATACCCTAATAATCGGGCTTGTCCTTGATAAATGACAGCAATTTGAGTGGGGATTTTTTCCCGCTCAAAAATCGGTTGTCCCGTGCGATAACTGAGCAGTTGGCTCTTTTGAACCACTGCTTTTAACGCTTTTTCAGACAGTCGGTCAAAGGGACTGGTTTCCGCGAGAAAAGCCTGAATTTGAACGTCAGAAACGATGGATGTTGTCATGATACTGAAGACACTGAAGTTTGAAGGGGTTCTAGGGTATTGACTTCGGCGAGTTGTTCTCGCAACCAGTTTTCAAAGAGTTCATCAATTAAACGATGACGCATTTGCTCGTCAAGTTGAGCCGGGATAAATTTTTCGAGTCTAATAATCACCATCCATTCTGTTAACGGACGAGGGGGCCAGAGTTGACCCGGTTGACTCACGGAGAGCAGTTTGCTGATGGCAGGGTGAGGTTGGGAGAGGGGAACTGGCCCCAGAATCCCCCCTGTGCGAGCTTCTGGCCCTTCGGAATATTCACGCGCCGCGTCGGCAAAGGACTGTTCCCCTTCAGCGATGCGAAAGTAGAGTTCATGGGCTAACCCTGAATTTTTCGTCCGAATCAAAGAATAGACCACTTGATCCAAACTGCTTTTACGGCTGACAAAATAGTTTTCAACCTTATTTTTCCACGTTTCCTGTTTAAATTTTTCCAGACGGATGGGGCGTTCGGCAATCTCTTGTAAATCTTCGGATGTCAAATGATTGGCATCTAACCAGGCTTGTTTGGCTTCTGGGGAAGTCAGTTGATGCTGAGCCAGGAACCGCTCTAGGGCGGCTGTAGATTCTTCTTCAGTACAGGTAAACTCAGCGATAGCGCCATCAATCATCACCTCGCGCAAAAATCGAGGCATTAACTGATAACGCTTCAATAAGGACGGCATCTCTTCTGCTTTAATTGTTGTTTCCCCAACTCGGTACGCTTGCATTGTTCCTTTCTCCAACTGACTGGCATGACCCCGAAGCGTGAATGCGGGTTGTAGTAGACTGAGGTACTACCACAGGTTATACCTGTATACCTGCCTGTCCCGATGATAGCAAACACTAGGCAGGAGTCTATCATGCCTTAGCTTTTTCCTTCTCTATCACTGTTGTATACAGTTTGAGTGTATACAGTTTGAGCGGCTCCTTTTCAGAATACCCTGATTTTAAAAGGAACTGACTATTGCTTTTCACTGATTCAATCACACTATCAGCCGTAAGGCTATAAATCCTTCGCGCCAGAGATGCACCACCATTCATGTCCCGGTACAGTCATCTTAAAAATGAGCTGTCTTATACAAATTTTAGATTAAATTTGCAACGGTTCATCCGGGAAATGGGGAGAGGAGAAGATCGGGTGATCGAGAGTAGGGGGTAGGATATTGGCAATCGACAAAAATTAACCGTCTATTTTTTCTGCTGTCCTCGTGAACTCTAACGAGTAAGTGTCGGCTTCTCGTTTCATAGCCCGTTGCCCCTGCCCCTTACAGGTATTCGGTCTGACACAGGCTCCGCTAGCAGGAACGGGGTTTCCGCCACTCATAGATAATATCCGGATGCCTTCTGCCCTGATGTTTAACGCAGCATTACCATCACGCTGATGATGAGTGCTACAAGATGAGTAATTCCACTGTCTGATATCGAGTGGCAATTTATCAACAACATGACCGCAGCATGAACACTTTTTAGAACTCGGGAAAAATCTATCAATTCCTATGAGTTTGCCTTCTTTTCGGTCTAGTTTATAGGCAAGAAAAGAGTAGCAATCCTCTTTTAACCAAGGAAACTCTTTTTTGAGGCGAGGTAGCATCCCTTTGTCAACAGCTAGCTTTAGAGATTGGCTTGTTTCTTGATCATGCTGAATACAGGCATTATTGAACCGACATTTCCAACTTGAGGATCAACAGATCTCATAAGGGTTCTATAGAGAGAGGGGCGAGTCAGTTGAAAATATCTAAAGCTGGTCAAATCAATAGTAGAGGAATTAGTAGAGACATTCTATAGAATATCTCTACGTGAGATTAAACTGGATTAAAGAACACCAACATTAGCCAGCCCTAAAATGACACCAGCACCAATAACATGGCCAAGGCTGGTGGTTCCAAGTAGTGCACCTAAACTCATTCCACCAAACATCTCAGGGGACGGTAAAGAGGGTCCCACGTTTTGTTTTTGAATGGTGAATTTACCAATTGCAATAGCAATAATATTGCAAATAATCATGACAACTGCAATTTTAGGACTCCAAGAAACCGTGGTTACTTGATTCGCTGTGGCAGCCAATAATATTGAAGAAATCAATGGACTTACTCCTCTTTTTTGATTAAATGGACACAGTCGGATTTTTAATCTGAATTTTCCTTTCTTACCACGAAACTTCTATGAAGTTCTTCTCTCGTTGCAATCCTTAATATTTTGGGGTGAGGAGGGGATGGACATGAGGAGATATAGGGCTTGGTTCGGTCTGTGCTGGGGCACAAAAATAGAGAAGAAAGCCCATTAACGGGACTCAGGGGGCATGAGTTCAGATAAGGCATAACGAGCCACTGCCAGACTTATGCGGGCTTGTTCTACCTCAGACAGTTCTGTCCATTCTGTGCCTCTAACCTCTGTTTCTGAACCCAACATTGAGTAAGCAAAAGGTCGAGCTAACACATATAAATCTTCCGCTTGCCATTGGGGTAAAATCTCCCGTACACATTCCACCAGTTGATCGGCTAAAGACACCCGACAATCAGACATTTGTTCTCCCACCTGTAACGCACCCTGGGCGAGACGATGTAATAAATCCCGAGGGACTCTATCGGCAAATCTTTGCAGAAGCGTTTGTTGTAATGTCGTCGCCGTGTAAAGTTTTTCAACCTGAGTAAATAAGGCTGCAGATCGCTGAGTCACTTCTGTATTTGTTAAACAATTCGATAACTCAAATTCTGTTTCTAATTCTGTTAGATAGGCTTCAGATTCTGGCTGGGTGGGATTCCAGGGATAAGGGTTTTCTTCAGCAAATAATGTTTGCAGTAAATCTAAATCAGCTTGGGTGGGAGTCGCTTGAGAATGACGTGTCATGGGTCGGTGTCCTTATTTGAATTAGATTGAATTTAGGGGATAGGCATGGGTGGGATTTTACCAGGAATTCACTCAGTCATTCCAGGCAGATTTCTCCTTGGGGAGCTGATGATCGCTTGAAAATAGAACAACAGTGAATTTAGATTATTTTTAGATGGGTTCAATCTTTATTTGGATCGCTGTTTTCAACTTTACTATTTTCTCATGCTCATCAACCTTTTTAGCTACAACCCTGTTTTGAGGGATTCCGTAATCCGTGACGAGAGATCTTCTCTGCCCATAGCATGGTTCATCAAAATTGCAAATGCTTTATGATAATTAAGCTACAACCCTCCAATCTCCATCAATAAATCATGACAACTCCAACAACACCTGCTCAAGACAAATTTTTCATTGTTGGGATTGGGGCTTCAGCAGGTGGCGTGCAGGCTTTAGAGTCTTTCTTTAATAGTCTTCCAGATGATCCGAGCGGCGCTTTTGTCGTCATACAACATCTTTCTCCCAATCACCGTAGCATGATGACGGAAATCTTGCAGCGGCAAACCACTTTACCGGTTGAAGAAGTACAAGATCAAGTGCTGCTTGAACCCGCTAAAGTCTATGTTTTACCCCCTCGCAAAACCCTCACCCTTGAAGATCGGCGACTCCGTTTACAAGACGCTCCAGAGTCGCCCCGTTATCCGATTGATCGGTTTTTTCAGTCTCTGGTTGATAGTTGGGGAGATCGCACCATTGCAATTTTACTCTCCGGTACCGGTAATGATGGCACAGAAGGGTTACAAGCCGTCAGTCGCGCTGGGGGAATTGCCTTAGTGCAGTCTCCAGAAACCGCTCAGTTTACCAGTATGCCGACGAGCGCCATTCCTTCCAATTTAGTCGATGAAATCCTTTCTCCCCAAGACCTCGCACAAACGGTTTATGAACTGATTCGGTTTTCTGATAATTTCCCCACCTCTAAAATGAGTGATGCTACTTTAATTGCTCCCAAACGGCTGCAACGGATTCTAAACATTCTAGCCGAACGGGAAGAAATTGATTTTTCCCATTACAAAGTTAGCACCCTCAGTCGCCGCATTCATCATCGTTGTGCCTTAACCCGCAGTGATAATATTAGCGCTTATATTGGTCTATTAGAAGATTCCGAAGAAGAACAAAAACTCCTGCGCCAAGATCTCCTCATCAGTGCAACTTGCTTTTTCCGCGATCGCGAAGTCTGGGAGTTGTTAAAGAGCGAAGTTGTGCCTCGATGTATCGCTGAACTTCAACCGCAACAACAACTGCGAATTTGGGTTTCTGCTTGTGCCACAGGGGAAGAAGCCTACTCCATGGCAATTATCGTCGATGAGGTAATTCGTCAGACAGATCAACCCATTCAAGTCAAGATTTTTGCCACCGATCTCGATAGCAATGCCCTAGAAGTAGCAGGCTTAGGACTATATCCAGAGAGTATTGTTAATCACATTTCAACCGAACGCTTAGAGCGTTATTTTGACTATAAAGGGGATGGCTATCAAGTGAAGCGAAGTCTTCGGGAAATGCTGATTATTGCCCCTCACGATCTGACTAGAAATGCGGGTTTTTCTAAAATGAATCTGGTCAGTTGTCGCAATGTTTTAATTTATATGCAACCCCAACTTCAACACCAGGTGTTGCGACTGTTTCATTTTGCCCTCGCTCCCCAGGGCATTTTGGTGCTGGGCTGTTCGGAAACCTTAGGTGATTTAGCAGAAGAATTTACCAGCGTCAATCAAAGATGGAAAATCTTTCAGAAACGACGAGATACTCAACTCTCATTGCTGCCAATCTCACAACCCCCTACGATTACTCCCCTGAGGGCTTCAGTACGGGCAAAAGGACAGCAAAAACAAATGGATCGACTGCTGGCTAAAGTCTTCCAGCTTTGTGTACCGGAGCGCGAAATCACTTGTTTGTTGGTCAACGCGGACAATCAACTGCTACGAATATTCTACAATGGGGCGCATCTTCTAGAGTATCCCATTGGGGAAGCCAATTTAGAAGTCACAGAAATTGTCCACCCCATACTGAAACTCCCTTTAACAACTGCCTTACATCGCACTAAGCGAGATCGCCAACCGGTTCTGTACACAGGGATTAAGCTAGAACGTAATGGTGAGGAACTCAGTATCACCCTGCGCGTGGGAGCGGATGATTATGAGGGCCGTACAACAGACTATCATGTGATTGTGGTGCTGGAGATCGAAGTCCCTCAAGTTCCTATGAGTAATGCGTTACGATTCGATCTCGATCAAGAAGCTGCTCAACAAATTACCGAGTTAGAGTATGAACTGCAACAAACTCGGGAAAACTTACAAGTTGCCATTGAAGAGTTAGAAACTTCCAACGAAGAACAACAGGCAACCAATGAAGAGTTACTGGCTTCTAATGAAGAATTGCAGAGTACCAATGAAGAATTGCAGTCTGTTAACGAAGAGTTGTATACCGTCAATACTGAATATCAAGCTAAAATTCAAGAGTTAACCCGCCTCAACAATGATATTGATAATTTATTACGCAGTACTGATATTGGGGTTGTCTTTTTAGATGCCGATCTCAATATTCGGAAATTTACTCCTGCTGCCACTCGGACGATTAATATTAAACCCACGGATATTGGTCGTCCCTTGAGTGATTTAACCAATAGCTTAGATTGTCCCAATTTAATAGAGTTTTTACAGCAAGTTAATCAAACCCAAGAACCCCAAGAACAAGAAGTTAAAGTTACTCAATCTAATGAATATGTATTGATGCGGGTTCATCCCTATATTCAAGAGGGCATCGAGAGTGATGGAGTGGTGATAAGTTTCATTAGTATTAGTGAATTGAAACAAATTCAAGTGGACTTGCAGCAAGCCAATGAAATTCTAGAAAATCTTTATAATACCAGTCCGGTTGGATTATGTTTACAAGATAGTCAACTTAAATTCTTGCGAGTTAATCAAGCCCTAGCTGATATCAGATCCGGGTGTATAATAGACGTATGAAAACAGGAGGCGATCGCTTCGGGACTAGAGATGCCAAGAAGAATTTCAATAGTACCTCATCTAAGTGTCAAGCAACTGTACTCCAAGTATCGGGA
>Ga0209594_1000643_pt1 | contig 19545 bp, 11 predicted proteins | sample AshMeaCrysSpring_FD_184126 | JGI IMG/M metagenome (GOLD analysis project Ga0209594, IMG submission 184126) | Groundwater microbial communities from Big Spring, Nevada to study Microbial Dark Matter (Phase II) - Ash Meadows Crystal Spring... | ecosystem: Environmental > Aquatic > Deep subsurface... | reverse complement strand
CCTAACCCCCCCTTATTAAGGGGGGGAAATGTCTGTTTTTTGGTAATTTTCCCCCCCTTAATAAGGGGGGGTTAGGGGGGGTTAACACTACTTCGCAGCTTTTGGTCTAATGTCTAGTAAGTTAAAGTTTCCCCCATCACCAGATCTGCAAAAATTGCCCCTTCGTCTCCTGGAGTATCTTCCCCATGTAACGCCCAGTCGAGAGCGTGTCCCAACTCTTCTATAATTACTCTTGTAACTGCAATTGTGGCTACACAATTGAATCTTAAAAATTTTTAGTGCCAAAGCCCCCCACATCGCTCCAGTCATCAATCAATTCACCCACTCTTTCCACATATCCACTTCTTCCACAGGCTAAATTCACTTTTTCCGCAAACGTTTCTTGCTGTTTAAACTTTGTCAACAGCTTAATTGCTAATTTTAGGGTGTCTTCTTTCACGATTTCTTCTAGGAAAATGTGTTTTTGTGTTAATAGAGTTGGAGTTGATCTAAACATTCATATTATAGCAAATAAATTTTATTATGACAAGTATTTAGCTCTCGTCAAAAATTTTTTTCCTATAGTCAGGGGTTAAACACTCTCGCTATATTAAGCTATTTAGTGTTTATACTGTTTAAACATATAAAAATCATGACAGACAATGGGCTTAAGCTAGGGTGTTGATTTTGGCTCAAATTTAACAACGTAATTTCATACACTTTTTATTTTAAGTAGGGTGGGCAATGCCCACCCTACTTTTTTTATCTTTGTTCAAGTCCATTTACGGAAAAAGGTATTATCTTCCCAAGCATTAGCGGTAAGTTGTTCAATAGCAGTCATTTCTTCTTGTGAGAGAGGTTGAAAAGTTTCAGCAACTCGCACATTAGATTCTAATTGTTGAGGATTTTCAGCAGCAACAATACAAGTATGGACACCAGGGAGGGAAAGAGTATAACCCAGAGCTTGGTGCATTCCCTGGAGTACGCCAGGTTGTAATAATTTTCCATAAGCTGGTACTTTCATAGCAATAACCCCAACATTGTTTTCTTGAGCAACTGGTAAAACAGTAGGAATAAAAGGACGAGGATGGTGAATATCTGCAGCATTAAGACATATTAAAGTTGTATCAAAAGGATAGCGTTGTAATCCAGCAGCGATTACATCAGGTTCATGGTGTCCAGTAATGCCAGAAAAACGCACTAACTTTTGTTGTTGAGCTTCTTCGAGAGCTTTTATAGCCCCAGTTTTGCCAAAAATCTGATCTAACTCCTCATGGAAAGAAACATGATGCAGTTGCCATAAATCGAGGTAATCTGTGTTTAAACGTTTAAGACTACGTTCTAACTCTTGCCATGCACCATCATAGTCTCTAGCTGCGGTTTTACTAGCGAGGAAAATTTGATTGCGATAGGGAGGTAAAACCTTACCAAAATGAGCCTCAGAAGGGCCATAACTGGCGGCGGTATCATAGTAACGGATATTGAGAGAGAGTGCTTTTTCGATCAGAGATCTCGCCTCTTTTTCTTGATCTGGTTTAGAGATGGGGGTTTTTCCCGCACCACCCAAACCAAAAATTGGTAATGATACACCTGTTTTTCCCAGTATTCTTTCTGGCATTGTTTTTGTGGTCGACGAGGTAGCTGCTTTAACCCCCAGATTTTTACCTGTGAGAATAGTAGTAGTAAGAGCTGCACCAGCGAGGATAAAATTACGTCTGTTTGTCATTTTAAATATTTTATAGATTTTCAGAGCGATCGCCATCTTTGACTTTGGTTTTGTTTTCCCCCTCTTTTTCCACGAGGGGTTAGAGAGAAGAAAGGTTATAAAATAATTTTGACGCTCAAAAAATAAAAAGAGCAGGTTTACTGAAAAAACCCGCTCACGCAAACAAGGTAAAAAATCAATCAATGATAACCATCTGGGAGGATAGCACCAATAAGATTGGCACCTGTAAGATTAGCACCCCACAAATCAACATCTTTCAGATTAGCACCGGAGAGGTTAGCACCGGAGAGGTTAGCACCTGAGAGGTTAGCACCTGAGAGGTTAGCACCTGAGAGGTTAGCACCTGAGAGGTTAGTATTTTCCAGAGAAGAATTTTTCAGATCGGCACCTTGAAGGTTAGCGCCTTGAAAATTCACGCCATCACCAAAAGCATAATTCAGGTTAGTATTTTGGAGGTTAGCATCTTGAAGAGAAGCACCACGCAACCTGGCGCCTGAAAGATTAGCTGCTTGTAGGATAGTTCCATCAAGATTAGCACCTTGAAGGAAAGCTTCTCCAAGCTCTGCATATTTAAAATTAGCACCTTGGAGGTTAGCACCATCAAGGTTAGCACGTTCAAAATTAGCCCTTTCAGAGTCAGCACCTTGAAGGTTAGCAGCTTGAAGAGAAGCACTTTCAAAATTAGCCATTTTAAGGTTAGCTCCTTGAAGATAAGCACCTTTAAGGTTAGCATAACCAAAATTAGCCAAATAAAGGTTTGCACCCTGTAGTCCTACTCCTTGCAACTCCACACCACGTAAATCACAATCTGGACATTCCCCAGTTTCGAGCAACCAACTCACAGCATTATTGTTACTAATAGTTTGTTGTTGGTATGAAACTTCTGTATTTAGATTACTTACATTGTTAGCAGGTTTTTGCCAAGGAGTAGTAGCCAACAAAGAAGCAGCGATACTAATAGTACTAACAGCCAAAATAGGGGGAAGTACTTTAGGAGGGAAAAGATGGATTATTTTTGAGAATAGATTAGAATCAGGAACAACGGCAATTGATTTAAGAGATGTTTGAGCAACTTCAGCATTTTGGAAGCGATCTTTTACTTTAGGAGCCACCATTTTTTGCAGCCAATTAATAAACTGAGAAGTTAGTTTAGAAGTAAGAGGCTGAAGATTAAAGTGATAAGTATCATCAATTAGTGAACCAATATTGTCTGATTTAGTCCCAGTGAGTAAACAGATCAAAGTTGCGCCCAAACTATAGAGATCAGAAGCTTTAGAAAGGGGATGTTTAAATAGTTGCTCTGGGGGCATAAAACCCAAAGTTCCTTTAGTCACGCTACTTACCGCCTCATTTTCCTGACGAGCAAAACCAAAATCTACTAGATATACTTTTAAATTGTTATGGCGTTCAACCAGGATATTTTCTGGTTTAATATCCCGATGAATTACGGGAGGATTTTGGTTTTGAAGATACACTAAAATTTCTAAAACCCCAATAGCAATTTGTTTGATTTCTTCAGGGGTAAAATTATTTTCTTCTTCCAGAGAAGGAGCTTGTTTATATTCTTGTACTAAACAAAAACCAGTTGCTGTTTCAAAAGAATCCAAATAAAGAGGTATATTAGGGTGATTAATGTGCCGTAATACTTTGATTTCGCGATCATAAGCATCGTAATCTGCCCAACTTGCACCAGAGTGAGCAAATTGAAACTGTTTGATAATTACAGGTGTTTGTGTTTTTGTATCAGTTGCCAGGTAGGTAATACGACCTCCTGCAGAATTTTGTCCCAATTCCCGTTCAATTTGATAGCCTTGGGGGGTAAAGTCTAGATGATTGCTCATATTGTCTGCCATGGTAATAGTAAATTGAGCGATCGCATAACTAGAGGTTAGCTCAAAGCGATCGCTTGTCAACCAAGTGATTTAGCTCTCAATGCTCTAGATTTAAGCTAAGATTAAAGTTTCCTTATATCAATGGTTTTGCTCAAGTAGGATTCTCTAAATTACTCCTTTGAGGTTGACATCCCAAAAATTGATACTTTTTATATTAGCCCATAATATCTAGTCTTCCCAAAAGTAGGGGTAACGGAAATGGTAATTGGGATTATAATGTTAGGTTTAATACCAAAAACCAACTAATTTACTGGATGTTTGAAAGGTAAAATAGTGCAAGCACTAAGCTAGTTGCAGAATCTTTAGTGTTAATTTTTAAATTACAAAAAATAGTATTAAATCAAATTCCGAGCTAAAGGAATATATAACAAAATTGACGAATTTCAATTTTTTGTTGAAAAAAGATAAAATTTAGGTCATGTAAAAAATAATACAAAGTTGGTAATTGGTTAATATTAAAGAAAAGTTCAAGTTAAGATAAGGATTTTTGAGATAAGTTATGTCCATTGTGCACGGTAGTTGGATAATTTTGCCAGAAAATAGCTATTTTTTCTTATGGGGAGAAACCTGGAGACCTCTAAGCGCAAGAGAATGTGAGTCAGCGGTTTTTCATCCTTTCAATTTGGGTTGTGAAGATTTATTATCTTTTTTCCAGTCTAGTCAACTGCAACCAGAAAAATTTCTGAACCAGGTAGAAAACACTATTACCCCAGAAACTCTCAACGGAAAATGGCAAACAGAAGTAGTTAGCCTCCCCAGTTACAGAACAGATTCTTTGACAATAATACCCCTATTGTCAAAACAAACCGTAAATGAGGAGTGTACGTTATATTCCTGGCAAGTTGAAGGGTTGCGTCTCAATCCCCTTGAAGCAGTAAAATTTTTACAACTATTACCCCTCGGAACCCTTGAAAGTAACTATCTCGGAGGGGATTTACGTTTCTGGTCTTATATTTATCGTTGGAGTTTGGATTTACTGGCGCGATCTAAGTTTTTACCTGGCATATCTCAAAACAATGGCATAATTACAAGCTGTTGGCAACCTTTATTAGATAGTTCTGCAGATATATCCCGTTTTGCTAAGTTTACTAAACTTATGCCTAGTGCTTGTCGCGCTTATCAACATCTCGGAAGTCAAATAATTGAACCTGAAGAGTTGTTGTTGGGTGGTTTAAAAACTATCGTAGATACTCAAGTGCGTAGTTGGGTTGAGGTAACTCCAGAAACAACAGCGGGGACTGCTGTGCCAAAGTGGTTACGAAGTATTAATTTAAACTCCAGTGTTTTAACTATTGAATCTGAAGAGCTTACTAATTTAGTAACAGCATTGGATAATTGGAAATTACCAGTAGAAGAATATTTAATTACTGGTTCAAATAAGTTAACGGCGATCGCCTTTCGTACCTGTTTAGTTTTAGAACCTCCTACCGCAGGTAATGTAAATTGGGGTTATGTTAATTGGAAGTTAAAATATTATTTACAAGCTTTAGATGAGCCTGATTTTTTAATTTTTGCTGAGGATATTTGGCAAAATCCTGTTGAAGAGTTAATCGTCAAAGGTCGCACTCTGGAAAAACCCCAAGAAACTCTGCTCAAAGGGTTAGGTTTTGCTTCAAGAATTTACGCTCCTATTGAAGCTAGTCTGCAAGAAAAATATCCCCTTTACTGTGAATTAGATCCCATTGGGGTTTATGAATTTATTAGAGCTTATGCTTGGCAGTTACAAGATAACGGAATAGGTGTAATTTTACCTCCTGGTTTGGCAGAAGGTAAAGGACAAAATCGTCTGGGAATTAAAATAAATGCTCAAGTAAAACAACAGAAAAAAACCGAAAGATTGGGCATAAAAACTCTGCTTAAATACGAATTAAACTTGGCAGTAGGAGATAAAATAATCTCCCAAAAAGACTTTGAACGAATGTTGGCGCAAAAGTCACCCATAGTAGAAGTGGATGGGGAATGGATCGCTTTACAACCTGCAGATGTAAAAGCAGCACAGGCGATTTTAGATAAGTCTAATGAGGAAATGACTTTATCTGTTGAAGATGCTTTACGTCTTAGTACTGGAGAAACAAAAATATTAGCTAAGTTGCCAGTTGTGGGGTTTGAAGCTGCGGGAATTTTGCAGGAATTAATAAAAAATATTAATAATAATCAGTCCCTTGAACCCATAAAAACTCCTCCAAGTTTTAAGGGAAAATTACGCCCTTATCAAGCAAGAGGTGTGAGTTGGTTGGCTTTCTTAGAAAATTGGGGTTTAGGTGCTTGTTTAGCGGACGATATGGGCCTCGGTAAATGCGTATTACATCTCACTACATTAGAAGTAAATGGAAAAATTTTAACGGCAGAAGAAATCTGGAAAAATTATGCAGGAGCAACAGAATATGATGGTGAAGGGTTTTGGGCTCAACCAAAAAAAGTATTGTTAGTAAATTCCTTAGATGAGCAAAGTGGAAAAATTGTCCAAGCTACCATTGAGAGATTATATCGACAGCAAGTAAGGGAAACAGTTAAAAAAATAAAATTAAAAGATGGCAATAGCATTACTATTACCAAAAGGCACAAACTGTTGACCCATGAAAATGGCTGGACAAATAATTTCCAAGTTGGGGATTATATTTGTGTTCCAGCAAAAACAATTTGGTCAGGAAAACCAGAAGACCACAATTTAATTAAGTTTATTGCTTGGCAAATTGCTGAGGGTTATGAACACAGCGAGCGCTCGGCGTTAACAATAACACAAAAAGATCCTGCAATTTTAGAAGAATTACTGGTTATACTCCACAGTTTGAGTAAAAAGTATGAAATCAAAATAAACAAACCAGTAGTTCGCCCTCGTACTAACAAGACAGCAGCCGATCTAATTTTACATAGTCGTTCATACCAAAGTTTTCTAGAAGCAAAAGGTTATCAATGGGGAAAAAAGTCAAAGGAAAAATCAATTCCACCCTTTATTATGCAGGCAGATTTAAAAAGTGTAAGTATTTTCCTGAGCAACTATTTTGATGCAGAAGGTTCTGTGATTAATAGTATGAGGAGTGTGGAAATAAGTACCGCATCTGAGTTAATTATTCAACAACTTTCAGTCCTACTGCGACGTTTTGGTATTTGGTTACGCATAGCTTCTAAACAGAAATGCGCTACTAATGGGACTGGTATCTATCGCAATTACTACATAGGGACTCTAGGAGGTAATTCTGCTCGGAGGTTTTTAGAGGAAATTGGCTTTAATAACCCAGAAAAACAACAAAAATTAGAGAAAATATGTGAAAAAGTGAGCAATACTAATGTTGAGGGTATTCCTGCTTCTAAAATAGTGGCTCAAGCTGTGAAAACCACAAAATTACCCCTACGTCATTTGGGAATGCACAATACTGTCTATATCAACGGTTCTCAACAATTTTCTCGCCCCAGTCTTGAAAAGGTTGTCAGTCACATGGAACTCATTTTGACAGGAGTTACTGAAGAGAAATATCGTCTACAAAAACCTTCTAAATGGACTGCACAAACCCTTGAAGCGTACTCCCTGCTAGATAAACAAAAACTAGAAGCAAACAAACAAAAACTGCAAGATCTGTTAGACAAAGAAGTATTTTACTGTCAGATAGAAGACATAGAAGAGTTTCATTACGAAGGTTGGGTTTATGACTTTGAAGTGAAAAAGCATCATAATTTTGTGGCTAATAATATTCTCTGCCATAACACTATTCAAACCATTGCTTTCTTCCTCAACCTCAAAGAAGAAGGAGGATTAAAAGCGCCAACTCTGTTAGTTTGTCCGACTTCTGTACTGAATAATTGGGAAAGAGAGGTACAAAAATTTGCTCCTAGTTTAACAACATTAATTCATCATGGTGCTAATCGTAAACAGGGTAAAGATTTTGTTCAGTCGCTGAAAAATATAGATGTTGTAATCACAAGTTATGCTCTGGTGCCGAGGGATGAGAAAACTCTCCAACAGGTAAAATGGCAGGGAGTGGTAATAGATGAAGCTCAGAATATTAAAAACCCTCAAGCTAAACAATCTATTGCTGTACGTGAGTTAAAAGCAGGGTTTCGGATAGCTTTGACGGGAACCCCCGTGGAAAACCGCCTCTCAGAGTTGTGGTCAATTTTGGAGTTTCTTAATCCAGGATTTTTGGGAAGTCGTCAGTTTTTTCAAAAACGTTTTGCTATTCCTATAGAAAAATATGGCGATCGCGAGTCCCTCACTACTTTACGTTCTCTGGTTCAACCTTTTATCCTTCGTCGTCTCAAAACTGATAAAAACATTATTCAAGATTTACCAGAAAAACAAGAAATGAATGTCTATTGTGGTTTATCTCTTGAACAAGCAAGCTTATATCAGCAGTTGGTGGATGAGTCTTTACAAGCTATTGATGTTGCAGAAGGGATTAAACGACGCGGTTTGATTCTTACTTTGTTGATGCAGTTAAAACAAGTGTGTAATCATCCAGCTCAATATCTCCAGGAAAAAAGTTTAACTTCTGCTCAACGTTCGGGTAAACTTTTACGTTTGGAAGAAATGTTGGAAGAGGCGATCGCCTCTGGAGATGGATCAGATTCTAACCCAGGAAAAGCCCTCATTTTTACTCAATTTGCTGAATGGGGTAAACTTTTGCAACCATATCTTGAAAAGAAACTTGGAGTAGAAATTCTGTTTTTATATGGTGCAATCGCCCTTGAAAAACGAGTGGAAATGGTCGATCGCTTTCAAAATGACCCCCAGGGACCACCTATTTTTATTCTCTCCCTCAAAGCAGGGGGAACGGGTTTAAACTTAACTAGGGCTAATCATGTTTTCCATTTTGACCGTTGGTGGAACCCCGCAGTGGAAGATCAAGCTACTGATAGAGCTTTTCGTATCGGTCAAATGCGTAATGTTCAGGTGCATAAGTTCGTTTGTACGGGAACTTTGGAAGAGAGGATCTCTGATATGCTAGCAACTAAGAAACAGTTGGCAGAACAAACTGTGGATACTGGGGAAAATTGGTTGACTGAACTCGATACTGAACAATTGCGTAATTTATTGTTACTCGATCGCGATCAGGTAATTGATGATTGATTACCACGTACCAGGAAAAAAGTACCAGGAAGCAGTGAGCAGTTTACTTAAGTACAAAGTTTGTTCCTTTGCTCAAGTTTAATGTAAACTACAATTGACAAATTAGAATTGATCTGCTAAATTTACCCCTACAACCAAAGTTCAGATGATTGATAAATGATTTTTTATATAATCTGACATATGTGTAGTGGAGAGTGACAGTGTGAAACTGAGAGAGTCTGTTTTAGCTGCTAAATATATTGTAGGTGAAACCAATTCGGCAGGGGCAAAAGCTGATTGCCAAAGTTTTCTGATGAAAAAAATTAGCTTGGAGCAGTTGCTAATGTATTTTCAGGAAGAAAATGAACTGGTAAGTACTTTGGCGTTGATTGAGCGTGTCCTGGAACAGCAACCTACAGAGTTAATACGGTTTGCTTTATTACACGAGAGAGAATTGGCACTACAGCCAATTGAGGTACAAGAGTTACTAGAGTGTAGTAAAAGCGAGAGACTGCGCTGGACTGATGAAGGGAAACTTAAGGTGTTGGGATACCAGAATTTTAAATATGGTAATTACCGCGCCTACGACTTGGTTTCTACGGCTTTGATATCTGGAGAAACTATTGCTATGTGGCGAAAAGAACATGAGGAAAAAAGAAAAATACGTCGCATACAAGGAGGATATAAAGCTGTTTATTCTCGCAAAGAAAATGTGATCAAACGCCAAATTTTTGAGATCCAATACTTAGATGTTATCAAACAATGGGAAAGTATAGCACCCCATGCTATTGATACCCTAAAATTGGCCTATTGGACTGTATGGTGTAGTCATTGGGCAAATAAATACCAAAGAAAACAGGCAAGAAAATATGTAAAAGAATGTATAAATAAGGAAGATTATTTCTATGAGTTGAAAAATCAGGCGATCGCTATTTTGATTGATTCTCCTTATTCTTATTTAAACTTGTATTATCCACCTTATTTTGAGTTGTCAGAAAAAGATGAAAGATTTTACGAGTTTTATTGTCGGTTTTCTCTAGAGTTGGTTGTCCCTGGAATTGCAGAAAGTTTTTTCTTCTATACTTCTTATTCAGGGGGAAAAGAGATTTTCCCCCCGTTGCATAAATTGGAACATGTGCATGAAAAACAAGAAGAAGGAATGTTTAAAAATGGTTTCCTGATAGCAGAAGAATTTGTGACCCATTCTGAGGAGTTTGTCCTGAAAAATCTTAAAGATGCCTTAACTTATTTTAAAGATTTCCCTACTTTACCTAAAAAAGTGATTTGTTTGGAGGATTTTTGTGAGTTGGCTGAAAAAAGAAGAAGGCAACGCAGTCAATTATGGGATTTACAATTATCTTTACCAAAAGGTATTTCTATCGGTGATTTAGTGGAGGAAGTTATCTCTAAAAACCCTCATTTATCTGTGGCTAATATAGCTCAAGAGGTGCGCAAACAAATTAAGGAAGTGGCGGTTTATTCTCCTGATGGGTTAAGAGAATTGCCTGATTTTGAGCTTCATGTTTCTTGGTTGATTGAGCGTCAATTTCCTGATATCATAGCAGTTATTGCCGAGCTTTTGTTATAAGCAATTCGCTCAATTCCTGAATAAACATTAAATCTTTCTCCGCGCAAAAATCCCACTAAAGTAACTCCAAATTCTTGAGCTAAAGATACTGCTAAACTACTGGGTGCAGAAACAGCACAAACTATAAAAACTCCTGCAGTAATACACTTTTGCAGAATCTCAAAGCTTGACCTACCACTCACCATGACGATATGATTATTGAGTGGTAATTCCTGAGCTAGCAAAGTAGAACCGATTAATTTGTCTAATGCGTTATGTCTGCCTACATCTTCGCGCAATTTGATCAGTTCTCCTTTGTAATTAAATAAGGCTGCTGCGTGTATTCCTCCTGTAGAGTTAAACACTCCTTGAGCGGCTCGCAGTTGATCGGCTAAGGTATAAATTAACTCAGGGTTGACTGTGATCTCACTCTTGAGTTGGGGACACCCCCGCATTTTTAAAGCTTCAATACTTGCTTTTCCACACACTCCACAAGCGCTGTTGGTAAAGAAGTGTCTTTCTAATGGTTGTAAGTCTGGGATCAATCCTGATTTTAAACTAATATTCAGAATATTCTGACGTTGATCCCCATCTACTTCAGGGTCAACACAATAAGCTATTTGTTGGATATCTTCTCTGCTTGTAATTATCCCCTCAGTGTAGAGAAAACCTGTAGCTAAGTCAAAATCAGCCCCTGGTGTACGCATGGTAACAGCAATGGTTCTTTTGGGGGAAACAAGACGAATTTCTAAAGGCTCTTCTGTGGTAATGGAGTCGATACGCGATCGCATTTTCCCCTTTTCTACCACCCAGACTGGGGATTTTATTTGATTTCCTGGGTTTTTTTTCATGTTTTAATAGAAAACCATAATTGTTGCATAGTTTGATAATAAACTTAATGTTTGTACCACAAACCGCCTGGGGTTTCAACCTGGGGTGTTGATTATTGATCAAGACAATTTTTCTTTGTAGGGTGGGCAATGCCCACCCTACTTCTAATAAAAAGTGTATTAAATTACGTTGTTAAATTTGAGCCAAAATCAACACCCCAGTTTCAACCTGCTAATAGCAAAAGTCCGTTAAAACGGACTCAAATAACCACAATTTGCACTAAAGCATTATAATCGGGGACTCCTTCAAGCGATCGCTTATTTTTATCTAACAAGACATTACCTTCTGGCCAATGTACTTGCAAATTTCCTGGTGTTATAGGTGCAGTATATACTTTTCCTGTTAACTCACCCAAGTCATTTTTCAACAGCACTTCATCCCCATCTTTTAACCCCAATTTTTCTGCATCAAACTTATTAATTAAAACAGCTTCTCTCAATGCGCCAGTAATAGCATCTTTTTTCTCTTGAACCATACTATTAAACTGTTTACCGCGACGAGTTGCCAACAAAAAACACCCCTCTGGAATCGCTTTTTTAGTAGGAGTTAAAACAGCAAAATGTGCTTTACCATCTGGGGTTGGAAACTGCCAACCAAAACACAAATGGGTCCCACCATATTGAAAATTATCTCCTGCTTCTTTTAAATGTTGAATCCCTGAATATTGAGGTACAACCTTAGCTATTTCTTGACGCATTTGTGCGGTATTTTCCCAAGATAATTTAGTTGCTAAATCGGGACGTACTCGCCTTGCCAAATCCATAAACACTTCCCATTCTGAGCGAGCTTCTCCTATTCTTCTGCCTGGTATTTCGGGACTAAAAATAACCCTTCTTTCTGTTGTTGTTTCTGTCACTCCGAAGGGAATTTCATAACGAGTGGTGGCGGGTAAAATTAGAACAGTTTCCCCTGGTGCTAACAACATTTGTTGAGAAATAACAATATCCATATGCACTCGCAGGGGAATATTAAGGAGAGCTGATTCTACATAATCTGGGTCTGGTAAAACATCAAGAAAATTCCCACCGACAGAGAATAAAACATCTAACTCACTTTTGGCTGCTGCATCTATCATTTCTGAGGTTATTAATCCCTGGGTTGTTGGCAGTTCAAAACCCCAAAGGTTAGCCATTTCCGCTGCATTTTCTGGGGTAATTTTTCTGCCGCCTGGAAATACTGTAGCATAGCAGCCCATTTCTGCGCCACCTTGCACGCCTGAGTGACCTCTTATGGGCATTAAACCGCAGCCTTCACGGCCGACAAATCCTTTAGTTAAGGCTAAATTTATAATAGCTTTTACATTATCTTCACCGCACTCATGTTGAGTAATTCCCATGCTCCAGACAAAGACTGCTTTATCTGCTTTACCAACCATTTGGGCAAAGTTATACATTTCTTGTTTTGATGCACCTGAAATTAACTCTAATTCTTCCCATGTTTGCTGTTCTAAAGTTGCTTTTAATTCTGTAAATTCGCTAGTATAATTATCAATAAAATGTTGGTCAATCCAGTTATTTTCAATAAGATGTTTAATCGTGCCATTGAGAAATGCCATGTCTCCGCCCAAATTTACAAGGAAGAAATCTTCAGCAAATTTAGTTCCAAAAATGGCACTTTCGGGGATAGAAGGGACCCAATAACGTTCCATTCCAGGCTCACGATAGGTGTTAATTACTACTATTTTTGTGCCTGCTTTTTTTGCCCAATGGAGGTATTTAACTGTGACGGGTTGGTTGTTAGCTACATTAGAGCCTATAAATACTAATAAATCTGTGCCTATCCAGTCTTTATAAGAGCAAGTGGTAGCTGCTGCACCAATGGTTGTTTTTAAGGCTCCTGTGCTCGGAGAATGGCAAATTCTGGCTGCGTTGTCAATGTTGTTACTTCCCATTGCTCGCACTGCTTTTTGAGTGGCGTAGTAGGTTTCGTTTACTGTGCCTCTACTTGTGATGTAAAAACCCAGACGCTGGGGTTGAGTTGAGCGAATACGACTGGCAATTAAATCTAGTGCTTCATCCCAGCTTATTTGATGAAAACCGCGATCGCCTTTGTCGCGTCTCATGGGGTAGGGTATTCTACCGAGATCAAGTAATTCTGCACCACTTTTTTGTTGTAAGGGCTCTACATTTTCGAGGATTTGGGGGTTAAAAGCTGGCATTGTGTTAAGTCGCAGGAGTCGCAACCGTACATTACACAGATGAAGACCATTTAATGTCCAGTCTTTCATGCCAGTTGTACCTAATGAGCAACCGTCACAAACTCCTTGGTTAAGGATATTCCAAGCATAGGGTAGTTCGTCGAGGTTAAGTATTCCTGCTCTGATTAATTCCCAGTAATTGTTGGGGTATTGCTCTCCCAACCCGAAAGGTTTCCAACTTGCCCAGATTTTAGGATTCCAGATTTTTTGTGGTTTTTTCAACATATGTTGGTTTTTGATTGGTATTATTTATCTTATCAAAAGCGGGCTTATATAGACAAATTCCACCTTTGCCTGCTAAAACTGGACAAGGGGCTTAAGCCCCTTGTCTCTGCCCCTTGTCCCTGCCCCTGACAAGGGGCTTAAGCCCCTTGTCTGACCACAACCTCTAAACGGAATGCTATACAATAATTTAATTATCAATTATTTGCTAAAATTCTATTCACATTCTGCTTTGTTTTTAGCTCCTTTTATTTCTAAAGAACCAAGTAGATTAGCAACTTCTACACAGCGTTTTTCTTCGTCATTATCTTTCAGAGTAAGGGTTATTTTAGTTGGGACTTCAGTGTCATAAGGATAGCCATTATGGTCAAATTTTACATCCCAGGTTGTTGCCCCATCAAGCTTGATTTCTTGTTCTAATTGATCCACATAATTTGGGTTTTTACCTGCTTGGTGGACTGCCCATTTTACTACGTCATTTTGTTCAATTACACTTAATTGGATAATGGTATTTTGGGCTTTAGCTAGGTTTTGAGCTTGCTTCATTGCATAATATATTTTATTATTAGAAGTATTGAGAGTTTGACCTTTAATTAAGCCCCTAACGTTGGGGTAGGTAACAGTTGCAAGAATACCTACCATAGTCATAATTACTAGGGTTTCTAGGAGGGTAAAACCTGCTTTTGAGTTGTTAATTTTGCTCATTTTCTCTACCCCTTTTTTTGCTTATTTTTTATCTATAATACCCCGAAGAGTTACCTGGGTTTTTAAGGTTGGCATAGCGATTATTTCTTCTTCTTTTACTATACCGCCTCTACCTACAGGGTTGCCTCGTAAATAAAGGAAAATGTCTTGTTTTTTCCCCACTTCTTCCCCTGTTTTCCGCACACAAATAAAGAAACTGTTATTAGTTGCAGCATCACTTGGTAGACGGTTATAATTTTCATCGGGACAATTGGGCAAATTGACAACATTTGTTTTTGCAGGATTATCCACATAATCAACTAACAGCATAGCCGCTGATTTCCCTGTAGTTGCGGGTTCGATGGTTTGCAAGTTAACACTTCCATTACCATTTAATGGCCAGATTAAAAAGTTATTTTCTTCTCCTGGATCAACAAAGCCATTGGATTTTGTTAGAGTTTTAGAATCAGAATATTTAGGGAGTTCATAACGATGAAGTCTGGATTTTTGATATGTTTGACCGTTTTTATTCATTGTATAAGGTTCTTGATAATAAACAACTAAACTATATGCCATCCGCCTAACTAATAAATTGTTACATTCAATATTATCAGATGCACAGGTACTGGGCAGATCTTCATCTGGAATTATTTTTGCTGTCCAGAATGCAAAAATTGGTTTTGTGTTTGTATCTAAACCTAATTGAGATCCTGTGGGGATATATTTTTTAGCTGGATCAAATAACTGAGTGGTGTCTTCATAAACGAAAACAGCTTCTTTTAAATCCTTGGTAAGATATTCCAGAGCTGATTGCATTTCTCCGTCTGTTTGAGTCAAGATAATTTCTGTTTCGTCAGAACGCCACAACTGAGTCATAGAGGTCATGATTGCTCCTCCAATTATGCTGGAAATCATAATAACACTCAACAATTCCATGATGGTGTAACCAGCATTTTTTTGTGACCAGAGTTTAGCTATAATTCTTGTTAGTTTTTTCATATTTTTTCTCCCTTTTGGTGTTATGTTTTAATCTAACAAGTCTTCATAAGCCTCAAGGGACCGATCTAAATTAGGTCGCACTAAGTCTGCATATAAAACTACTAAGGGAGCTTTACTCGGGCCTGCTTGATTATTTGTTACTCCTACTACATCTAGTTTGTCTTTTTCTAAACTTCCCAGGTTTTTTTCAGCTACTTTGTGATAAACCCTCACTCCTAGGCGAAAGGCTACAGTTTGATTTGTTTTATTTGGCCCCACTTTTTCTAAGGAAGATCCCTGAGTGCGGAAGACTTGAACCAAAAAATAGTCATTTTCTACATACTCTTTAAAGGCTTGCTTCGCAGTACAATTAGTAGTGCAAATTGCGGTTGGTGCTGAAAATTGGTTGATTTGATCGATGGTAATAGAGTTATCTACAGGGGGTAATAATGGTTTTGTCGGATCTTTGGTATTGCAAGAGTCTTTTTTTACGCTACAGTATTCCCCATCTTCTACCATCTGCCGTACTCTTTCTACCTCCTGTCTGGCTATATTCATTGCTTGTTCTGCTCTGCGAGCTTGTATGCGGGTAGCCATCGCTATCATTAGGGGTGGACTCATGGCTGCTAAAGCGATGGATACCATTACTACTGCTGCTAATACCTCTGTCAAGGTTAACCCCAGTTGGGAGTTGGTTTGTTGGAGGTTTGTTTTACCCCCCCTACTCCCCCGCAGCTGGGGGAGTTTTTTGTGTTTACTACCTCTAACCCCTCTTAGTAAAGGAGGGATTAAGAGGCGTATTTTTTTTCCTAGTGGCATATTTCCCTCCTAAATTATTGACAGTCTGATGTATCGCCTGGGTCTATGACCTTGCGCAGATTACAGATGTAAGGGTCGTTAACGGGTAATTCGCGGTAAAATTCACTACGGGTTTGGCTTGGAGTTACTAAACGGGCTGCAACAGGGCCTGCTGGGGCGTATTGTATGCCTACGTCATAACCCCAACGGCGATCGGGTGCACCATAGTATTTGATTTCTTCATTACCCTGAGCTGGGTTTCCTGGTTCCCAGCTATCTTGGTCGAAGGGTCCTGTGGCATAGGAGCTAAACTTTAACTGGATGAAAGCGCCGCTGATCCAGAGTTTTTTACCACTCCACTGTTCGATAAAGCGGGGGAAGTTGTGGAAACCGCCGTAGGACTGTTGAGCTCGAGAAGGTATTAGACCACTTATCAGGGTGGCATTGATCCGAGTATCGTTCGGAGGACTAATTAGGGTTTTGGTCTCATTAAATTTTCTGTAGATTCCTGTATACTCTGCTAGGTTGCCAAGATCACAATGATCACTAACAACACTGGTACAGTAATATGGGTAGCCGTTGCGGGATATCTTGATGGGATATTCGTTGCTGCTTGAGTTGCTAACCTGGTATTTCCCATAATTGGGGCTTAAAGAATCTTCTTCTTTCTTTTCTCGCACCCAATTTTGATTATCACTGGGATAATTTATATTGCGATAAGAAGACGTATTACCTACATTGTTGTTAGTTATTCCTTCGGCTATGCTTCCATCCACGAAGCTACCTGAAAGAATTGTGACAGCATCAGCTATTATTTCCGCAGGTCGCCAGCAGTCTCCTTCTCTTGCAAAAGCAGTGTTGAGATCTTTGCGAGTGTAAAAGTTGCCCCAGTCAGAATCAAGAGTCTGTGTAAATTCTTGAATGAGACTGTTAGTGTTGCAAGCGGTTGCCTTGGCGTGCAAGTTGAAAACATTGTCATCTGCCATGATATATACTGGTTGATCAGTAACAAATGACAAACCTTTCATGTTGCTAGTTCCTCGTCGCAAGTCTTTTCCTTTCCGCAACCTGAAACCATGGGGACGACGCTCAGGGTCTGGATAAAAATCTACTGCTTTGGGACTTATATTCAGCTCGTTTCGAGGTGGGTCTTTGGGATTGGCGCTTACAGCATTCATCAAGCAGCTACTTCCTGCAATTTCTGCTGCTGTGTCGCAACTTGACCAATTAGCAGTGCTGCGGGGTCGAGCAATGGCATCTTCTCTTACTGCATCTTCGCGGAAAGCATAAACAATACCGCTTAGGGGTAGCCAATAGTCTCCATTGATGGATTTACTTCGCAGTAAATCCAAGTCTAAATCTAATGTCCTGACAGACATCATTTCTCGTCCGTTGAATATCCCGTGGTCTTGGAAGGCTACGAAACAGAGATTATCTCCTCCGCATTGACTACCATCATACCTAATTCGATTTATGTCAGCGAATGCTGATGTGTCAGAATATGGGGTTTTCCATTCATTTATCTTTCTGGGTAGAATGGCGATCGCCCCTAGACTATCCTCAATATCATCTTCTATCTTGTTCCCTTGTCCTGCGCTTCCTTGCTTTTTGTCATCTAAAACTGTGTATTGATATCCACCATCATTATCATTCTGACTGATGTATAGTTCTGTGCCTGGTTGTCCTGTTGCGCGATCGTGGTCTTCTTTAGGAAATAGGTAGTAGAGTGAGGGGAATTTTGGTTCTAACTGGGAAATATAAGACTCTTTTACTAATTTGCCATTACAGAATGCCAGAGCGAGTCCGATTTCTTTTTGCTCTAAACCCGATCCACCACCTGTAGTTAAAGGTCCAAACACTTTAGGATTGCAAGTTACTTCAACCTGCCATAATATTTTATCGCTACCTTGTCCATTATGCCAACTTACGCGACCAGTTGTTGCATCCCAGTCGTACTTTTCAGGTGCTGGTAAACCATCTGGAGAGTAAATTGCATTTTCACCTTCTTCTTCCTCAATATTTTCACTGGTCAAAAATCCATATTTTCTGTCTCGTTCAATTTGATAAGCCTGATCTGCTTCTGGAGTTACTTCCTGATTAGTATAAAAATCTTTTATTTGATTGCTAAGTTCCTCCATTATGTCAATTTTGTCTTGCCAGTTCTGTTGGTTATCGAATTTATTTCTGACTGCTTGGATGAAATCGTCTGGTGTAAATTTTAGGTAAAAATTACGATATATCCAAGGCTCATCGTAATTATATTCATCTGGTGGCTGCCAATTTGCATTATTACAATCTTTATCTAACCAATCAGTAATATTATCTTTTGGACAGACATATTCTTCATTTTTTTTAAGGTTTTTCGTGTAATCTTCTGAATGATTTTCAACCATCTTAGCCAGATGTTCACCCAGAGAGACTATCCCTGGTATTTTTGCTTCCATTTCTGCCCAAATATCAGGATCTTCTAGAGGGTAGGTTGGTTGATTATCAAGATCGCCTGCATCAACAGCAGTTTTCAAGTTGTAGGCCAACATTCCCAAAGTACAGGCTGCGCTGTGAAGGGTAGACTTATCAGCAATACTGAGGTTACTATAGGAAACGCCACTATCTAACCTATCCATTACTCGACGGAGTTCAGAGAAGTTGCCCCACATGGTGAGATAGGGATCAGGATGTACTTCCCCATTTTCTTGTTGAGGTGGGAAAGCGCCATCTGGGTCTCCTGCAAAATGAGCTAGGTTAGTTAAAGCTCTTCTCATGGGACTTTCTGTCCAACTCATCAGAGTTGAAAAACCACTATCTGTAGTTGCGGGCGGGTTAAATTCCCAGCCATTTGTCCCTACACCATTGAGAAAGTCAGTTTTGACCAGCGACTCTCCTAACCAACCGATATTTTCATCTTGAAATGCCACACTCTCTCTTATTGTTCCTCCGTCATAACTTTGGTTGGTACGAGTTCCTGGGTGTGCGGTTGTTGCCATACAAGCTATGGGGAAATCGCCATCTTCAAAAGTATGGTGATAGATTGCTGTGCCTTGAACTGCGGCTAGATTATCCCGTAGTGTACGCCATTGTTTCCGTTCGTGGGTAATAGTTGTATCATTGGGTGGATAGAGAGAGTCATTTTCTCCTTCCCAACCATATGTATTACCAAGTTCGAGACGTTGTCCGACTATAACTCGCATTCCGTCGTAGCGAGCGCGACGTTCCCAAAAACCATCTAACCCCATGTCTTCTGGGTTTTTAGGGTCTAAAGGAGTATTGTTAGTTAACTCAGCGTAGTGGGTGTCTGATGAATTGATTGGATCGCCGACTTGCTTATTTATTTCAGCTAAATTTATGTTCTGTTTTTTCGGCGAACTGTAGGTAGGGTTTGGACCATAACGGTTATCTGCTCGATAACTATCATCTACATAAGGTTTTTTACTAGACCTCTTGCGAAACCGTAAAAAACCCCCCCCAACCCCCCCTTACTAAGGGGGGGAAAATGCTTATTTTTTCGGTCATCTCCCCCCCTTACCAAGGGGGGGTTGGGGGGGTTTTTACAGTTTCGCAAGAGGTCTA
>Ga0209594_1000642_pt1 | contig 19561 bp, 43 predicted proteins | sample AshMeaCrysSpring_FD_184126 | JGI IMG/M metagenome (GOLD analysis project Ga0209594, IMG submission 184126) | Groundwater microbial communities from Big Spring, Nevada to study Microbial Dark Matter (Phase II) - Ash Meadows Crystal Spring... | ecosystem: Environmental > Aquatic > Deep subsurface... | reverse complement strand
ATATATGGACTAAATATCCAGATATAGTATTAGATATTTTGCAAAAAGCTGGATTTGAATGTGGAGTAAATCCAACAATATTACCACAAAAAGAAAATGGAATTGAAAGAAGTCCACGAAATACTTGCAGATTTGTATATTCAGGTGGTTATGCAGAATTCTATATCCATAAAATTTGATATTATAGACATTAACTAAGGAGGAGTAATAATGGCAACTAGAAAAGAATGTATTTGCATAGAAAATGCTGCAGGAATAATAAAAGACGCAAAAGTATTACAAGAAAGTGGCAGAATTTTAGATACTCTAACTAGGATGTATGAAGAAAGGCTGTCTCGAGATATTAAAGAATCATCTATGATGATGATAAGAGATAACGCTCAAAATTTACGTGTTGGTATCAAATCTTTTGAATATATATGTGATATATCAAAATTAGGTACTAGACTTGATCAATATCAATTAGGAAAAGACAAATTAGAGCAGTTTCGAAAAGAACCTGAAAATTTAAATTTGGCAATAGATGCGGGAAGAAAAATTTATGGTGCGGTCTTTAGTAAAATTGGTAAAGGATTAATAGAATGTAAGCTATAATAAAGATACGGAAATTTAAAAGGATAAAGGAGAATATTATGAAAGTATCAGAAGATGTTAGAAAATTAAGCGGAAAAGAGGGAGGTCTTATAGATCTAGTAAGACAATATCTAGATGCCAAAAAGGCTAACTACACCGTCCTCAAAGCAGAACCTGAAGATACCGTAGCAAGGCCAAAAGGCGTTGAGCCCTTTGTTGAGCCAGGATCTATAATGATTGAAAAGAATGGAAAGAAGGTTATTATAGAAGAGTTGACTAAGGTTTGTGGGATGTCAGGAAGATTTCACGATACCGATGAAAATGTTAGAGCGCACGCTATTTTAGATAGAGCTCCAAGAATATTATTTAAAACAAATAAAGATAAAAAGAGTCTATATATACATGCAGATGCAGAAATAAAAGATCCGTCGTTTGGAATTTATTTAGGAGGGGGAAAAATAAGCGTTGATATGAAAGATATCCTTAAAGAACCATCTAAAATACCTGATTATGATGAAACATACGAAATAAATTGTAAATGTGAGCAACGAGGGTTAAAATGTAAAGGTCATGCGTGGCAGTGGTAGTCTATAATATATAAATCAATGATATAGGATCATATCTAATTTATAATAAAAGGAAAATAGATAATGGTTAAAAAATATCAAGCGTGTGTGTACAAGACGAAATTGCCTGATGGTGATATAGAATGGTGGGTAGTAACAGATCCTGCTCCATTAGCAGGAATTATTTCATATATAGAAGGAGAAATTAATGAAGAAAGATTTAAAAAGAAAGGGTATCATATAATAAAGGGATATAATGTGATAATGTCTCCGGCAGAGGATAGACTAGTGGCAGAAAGGACCTATAGTAGAATACATAAAGGAAGAGATGCCTGGAGTGTTGATGCTTACGCTATATTTGAGGTATATCCTGAATTATATGAAGAAGTTAAAAAAGGAAAATGTGAAATATATAGCTGGTAACAGTTAAATATATTGTACAATTATGAATACGAATATAGTTGAAGAACTGAACGAGTTATCTGTTAATGAATTGACAGACCTAGAAACAAGACTCAAAATTACTCCGGACATGCGTATTCATATGTCCAAAAATCCTATATATAAGCTAGAACAGAAAGTTTATGCCCAAGTATCCAGCAATAAGCCAAAAGGTTTTTGGTATGGGTTTGGAGACGAATGGATTGATTGGGTAGAGATGCAAATGCCTGAATGGAGAGGTGATTATATATATAAAGTAGATATAAATGGCTCAAACATGCTACTGATAAAAGACTATTTAGGAATAAAAGAGTTTACAGATGAATATCTATCAAAAGAACAGGTATATCCAGGAGCTACATATTTCGTAGATTGGGATAGAGTTGCACTTAAATACGATGGTATAGAAATAAATCCGTATATAGGTGAGGCACGTCTTGAATTTGAGTGGTACTACTTTTGGGATGTTGCAACAGGTTGTATTTGGAATTTAAGCAAAGTTGAAATAGAACTGATATAACTATCAAATTTATTAATAAATATAATTGGAAGAGATAATATATGGTGAAATATAAAGACGCCATAGCAAAATCGGTTCCTTATTTAAAGGAGGAAATTAACAAAAGTTCAGACAAAACTATAAGAATCCTAATAGATGATATTAAAACGGTACTAGGAACAGAGTTTATACAAAGGCATCCTTCTGCTATCTATTGGGGATTGAAAGCTGTTTTAATACGAGAAGGTATAGTTGTAGATAAAGGAAAATCTGTAACAGGAGAAGATCTCCTCATCATGAAAATGGCCACCCCTGAAGATTGGTATAATATTGCACAACTCACTGCAGATATAATGACTGGACACCATTTGCATAAATGGGAATATCCAAGTATTATAGGCGACAATCCAGATCGTTGGCGTGAGTTTGTAATAGAGCATTGGATGACTGTGGATTGACAATATATAATATCGGTTTAGTAGAATTACAGATTTATAACCATATTCATGAGACACCGATAGATACTAGGAGGATATTTATGAACGGAAGAGATATAGAATCTATCCTTGCAGAGCATGGAGGATTAAGAAGATCTTTTAAAAACTTGGAGTCATCAATCAAAAATTGTAATAAAAACGCGGTATTACAGATGCTCGATACAAAGACAGAATTAGAAATCTTAAGTAAGACCAAAACTATTAATTTTAACGATTGGGAAACTGTCAATAAGAAAATTAGAGATATAGGAAATAAATTTTCTGACCGTTGTGCGTGCAATGTGAAAATGATATAGATAAATATGCCAAGAAAACAATTATTTGGATATACAAAAGTAAGAAGATACAAAGATGGACGCCTGGTAGAAGAGTTATGTGACGTTATACTTGGGTGTATCACTTCTGAACCAAGAAAAGAAGTAATAGATGAAATAAAGAAAGAAAATTTTACTATCTTAAGAAAATCTAGAGAATATGATATTCTTGAGGTTCCGTTATATGATTAATTAAGAGCTATAATATCGATAGATATTTGCGGAGATTATTTTATGAAACTGTTAAAGATGGATATTAAAGAGATAGAAACAGGTAGAGAGTATTCCACGGAATTAAAATATGATACTGTCGAAAGATATATTTTAGAACTATTCGAAGTGACAGAAACAGATATTTATGGGATACCTCATCTCGATGAGCATGAAATTCTCTCAGGAGAGGATTTGGATAAATTTTTACTGCAATTGGGATTTTATTCAAAAAGAGAAATATTTCCTGTTATAGAAGCTATATATGAGAAATTTCCTAAGCGTGAAGGGAAAACATATGACCTTAAATTAAAAGTGATTAAGTGGTATTAATTAAGAATATATTTACAAGATATTAATATTGGATTCGTCATAATTCATCATATAGGAGAGATATAAAAATGCCAGATAAATTTGAAGAAATAGTTCGTGAGATACCAATAAAACACCTAGATACGTTAAGAAAAGATATAGAGAAATATAAAGAGAACGTGAATAAATGTAATATATCTATGATAGATTCTCTTTCTTTTGATATAGGCTCTAAGATAGATTATCTTAAATTTTCTCTAAAAGTTACAGGTGAACACAGAAGACAAGCCGAGGTTTTAGAAGATGAATATAGAAGATATTCTGATAAAGTAAGACAGTGTCAATGTGTAAGGAAATTGCCGAGATAACACTCAAATTTCTAAATTATGTTAATAGAAATAAGCTCATATATTAATATGAGATGGTATAATTTCACTATTCCGAGACTCTAATCCTGCAGGATTAGAGTCTAAAATACCATAAAGAATAGTGAAATAAACCATTAGACAATAAATATAGGAATAGTGAAAAAATATGGAAGATAAGAAATATAAGAAAGGGACATTAGGATGGTTTAGAGAATACGAACTTACACAATATGAAATTGCAGAAATGTTTGGAATTAGCCAGACAGCAGTATCTATGATTATCAACAGAAGAACGTGGTATCATATCTACGATGAACTTTATGAATAAAATTAATATCTGTATAGTTGGATGCGGAAACTGTTGTTCCAGTCTCCTACAAGGACTCCAATATTATAAAGATGTAAAAGAGACAGACTCTCAAATTCCTGGAATAATGCATAATTCAATTGGGGGTTATTTAATTTCAGATATTCGACCCGCATTAGCTTACGACATAGATGCAAGAAAAGTAGGACAACCTCTATATGAAGCCATTTTTTGTCATCCAAATAATACGAAGATATTCTGTAAAGATATTTCAGAATCTGGAGTTGTAGTAAAAATGGGAAAGATCCTAGATGGATTTTCACCCCATTTATTAAACTATGACGAAAAATATAGAATTGTTCTTTCAGAAGAAAAAGAACCATCAAAAGAAGATATTGTTCGGGATTTAAAAGACACCAAAATAGACATGGTCATAAATTATCTTCCGGTAGGTAGTCAACTCTCTACTGAATTCTATGCCCAGGCAGCATTAGAGGCTAATTGTGCATTTATCAACTGTATACCTGTTTTTATATCATCAAATAAAGACTGGGCAGAAAAATTTCAAGATGCCAACTTACCTATAATAGGAGATGATGTCAAATCTCAAATTGGGGCGACAATAGTTCATCGTACTTTAACACAAATGATATTGGATAGAGGTGCAAAAATAGATAGTTCTTATCAATTAAATGTTGGTGGCAACACTGACTTTAGAAATATGTTAGATCAATCAAGATTGAAATCAAAAAAGATATCCAAGACAGAATCTATATCAAGTCAAATTCCTGTCTCTCATAATGCATATGTCTATGCCGGTCCAAATGGATGTATAGATTGTCTAGATGATAACAAAATATGTCACCTAAGAATTGATTTTAGATTATTTGGAAATATTCCTGCATATATAGATCTTAAATTGTCAGTAGAAGATTCTCCAAATTCAGCAGGAGTGGTAATAGATGCTATCAGAACAGCAAAAATATGCCTTGATAGAAAGATAGGAGGCCCCTTGATACCAGCCTGCGCATACTACATGAAACATCCTCCCATACAAATGAGAGAACAAATTGCAAGAGAACAAATTGAAAAATTTATTAGCGAAGATAATTTGTGAAATAATATAAATAAGGATACTAACATGGCAAATAGATCAATAAAACTTACAGAGTGTAAATGTATATCTCAAGATGACAAGGAAATATTGGTGAATATAATTGATGACGCTATATCAATGAGAAGAGAATCATATGAGTCTGCTGGCAGAAAGTTAGCAGGAAAATCTTTAGATCTAGAATTGTTAAAATCCTATGAAAAATTCGAAGATCTTGTACAAAATTTCAAGACGTGCCGATAAATGAAAATATGATGTAGAAATGTAAAGTTATTATAAATATTTATTGGAGGTAAATTAAATATGAACGATATTGAAATGTCATTTACTGCTTTGAAAGATCATATTGACAAACTTAAAAATGGGATTGATAGATGTTTTATACCAACTATATATGTCCAAACTTATAAAATTGCTTCTATAGTGAAAAGTATTGATACAAATAAATTGACTGAAAATCAAAAAAAAGTTCTTAGTAAATTAGATGACAAGACTTTAAAACAGTTTCGTAGATTGTCTGAAGGACGTTGCTCCTGCAAAGTGTCTAAAGATATATGAGTAAAGATGGTAAAGACGTAATAATATAACATAAATTATTAGGAGGCAAGCCGAGAGAGTACTGGATAAAAAAAAGCGAATACACAAATAATATTCCGTAAGATACAATGATTGGATTTAGAAATATATAGAACAGATATATATAAAATAAATATTTAGGAGGCATAAAATGAAAAAGGAAGATTTGTTAAATATAAAACCAGAAAGTTTGAAATCTGATGCATGTAAAGTATTTGGCTCAGATCCTAAACTAAAGAAAGAATATGAGAAAAAATGGGACACAACAGTTGACTGTCCAGATTAAAGTACTGGAGAATAAGAATTGCGCCTAATATTAATTAGGCGCAGTTCTGCATCAGAACACTCAGAAAAGAAGTTTGTCAGATAATGATCAAAGATAAAATTACTCTGGAATTGAAGAATAGAATCAAACAAGAAATAGATAATACAACAAAAGATGGAAAAGAACATGGCTTCCTTATTTGTTCAGATAAGAATGAAAAACTGTCTACAACTAAATCTATAACAGGAGACGGTCATTTATTTTTTAAACCTCTTAAGAGCCAATGTAATTTTAAGATCCAAGGAGATTTCCATACTCATCCGCATGCAAATAATGCAAAAAGATTTTTTAAAAAGCGGCTAGGAAAAGAAATCCCTATAGAAGAAGTTAAAGAAGGTTTAAAAGATGCAGCTAAAAAGAAAAATATACCATTAACAGAGCCATCTTATGGAGATATTCTTGGAGCAATGATATTAAATTATAATAATGAGATATTAGGAACTACATGTGTTGGAACAGATATAGAACCAGAAAAAGTAGAATGTTGGTCAATAAAAGATCGTATAAAGAAAGAAGATTTTGATAAAGCTGTTGGAGAGCTTGATAGTCCTGCCGTTAATAGTAATCCTTTAAAATGGGTAAGGTCATTATTTGATAAAGATGTAATAAATCTGGTAGAAAACGTATAGATATTAACATAAGGATATATATATAATGAATATAGAAATCCGTTTTTTATAATATCAGGAGGAATATGACAGCGAAAATAATAGAAAAAATTGAAGAAATCATCGCAGGAAGTCCTTGGGAGATAGCAAGAGGGTTAGAAAAGAAGAAACCGGAAAGAGATAATATAATGGCTCCTGGCTGTGGAGTAAAATTAGACCCTGAAAAGAGATAAGTACTTGAATGTGCAGTTCTTATAATAAAGCCATACTATAAATAAATATAATGAGGAAATATGTCGGTTTTTGATAATGATAGAAAACAAAGAATACGTGAACAGTTAGAAAGATATGAAGATGAATTGGAACTGAATTTGGAGAAGACAAAGATAAGAGAAAGGTTTTGGAGAAAGCATAGAGGAGAAATGATCAGGTGTTGAAAAATTTTAAGAACTGTGTATAATTCTCATTAGGCGCAGTTCTGTATTAGGTCTATACCAGAGCTTTAATGACAAACTATATAGTAGTGAAAATAATGATAGTGAGAATAATATAAATAAAATAAATAGGAGAAAAATACAATGGCGACTTTAAGTGAAAAGGAAGCTAAAGATGTAGTAAAAGATATACTACCTATAATAAGATATGAAACAAAAGAGTTTTATTACGAAAAGAGGTAATATGAAGTTATATGTAACATGCAGACATTGCAATGATAGGATTTATATTAATAGCCCTGCTAGAAATAGGTCTGAATTACCATTTCAATTTTCTTTGCAATGTCTAGGAACAAACTGCCATTTTCATGGAAATGTCGCATACTCTAGAAATGATGTCTTTGCAGAAACTGATAGAAATGGAGCATTGAGCGGTGCTATTATTTTAGGTGGTCTTGGATTTTTATCTTTTGGAATAATAGGAGGGTTGATAGGAGGAGGGGCAGGACTTTTATATGGAAGTAGCATAGACAACGATGATGTAACAGCGGTTAGAGTATTTAATAATAGCACATAGATATTTATGACAGGAATAATTTATTCTATTTATTCATTTATTTATCATCCGAATTTTTACTATTTCATTTCATCTATTTTTGCCTTTTTTGTCTTTAATTCTCAATGGAAAAGAGGTAACAGACATATAATGAGTGTGATCATTCCGTGTTTTGAGACATTTAGTATAACAACGGCTACCCAATATATTTTAATGGCTGTATTTATTACCGGTTCTTTACCTGAATCATTAACATTTTTAGATAATATTATTTTGGCTCTTGGCGCAATATTAGGATTTTTAACAATATTTGCGCACGAATCTAAAGATACGTGGATTGGAGACCGTGCAAATAATATATTAAATAAATATTTTTTAAATAAACAGATTATAGGACACACTATGGATGATCATATATCTCCATTTACAGAATATTTAGGACAAATTAAACTCGCAAGAAATTATATTAAAAATGGAGACAAAGATCAAATTGTAGATGCGCGAAATATATTTTTAGAAAATAGCAAAACCATTTTAGTTTTATTTGATGACTCAACTCAAATACAAGAAATATATAATTGTTGTAAGAATGATTTTGGAGACATATTAAATACCGAAACTGTCGATAATAAAAGTAGACTAAAACTCAGTGGTTCCCTTTCGGAATTTATAGGAACTGTAAATGGAATTTTAAAGAAGACTAAAAAATAAAACTGCAATTTTAAAGACAATGAAATAGACTACATGATGTTGTTGATATGATTATTTTGTTGTTGATATGATTATTTTGTTGTTGATATGATTATTTTGTTGTTGATATGATTATTTTGTTGTTGATATGATTATTTTGTTGTTGATATGATTATTTTAATGAGATGATTACTGCGTCTAAGGTATATTAGACGCAGTTCTGCTCCAGGTCCATGACAACAGACTCGTCTTAGTAAGGCTCGTATGTATCGTATGCCCTATTTTTATATCGCAACTATTCTACATACCAAAAATTTATATAGTATAACGACAATATATGTAACAAAGATAGCTTAGGCTATCAAGAGACGATAATAAAACGGAGGAAAAATGCCTGAAGAAGATATATTGGAAAGAATAGATGCATTAGCTTTAAGTATTGTTGAGAATAGACAAAAAAGTTTGTTTGTATTATACTATCCAGACGATAGTGAAATTAAAGTAACCGATATTAACGATATATCAATGAGTTTTAGAGCATATCTTAGGAACTCAACTATTGGTGACACCGATATTTTACTTCATACAATGGGAGGAGATCCTAATGCGGCATATAGAATCGTCCAACATATTAGAACTAGTACAGATAAAGTTTCATCTCTCGTACCATCCTACGCTTATAGTGCCGGTACATTAATGTGTTTTGGTACAGATAAAATATTATTGGCTTCGTCCGCGGTACTCTCTCCGATAGATATATCTATTTCTAAAGACAATAATAATAATAGGATTGAATTAATTTCTATAGACAGATATATAGAGTTTGTCAGGCATTGTAAAAAGACGATAGAAGATTCAGGAATGAAAACAGATGTTGAAGACGCATTATTAGTAGAGCTGGTAAAACAAATAGGTGCAACAGATATAGGAAGCTTCTTTCGTGAAAGAGAGTTGACAAAATATTATGCAGACATATTGTTGTCTGATTATATGTTAAAAGACATTCCAGACAGGCAAAAAAATATTGATCATATTATAGATATGATGGTATTTAAATTTCCGTCTCATGAATTTGACATAGATTATCATATAGCAAAGAGAATCGGATTAGTAGTTGAGAATATGTCAATAGATTTATCTGATAAAACTAAATCATTAATCGAATTATTAGAAGGGGCAACTCTAGACGGTAGGATATGTAGATATATGGGCAATGGATATAGGCTTCCATTTTTTAGGCTATATAATATTAGGGAGGAATGATCATGGAAAGAAATAAAACTCTTACAGAAGAAGTACAAGAAAAAATGTACGAAAGGCGTATGAGAGAGATAAAATTATTAGACGGCAAATCAATAAAAGAATTAATCATAAGAGCTAATACTAAAAAACCATCATGGGAAACTGACCGTTACCGAGTTTTGTGATATTGATGCCTTATATTAAAAAGGCTAATTCTTGTGGTGACGTTTAAGATATAAAACTGTGCCTAATAGCTCTTAGATACAATTCGAGAAAATGAAGGGAGAAATGAAGAAAAGTATGAAAAAGATAAAAATACTTACCAATAAAAAATTGGAAAAACTTGAAGAAAACATTCCATTAAAAGATAAAATAGATAAACGGCTATCAGGTTATATAACTATAAATATAATTAGGAGGAAATATGGTAGATACACATACTAGAAATAGAACCGATTCTCGCGTTCTTGGATCGAAAAGAGATAAATTTTGTGCGACATTATTTGAATTTGTCGGTAAACAGAAAGATAGTCTAATTGACGATGTGTGTAAAGTAAAAGAAGGAACAGGAGGATTTACTATAGAAGACATAGAATGTGATATGAACAAATTGCAAGAAAAACAAAAATTAATATCAGACATCAAGAAAAATATAGATATAGGTGTGGCAATTTGTGGATGGAAATATTAACACCGCAGTTCTGTATCAGATCTACACCAGACTCTGTATATAAAAAATCGATTATGAAAAGAATATAATAAATAAATAGGAGAAATAATATGGCAACTTTAAGTGAAGAAGAAGCTAGAAATATTGTAAAAGATATGTTGCCAGATATAAGAAGGGGAATTGATATGATTGGAAAGGCGATCATACCTATTTATGATATAGAAAAGACATCTGGCCCTGTGAAAAGAGAAGGCAATACTCCTGATGTATTTTGTAAAATAGCTGGAGCTGCTCTTGAACATGGGCTAGCCACAGATGTAGACACAACTAAACATTATGGAATGGTAATGACATTTAGAACTGCTAAACCAGACTATAAGAAACCTTCTCCAAAAATGTGCGAAACAAGATGGAAAAAGGTGAAGAAAATAAGTGAGAAGGGTTATGTAGGACATCCAAGTATCTAAAATAACTTCTTGGATATATAATATAAGGAGGAATAAATAATATGGTACATAAAGAAGAATTGGAAAAAATGAGACTGCCAAGAGAAGTAACCGAATTTAATATATGGATGAAGCATTGTCTAATGAGGACGATGGAAGATAATAGAGATATCGGTGTAACAGCTCCAAAGGCCATGAGTGCATGTTCCTTTGCATACAGAAATAGAAATGTTCCTATTAAACCAATAGATACAGATAAAAGAATAAGAATGTTTCTAACTGGAGAGATAGATCCAAAAGACCCAAGATGGGTGTCTACTAAAAAAGAGAAAGAAGAGACTAAAAGAAGACTAATAGAACAGATGGGCAAAGAAGAATATGAGAAATGGATAAGTTCGATATAGTCTATACCAGATATATAATGGTACAAATGCAATATTCATGTAAAGAATAATAAATAGATGCAAGGAGGAATAAATAAATGGATAACGATGATATATATGATAAAATCTACGGCAAGAAGATACAGGATCTTCGAGATGCCGTAAATAAATGTAGTCCTGATGTACCAAAATTATTAATGAGTTACATACATAAAGGCGAATATATCGGGACACCTGGTCTTCCAGAAAAACAATTTAATCAAATAGAAGGATTAGTATATGAATTCGGAAATAAATGTGGATGCAGGAAACTACACGAATTTGAATGGGGCATAGCAAAACCGCCGTCAGAACGCGAGCTAATGCCGAGAAAGAAAAAAATAAGATAATTTAAGAACTACGCATAACTAAAATATATAACATGAATGAGGAATATATATTTAAACCTGAAAGAATTAATAATGTATTTAAATTAGAATCTGATATAAAATTTGCAAACTCTTATGGTTATAAACCAAAAGTTTCATTAGAGAAAGGGCTTAAAAAATACATTGAATGGTGGAGGAAAAATCAATGAACTTCAAAATTGGAGATAAAATAATGGGATTTCAGACAGAAGACCAGCTTCAAAAATACAGTTGTGGAATATATGCAGGAACTATAACTCACATAGGCGAAATAAATAAAGAACATTATCATGGAATTGAATATTATTTTATAGATTCATTGCAAGGTTCAGAGGTGAGTTGTATTGAAAACAGTGGTGTAAGAGCTTTTAATGAAGAAAAATGGAATAAACTTAAAAATTATCGACAACTTTCATTAGACGCTAATAAAAATTTATGGAAATTTGTAGAAGATATGAAGGAACAATAAAATGCCTAAAATATGTTTCATAGAACCTCCAATTAGTTTTCTAAGAGATATATTAGATCCACCATTTCCTCTGATGTATCTTGCTGCAGTTGCAGAACATGAAGGATGGACTGCAGAAATTATTCACATGAAAACTATTGAAGATAAATTACCAGAAGCAGATATTTATGCCGTTACATCATCATCTCCACAATGGAATACTACAGTAAAATTGAGTGAACGTTTAGCCAATGAATTTCCAAACAAATGGAAAATTTGTGGTGGTGCCCATATTTCAGCATGGACAGAAGATTTTTACAAATCTAAATTTGATTCTGCTATAATAGGAGAAGGAGAAATAGCATTAGCTGAAGTACTTAGAAATCCAACTATTCTAAAAACATCTAAGCTAATAAAAGGAACTCCTGTTAAAGATTTAGATAAAATAAGATTTCCAGCAAGACATTTAATTAAATGGTCTGAATATGAACGTGGAATTATGGCTGGAAAAAGAATGTTAAGTCCAGCAGTGTCGATTATAACAAGCAGAGGATGTCCATATAAATGCATTTTTTGTGGCAGTCATTGTGTATTTGGAAGACGTGTTCGTTTTAGAAGCGTAAAGAATGTTGTTGATGAAATTAAACATGTTTTAAATACATTAGGTTACAATGGATTTAATTTCCATGATGATACATTTTGTGTAAGTCGTTATACACAGTTCTGCATCAGACATCCATGACATGAACGTCAGATTAGACCGTACAAAAACGTCTGAATTGATTTCTTAAATTATCTTGTGCCCTGTTTTTATATCGTAGTTATCCTATGTAAGAAAATTATATATACTTTAAAACATAATTAATAACAAAAAATGATGTATAAATAAAAATTGAGGTAAACTATGATAGCAGAAGAAGAATTAATAATACCTTTAGAATTAAAAACGTTTCTGACAGATATAGCAAATAGCAGATTTGGATATAAGTTGGGAGAACCGTGGAAATATTCAGAAGAGTCTTTAGGAGTAGTAGTCCCAATATTACGCGAAAATGCTATAGACAGACAATATATCACGATGTATGAAGTTTTGCAGCAACTTAATATTAAAGATACTGGAAACATAGATCAGGTTGAACTTCAAAATAAGACCGGAATGGCGATATTCGTAAGATCAGGAACAATATTTTCAGGACAAACGCAGAATAGAGCTTCTCAACATTCTGGAGTATATAAAAAAGAAGAAGAAATTATAGATGTATGCTGTGTTCATGCATCGCACGGCATTAGAAGTGGAGAAAAAATGCAGTTTGGAGATATAGCTCCACCTAGCATAACTATGAATCTGATGAAAGAAAATCAAAGTGATGTGTGGAGTTCTGTTAGAAGGTACACGAGAGGTGCTAGCGATGCTACAGATGAAGATGAACTCACAGGTGTCGATCCAAGACTTGTCAGACAACTCCAAGGCACCGTAACCGTATTCAACACTTTGAAAGAATTTTCATCCAACCCTCTTCAAAAAGAAATAGAAGCTAAAGTTGGAGAGCTGGCTGCTGATGTAATAGAGAATGCGTTTTCTCGAAGCGGCCCCTCCCCTAAGAGAGATCTTGTGGATACCATATTAAATTCTCAATTTGCATTTGGATTAGGTAATGGTCTTGGACAGAGGAGCCCAGAGCTAATTGAGAGCATGGAGAAGACATTCGGTATAGAAAAAGTTGGAGAGATGATTGACAATATCACGAGTCAATATGGAAAAGAAAGAGGATATGAAAGCGACGACTTGCTAGGACGTTTAGAGAAAATTAAGAAGGGACAATCTGTTTTAGATGATATGATGCAGAAAGTTCCGTTATTCAATAACCAAGTTGGGGCAATTATCTTTAATCCTGTAGGAGTAATTGCTGTAGAGACATTCGACCATCCCAAGTCATGGGAAGCAATAAAGAAAGAAATAATAGAGAAATATGAAGATAAGATTACAGATAAACAAGCAAGTCATATATTTGAATTAAAACAGGAAATGATCAAGCCTTCATTTATGGAATTCATAAAAGGGTTGGACAATTTTACAGAAAAGACTATAAGAAAAGATGAATTCAGCGAGACTAAGGCTGTTAAAGGTGAAGAAGTGATAGGCGAATACACGTTGATAAAAGGACAGCCTATTCACGTATTACTATTGAAAGATAATTAATAACATGAAATATAGTTATGATAACAAAATTAAATAGTTATACACTGTTAGATAATTCTATCAAAGATATGAGAAATGCACTTACCATACTCACAGAGGTACTTCTAAAGCAAGTAGTGTGGATTTAAGAACGTGCGGTACTAGTAAAGTGATATGTATAGGAGGGAAAGAAGAACAAAATGAGAGTAAAGAGCAAATAAATGATAATGTAAGTTGTTATATATTTAAAGATAAAGCAATATCTGTACAGGAAGGTGATCGACTACGTTCTGATGTCTATGCGGGAAGAAGATGGCCTCGAAATCCTAGTCATAGATCTCATTTTAGTTGTCTAGATACCCAGGAAGATATGCAGATGAACAATATATATTGGAGAATAGGTCAAAATCAATAGGGTTTCTTCCGATACTAAGGTCAGCAATAATGATCAGATCTAGATATTTGGATACATTGGTAGATAATGAGGTTGGAAAATATTATAATAAGGTTAATATAAAGTTATGAGAGGTTGATATGACAGAAAGATTAGATGAAGCAAGAAAATATGTTGAACTATTTAAGATGTCTGTCAATAATGGTGATACAGAAGGTTCTATTATGAATGGATTACGAGCCGTGAATATACTTACTGTAATCAATGAGACAGCTAGGAACAAAGAAGAGAGTAATGAGGCGGAATTATTAGCAAATGAAATGCTTTCTTCCCACTACGATAGTTTAGAATATTGCCAATTGGCACAATATAATATAGAAAGGATAGAAGAGGATGGGCAAATAATATACCTAAATAAAGAGACAAGGCTACCGATTCATATCTCTAAAGACTGAATTCCAACCTGACCAAATTTATGAATTAAAATTTCTGATCGTAGTAGAACTGCGCCTTATTTCCATTATGTACAGTTCTGTAATCCCACTTTATGATATCTCAAATTGGAAATTATAGGTAATCGCAAATTGAAAATTATAACAAAGGAGGAATATAATGTATGGTTACAACAGTAGATAAAGATCGTATAATGGAATCAATGTTGGAGAGTTTGATAGTAAAAGTAAAGTATTATGAAGATGTTAAAACCAAAGATTTGGCAAATATGTATCTAGGAGAATTGGAAGGAATGTATAACTTTTTTAATGATGTAGCTGCAAGAGGAAGATTTGTAGATGAAACTAGTAAGATAAATAAGGAATTTACAGAACTATATGAAGCCACACGCCAAATGTTGGTTGAGAAATTTGCATCCGGACAACTTGAATAAAGAGGAACAAACCGTGAAAATAAAAAATTATTAGAGAAGCTCGGTTTGGGTACAACTTCTAGAGAGATAAGAAGAATAAAGAATGTTTTTATCGACGATTGTAAATTTGATAACATGGTAGTAATATTGAACCGTATTACATTAGCTGATAATGTAATAGATAGAATGAAAACATTACTAAAGGAAACCAAAAAACATAATTTAGAATATGGATTCGATATCTGCAGAAAAAATGATAACTTAATAATGAGAAATGAATGTCACGGAACTATTTGTAGTATAGAATTACCCCGTGGATGTGAACTGGATGAAAAATTAGTTGGTGACTATCATACTCATCCCAGAGGAACAAGTCTATTGAGCAGTTCAGATATGCACGTAGCATGTAAATTAGATTTTAGCTGTATTGGGTCAAGATATAAAAAACATGAAAATATTATTTGTCATGTTAAAAGACCTAATGTTAATGTTTCAGATTGTCGAGAAGATGCAATTGAAAAAGGTGCAGATATAATGGCAGATAAATATTTTAAAAAAATAAATATTCTTTGATCAAAGATTGAGATGTTATTTAAAATAATGGGTTGATAAATTTGTATCTAGATAGCTTGAATAAGGAGAAAAGTATGAATGAAATAATAGTAATAAATGGCAGATCTTATGATTTGACATATTTGAATAATGAAGAGAGGGAAGAACTAATCAGATATATTCAAATTAATAATCCTACACAAACAGTTCTGCAATGGCCAAGACCAGAAATACAACCTCCAACTCCTGAAGAGGAGAGAGAAAAATCAGAATTAATAGAACGGAGAAGAAGAGAGGAAGAAATAAGACGTAGATTTGGAACTGAGACTTCAGAAAGGGTTCTAAAGATTTTTGGGATGAAGTAGGAATAGATACAGAACTGCATCTAATAGTCATTATTTACGGTTCTGTAACTGGCTCACTGGCAGATCTAATAAGGTGTTGTAAGACAGCTTTCTGAGCATATATCGAAATTAGGGCTGTTGCAATAAATCCGTTTATAAAATATTAGAGGAGAAACGATATGGCAAATGATACTAAATCTATAAAGAAATTGTTAGAAGGAATAATAAAAACGAGAGAAGACGCATTAAAATACCTAAAAGAATTAGTAAAATGATAATTAGGAGGAAATATGGTAGATAAAGAACAATGGATAAGAGAAATGAAATGGGGTATTAATACTAGACTAGGTAAAGCTGTGGTCAATTGTGATCCAATTGCGATTCGCTACGCATTAGATGTTCAACACCTTTTAGATAGCGGATTTCATAAAGGAACTATAACCGCAAATGAGTTTAATGAGCTTAAAGATAATCTGGAAACAACTGCTGATACATTTAGAAAAAATTGTAAATTTATCAAAAAATGACGTTTCAATAACAGATAAATAATTTGAAAACTGTATATAATAATCATAATAATCATTATGTACAGTTCTGTAACTGGCACACTGGCAGATCTAATCAGGTGCTGTACGATAACTTCTTCGATACATATATACATAAGCATGTATATAGCATCGAGATTAAATCCTGCTTATCTTGACTATATCTGTACGTATTCGGAGTGTTTATAAGCGTTCTTTTACGCTTAACTCTTCTGAATATATTTAGGTTGAAAGAGAATAAAATATGCATAGGAAGAAATATGTCAAACGATAAATGTAGAAATCTGAAATTCATGCCAGATAGACAATTCAAGAAATTGATCGATCTTGGGGCAAATCCTGTGAGACCAGATAGTGAAATAGATAGAGATTGTAGGGCAGTAGAATACGATGATTTTTTACAAACTAAAGGATTCGAATATAAAGAAACAAGCTTGTCTAGTACTGGAGGAGTTCGTACTTATGATAATAAAGCTATTAATAAAATTGTTGAAATTATGAGAAGCCCTGATTCTAGTGGCATACAATATTGGATAGGCACATTTGGTTATAAAGAAATTGGTCATGGCAAAGGGTTAGATAATCTTAAAAAGAAGATATAAAGAGGAAAAATGGGTGAAGTTACTTTAACGGAATTCTTTGCAAAATGGTGTCCATTTTGCCAAGCACAAAACAAAATATTAGATGAATTGGAAAGAGATATGAAAGGAAAAGTAGAGTTTGTCAGAATAGATATAGATGATAATAGAGACCTGCTTAACGGGTTCAAAATAGATGGGGTTCCTACTTTGTTTGTCTTAAAAGATAGGTCAATCTTTAGAGAGTATTCTGGATTAACGCAAAAAAGTGAATTAGAACTTACAATAAATAGAGCGCTATACTTATAGTGAGAAAATGAGAACTATCATTATTTCGGATATACATAATAGGATATATTGGATAGAGGAAGCTTTATCATCGCCATTGCTACAACCTTATGATAGAGTTGTATTTTTAGGAGATTATTTTGACGATTATGGAGATACTCCTGATGACGCTTATATGTCAGCAAAATGGCTTAAACAATCGCTAAAGATGCCAAACAGGGTTCATTTATATGGAACACATGATCTCTGGTATCGATTTCCGTCTAATCCTTATATTGGAGCCAGTGGAAATACTGAAGAAAAGTATTACGCAATACAAAGAGTTCTAACACCAGAAGATTGGAACTTATTAAAATTATATCATTATGAACAAAATTATCTAATGACACATGCCGGTGTTCATTCATACCTTATTAGTGAATATGTTTTCAGAAACAGAAATATTTTTAGTAGATATATTGCCGACAATAATCTCCAATTAGGTACTCAAAATATTATTGATAAAATTGTTAAACCTGCAACGGAAGAAGCGTTGGATAGAGTAAGTAAAGGATTCATAGATCCTTGGTTAAGTGCTGGATTCTCTAGAGGAGGTTTACAGCCAGTTGGAGGAATAATTTGGCTGGATTGGAATGAAGAATTTGAACCAGTCCCAGGCCTGAATCAAATAATTGGACATACGGAACATAAATATCCGCAAGAAAAAATTACTGAAAATAGTAATAACTATGATCTAGATACGAGAAGTCATCATATGGGAATATTGGAAAATGGAATATTTACATGGGTTGATAATCCTTATCTATAAATAGATATAGAAAATAAATTAATATAGAAAATGAATTAGTATAGAAAATGAATTAGTATAGAAAATAGAATGGATGAAGACATAACAAAGCTTAAGATAGAAAAGGCTATAGATCTTCTGTGCCAACTATATAATGCGGAGATAATTACAGATGCGTTCATAGTGGGATCTGTCGCACAAGGAACTGCTAGAAAAGAGTCAGATATAGACATATATCTTATCAATCCATTATTTCAAGAAGAAGTAGAAGTAGAACCTTTATTTGAGGGACCATTTATACTATCACCGCATTTAGGAGATATAGAAATAGAAAAATTATTAGCATCATGAAGATCTAACATAGATCTCGTCAATATATTAAAAAGTATTGGTGCAGAATTTAAACAAATAGATAGAAAGGATCAGGTTTTTTGGTATCAGCTTTATGAAGAAGAATTATTTCATCTTATGACAAGAGATAGAATAAATCCTTTTATTATTGATGAAGAAATAAGAATCACAAGAAACATATGCAAAATATAGATGAACTTATATGGAGGAACAATATATGGTAAATAAAGATAATAGACCATCAAAAAGAACAGCGGCAGATATAGATTTTGATTACACGTATGGTAAATTATATGAAGCTGTCGACAAATGCGATAATATTGCAATAGAATGGTCAGCAGCATCCACAAGAAGTAATGAAATAGCTTTATGCAGAAAAGAGATTACAGAAAGTCAATATATGGAACGAAAACAAAAGATATCCAGTATGGTTGCGAGTTTTTCATATAATTGTAACTGTTCATCTAAAAAACAACCAGTAATGCTATAGGACAGTGATATAATAAATTAGATAGGAGCAATGAGAGGATATGGCTAAAATATATCCTAAAGGTAGTCTTGGATGGATTAAAAATATTGGAGAAAAAAAGAACAAATGAATATTCAGTAATATCTCGATTTTATATTAGGTTGCTTGTATGAGGTTTTTTGAAGCTAAACACGGCCCAAACGCTGTTCAAGATAAAGTTGGT
>Ga0209594_1000639_pt1 | contig 19597 bp, 15 predicted proteins | sample AshMeaCrysSpring_FD_184126 | JGI IMG/M metagenome (GOLD analysis project Ga0209594, IMG submission 184126) | Groundwater microbial communities from Big Spring, Nevada to study Microbial Dark Matter (Phase II) - Ash Meadows Crystal Spring... | ecosystem: Environmental > Aquatic > Deep subsurface... | reverse complement strand
GCGCTTCGGGACCAGGAATCCGTCTTCGGCGGCGTGTATCGACGTGCCGAAGAGGTCGCGCCATGGCAGCTTCCCGTAGCGTTCGTGCGCAAGGCCGAGCATCGCCATCGCGCCGGGCGCGCCGGTCGAGCGGCCGCTCGTGACGGCGTCGGGATAGGACAGCGGCTTGCCGTCGGGCCCCATGAACATGTCGGCCGTCGCGCCCGCGGGCGCGGCCTCGCGGCCGTCGAACGCGGTGACCCGGCCGGTGCGCGCGTCGTAGTAGACGAGGAATGCGCCACCGCCGAGACCCGAACTCTGCGGCTCGACGAGGCCGAGTGCCGCCTGCACGGCGACTGCGGCGTCGATGGCGTTCCCGCCGGCTCGCAGGATCTCCACGCCGGCCTGCACGGCGAGCGGATTGGCGGCGGCGACGCCGGCTTCCTTCGTCGTTGCAAGCGGAGCGCGGCCCGGCGGCGGCGCGTCCGCCGGCTTCCCAGGGGCATGCGCGCAGCCCGCGACGACGAGCGCGGCGAGCAGCAGCAGTGGTCGAAACTTCACGTTCATGGCCGCTGGTACACGGGCCGGCCGTCGACCCACGTCGAGAGCACGCCGATCCTGGGCAGGCGTTCGGCCGGCACGCCGAGCGGATCCTGGTCGAGCAGCACGAAGTCAGCGCGCAGCCCGGGTTCGAGGCGCCCGACCTCGCGTTCCATGAAGGCGGCCCACGCGGCGCCCGACGTGAAGCCGTGCAGCGCTTCGAGCGGCGTCAGCTTCTGGTCCGGCATCCACCCGCCGGGCGGATGGCCCGCGAGATCCTGACGCGTGACCGCGGCGTAGAGGCCGAGGCGCGGGTCCGCCGACTCGACCGGGAAGTCCGAGCCGAGCGCGAGCGGCACGCGGGCCTGCAGGAACCGTCGCCACGCGTAGGCGCCCGCGAGACGCGCCCGGCCGAGTCGCGCCTCGGCCCAGGGCATGTCCGAGGTCGCGTGCGTGGGCTGCATCGACGCGACGGCGTGCAGTTGCCGGAAGAGCGGTATGTCGGTCAGCGCCACGACCTGCGCGTGCTCGACCCGCCAGCGGTGGTCGGTGCGCGCGTCGTCCGCGAGCACGAGCGCGTAGTCCTCGAGCACCATGCGATTGCCGCGGTCGCCGATCGCGTGAGTCGCGACCTGCAGCTTGCAGCGCCGCGCCTTGCGCATGCCCTCGACGAGCTTGCCGGGCGGCGTGACGACGATGCCCCGGTTGCCGTGGTCGTCGGAGTAGGACTCGACGAGTGCCGCGCCACGCGAGCCGAGCGCGCCATCCGCATAGAACTTCACGCCGGCCATGCGTACGCGACCGGTCTCGTGCAGGTACGGGCCATTGCGGCAGAGGTCCGCGAGCGCGGTCGAGTCGCCGTCGGCGTACGCGACCACGCGCATGCTGAAGCGGTCCTCGTTCGCGAAGCGGCGGAAGAGCGCCAGGTCCTCGGCGGAGGTGCCCATGTCGTGCACGCCGGTGAGCCCGACGCTCGCGACCGCGGCGAGCGCGCGTTCGAGGGCCTCGCTGCGGAAGGCCTCGTCCGGCGCGGGTACGACCCTGTCAACGAGGGCCACCGCCGCGTCGACGAATACGCCCGTGGGCCGTCCGCCGCTGCGCAGGATGCGACCGCCCTCGGGCTGCCAGTCCCCCGAGAGGTCACTCGTCACGCGGCGCATCGCCGCGGAGTTCGCCCAGCCGGCGTGCCCGTCGATGCGCTCGAGCCAGACGGGCCGGTCCGGAAATGCCGCGTCGAGTTCGGCCGCCGTCGGAAACGCTTTTTCGGGCCAGTCGTTCTGGTCCCAGCCGCGCCCGCGCAGCCAGGCGCCGGGCGGCAGCTTCGCCGCAAAGGCCTCGAGTCGCGCGATCACTTCGGCCTTGCTGCGCGCGCCCACGAGGTCGGCCTGCATGAGCGCGTAACCGAGGCCCATGAGGTGGGCGTGCGCGTCGATGAGCCCGGGCACGACGACGGCCCCGCCCGCATCGTGCAGGGCGGCGCCCGGGGCCTTCGCGACCACCTCGCTACGCTTTCCGACGGCGATGATCCGCCCGGCGTCGTCCCAGGCGAGCGCGTCCGCGGAAGGCATGGCCGCCCAAAGCGTGTGGATGCGCGCGTTGACGATCACGCCGGCGGGCGTGGGCGCGGGCGGTCGCGCCGCCCGTGCGAACTGCGGCAGCACGGCGAGCAGGGTGGCCGCGACGAGCGGCAGTGTCGGTTTCACGAGGCGCAACATTCGGCGATTCTAAGCGCAGTCGCTAGACTGCGGGCAATGGAGTCGATGCTGCCGCTGCCGTTCTCCGAGGCCTGCGAGCGCAACAAGGGGCCGATCCTCGAGGTGCTGCGGACGGCTTTCGCGTCGTGCCGCGCCGTGCTCGAGATCGGCGCCGGAACGGGCCAGCACGCCGTGCATTTCACTTCGCACCTCACTCATCTCGCCTGGCAGCCCACGGACCGCACCGAGTACCTGTCCGGCCTCACCGCGCGTATCGCGGCGGAGGGCCCGGGCAACCTGCGAGCGCCGGTCGAATTCGACGTCGCCCGGCCGGCGCCGTTGCCCGGCAACTTCGACGCCATCTTCAGCGCCAACACGCTGCACATCATGTCGTGGCCCGAGGTCGAGGCATTCTTCGCCGTCGCAGGTCGCGTGCTCGGACCGGGCGGCACGCTCGCGGTCTACGGGCCGTTCCGCTATCGCGGCCGGTTCACCACCGAGAGCAACGCGCACTTCGACCGCGCGCTCCGGGAGCGCGACCCGGCCAGCGGCATTCGCGACTTCGAGGCGGTCGACGCGCTGGCGGTGGCGCAGGGATTCGTCCTCGCCGCCGACCATTCGATGCCGGCGAACAACCAGCTGATCGCCTGGGTTCAGAAGCCGTAGTCGAGCGTGACGCGGCAGTCGAAGCCCGGCGCGTCCAGCCCCGAGCCGTACTCGCGGTAGCGCCGGTCGCCGAGGTTGGCGAGCCGTACGGCGAGCGACAGGGCCTCGGTCGCCTGCCACGAGCCGCGCGCGTTCCAGGTGACCCAGCCGGACGTGCCGCCCGGCTCGATGCGCGGGTCCACTTCGTCGCGCGGGCTGTAGCGGTCCTGCGAACCCGCGTACTCGAGGTAACCTTCGAGGTCAACGCGGGCCGTCGCCTGCCACAGGAGGCCCGCCGCGCCGAAGATCGGCGGGATGCGGTCGGCCGGGGTCTCGACGCCGGCCACCGTCTCGTCGCCCCGCGTCCACGTGGTGGAGGCGTACCACTCGAGGTCGTCGCGCAGCCGTCCGCGCAGGCCCGCCTCGACGCCCACGAGGTCGAGCCTCGATGCGTTGCGGTTCTGTACGACGAGCCGGCCCGACGGCGTGACCTCGCCGGTGAGCACGCTCGTGATCTTTTCGGAATAGCGCGAGACGTAGCCGACGATCTCGCCCTGGATTCGCGCGCCTTCGAACTTCACGCCGGCGTCGAAGGTCGTCACGGTCTCGGACTGCAGGTCCGGGTTCGGGACGTTGAAGCGATTGCCCGGGCGGTCGCCGAAGGTGCCGAGGTCGAAGACGTTCGGCGCACGGAAGCCGCGGCCGAAGTTGGCGACGAGGCGGACGTCGTCGCGCAGGCCATAGGCGACGCTCAAATTGCCGCTCAGGTCGCGGTCGTCGACGTCGACGCCCGCGCTCGTGCCGCTCGGCGGAAGCTCCGTCGCGACCTGGCTCCAGCGCAGGCCGAAGATCAGGTCGAGCCGCTCCGAGGCCTTCCAGTCGTCCACCGCGAATGCGCCGAACTGCGTCATGGTCGAGCCGTCCGGGAAGCGGGGCGGACGCGGCGTCTCGACGCCGGTCGCGATGTTCGTCCGCACGCGGGAGGAGTCGACCGTGTCGCCGTAGTAGTCCGCACCCCAGGTGAGGAAGTGGCCGCCGCCGAGGCGCTTGCCCGCCTGGAAGGTGACGCCGACGGTCGTGTCGCGATTCTTTTCCCGATCGAGATTGAGCGAGCCGAAGTCGCGCGTGCGGCGGTCGTCCTGGAGGATCTGCCAGCCCGCGTGCACTTCCGCGTTGTCCCAGAGCGCGGTCGAGTTCGTTCCGCGCCAGCGCAATTGAGCGAAGTCGCGGCGCTGTGGCTCGAACCAGAAAACGGCCGAGGTGGGTTGCGTCTGGCCGAAGCCGGGCGTGAGTTCGTCGTAACGCGGGGTCTTCGGCTGCTCGGCGTACTGCACCTGCGCCGTGATCTCGTGACCGGGCGCGACGGCGGCGCGCAGCTTGAAGTCCGCGGCACGCTGGCTGTAGCTCGTGTAGGGCAGCGTCTCGCCGCCACCGACGCGCCGATCGCCGACGCTCTGGTAGGTCCCGCCGCCACCGAGGGCGACTCCCGCGTCGGCGGCGGTGGCCTCGACGCGCGAGAGCGTCGAGTCGTCGGCGCTGCCGTAGATCGTGCGCACCCGGCCGCTGACGTTCCACCCGTCGCGCGCGAACTCCGGCTCCTGCGAGAGCATCTGCACCACGCCACCCATCGCGTCGCTGCCGTGCAGCGAGGACATCGGTCCGCGCACGACTTCGACCTGGCGCAGCATCTGGCTGTCGACGAGCGCGATGTACTGGTTCGGCGCGTTGCGGAAGATCGCGTTGTTCAATCGGAAGCCGTCGACCAGCTGCAGGACCTCGGAGCCCTTGAGCCCGCGCACGATCACGACGCCCTGGCCGGGCGTGGTCTGCTGCACGTAGGTTCCGGGTCGCGAGCGCAGCAGGTCCATGACCGTCTGCGGCGTCGCGTTGCGGATCGCCTCGAGGCCGACGACGGTGGTGGCGACCGGCACCTCGAACGCCGATTCCGGCCGCCGCGTCGCGGTGACCTGGATCACCTCGAGCGGCGGCGTTTCCGCAAGCGCGGCTTCCGCGGCCGCTGTCGCGGCGACGGCAACGGCGATCGAGCGTCCCACGACCTCAGTAGACCGAACCTCCCGACTGCGTCGAGCTCAGCACGCCCGCCTCGGCCGTCACCTGGTAGCCCGTGCCGCCGCGGCCGCTCCAGCGACCGAGGTCGAACGAACCCTGCATGGCGTTGATCCGGTAGACGTCGACGTTGCGGTAGGTGAGCGGCGTGGATGGCATGCACGTCTCGGCGGGGCCGGGCGCGCGGATGAAGTACACGTTGCCCGATCCCACGACACTGAGGGCGTTCCGAGCGTCGACGAGCAGCGCGGTGCGCTCGTCCACCGCGATCGCGCGCGGCGTGGCGGACCAGCCGCTCGCGGCGATGCGGCACAGGAAAGCGAGGCCGCGCCCCATGCGGTCGCGCGCCGAGAAGTGCTGGTCGCCGACGATTCCGTTGAGCGCGCTCACCGTGACGAAATCCTGCGCGAGCGTGAGGTACTTCGTGAACGGGTCCGCCAGCGCCTGGCTCGAGGTCACGCCCTTGCTCAGGAGCGCCGAGTACACGAACTGAGTGAGGACGGCCATGCCGGCGCTCGTGCCGCCGATCGGCGCGTTGCGCGCGATGAGCGAATTGAGGGACGTCTGCAGCGGCGTGCCGGTCCACTGTTCGATGTAGTCGGCCTGGTCGCCTCCGGCGATCCACAGGGCCTCTGCCGCGGCGATCGCATTCACCACGAACGGGTCGGAGGCGGCCGCGCGGGTCGGAACGATGAGCGTCGCGACGGAGTTGCCGTTCGGGCAGAGCTCGCGGATGTAGGGATTGTATGCGTCGGTGCCGCTTGCGCGGATCACGAGGAAGTCGCCTCCGCCCGAGCGCTCGCACATCCACTGGAAGGCGGCGTCGACGTCGGTGCTGCCACCCATGAGCACGGTGCCGGCGGAGGTCGTGGCCGTGACGTCGGCGGCGTTGCCGAGGCGGGCGTAGGTGTAGGCCTTCCTGCCCGCGTGGGCCGGGCACGGCGCAGGCGAGGGACGCGATCAGGATCAGGATTCTTTTCACGGGGGGGCACTCCGGTCGGGGCTGCAATGATGCCGCAAGTCCCCGTTTCGGGCGACGGCGCCTGCTTATGTCACGCGCGGCCCGAATCGTGCGTGGAATGGGGTATGTTCCGCCTCACATGCAGCCCGCGGGCCCCACAGGGAGAATGGAAATGATGAAGCGATCGATGATTGCGTCGCTGGTGCTGACAGGACTGTTTGCCGGCGGCACTGCCCACGCGGCTGACAAGTCGCCCTGCGTGAGCTCGCCGGAGCCCCCGCCGGCCACCGGCACCACGGGCGCGACCGGCCCGGTCGTCGCCGATCCGGGGCCGTGCAAGCCCGAGAAGTCGTCCTCGAAAAAGTCGAAGGGCGGCAAGGGCTCGAACAACGGCAAGCCACCCGAGAACAGCAATGCCGGCGGCAATGGCGGCGGCAACGGGAATGGCGGCAGCGGCTCCGACGACAATTCCGAGGAATCGAAAGTGAAGCGCGGCCTCGAGATCGCGCCGGTGGAGCTCGACCTGCAGGGCCGCAATCGCGCGCTCGTCGGGCTCGGCAGCTACATCGTGAACGCCCAGGGTGGCTGCAACGACTGCCACACCTACCCCGCGTTCGCGACGGGCGGCGATCCGTACAAGGGCGAGCCGAAGATGATCAACTCGGTCAACTACCTTGCGGGCGGCCGACCTTTCGGCCCTACGCTCAAGTCGCCGAACCTGACGCCGGATACGGCGGACACGCGCACCGAGGCGCAGCGCTACGCTGACTTCGTCAAGCTCATGCGGACCGGGATCAAGCCGACCGGCGGCTACCTCCAGGTCATGCCGTGGCCGGTCTACCAGGACATGACGGACCGCGACCTGCAGGCGGTTTTCGAGTACCTGCAGGCCATTCCGTCGGCGAAGCCCGCGGCGCCTCCGGCGCCCTGAGCCGCACCGCTCGATCGAACCGACGTCACTGAGGCCGTCGCGAGTCCCGGACTTGCGACGGCCTCCTGCATTTTGGTCCGGCCACTCTTCGCCACCGTACGCAGCGTCCTGAGGTAAAGTCGGCCGTAAACCGGTGCGACGCGGGGGACGCATGGCCTATCGCTCGATCACCTACGGCGTCGAGGGTCGGATCGCCACGATCACGCTCGACCGCCCGGCGCGCATGAACGCCATCAGCCTGGAGATGCCGGGCGAGATCGCCGATGCCGTCGAGCGGGCCAATCGCGACGACGCGGTGCACGTCATCGTGCTCACCGGTGCGGGCGAGGGGTTCTGCAGCGGCTACGACCTCGTGGAGTTCGCCGAGAAGCCCGGGGAACAGCCGGGCTCGCAGCTCGGCGGGGCCGGGGTGGACCCGAGACCCTGGGACCCCATGGCCGATTTCTTCGGCATGTACGGTTTCACGCAGCAGTTCATGTCGCTGTGGCGCAGTTACAAGCCGACGATCGCGCGCGTGCACGGACCAGCCGTCGCCGGCGGCAGCGACATCGCGCTCTGCTGCGACCTCGTCGTGATGGCGGAGGAGGCGGTGATCGGCTACCCGCCGGCGCGCGTGTGGGGCTGCCCGACGACGGCGATGTGGGTCTACCGCCTCGGTGCGGAGCGCGCGAAGCGGATGCTGCTCACCGGCGACCTCGTCGACGGTCGCGAGGCTGCGCGCCTCGGCCTCGTGCTCGAGGCGGTTCCGCGCGCAGAGCTCGACGCCCGAGTCGCCACGCTGGCCGCGCGCATCGCCGCGGTGCCGAAGAACCAGCTCATGATGCAGAAGATGATGGTGAACCAGGCCTACGATGCCATGGGACTCGCCAACACGCAGCGTTTCGCCACGCTCTTCGACGGCATCACCCGCCACAGCCCCGAGGGCGTGTGGTTCAAGCAGCGGGCGGAGGAGGCCGGCTTCAAGCAGGCGGTACGCGAACGCGATGGCGGCGCGCCGATCGCGCCCGGCATCAGCCGCCCGCTCGCGCCCTGGAAAAAATAGGTGCCAGGCACCGAATTTGGGGGATCCATGTTCGACATTCGCGACCTGAACGGTGAGCGCATCGTCGCGCTCGAGGCATCGACGCTCTGCGGCGCCTTCCAGGCCACCGTGGCGGAGCGCCCCGGTCAGCTGGCGCATCGCACGCCGGACGGCGGCGTGTCGTTCACCTTCGGCGAGTTCGCCGAGCGCGTGCGCGCGCTGGCGCAGGGGCTGCACTCGCTCGGCGTGCGGCCCGGCGACACGGTCGCCCTGATGCTGCGCAACCGCCCCGAGTTCGCGCTCGCGGACACGGCGGTCATGCACCTCGGGGCCACGGCCTTCTCCGTCTACAACACCTCGAGCCCCGAGCAGATCAACTACGTGTTCGGCAACGCCGGTAACCGCGTCGTGGTCACGGAGACGATGATGTTGCCGCGCGTACTGCAGGCGCGTACGCCCGGCCTCGAGCACATCGTGCTCGTTGACGGCAGCGCCGACGGCGCACTGACGCTCGAGGAGCTCGCGGGCCTGCACTCGCGCGGGTTCGACTTCGAGGAGGCGTGGCGCGCCGTGCAGCCCGGGGACGTGGTGACCCTCATCTACACGTCCGGGACCACGGGTCCACCCAAGGCCGTCCAGATCACGCACGCGAACGTGATGTTCGAGGCGCGCGCGGTGGCGCAGGCGCTGCCGGTGCGGGTCGGCGGTCGGGGCATTTCCTACCTGCCCTCCGCGCACGTGGGCGACCGCGTGCTTGGGCACTACTGCGGTTCAATCTGCTTCGGCGGAACGACCACCGACATCGCGGACCACCGGCAGATCGGCGCCGTGCTGCCGGAAGTGCGGCCCACGACGTTCGGCGCGGTGCCCCGGGTGTGGGAGAAGATCAAGGGCGCAATGGAGGCGGCCGGGCTCAAGTCGCCGGCGCAGCTGCCGGAGCCGGTCAAGGCGGCGGTCCGCGCGCGCATGGGCCTCGACCAGACGGATTTCTGCATCAGCAGCGCCGCGCCGGCGTCCCCGGACGTGCTCCAGTTCTTCAACGACCTCGGGATCGTGCTGAACGAGGGCTGGGGCATGTCGGAGGCGTCGTGCTTCGCGACGATCAACCCGCCGCGCGACGTCCGGCTCGGCACGGTCGGCCAAGCGCTGCCGGGCGTCGAGCTGAAGCTGCTCGACGACGGCGAGCTCCTCGTGCGCGCCCCGCTCGTGATGAAAGGTTACCGCAACGACCCGGCACGAACGGCCGAGGCGATCGATGCCGACGGCTGGCTGCACACGGGCGACGTGGCGCGGATCGATGCCGACGGCTACGTCACGATCGTCGATCGCAAGAAGGAGATCATCATCAACTCGGCCGGCAAGAACATGTCGCCGGCCAACATCGAGCACCGCCTGCGGGCGTCGAGCCCGCTCGTCGCATTCGCCGTCTGCATCGGCGACCGGCGCGCGTACAACACGGCGCTGCTGGTGCTCGATCCGGAGGCCGCCACGCGCTGGGCCGCGCAGCGCGGGATGACGAGTCGCCTCGAGGAGATCGGTGCGCAACCGGACCTGCGGGCCGCGCTGCAGGAGGCGGTCGACGCTGCGAACGCAGGTCTCTCGCGCGTCGAGCAGATCAAGCGCTTCGCCGTGATCGCGGCGGACTGGCAGCCCGGCGGCGACGAGCTCACGCCCACGTCGAAACTGAAGCGCAGGCCGATCGCGGAGAAGTATCGCGAGGTGATCGAGTCCCTGTACGGGTAATAGGGGAATGTCCCCTATTGCGCGAGGCTGCGCAGCCGCATCGTGCGGCTGGTCGCCGCGCTGGCCTCGAGCCGCTCGAGCAGCTGGGTCGCCTCGGCCGGCGGCAGCGGGCGGCTGAGCAGGAAACCCTGCACCTCGTTGCAATGCTGGTCCTGCAGGTGCAGCAGCTGGTTGAAGTTTTCGACGCCCTCGGCGACGACCTGGAGGCCGAGTGCACGCGCCATCGACACGATGGCGGTCACGATCGTCGCGTGCCGCCCGAGTGAGTCCACGCTGCGCACGAACGAGCGGTCGATCTTGAGGCGGTTGACGGCGATGGCCGCGAGTCGCCCGAGGCTCGAGTAGCCCATGCCGAAGTCGTCGATGGCGACCGACACGCCGATGCGCCGCAACTCCGCGAGCACGTCGCGGGTCCATTCCTCGTCGCGCATCATCAGCGACTCGGTGATCTCGAGTTCGAGGCACTCCGGGGCGAGGCCGGTCTCGCGCAGCACGTCCGCGACCATCGCGCAGAAGTTGCGCTGCGTGAACTGGACCGCCGACACGTTCACGGCGACCCGGCCGGCGGGCAGGTCCATGTCCTGCCACTGCCGCAGCTGCCGGCACGCGGTGCGCAGCGTCCACTCGCCGATCGGCAGGATGAGCCCCGTTTCCTCCGCGAGCGGGATGAACTCCTCGGGCGAGATCGATCCGAGTTCGGCGTTCGTCCAGCGCAGCAGGGCCTCGAGACCCGAGATGCGCCCTGTGGCGAGGTCGAACTGCGGCTGGTAGTGCAGCGAGAATTCCCTGCGCTCGAGCGCACCCTCGAGACGCGACTCGAGACTGAAGCGCGCCTGGGCGCCCTCGTTCATGGCCGCGTCGAAGAAGGCGCAGCGGCCGCGGCCGAGCCGTTTCGCGCTGTACATCGCGATTCCCGACTGGCGCAGCAGTGCCTCCTCGGTGGTCGCGTCGCCCGTGTAAACGGCGATACCGACGCTCGCGGTGAGCGTGATCGGCGGGCCGTCGGCATCGGCGGGCGTGACCAGCGGGCGGGTCATGCGCTCGGCTACGACGCTGGCGTCCTTCGGGTCGCGAAGCGAGTGCAGCAGCACGATGAACTGGTCGCCGCTCAGGCGGGCGACCTCGAAGCCGTCGCCTGACTCCGGTGTGCGCGTGATCTCGTCGTCGCGGCGCAGGATCTCTCGGAAGCGCAGCGCCGTGCGGCGAATGAGTTCGTCGCCGACGACGTGGCCGAGCACGTCGTTGATGCGGCGGAAATTGTCGAGGTCCACGTACAGGACGGCCAGCGCGTGCCCGTGCTGCCTGGCCGCGCTCACGGCTTCGTTCAGCCGATGCAGGAAGCGCGCCCGGTTCGGCAGGCCGGTGAGGCTGTCGGTCTCGGCGAGTTCCTCGAACCGGCGGTCGGCGCTCGAGCGCTTCTCGCCGAGCGCCAGGGCCAGCTGGCGGACCTCGTGAGGATGGAACGGCTTCTGCAGGTAGAAGAGCCTGTCGGCCGGCGGGACGCGGCGACCGAGTTCGGCCGGGTCGACGTCGGAGTAGGCGGTGCAGATGACGATCTCGACCTGCGGATCGATCTCGCGGATGCGCTCGGCGGCCCAGGCGCCGTCCGGTCCTGGGGGCATGCGCATGTCGAGGAACACGACGGCGAATGGACGGCCGGCCGCGTTCGATTCGCGCACGACCGCCAGCGCGGCCTCGGCGCCTCGGCAGTAGACGGCGTCGAAGGCCGGCTGTGCCGGCGGGACGGGCGCCATGAGCGCCGGATCACCACCCGCCCTGAACAGCCGCGCGCGCAGCTGGTCGAGCACGGCGCGGTCGGCACTCGGCGGTGCCGCGCTCAGCACCTGCCGGTAGGAGTCGAGGACTGGCTGCTCGTCGTCGACGACGAGGACTCGGATGGGGTTCGGCGGGGCCGGTGACATGGGGTGCCTCAGGCCGCCTCGCGCGCCGCCACCGAAGTTCGCCGCAACGGCAGTCGGACGATGAACGTGGCGCCGCCCTCGACACCGCTCGTGGCCTCGAGGCGGCCGCCGAGCGCATTCAGGGCGTTCGCGCACCAGTGCAGGCCGATGCCGTGGTTCGTCTCGCGCGACTTGGTCGAGAAGCCCTTCTCGAAGATGCGTGGCAGGTCGGCCTGCCGGATGCCGACGCCGTCGTCGTCGAAGCGCAGCTCGAGCCACTCGACGTCGTCCGTAGCGGTCTCGACGCCGCAGGAGACGCAGAGTCGGCCGCGCGCGCGGTCGGGCTCGCGCACGGCCTCGGCGGCGTTCTGCACGATGTTCTGGAAGACCTGCTGGAGGGTGATGCGCGGCAGCGGCAGCGCGCCGACGGCCGCGAGCGAGCCGTCGATGTCGATCGACAGCCGCTGCAGCAGCGCCGGCGGAATCATGTCGAGGCTCTGCTCGACGAGCGCCGGGAGTTCGACCGTCTCGAAGACCGGGCCGTTGCGCGAGGCATGGAGCTGCTGCGCGAGTGCCTCCTGGATGACCTGTGCCTGGCGCGTGATGGCGGCCACCTCGTCCGCGGCCTGCGCCACCGTCCCGGCGAGATCGCGGCTCACCAGGCGGAGGAACTGCTCGAGGTCGGCCCGGCGCGCCGCGTCACCCGAGCTGGCCTCGATCTCGGCGATCACCATCTCGACTTCCCCGGCCGGTGCGGCGCGCAGGCGCTCCTGCAGCGTCGCCACGCTCACCGAGAGCGGCGTCATCGCGTTGCCGATGTTGTGCAGCACGCCGCTCGCGACCTGCGCGGCCCCGGCCTCGAAGGACTGGTCGACCAGGCGCCGCCGCGCGTCCTCGAGCTTGTCGACCATGCGGTCGAACTCGCGGGCCAGCACGCCGATCTCGTCGAGCCGGCGCACGTTCATGCGTCGCGTGAGGTCGTCACCTTCGCCGATCTCGACCGCGTGCTGCGTAAGGCGGCTCACGGGGCGGAGCACCATGCGTCGCAGGGCGACGGCGAGCACGATCAGGACCACGACCCCGGCGACGAACAGGCTCACGAGCGCGAAGCCGGTGGCGTCGCGGCCCTGTGCGCTCACCTTGCGCGGCACGTCGATGCGCAGCTGCACGGTCGGCCGGCCGTAGATGTCTTCGAGGTTGCGGTAAACCTCGTTCATCGTGCGCTGCGTGAGGATGCGGGGCTCGGCGAGCGCGCGCCGCTCCTCCGCGGTGCGCGGCAACCCGGCGATGGTCTCCACCTGAAGTGACACCTGGGCCTGGTCGGCGATGCGCGCCGCAACATCCGGCGTGATGACGCGCGCCAGCACGACGGCGCCGCGGTGCGGCCCGTTGCCTGCACCGTCGAGCACGGGCGCCGCCACGAGCAGGGCGGGGCCGTGCTCCGTCACCACGATGCCCTGCGCCGGCTCGCCGCGTTCGATCGCCTGGCGGAACGGGTGGTGAGGGCCCAGGCCCTCGCCGGCGAGCAATTGGAAATCGAGGTCGCCCCGCGTGACGGGATCGACGCCCCTGCGCCAGAGGAAGCGTCCCTCGCGGTCGACGAAGGCGACGGCGTCGAGGCCCGCCGCGTCGAGCGTGGCGGGCGTCATGTTCTCTTCGATGAACTCGGGCTTCTCGCCCGCCATGAACTCGTAGGTCTCGAGCCAGTTGCCCCAGTCGGCGCAGAAGGTCTGCAACTGGTCGAGTTCACCCTTGATCGCGCGGCGCACGCGCTCCATGTCTGTCCGGGCGAGGTCGGCCTCGAGGCGCTCGAAGCTCGGCAGGATCACCTCGCGCTGCACGGCGTAATCCACGGCCCCGTAGGTCGTGAGGAGCACACAGAGAAGCAGGACGACTTTGGCGTACAGGCTCACGAGCGACGCGATCCCGATGGAGGGAAAGTCTCGGGAGCCATGGTATGTGTGGCCCCTGTGGCCGTTGTCGACGTGCGTCACCGTCCGCCGTGGTCAATGGGGACCAGTTCCAGCCGGACTGTGAACGGCGTCAAGCTTTCCGTGTCACGCCGCAGCCGGTCGCACGCGTCTCGAGTGCAGCGCCACGAGGACCGTGCCGAGCATCGCACCGGCCGTGGCGAGCGCCATGTCCTTCTGCGCGTCCCACTCGTCGCCCTGCGTGCCGAGGTACGCGACGCCGAGGTCGCCGCCGAAGAGGACCGCCGCCGCCCACTCGATCATCTCGTAGACGACCGAGTGCGACATCACGAAGAACACGGGCATGAGCCAGCGCCAGATGCCCTGCGGCGACATTCGGGCCTGCATCAGCTCCCACACCGCGGGCAGCACCAGCAGCCCGTAGCTGAAGTGCACGAAACGGTCATAGTGATTGCGGCCCGTCGGTGTGGAAGACCCGCCTGCGCCGAGCGACTCCAGCCACTCGCGCCAGGGCACCTCGCTGTAGGTGTAGTGCGCCCCGATTTCGTGGAGCACGAAAAAGACGAAGAGGCAGGTGTACGCGAAGTTCGAGAGCCGCAGCCGCCGGTAGTTCCAGACGAGCATCGGCACGGCGACGAGGACGATGACGTTCTCGAGCAGCCAGTCCTGGCGGTACCAGGGTCCGATGGCGAGCGCGAGCCAGACGGCCAGGAAGGCGGCGAGCAGTGCGGCCGGATAGCGGTCGGCGGGCCGCATGGTACCGGCGCCGACCGCCTCAGCGCGCTCGAGCCCCGAGCCGTCGCATGTCGTAGCGCGCCTTGTCGCGTTCGACGTCCGCCATGGTGTCGGCGCCTTCGAGCACGGTGGTTCGCACCGGGCGAATGCCGCAGAGCCCGAGGACGTCACTCGCGAGGCTACGGATGCTGTGCTCGCTGCGGTCCACTTCGTCGAACAGCTCCGGCATGCCCTTGGTCACGACGAGTCTTGCCGAGCGCCCCTTCAGGAGACGCTTCGGGCGACGGCCGCCGCCCTGCTTCTCGAACCCGTAGCCGGGACGCATCACCTGCTCGAGGAAGCCCTTGAGCAGCGCGGGCAGCGTCCCGAGCCACAGCGGGTAGAGCACGACGATGTGGTCGGCCCAGGTGATCGACTTCTGCACGTCGGCGATCGCCCTTGGTACCTTGCCGGAAACGTACGCGCTCGCGCTCCTGAGCAACGGGAAACGCAGCGCGCCGACGCGCACCAGCCGCACGTCGTGCCCGCCTTCCTTCGCGCCCTGCCGGTAGAAGTCCGCGAGTTCGTGGACGAAGTGAGTCCCCTTGGGATCGGGGTGGCCGTCGATGATCAGGATCCGATGGCTCATGGGACACCTGCCTTGGCGAAGCCCGGTCGGCTACCGGCAGGCTAGACCAGGCCGGGCTTGGCCCACAGTCGTAATGAGTGCAATCGGGCCTGGCCTGGCCCGGCCGGGTCAAGGCCGCGCCTCGCGATCGATTTCGTCAATGAAATCAGTGCGTTGCATCGTCTCGAGATAGCTTCGCCAGGCGGGATAGAGGCGCATGAAGTCCCCGACCATGCGCTCGAGCGGCACCTCGTCGTAGCTGCCGCGCTGGGCGAGATACTCCATGTGGCGGTGGCCATGGCGGTCGAACGGGTGGTAGATCGAGTCGGCGCGGCCGTCGAATTCCAGCGGCCGCAGGCCGAAGCGGTCGCAGAGTTCGACGTTGAACGCCGGCGTTGCCTTCACCCACGCGCCGTCCAGGTGGATCTCCGTGAAGCCGTGCCAGTAGAAGACGTCGGTGCCCATGACGGCACGCATGCGCTCGGTCGAGAGGTGGTTGCGGACGTCGGCGTAGCCCACGCGCGACGGGATCCGCGCGGCCCGGCACGCCGCGGCCAGCAGCGCGGCCTTGGTCACGCACCAGCCGTAGCCTTTCGCGATCACCGCGCTGGCTTTCATGCCGGCCGGCGTCAGGTCGATCCGATACGGGTCGTAGCGGAAGCCGTCACGCACCGCGTAGTAGAGCGCCACCGCGCGCTCGAGGTCCGTCGTGCCCGTCGCGTGACGCGCGGCGAACTCGGCGACGCTCGGGTGGTCGCTATCGATGATCTCGGTCGGTGAGAGCGTCGGTTCGGTCATGACGGAGTCTGAGCATTATCGCGCTTCCATGGGGCCGCCGCTTGCGGCCGGTCGCGGATGCGCAAGAATAGTCGTCGATACGTTGTTACGGTCCTCGCCGAGGTTGGTCACCATGCACAAGAGCCGGCTCGCCGGGTTAATCATCGACTGCAACACAGACGACCTGCATGGCGCGGCCCGCTTCTGGGGCGCCGCGCTCGGCATGAACGTGCGGCCGCTGCCCGCGGAAGAGGGCGACAAGTACGTCGCGCTCGATGACCCGGGGGAGCGGCTGCACGTCGAGGTGCAGTCGGTGTCGCACCCGAGTCGCGTGCACCTCGACATCGAGTCGGACGACATCGAGGCGGAAGTGCGGCGGCTCGAGGCGCTCGGTGCGAAGCGGGTGGCGCAGGTCCATACGTGGTGGGTCATGGAGGCGCCGACCGGACAACGTTTCTGCGTCGTGCGCGCACAGTCGAAGGGATTCGCCGACGGCGCCAGAGAGTGGCCCTGAGGGCGCGTCGCGACCGCGTGCTATAAATCGCCCATGGCCGCTGTCCGAAATCCACCGTGGACCTGGATCGCGCCCGCCGCGGGCTGGGTGGCGCTCGCCGGCGCCTGGTACGGCGGCCTCGGCGGGAATGCCTACGCGCTCGTCCTCGCCGCGGTCCTGGTGGCGGGCGTCATCGCGGCCGTGCACCACGCCGAGGTCATCGCTCACCGCGTGGGCGAGCCCTTCGGCACGCTGGTGCTCGCGCTCGCCGTCACGGTCATCGAGGTCGCGCTGATCGTTTCGCTCATGATCGAGGGCGGGCCCGCCGCCGCCGCGCTCGCGCGCGACACGATCCTCGCCGCCGTGATGATCATCCTGAACGGGATCGTAGGCGTTTGCCTGCTGGTCGGGGGCGTCCACCACCGCGAGCAGGCCTTCGACACCCGCGGCGTCAGCTCGGCGCTCGCGGTGCTCGCGACCCTGTCGGTCGTGACGCTCATCCTGCCGAATTTCACCACGAGCACGGCCGGTCCGACGTACGCGCCCGGGCAGCTGATCAACATCGCGGCCGTGTCGCTGGTGCTCTACCTGTTGTTCGTGTTCGTGCAGACGGTCCGCCACCGCGAATACTTCCTGCCCGACGACGCGGCCCAGGCCGATGACCACGTGCCCGCGCCTCGCCCTTCCGGGCGCACGACGCTCGCCAGCCTCGCGCTGCTCCTCGTGGCGCTCGGCGCGGTGGTCCTCCTCGGCAAGGGGCTCACGCCGACCCTCGAGCAGCTGCTGCAGGCGGCCGGAGCGCCGCGCGCCGTGGTCGGCATCCTGATCGCAGGCATCGTGCTCGCGCCGGAGAGCGTGGCCGCCTACCGCGCCGCGCGGGCCAACCGCCTGCAGTCGAGCCTGAACCTCGCGCTCGGCTCCGCGCTCGCCTCGATCGCGCTCACGATCCCGGCGGTCGCGGTCGTGTCGCTCGTCGCTGGCTGGCCGCTGATCCTCGGCCTCGAGGCCAAGTCCATGGTGCTGCTCGGCCTGTCGCTCGTGGTCGCGACGCTCGCGCTGTCGACGGGCCGCACGACGGTGCTGCAGGGCGCGGTTCACCTCGTGATCCTGGTGGTGTATCTCGTGACGACGCTGATCCCCTGATTCGTGAGGACGTAACGATGGTGGAGCCTTCACGGGAATCCTGGCTGAAGACGGCGTGCATCATCTGCGCGCTCAACTGCGGGCTCGAGGTGCAGAGCGAGGGGCGGCGGATCACGAAGATCCGCGGTGACGACGACCACCCGGTCTCGAAAGGCTACGTCTGCGAGAAGTCGCAGCGACTCGACTACTACCAGAATGGCGCCGACAGGCTGTCCTCGCCCATGCGCCGCCGTCCGGATGGCACGTACGAAGCCATCGACTGGGACACGGCCATCCGCGAGATCGCGCAGAAGTTCAAGGCGATCAAGGTGCGCCACGGCGGCGAGAGCATCCTCTACTACGGCGGCGCGAACCAGGGCAGCCACCTCGGCGGCACCTATGCGGACAGCACGCAGAAGGCGCTCGGCGTCAAGTTCCGCTCGAACGCGCTCGCGCAGGAGAAGACCGGCGAGTTCTGGGTCGGCGGCAAGATGCTCGGCACGGGGGCGCACGGCGATTTCGAGCATTGCGAGGTCGCGGTGTTCGTCGGAAAAAACCCGTGGCACTCGCACGGCTTCGCGCGCAGCCGCGTCGTGCTGCGCGAGATCCAGAAGGACCCGAACCGCAGCCTGATCGTGATCGACCCGCGCCGCAGCGAGACGGCGGAGATGGCGGATTTCCACCTCGCGACGAAGCCCGGGACCGACGCCTGGTGCCTCGCAGCGCTCGCCGCGATCATCGTCCAGGAAGGCCTCGTCGCCAGCGACTGGATCGCCGAGCACACGACGGGCTACGAGAAGATCGAGCCGGTGCTGCGCGGCATCGACGTCGGTCGATACGCCGCGACCTGCGGCGTGGACGAGGGCCTGCTGCGCCGCGCAGCCCGCCGCATCGCGAGCGCGAAGAGTGTCTCGATGATGGAAGACCTCGGCGTCCAGATGAACGTGCACTCGACGCTGAACAGCTACCTGCAGCGGCTCGTCTGGCTGCTCACGGGGCATTTCGGCCGCGAGGGCACCAACAACGCGTTCGTGCCGTTCCTGTCGCTCGCCAGGCTGAGCAAGGGGGAGGGCGCCTCGAAGGCGGGCCGGACGAAGCCGGCCGGCGACCGGCGCAGCCCCGTCGCGGGAGCGAAGATCATCATCGGACTGATCCCGTGCAACGTGATCCCCGAAGAGATCCTGACCGACCACCCGAGGCGCTACCGCGCGATGTTCATCGAGTGCTCGAACCCCGTGCACTCGCTCGCCGACAGCCAGCGCATGCGGCAGGCGCTGCGGGCGCTCGAGCTGAGCGTCGTGGTGGACGTGGCGATGACCGAGACGGCGCGCGAGGCCGACTACGTGCTGCCGGCGAGCAGCCAGTTCGAGAAGGCGGACGCGACGTTCTTCAACCTCGAGTTTCCGCGCAACGGATTCCAGCTGCGCCACCCCTTGTTCGCGCCGCTGCCCGGCACGCTCACCGAGGCCGAGATCCACGCGCGGCTCATCGAGGCGCTGGGCGAGCTGTCGGAGCGCGACTACGCGTGGCTGCGCCGCGCCGCGCGGTTCGGCCGCAGCGCGTACGCGCTCGCCTTTGGCTGGGCCGCGTCGCGCAACCCGCGCATCGCGAAGTACGCCTCGGTGGTGCTCTACCGGACGCTCGGGCCGACGCTGCCGCAGGGACTGGAACCCGCTGCGTCGCTCTGGGGTGTCGCGCAGTTCTTCGTTCGCACGAGCCCGAAGGCGGCCGCGCGTGCCGGCTTCGGCGGGTCGGCCGTGAGCGCGGGCAACAGGCTCTTCGATGCGATCCTGCAGAGCCCGTCCGGCCTGGTCTTCGCGGACAGCGAGTACCCGGACAGCTGGAACGCGATCGGCCTGCCGGACCACCGGATCAACCTCCACATCCCGGAGCTACTGCCCGAGATCGAGCGCATCGACCGCGAGAGCCTGCCGCGCGACGCCGAGTACCCGTTCATCCTCTCGGCCGGCGAGCGGCGCAGCGACACGAGCAACACGCTGGTTCGCGACGGTGCCTGGCACCGGAAGGGCGCATTCGGGACGCTGAGGCTGAGTCCGCAGGATGCCGCGGCGCTCGGCTGCGCGAGCGGCGATCGCCTGCGCCTCAGCACGCGGCGTGGCAGCGCCGAGGTGGTCGCCGAGGTGACGCCCATCATGCAGCCCGGGCACGTGTCGCTGCCGAACGGGCAGGGGCTCGACTATCACTCGGCCGACGGCCGCGTCGTACGCATGGGCGTCTCACCCAACGAACTGACCGACGTGGCGCAGCGCGATTTCCTGGCCGGGACGCCGTGGCACAAGCACGTGCCCGCGCGCCTCGAGAAAGTGGCCTGATGAAGGCGTCGAACGCCGGGGGGTTACACGATGACCACAAATCCCGTCAGCTGGTTCGAGATCTACGTGCAGGACATGGACCGGGCGCGCGAGTTCTACGAGACCGTCCTCGACACG
>Ga0209594_1000637_pt1 | contig 19727 bp, 16 predicted proteins | sample AshMeaCrysSpring_FD_184126 | JGI IMG/M metagenome (GOLD analysis project Ga0209594, IMG submission 184126) | Groundwater microbial communities from Big Spring, Nevada to study Microbial Dark Matter (Phase II) - Ash Meadows Crystal Spring... | ecosystem: Environmental > Aquatic > Deep subsurface... | reverse complement strand
TCGTGGGCCCCGGCCCCCTCGCCGCCGGGGCGGCGCTGGTGCTGCTCGGCCCGTACGTGCCGATGCTGTTCATGGGCGAGGAGTGGGGCGCGGCGACGCCCTGGCAGTTCTTCTCCTCCTTCGACGACCCGGTGCTCGCGGCCACGGTGACGCGCGGCCGCCGGGACGAGTTCGTCGCCCACGGTTGGCCGACAGGCGACGTCCCCGACCCGCAGCACCCTGCCACCGTGGCCCGCAGCGTGCTCGACTGGGACGAGCCCGCCCACCAGCCGCACGCCGACCTGCTCGGCTGGTACCGACGGCTGCTGCAGCTGCGGCGCGAGGTCCCCGACCTGCACGACCCCGACCTGCGCCGGGTGCAGGTGGACGTGCCGGCAGCGGGCCGGACGGTCGTGCTGCACCGAGGCCGCCACCGGGTGCTGGCTGCCGCCGGGCAGGGACCGGCCGACGTGCGCCTCGACGCTCCGGTCGGGACGGTGCTGGCCGCGCTGTGCCCGGACGGAGCTGCCGAGGTGGACGGCACCCGGGTGCTGCTACCGGGCCCCGGAGCCGTCGTCCTCGCCCTGACCCCACCCTGAGTCAGTCGGGCAGCTCCCTGGGGTCCAGGCCCTCGCCCTCGCGGGCCAGGGCGACGAGTCGGCTGATGGCCCGGTAGTACTTCTTGCGGTATCCCCCGCGCAGCATCTCCGGCGTGAACACCTGGTCGAACGGGACGCCGCTGGCCACGACCGGCAGGTCCCGGTCGTAGAGCCGGTCGGCGAGCACCACCAGCCGCAGGGCGCTCGCCTGGTCGGTCACCGGCTCGACCCCCAGCAGGTGGACCGCTCGCACCCCGTCCAGCAGGGGGCCGTAGCGGGACGGGTGCACCCGGGACAGGTGGGCCACCAGCGCACCGAACTCGTCCAGGGTTGCGCCCGCGCCTGCCTCGTCCGCACCGGCGCGCACCTGGCCATCGGTGTACGGCGGCGGAGCCTGCGGCAGCCCGCGGTGGCGGTAGTCCTCGCCGTCGATGCGCACCACGTCGAAGTGGTCGGCCAGGCCCTGGATCTCGCGGAGGAAGTCCTGGGCGGCGAACCGGCCCTCACCCAGGGCCTCCGGCAGGGTGTTGCTCGTGGCCGCCAGCCGCACCCCGGCCTCGACCAGCCGGGCGAGCAGCGTGGAGACGAGGACGGTGTCGCCGGGGTCGTCCAGCTCGAACTCGTCGATCGCCAGCAGCCGGAGCCCCGAGAGCGCCTCGACGGCGGCCGCGAAGCCGAGCGCCCCGACCAGGTTGGTGACCTCGACGAAGGTGCCGAACGCCTTCGGCGCCGGCGCTTCGTGCCACAGCGAGGCCAGCAGGTGGGTCTTACCCACCCCGAAGCCGCCGTCGAGGTAGACCCCGGCCCGGCCCTCCGGCGGGGCCGGGCCGCGCCGGAACCACGACCGGCGACCGGGGACGGGCCCGGCAAGCCGCCCGGCAACCACCTCGAGCGCAGCCAGCGCCGCCCCCTGGGTCGGCTGGGCCGGGTCGGGACGGTAGGTGCCGAACCGAACCGGCGCGAACCTCGGCGGCGGCACCATCTCGGCGACCAGCCGCTCCGGGTGGGCTTCCGGGACGCGGTCGACCAGTCGGGACGGGCTCACGAGTCGGCGCGGTCGAGCCGGTGCGCCTGGAAGGTCATGCCGGCGGCCCGCAGCCGTTGCATCAGCACCCCGTCGAACGCGGCCGCCGGCGTCAGCACGCCGGCGACACCGGGCAGCCGGTCCTCGTCCTGCGCCAGGGCCAGCCCTGCCTCACCGAGCATCACACAGGTGGCGGCGTAGCCCGGGTCGCCCGTGGCCTCCACCCGCTCGAGATAGCGCGCCCCGGTGCTGGTCGTCGTCACGATCTCGATCCGGAAGTAGCCCGTGCGCCGGGTCGCTTCGTCCGGGCCCTCCCCCGGCTTGGGCAGCGCCCGCTCGGCCACGGAGTCGGCCACCCCGCCGGTGACCGGGTGGCCGAGCAGGGCCGTCAGGCCCCCGAGCCCGGCCGCCAGCGCCGCCCCCTTGGCCGGGGCCTGCGGGCCGGTGCCCAGCCCGCTCACCTCGTGGTACCGGAAGCGCCGGCCGTAGCGGTAGTCGAGCAGCGCGTTGCTGCGCCGGACGACCCGGGTGTTGACCCCGGCCATGACGAAGGGAGCGACCCACTGGCCGACGTGGTCGTCGAAGAAGGTGCCGCGCACGTCGCCCTCGTCACCGAGGTCGGGCTCGGCCTGCCGGGCCGGGCTCAGCGCGTACGGGTCGGCGACCACCTGGCGACGGGACGGGTCGGAGCGCGCCGCCGCGAGCTCGGTGCGGGCCGAGGCCAGCGTCCCGCCGCTCACCCCGCCCCTCATCGCCGTCACCACCAGCGTGGTGTCGGTCAGCTCGCCCTCGCCGTCGGCCGCAACCGCCTGTGCCAGGTCCCAGACGCCGAGGTCGGACGGGATGGAGTCGAAGCCGCAGGAGTGCACGATCCGGGCGCCCGAGGCCTGCGCCGTCTCGTGGTAGCGGTCGATGCTGTCGCGCATGAACAGCACCTCCCCGGTGAGGTCGGCGTAGTGGGTGCCGGCCGCGGCGCACGCCGCGACCAGCGGCAGGCCGTACTCGGCGTACGGGCCCACGGTCGTGACCACGACGCGCGCATGCCGGGCCAGGCCGCGCAGGCTCGACGGGTCGCCGGTGTCAGCCACGACCACCGGCCAGTGACGGGCAGCGGCCGGCAAGGCGTCGCGCACCGCGGCGAGCCGGGCCGCGGAGCGACCTGCCAGCCCGATCCTGGCATCGGTGCCCACCCGGTCGGCCAGGTACTCCGCGACCAGGCGCCCGGTGAAGCCGGTGGCTCCGAACAGGACCAGGTCGAGCGGGTGGACAGCCATGCGGGGCACGCTACCGGCGCCCGGGCCGCGGTGCTGTGATGGTCAGCGTGCGCCCGCTGCTGCCTGCCGATGCCGACCCCGCCGAGGTGCTCGACGGCTACGCCACCCCGCCGCCCGGGCGGCGTGGCTGGTGGCTGCGGGCCAACATGGTCGCCAGCGCCGACGGGGCGGCGACCGGGCCGGACGGCCGTTCCGGCCCCCTGTCGTCACCGGCCGACCGGCAGGTGTTCCACCACCTGCGCGGCCTGGCCGACGCGGTGCTCGTCGGCGCCGGCACCGCCCGGGCCGAGAACTACGGGCCGGTCAGCGCGAGCGAGCAGGTCGCCGCGCAGCGGGTCGCCCGGGGCCAGGGCCAGCGGGCCACCCTCGTGGTGGTCAGCCGGTCGATGGCGCTGGACCCGTCCGCGCGCATGTTCGGCGGGCCCGAACGGGTGGTCGTGGTGACCAGCCGCTGCGCCCCCGCGGCCGCCGTTGCGCCGGTGGCCGCGGTGGCCGAGGTGCTGCGCACCGGCCGGGAGCAGGTCGACCTGGCCGAGGCCCTCACCGTGCTGGCCGACCGCGGCTTGCGGCAGGTGCTGTGCGAGGGCGGCCCCTCGCTTCTCGGCGACCTCGTCGCCGCCGACCTGGTCGACGAGGTGTGCCTGACCGTCGCCCCCCTCCTGCTGGCTGGTTGCGCCCCTCGCATCGCCCACGGTGCCCGTCCCCCCGTCCCCAGCAGCCTGGACCTCGACGGGGCCGTGCTGGCCGAGGACGGGTCGCTGCTCACCCGCTGGCGGCGCCGGCAGACGTGACACGATCAGCGTCGTGGACCTGCCCGTGCAGCCGCCGGTGGCGCCGATGCTCGCCAAGCCGGCCGCCGCGGTACCCGACCCGGCCGGCTGGCCGGACGGGCTGGGCTACGAGCCGAAGTGGGACGGCTTTCGCTGCGTGGTCTTCCGCGACGGCCCCGAGGTGGTGCTCGGCAGCCGCAACGAGCGGCCGCTGACCCGGTACTTCCCGGAGCTGGTCGAGGGCCTGCTGCGCGAGCTGCCGCCGCGGTGCGTGCTCGACGGCGAGATCGTCGTCGCCGTGGACGGCAGGCTGGACTTCCCCCGGCTGCAGGAAAGGATCCACCCTGCCGCCAGCCGGGTCGCGATGCTCGCCGAGCGCCAGCCCGCTGCCTACGTCGCCTTCGACCTGCTCGCCCTCGGCGACCGGTCGCTGCTGACCGAGCCGTTCGCGCAGCGCCGCCGCCGGCTCGAGGAGGCGGTGCGAGCCGCCGGGCCCCCGGTGCACCTCACGCCGCTCACCACCGACCCGCAGGTGGCGAGGGAGTGGTTCGTCGCGTTCGAGGGGGCCGGACTCGACGGGGTGGTGGCCAAGCCCCGGGACCTGCCCTACCGGCCCGACCAGCGCGTCATGATCAAGGTGAAGCACGCCCGCACCGCCGACGTGGTGGTAGCCGGGTACCGGTTGCACAAGTCCTCGACGCAGCAGCGCCCCCTGCTGGGCTCGTTGCTGCTCGGCCTCTACGACGACCAGGGGACGCTGCAGCACGTCGGCGTGGCCGGGGCCTTCGCCACGGCCGTTCGCGCGCAGCTGCACGACCTGCTCCAGCCGCTGCGGGCCGAGACGGGCGACCACCCGTGGGCCGGGTGGAGCGCGCCCGACCCGGGCGGCCAGCGCCGACCGGGAGCGGTCTCGCGCTGGAACACGGGCAAGGACCTCTCGTTCGTGCCGCTGCGGCCCGAGCTGGTGTGCGAGGTCGGCTACGACGCCATGGAAGGGACGCGCTTCCGGCACACGGCGCAGTTCCGCCGCTGGCGTCCCGACCGCACCGCCGTGTCCTGCGGCTACGACCAGCTCGAGCGCCCGGTGTCGATGACGCTCGAGGACCTGCTGGCCCGTGGCGGGCCCCGGACCGGCGCCCCGGCCGACCCCGGCGCCGACGACACCTCCAGGGAGGACGCATGACCCCGACCCCGGCGGACCGCGACGAGGCCCGCGACGAGGACCGCCCCTACGACATCTGCCTGCTGGTCGAGCAGTCGCTCAGCCACGTCGACGCCGAGGAGGTGACCCGGCTGCACCAGGACTGGGCCTTCCCCGTGCACTACCACGTGCTCATGCCCGCGGTGGACGCCGGTGCGCACGTCGAGGCCGCGCTGGCGACGCTGGGCACAGCCGAGGTGATGGCGGCCGCGCCGATCGACGTGCTCGAGGCCGACGCGCAGCGCGCGCAGGAGGAGTCAGCCCAGCGCAGCGCGGGCCAGGTGGCCGAGTCGGTACAGGTACTCGCCGGGCTGGGCGTCACGGCCGACGGTGAGGTCGTCGTCGGCGACCCGGTCGAGCGCCTCACTGCCGCCGTCGCCGAACGCGGCAGCGACGAAGTGATCATCATCACGCGCGCCCATCTGCTGGCCGAGACCTTCCACACCGACTGGACCCACCGTGCCCGCAAGGTACTGGGGGTCCCGATCCTGCATCTGCTCTCGCACCGCGACCGCTGACACGGGGTACCTCGTCCGCGCCGTCATACTGGAGGACGATGACGAGCGCACAGACCTCCCCGGGCACCCGGCCGGGCACTCGTTCCGCGGCTGCCCGGCGATCGCTGCCGATCGCCGCCGCGGTCGGCGGCTGGCTGGTGCTTCTCGTCGTCTCGGCCGGCCGGATCCGCGACGAGCTCGAGGCCACGCTGCACCGGGACGAGGCGATCGCCTGGACCTACGCCTCCCAGCCGCTCGACGACATCCCCCGAGCCCTGGGCTACGACGTCAACCCGCCGGTCTACTTCCTCGCCCTGCACACCTGGCTGTCCGGCGGCGGCACCGGTGAAGTGTTCCTACGCACCCTCTCGGTGCTGGCCGTGCTCGCCGCGGCTGGGGTCGCCTTCGACGCCGCCCGCCGGGTGGCCGACACCCGGGCCGGCTGGCTGGCCAGCATCTTCGTGCTGCTCGCCCCGGCGTCCCTGGCCATCGCTGGGCTCGCCCGTCCCTACGCCCTGGCGTTCCTGCTCGGTCTGGTCGCCCTCGACGCGGCGGTTGCGCTGGTGCGGGGGGCCGGACCGGTGGCGGTCGTCGTGCTGGGCGTCGCCGGTGGCCTGCTGCCGCTCACCCACTACTGGGGCGGCCTGCTGCTCGTCGCGATCATGGCCGGGCTCGGGGTGACCGCGCTGCGTACCGGCCAACGCGACCTGCTCACCCGCGCCCTGGTCGCGACGGGCATCGCCGCCGTCGCGGCGCTGCCGTGGCTGCAGACCCTGCGGGTCCAGCTCGCGAGCACGCCGCTGGCCGCCCACCAGAGCCCGACCGGTGAGCTGCTGGGCAGCACCCTCACCCAGGTGGCAGGTGGCCGGTGGACCGCCTGGGTGCTCGGGCTCGTGGCCGCCGCCGCCGTGGCCGCGGCGCTGCTCACCTGGCGGCGGACCGGCCGGAGGCCGTGGCCGGCCGACCGCCCGCTGGACCCGGCCCGGCTGTTCCTCGCCGTCACCACCGGGGGGGCCGTGCTCGCCGTGTTCACCCTCTGGCTCGTCTCCCAGGCCCGGCCGCTGTTCTCGCCCAACTACGCCTTCCTCGTGCTGGCTCCGGTACCCGTGCTGGTGGGCGTGCTGATGTCGCGACGCACCGCGACGATGGTGGCCGTGGTGGCCGCGCTGGTCGTGGTGTCGATCCCCGACTTCAGTCGCTCCGCGTTCGCCGACCAGCCGTGGGAGCGGGAGAGCCGGGGTCCTGAGTACGCGATCGCCCGGTCGCTGCAGTACAGCACCGAGCCCGGCGACGTCGTCTTCACCTCGCCCGGCCGCGTGCTCGCCGTCCGCTACTACCTCGGCCAGGACCGCGAGTACCTGACCCCGATCGGCGGCGTCCAGCGAGGGCTGTTCGACTTCCAGGACCGGGTGACCAGGCTGCGCGCGACCGACCCTGCGGCAGTGGCCGAGGCCGTGGCCGGCGGGCCGGTCGGCTCGCGGGTGGCGTTCGTCACCGATGCCGGCCCGCCTCGGCAGCAGACCTACTGGATCGAGCTCGACCGGGTGATGGACCGCGTCGGCTGGGCGCTGGCCGACGACCCTCGCCTCGAGCGGATCTACAGCGGCGAGCTGCCCGACCCCTACGGCGCCACCGAGGTGGTCGTCTACCGGGTGCGTGACCCCGCAGCCACGGGCTGAGCGCCATGGCGGCTCGCTGCGGCCCGGTTCGGCTCCGGCTCGGCCCGCCAGGTCGGTACGGTCGCCGCCATGGCTTCCCAGTACGGCCACTTCGACGACGCCGCCCACGAGTACGTCATCACCCGTCCTGACACGCCGCTACCGTGGCTGAACTACCTCGGCCAGGACGACCTGTTCGGCCTGTGCACCAACACCGGCGGTGGCTACACGTTCTGGCGCGACGCCAAGCTGCGCCGGCTCACCCGGTACCGGTACAACAACATCCCGCTCGACGTCGGGGGGCGCTACCTGTTCGTGCGCGACGACAGCGGCGAGGAGCCCGTCGTGTGGAACCCGGGCTGGAAGCCGACGAAGGCCGCCCTGGAGCACTACGAGTGCCGCCACGGCCTCGGGTACACCCGCATCACCGGGGCGCGCGGAGGTGTCACGGTCACCCAGCTGATGTTCGTTCCGCCGGGCGAGGACGCCGAGCTGTGGCAGGTCAGCGTCCGCAACGACACCGAGGTCGCCCGCACCGTACGGCTGTGGTCGTTCGTGGAGTTCGCCTTCTACGACGCGCTGAACGACATGACGAACCTGCAGCGCACGCTGTCGATCGGCGAGGTGGCCGTGGACGGCTCGGCGATCTACCACCTCACCGAGTACCGGGAACGGCGCGACCACTACACCCTCTTCGGCTGCACCGGGCCGGTGACCGGGTTCGACACCTCGCGGGAGGCGTTCGTCGGGGTGCACGAGGGCCTGCACGAGGCTCGGGTCCCCGTCTCGGGTCAGGCCACGAACTCCCTGACCCGCGGGTGGAACCCCATCGGCTCGCACGAGGTGACCCTCGACCTCGCCCCCGGGGAGCAGTCCACGTTCGCGCTCGTGCTCGCCTACGTCGAGCAGGGCGAGCCCAAGTTCGTCTCCCCCGGCGTCCCCGACACGAGCGTGGGGGCGGCGGTGCTGGACCGGTACCGCCGGCCCGGTGCGGTGCAGGATGCCTTCGACCGGCTGCGGCACTACTGGCAGGACAGGCTGCAGGCGTTCTCCGGGTCGACCCCGGACGAGCACGCGACCCGCATGCTCAACGTCTGGAACCAGTACCAGTGCATGGCCACGTTCAACCTGTCCCGCTCGGCCTCGCTGTTCGAGACCGGCATCGGCCGGGGCATGGGCTTCCGCGACTCCAACCAGGACCTGCTCGGGTTCGTGCACATGATCCCGACCCGGGCCCGGCAGCGGATCCTCGACATCGCGGCCACCCAGCTCTCCGACGGCACCTGCTACCACCAGTACCAGCCGCTGACGAAGAAGGGCAACGCCGACGTCGGCGGCGACTTCTACGACGACCACCTGTGGCTCGTGCTGTCGACCACGGCCTACCTCAAGGAGACCGGCGACGTCTCGATCCTCACCGAGCCGTGCGGGTTCGCCGACGTCGCGGTGCCGGCCGGCGCCACCGTGTCGACGACCCTGCTCGACCACCTCGAGACCTCGATCGGCTACACCATGGCCAAGCGCGGCCCCCACCACCTGCCGCTCATCGGGCACGCGGACTGGAACGACTGCCTGAACCTCAACTGCTTCTCCACCGAGCCGAACGAGTCGTTCCAGCTCGCCGGGGACGTGGCGGACTCGCAGGCCGAGTCGGTGATGATCGCGGGCCTGTTCCTCTACGCCAGCACCGAGATGGCCGCGCTGTACGACCACCTCGGCCGCAGCGAGGACGCAGCCCGGATGCGCGCGGCACACGCCGACATGCTGGCCGCGGTCGAGGAGCACGCCTGGGACGGCGCCTGGTACCGGCGGGCCTACGACGCCGCCGGACAGCCGGTCGGGTCGCACCGTAACGACGAGGGGTCGATCTACATCGAGAGCCAGGGCTGGTGCGTGCTCGGCGGCGCCGGCGCCGACAACGGCCGGGCCCGGCAGGCGCTGGACTCCGTCCAGCAGCACCTGGCCACCGCCAACGGCATCGTGCTGCAGCAGCCCGCGTACACCCGCTACCACCTCGAGCTGGGCGAGATCACGTCCTACCCGCCGGGGGTCAAGGAGAACGCGGGGATCTTCTGCCACAACAACACCTGGATCCACCTGGCCCTGTGCCGGCAAGGGGACGGCGACGCCGCCTTCGCTGCGTACCTGTCGGTCTGCCCGTCGGCCAAGCAGGCCCAGATCGACACCTACCGGCTCGAGCCGTACGTCTACGCCCAGACGATCGACGGGCCGGACTCGCCGACCTTCGGCCAGGCGAAGAACTCCTGGCTCACCGGGACGGCCGCGTGGACCTTCGTCGTGCTCAGCCAGGGCATCCTCGGGGTTCAGCCGCAGTACGACGGGCTGCGGGTCGACCCGTGCATCCCGTCGGGCTGGGACGGCTTCACCGTGACCCGGCGCTTCCGCGGCTCGACGTTCCGGATCCGGGTGGACAACCCGGCGGGAGTCTGCCGCGGGGTGGCCCGGGTGCTGGTGGACGGCGAGCAGGTCGAGGGCACCACGCTGCCGGTGCCCGCCGAGCCCCGCGAGGTTGACGTGGTCATCACACTGGGCTGACGGAGGCCACCCTGGGGAGGGACCATGCCCATCGAGACCGTCGAAGACCTGCGGGAGCACCTCGAGCTGGCGATCACCGTCGAGCTGTCGACGATCCCGCCGTACCTCTACGCGATGTACTCCCTCGCCGACGCCGGCTCCTCGGCCGCGCTGCTGCTGCGCAGCATCGTGGCCGAGGAGATGCTGCACGCGGCGCTGTGCGCCAACATCCTGCTGGCCGTCGGCGGCAGCCCGCGCTTCGCCGAGGACGTCCACCTCTCGCGCTACCCGTGCGCACTGCCGCACCACGACCCGCCGCTGCACCTGTCCCTGCAGCCGTGCTCGGAGCGGCTGCTGCGGGAGGTGTTCGCCCGCATCGAGCAGCCCGAGACGCACGGCGCCCCGCCCGAAGCCGACTCCTACGAGACGCTCGGGCAGTTCTACCACGCGGTCGAGCGGGGCCTGGTTGCGCTGGCCGCCGACGGCGACCTGTTCGCAACCCCGCAGGCCGAGCGCCAGCTGGCCGACCCGTCCTTCTACACCGCCGTGACCGACGACGACAACGACAGCGGCGGGCTGCTGCTCGTCGACGACATCGGCAGCGCCTGCCAGGGGATCGAGGTGATCGTGCACCAGGGTGAGGGGCTCAGCGAGTCCCGGTGGGCCGACTCCTCGCACCGCGAGCTCACCCACTACTTCAAGCTGCTGTCGATCCTGGACCGCACGAACCCGCTCGGCGAGGTGCTGCCGGTGCCCACCGACCCGCGCACTGCGGACTACCCGCCGAACCTGCGGCCGGTGTCGCACCTGTTCAACGCCGCCTACCGGTTCGTCGTGCTGCTGCTCGACGAGCTGTACTCCCCCAGGGCCGACAAGGCGCCGCTGGTGGACGAGCTGTACCGGGTGATGACCCGGGTGATGGGCCCGCTGGCCCGCTGGCTGGTCGCCCAACCGTACGGAGCGGGCGTGGCGGCACCCACCTTCGAGGTGGTGGACGTGCCCGCCCCCGCCCGCGAGCACCTGGTGGAGCTGTCGAGCGACGTGGTGCAGGCGCACCCGGACCTGCGCGGGGTCCATGAGGCGCTGATGGCCGGGGTCGCCGGCGCTCAGCGGGCGCGGTCCACCCTGGACTCGTCCCACACCGGCTCCGGGGTCTCGTAGACGCGTCCGTCCGACCCGAAGACGAGGAACCGGTCGAAGCCGCGAGCGAACCAGCGGTCGTGGGTGACGGCCAGCACGGTGCCCGCGAACCCGGCCAGCCCCTCCTCCAGCGCCTCGGCCGACACGAGGTCGAGGTTGTCGGTGGGCTCGTCGAGTAGCAGCAGGGTGGCCCCGGACAGCTCGAGCAGCAGGATCTGCAACCGCGCCTGCTGCCCGCCTGACAGCGACTCGAACGGCTGCTCGGCGGCCCGGGCGAGCTCGTACCGGTCCAGTGCACGCGAGGCCTGCTCCCGGCCCATGCCGGCACGGTGGGCGTCACCTCGGTGCAGCACCTCCAGCAGCGTGCGTCCCACCAGGTCCGGGCGGTGGTGGGTCTGGACGAACCAGCCGGGTCGGACCCGGGCCCCGAGCCGGGCTGTCCCGGTGTGGGCCACCGCAGCGATCGGGACCTCCTCGACGGGGCGGTGCTCGACGTCGGGGTCGGTTCCACCGGCGGCGAGCAGGCGCAGGAAGTGCGACTTGCCGCTGCCGTTGGACCCCAGCACCGCCACCCGCTCGCCGTACCAGACCTCGAGGTCGAACGGCTCCATCAGGCCGGTGAGACCAAGGTCCGCGCAGACGACGGCCCGCCTGCCGGTGCGCCCGCCGCGCAGCCGTATCCTCACGTCCTGCTCGGACGGGACGGCCTGGGGCGGACCGGCCCGCTCGAACTTCGCCAGCCGGGTCACCGCCGCCTGGTAGCGCGACGCCATCCCATCGTTGTAGGTGGCCTTGACCTTCAGCGTGGCCACGAGCTGCTTGAGCCTCGCGTGCTCCTCGTCCCAGCGGCGGCGCAGCTCCTCGAGCCGGGACGTGCGCTCACGGCGCGCGTCGTGGTAGGTGGCGAAGCCACCGCCGTGCGTCCACGCGGTGTTGCCGGCCGCCCCGAGCTCGAGGGTCACCACCCGGGTGGCGGTGCGGGCGAGCAGCTCGCGGTCGTGGCTGACGTACAGGACGGTCTTGGGGCTGTCGGCCAGCCGCTCCTCCAGCCAGCGCTTGCCGGGCACGTCGAGGAAGTTGTCGGGCTCGTCGAGCAGCAGCACCTCGTCCGGCCCGCGCAGCAACGCCTCGAGCACCAGCCGCTTGCACTCACCTCCCGACAGCGTCGACACAGACCGCCACCGGGCGCGGTCGTAGGGCAGGCCGAGCGCCTCGGTGCAGCAGACGTCCCACCCGACCTCGGCCTCGTAGCCGCCCGCGTCGGCCCAGTCGGCCAGCGCCTGGGCGTAACGCAGCTGCGTCGGCTCGTCGTCGAGGTTCATCAAGGCCAGCTCGGCGGCCTCCAGCGACGCTGCTGCCTCGCGCACGTGCGGTGGCGCGACCGAGAGCAGCAGCTCGTGCACCGTCGGCTCGTCCGAGCCGGACGGGCTCCGCCACGCCTGCGTGCCCACCATCTGCCGCATCACGCCCAGCCCGCCCGAGCGCGTGACCACTCCTTCGGGTGGCTCGAGGTCGCCGGCGACGATGCTCAGCAGCGTGGACTTGCCCGAGCCGTTGGCCCCCACCAGCGCCACCTTGGCCCCGTCCCCGACCCGCAACGAGACGTCGTCGAGCAGCCGGCGACCATCCGGCAGCGTCCAGCCCACCCGGGCGACCTCGACATGCCCCACAGGCCAGCAGTGTCCCCGGCGCCACCGCGGGTGTCACACCCGTTTCGCCGCGGTCGCAGCCGGTGCACGGGTCGGGTCAGGACGGTCCCGGCGCGTGCCTGTCCCGGTCCCGGCTCGGCTGGACGCGCTTCGGCTCGCCCGGCATCTTCGGGTAGCTCGGCGGGTAGGGCAGGTCGGCCAGGCCGCCGGCCTCGTCCCGCTCAGCGAGTGCCAGCAACGGCTCCAGGCTGTGGTGGACCTCGTCGATGGCCGCGTGCGGGTCGCCGCGCTGGGCCAGCAGCGCCGGCACGGTGCGCACGGTGCAGTCCTGCGGGTCGACCTCGGCCAGCTCGGCCCAGCTCAGCGGCGTGGACACGGTGGCTGCGGGACGGCGCCGGATCGACCAGGCGCTGGCGATGGTGCGGTCCCGGGCGTTCTGGTTGTAGTCGACGAACACGGCCTCGCCACGCTGCTCCTTCCACCAGGCCGTGGTCACCGCCCCGCCGGCACGCCGCTCGACCTCCCGGGCCAGGGCGATGGCCGCCCGCCGCACCTGCACGAACGACCAGCGCGGCTCGATCCGCACGTACACGTGCACGCCGCGGCCGCCGCTGGTCTTCGCGAAGCCGCGGTAGCCCAGCTCGGCCAGCAGCGGGGCCACCTGCTCCAGCGCGACCCGGCGGGCGTCGTCGAAGTCGGTGCCCGGTTGCGGGTCGAGGTCGATGCGCAGCTCGTCCGGGTGCTCGGTGTCGGCGCACCGGGAGTGCCAGGGGTGGAACGTGACGCAGCCGAGGTTGGCAGCCCAGACCACGTCCGCCGGGCCCGTCACTCGCAGGGCGTCCGCGCTTCGCCCGGAGGGGAAGGTGACCCGGCAGGTCTGCATCCATTCCGGGGCGAAGGAGGGCAGCCGCTTCTGGTAGACCTCCTCGCCCTCGATCCCGTCGGGGAACCGCTGCAGGTAGGTGGGCCGGTCCCGCAGAGCGTGGACGATCGCCGGCCCGACGGCGAGGTAGTAGCCGACGAGCTCGCGCTTGGTGACCGGCCCCCCAGGCGCCTGGGGGAAGAACACCTTGTCCGGGCTGCTCACCCGCAGCGGGTGCCCGTCCACCTCGAGCACGATCGCATCGCCGGCGGCCACCCGCCCACGCTACGCGCACGCCCCCCGAAGCGATGATCAACGGAAGTCCGGCCCACGTCGATGGGGGTGCCGCGTCCGTCGATCAGGTGCCGAGCAGTGCCTCGATCTCGGCCAGCACGACGCCAGGCTCGCTGCGCAGCCGCCAGGGGGACACCGACAGCACTCGCCAACCCGCCGCCACCAGCGCCGCCCGTCGACGGGACGTGTGCTCCGCCGCCGCCCCGAACCCGTGGTGCTCGACCGAGTCGACCTCGACGATGACCAACGCTGACGGCCAGCAGGCGTCGGCCACCAGCCGGCGGCCACCCACGACCAGCGGGTGGTTGAACACCACGCCGACGAGCAGCCGTGGACGGCTCGCCAGCAAGGCGCGCAGCTCGATCTCCGGGGCCGAGCGGCACCCCGCGGCCAGCTCGTCCAGCACCCGGCGCGGCAGCGCACTGCCGGCGGACGGACCCGCCGCGAGCGACGCCTCGAGCAGTTCGAGCGTGCACAGCCGTCGCTGCACCACCTCGCTCAGCATCGCCCGCACGGGCCTGAGCCCCCTCATCCCACGGGCGGCCAGCACAGCCGCGTGCTCCGGCGGGCTGACAGCCAAGCCCCGCCGCAGCCGGGGCTGCGGCAGGTGCCCGGTGCGGTGGACGACCAGGATGCTGGCGCGTCCGCGACGCACCTGCATGGGCAGCAGCAGGTGCACCCGCGGGTCCGACGGCAGGTACGCGCAGCCGTACACAGCGAGCGCGGTCACGCCGGCCAGCTGCGCTCCCGGCCCACCGAGGAGCAGGGCCGCCGTCATGAGGTGGACCGGCAACACAGGGCCGGTGAACGTCGCGTAGACGCCCGGCAGCAGGCGCTGCCACCGGCCACCCGGGGCAGCGGCCCGGTCCAGCGAGGTGGCCGACAGCCCGGCCGCCAGGCACTGCTGCCGCGTCACCACACCTCGCTGGCCTGCGGCAACGCTCTGTACCCGGCTCCACGCCTCGCTGCGACGCATGACGCCACCGTCAGACCCGTCGGCCCCGGCCGCCACCCCGATGCGCGCCGGCTGGGGACGACACGCCGACGTCCCCAGCCGGCTCCCCCCTCCCGCCGTCGGTGATCGACGGACGCCCGGCCCACATCCACGAGAGTGCCGTTTCCGTGGATCACCGGGGGGACGGTCGCCCTCGGGTGCGGCGGCCTGGACGGACGCCTAGCGTGGCCGTATGGCCTACCCGGTGGACAGGACCGAGCAGCAGTGGCGGCAGCAGCTGACCCCCGCCGAGTACCACGCGCTGCGCGAGGCGGGGACGGAACGACCGGGGTCGAGCCCCTACGAGCACGACCGGACCCTCGGGGTGTACCGCTGCCGGGGCTGCGGTGCTGAGCTGTTCCGCAGCGAGCACAAGTTCGACGCGCACTGCGGTTGGCCCGCGTTCTACACCCCGCTCGCCGAGGACCGCGTGGAGCTGCGGCCCGACCGCACCCTGGGCATGGCGCGAACCGAGGTGCGCTGCGCGTCCTGCGGATCCCACCTCGGGCACGTGTTCGCCGGCGAGGGCTTCGCCACCCCGACCGACCTGCGCTACTGCATCAACGGGATCGCCCTGGACCTCGAGCCGCAGGACGGGACCGGTCAGGGAGGCTGACCCTCGCTGGGCAGGACGGCGCGCAGCGCGTGGGCGGCAGCCATCACCCGTGCGTGCACCTGCGCCACCGGCGCGTACTCGGGCGCGAGCTCGGCGCCCGGGCGGGTCAGCGGCACCACCTGGTTGGCCAGGTCGGTCAGGTCGGCCCGGTCGAATCCCTCGCGCTCGAGCCGTGCCGCGTCGGCGGCCACCTCGCGGTAGTCCGCCACCCGCTGGGCGTAGCCGGGGTTGCGCATGAGGTCGGGGTCGGCCGCCAGGCCCCGCGCCAGCGCCCGCAGCGCGTCGTCCAGCTCGATCAGCTGCTGCCCACGGGCGGCCACGTCCACCGGGGGCGGGACGCCGATGTCCTCGTCCTCCGACGCCGCTGGGTCAACCTCCCCCCGGCCACCTCGCAGCCGGTCCCACAGTCCCATGCGCTGACCCTAGGGCAACGGGCTACCCCCTTCCCGGGACGCGACGAGCCGGGCCGCCGCGGCCCGGGCCGACGCGACGCACGCCTCGATGCCGTCCCCGTCCAGCGCCGCCCCGCACACGACCAGCCCGGGCTGGTCGACCAGCAGCTCGTGGACGCGGCGCGCCCGGGCCGGATGCCCCACCGGGTACTGCGGCACCGCGCCACCCCAGCGGAACACGGCGCCCGCCGCAGGACGGGCGCCCACCCCGAGGGTGTCGGTCACGTGGGCGGCGGCGAGGTCGACCAGGTCGGCGTCCTCGCGCTGCAGCAGCGCCTGCTCGTCGGCTCGACCCAGCGACACCCGCAGCAGCAGCAGGTCGGGCAGGGCGGAGCCGAGCCAGGCCCACCGGTGGCTGGCGTACGTCACCGCCCGCACCGGCCCGCCGGGGACGTGTGCGACGACGTGGCCGCCGCCGGTGAGCGACCCGGCTGGGACGTCCTTGCGCCGGTACGCCAGCGGCACGACCGCCACGCTCGCACCCGCGACGGTGTCCAGCAGCCCGGCAGCCACCGGCACGACCGGGCGCAGCAGCCGGGCGGCGGTCGCTGCGGGCACGGCCAGCACGACCGCGTCGACGTCGAGCTGTTCCGGTCGCGGCACCGGCCCGAGCTCGAGCCGCCAGCCGCCGCCCGGGCCGGGCGCGATCGCGCGCACGGTGGCACGGGTACGCACCCGGACCCCGGCCGACTCCGCCGCGGCGGCCAGGGCGGCCGGGAGCCGGCCCAGGCCGTCCACCAGGCTGAGGCGTTTCGGCCAGCCGTCCGCGGCGGCCTCGGGGGAGCGTGCCAGTCGTCGCGCTGCCTCGCTGGGCCGCTCCCCCCGGTCCCGGGCCGAGGCCAGGTCGGGCAGCAGAGCCCCCAGTGACAACTGGTCCACCGCGCCTGCGTAGCGCTCCGCGAGCAGCGGCGCGACCAGCCGGTCGGTGACCTCGCGGCCCAGCCGGGCGGTGACGTAGCGGCCGACGCCGATGTCGCCGGTCGCCTGCCGCACCGGCAGCACCGCGTCGAGCCGGGCCCGGGCCAGCCCGCGACGGCTGAGCAGCCCGCTGCGGGCGAGGGCGTCCGCGTCGCCCGGGACCCCGCCGACAGTGCCGACCGGCAGCGCGACGAGCCGTCCCTGCAGCGCGACGTTCGTGCCGACGCGGGCGGGGGCCACGACCCGGTCGGCTAGACCCAGGTCGGCCAGCAGCGCTTGCACGGCCGGGGTCGCCGCCACCGCGTCGGCCCCGGCGTCCACCGCGTGCCCTCCCAGGTCGCCGAGGGCGAGCCGGCCTCCCACGACCGGCCCCGCCTCGAGCACGCTCACCCGCACCGACGGTGCGTCCCGGCACAGCGACCAGGCGGCGACCAGGCCGCTGATGCCGGCGCCCACGACTGCCACCTGCACCCGCGGCACTCTGGCACACCGACGGTCCTGGCCCCGGTCCGGCTCCCGGGGCCGGCTCCAGCCGTCGCCCAGCCTTCGCCCAGCCTTCGCCCGGCCACGGCCGGATCGTGGCCGGATCGTGACCGTCGGGGGGAACCTCGCCCCCGACCTACGGCGTCCAACGGGTGTCGGGAGCAGTACGGCGACGTCCGGAGGGGGTACCGGTGAGCGTGATGGCACGCACGACGAGGGTGGGGTGGGCCGACCGGGCGCCGCGGCGACCAGCGGCCGGGACGGCGCTACGGCTGGCGGCGCTGGTCGCGGCCGCCACGGTGGTGCTCGGAGCGTGCTCGGCCGGCAACGACTCCGCCGACACCGGTGCGGTCGGGCCGGACGTGGAGCAGGTCGCCCCCGGTGAGGCCGGCGGCAACGACGCGACGACCCGCGAGGAGACCGCCGCGAGCAGCAGCACGCTCGCCGTCCCGCTGGCTGACCGTAGCGTCGTCTACACCGTCGACCTCATCGTGCGGGTCGAGGACGTGGGCGCGGCTTCCGCCGACGCCGCCGCGGTCGCCGCCGCCTACGGCGGCTTCGTCCAGAGCGAGTCGACCTACGGGACCCCGGCCCCGCAGCCTGCGGACCCTCGAGCGGAGGGGCCCACGGTGGTGCTGCCACCGGACGGCCAGGGCCAGGCCGTGGTGGTGCTGCGGGTCCCGGCCGACCGCTACGAGGAGGCCGTCGCCGACCTGGAGGCCCTCGGCCAGACCGAGAGCCGCTCCCGCAACGCCCAGGACGTCACCGAGGAGGTCGTCGACGTCGAGAGCCGCATCCAGACGCAGCAGGCGGCCATCGCCCGGCTCGAGCAGCTGCTGGCGTCGGCCACCACCGTCGAGGACGTGCTGGCCGTGGAGGCGCAGCTGACCACCCGGGTCGCGGAGCTGGAGTCGCTCCAGGCCCGCCAGAAGCAGCTGAGCGACCTGACCACGCTGGCAACCATCACGGCCACGTTCGTTCCGCCGGAAGCGGTCGTCGAGGAGGGCACCGGCTTCGTGGCCGGGATCAAGGCCGGCTGGCGAGCCCTCACCCGCTCGGTGGAGCTCGGCCTGACCGCACTGGGCGCGCTGCTGCCGTTCGCGATCTTCATCGCGGTGCTGCTCGTCCCGCTGCTGGTCTGGCTGCTGGTGCGCTCCCGTCGCCGGCGCCGGCAGGAGGCGACCGCCGGCGCGACGTCCCCCGCTGCGCCGCCGGAAGAGCCGGTGCCTGCGGGGCCGGCGCCCCGATCGCCGGTGAGCTGAGACGACGCCGGCCCTCAGCCGGCGGCGACGAGCAGGACGCCGAGGATGGCCGCGCCGATCCCGGCGTCCTGCACTCGACTCATCCGTTCGTGATGCACCAGCCGGGCCAGCACCACGGTCACCGCCGGGTACAGCGACGCCAGCACCGAGACCAGCGCGAGCAGGCCCATCGTGGTGGCGACCGCGTAGGCCAGGTTCGCTGCGCCGTCCAGCATGCCGACCAGTGCCAGCACCGGCAGGTCCCGGGGTGTGACCCCACCGATGCTTCGCAGCACCGTCGCCACGACCAGCAGCGTCCCGACCGAGGTCAGGCGCATGCCCACCAGTGCCAGCAGCGGGCTTCCGTCGCCCTCGCTGGCCTGGGAGAGGAAGACCAGCACCAACCCGAAGGCCACCCCGGCGAGCAGCGCCAGCACTACCGGCCAGGCCGAGGCGCGGGACCGGACCTCCGGCCCGGAGGCGAGCACGCCCCCGGCCACGCCGAGCATCGCCCCGACGGCCTGCACGACGCTGGGCCGTTCCCCCTCGGCCAGGCCGACCGCGACCGGGACGAGCACGCCGAGGGCCGCCAGCGGGGCGACGACCCCCATGGTTCCGGTGGCCAGCGCCTGGTAGAAGGCGACCAGCCCGACCAGCCCGGCCGCCCCGGCGGCGACCGCCCAGCCCCAGGAGGCGGTCGGCATCCCCGCTGCGAGCGCGCCGGTGGCCAGCGCCACCGTGGTGAACACGAGCAGCGTCAGCGCCTGGGACACGCCGACCACCGCCACTGCCGGCAACCGCCGCGACACCGTCCCGCCCACGAAGTCGCCCGCCCCCCACAGCAGGCTGGAGGCCAGGGCGAGCAGGTACGGCATGGCTGCGACCCTATGCACTCCGGCCCGACACACGGCCCGACCTGCCGTCCACCGCAGCTGCGGGCCAGCGCGTCGGCTGCGGCGTAGGCTCCGACGACGTGGCGCTCATCGAGGGCTCGGGCATCCGTCCGGCCGTCCCGCTGGTCGACCAGGTGGCGGCTGGGATCCGGGCGCTGGCGCCGCGGGCCGAGGTCAGGCTCGACGAGGTGCCCGCTCCCACCCGGCTGGCGACCCACGCGCTGGCCTTCAGCGCCGAGGTCCACGACGTCGACAGAACCGAGATCGCCACCGGACGGCTGGTACTGCTGCACGAGCCCGACGGCCACGAGGCCTGGGACGGAGCGTTCCGCGTCGTGACGTTCGTCCGCGCGACCGTGGAGCCCGACGTCGCGAGCGACCCGCTGCTGCCCGCCGTCGGCTGGAGCTGGCTGCTCGAGGCGCTGGACGGGCACGGGCTGCTCGCCCGGGCGGTGGGCGGCACGGTGACCCAGGTGAGCAACGAGTCGTTCGGTGTGCTGTCGAGCCAGCCGTCCAACGCCGAGGTGGAGATCCGCGCCTCGTGGACTCCCGTCGTCACCGACGACGCGGTTGCAGACCTCGTCGAGCACGCGCAGGCCTGGGTGGGTCTGCTGTGCAGCGCCGCGGGCCTGGCCCCGCTGCCCGACG
>Ga0209594_1000636_pt1 | contig 19730 bp, 18 predicted proteins | sample AshMeaCrysSpring_FD_184126 | JGI IMG/M metagenome (GOLD analysis project Ga0209594, IMG submission 184126) | Groundwater microbial communities from Big Spring, Nevada to study Microbial Dark Matter (Phase II) - Ash Meadows Crystal Spring... | ecosystem: Environmental > Aquatic > Deep subsurface... | reverse complement strand
GATGCTTATTGTACCATTAAACTTGAGAGCGAAGTCACTAAGTTTTAACGGAATTTTCCAGCAAAGTTTGCTACAGAAACTCATGACAGATTTGACGGCATTTGACTACATTTGACTACATTTGCGGACAACGTTTATGATACCTCCCCTTCAAGAGCTGTAACTATGCTGGTTTTAAGGCATCCAGTCCCAAGTTCAGTTTCAATACATTGACACCGGGTTCGCCGAAAATACCTAAGGATCGACCATCAATATTCTGGTTAATCAAGTCTTCAAGTTGATTTGGCTGGATTCCTCTTGCTTTGGCAACTCGTGGGATTTGTGCTCTGGCTGCCTCTGGTGTGATGTGGGGGTCAAGGCTAGAACCAGAGGTGTATATCAGGTCAACCGTTGGTTTTACACCTGCTTTTTGCAATCTGGGAATGTCGCCCTCGATCGCCTTACTTGGATCAGGGTCAGACTTTCCTTTAATACGATCAATCAGTGCTGGATTGCTGGGAGCCAGGTTACTTGCGCCTGAAACACCCGTTTGCAAAACCTTTGCCTTATCTGCTTTTGGGTCTGCCGTGCTGTAGCTGGTGGTGCTGGGGCGACTGTTGAAGTAGCGATCGCTGGTAAACGGTTGCCCAATCAACGTTGACCCAACGGGTTGACCTTGAGCGTTAGTAATAATGCTGCCATTCGCTTGAAAGGGAAAGACAATCTGCCCGATCGCAAGCATGACAAACGGATAAATAATCGCCGTGAGTACCCAGAGTACCAGGGTGGAACGAACGGCTCTACTGGCTTCGCGTGCAAAACTCATTAGAATCTCTCCGGTACGAACATAACGAAAAAGAGATAAATGCCCAGTGCAATGGTTACAATCATCAATGCTCCAAGCCAGTAAGATTGGGTGCGTGATAAATCACCCCCTGTTGCCGCAAAAACGGCTGGAGCTAAAATTAAGTTGAAACACAGTCCCAGAAACAGATAGAGTGGCAATTTTTGTCTACGCCATTCAGATCCGATTTCGGCGATCGTTTCAAGCACCTGTTTAGATGGTTGGGCAAGGGTTCGTTTTAGATGAGTCAGTTTCATAATTCAGATTAGATTTTAGAAAATGGTAGGGGCCAAGCATTCGGGCAATAGTTTTTACGATGTTTCAATGTTCATATACCGAATGCTTCGCTTTTACGAAAATGGCAAAATCACATCGATCAACTTAATGGCAATAAACGGAGCAATTACACCACCCACGCCATAGATCAAGATGTTACGACGCAGCAGTTGATCAGCCGTGAGGGGTCTGAATTGAACACCTCGAAGCGCCAGCGGAATCAACACCAGAATAATCAGAGCGTTATAGATCAGAGCCGAAATGATGGCAGAATTGGCATTTTTCAACCCCATAATATTGAGTGCACCAATGCCAGCCGCCGCGAAGATCGTGGGAATGATGGCAAAGTATTTAGCGATGTCGTTGGCAACCGAGAAGGTGGTGAGTGCGCCACGGGTGATCAGCAGTTGTTTGCCGATCGTCACCAGGTCAATTAATTTTGTTGGGTCAGAATCCAAATCCACCATGTTCGCGGCTTCTTTCGCCGCCTGGGTGCCGGAGTTCATCGCCAAACCAACATTCGCCTGTGCCAACGCTGGAGCATCATTAGTGCCATCTCCGGTCATGGCGAGCAGCTTGCCCTGCGCTTGTTCACTGCGAATTACATCGATCTTGTCTTCGGGAGTCGCTTCGGCGATGAAATCATCTACTCCAGCTTCTTGAGCAATCACCGAAGCCGTGATTCGGTTGTCACCTGTAAGCATGATGGTGCGAACACCCATCCGTCGCAGTTGATCAAATCGTTCCCGCAAACCGGGCTTAACTGTGTCCTTGAGATAAATCACACCGTAAATGTCATCGTTCTGGCAAACGGCAAGGGGTGTCCCTCCTAATTTAGAAACCCGCTCATAGGCTTCATCTAATGCATTGGGAATATAGCCGCCTCTAGAGCGCACAAAGCCCTTAATCGCGTCTACCGCTCCTTTGCGAATTTCCTTACTATCTAAGTCAGTACCACTCATCCGGGTACGGGCAGAAAATTCTACACCTTCCGCCAGTTTGGGATCGAAAGTCGCTTTTGCGCCCGATCGCTCTGCCAGTGCCACGATTGACCGCCCCTCTGGGGTTTCATCAAACACGCTGGCGTTTAAAGCAACCTGAGCAACCGCTTCTAAACTGTGTCCATTCATAGGGATAAATTCGGCTGCTAGACGGTTTCCCAAGGTGATCGTGCCCGTTTTGTCTAGCACCAGGGTATTAATGTCACCACAAGCTTCTACGGCTCGCCCAGAGGTAGCAATCACGTTAAACTGAGCGACCCGATCCATCCCGGCAATCCCGATCGCGCTTAACAAACCACCGATCGTTGTGGGAATCAGTGCGACCAGCAGCGAGATCATGATGGCAACGCTGGCTCCGTTTCTCAAATCGGCTCCTGCCTGTGCGCCGATGGTTCCATCTAAAAAGCTTGCAATATAGCCTGTGATGGGTGAAATGTTGGCAACCACAATCAGAAACACCAGTGTTAGGACTGCCAGTAGCACTGTTAAGGCAATTTCGTTAGGTGTTTTGGTACGTTCTGCCCCTTCCACCAAGGCAATCATGCGATCAATGAAACCCTGTCCTGGATCGGCGGTAATTTTCACTGTCAGTTCATCAGACAGCAAGCGTGTTCCACCTGTAACCGAACTCATGATATCTGTGCCAGGCTGTTTAAGTATAGGAGCTGACTCTCCGGTGATGGCAGATTCATCGACCGAGCCAATGCCTGCAATGATTTCTCCATCCGCCGGAATCATGTCACCCGCAACCACCTTGACCTGATCACCTCGGCGAAGCTCAGTAGAGCTAACCTCTTGAACTCCCCCAGTCGGCAAAATTTTCTTGGCGATCGTGTCGCTGCGAGTCGCTCGTAAGGCATCAGCCTGGGCTTTCCCCCGCCCTTCGGCAACCGCTTCGGCAAAGTTGGCAAAGACGATCGTGAACAACAGAATGAAGGTAATTAATCCATTCAATAGCCGTTGCTGGTTCACATCGGCTTGTAACGTACCGAACAGATTGGGATCGATCGTCAACAATAAAGTCACGATCATGCCGATCCAGACCACAAACATGACCGGATTTCTAACTTGAATCCGAGGGTCAAGTTTAACAAACGCTTCCTTAACTGCCCGCTGATACAGCCCTTTCATTTCTACTTTGGGCGTATGGCGGCGCGAATCGCGTGTTCCTGAAGGTACACGATAAGGTTTGGGCGAATCATTCATGGATGTCATAGTTACCCAATTCCTCTAGCAATTTGAAAGGCTTCTGCAATGGGACCCAGCGCCAACGCCGGAAAGAATTCCAACGCGCCCAGGATCAAGATCACGCCCGCTGTAACCCAGGTAAACAGTCCAGTATCGGTTCGCAGGGTTCCTGCTGTAGCTGGAACAGGCTGTTTGCGAGACATACTGTCTGCAAGTAGCAGCAACGCGACGATCGGCACATACCGCCCTGCCAGCAAACTAAAGCTAGCCGTTAAGTTCCACCAGGGGGTTGCATCACCCAATCCTTCAAATCCAGAGCCATTGTTGGCAGCAGCAGAGGCGTACTCATAAATCACCTGAGACAAGCCGTGAAACCCAGGATTGCTGATACCAGAGACATCCGGAACAGCAAGGGTAATGGCAGCTGGGATCAGGATAGCGATCGGGTGTACCAGCAAAATCAGGAAACTGGCTAATACCACTTCCCGCTTCTCAATTTTGCGCCCTAAAAACTCTGGAGTGCGCCCCACCATTAATCCGGTGACAAACACCGCCAGAATCAGGTAAGCAAACAGATAGGCAGTTCCCGTCCCCTGTCCACCAAACACAATTTGCAGAAACAGATTAGACAGGGTAGCAAACCCACCAGGCGGCATGAATGAATCATGCATACTGTTGACCGCGCCACACATACTGGCAGTCGTAAACACCGCATAGAGAGCCGACTGTGCCCAGCCAAACCGGACTTCTTTGCCTTCCAAGTTAACTGCTTGATCTGGGCCTAGCAGTGCATTGACTGCCGGATTACCCTGGTACTCGCCGATCGCCGTAATGATCACAAAGCCGACCAAAATGGCAAACGGAATCGAGTAAATTAACCAGGCTTGCTTCAGGTTATTCGCAAAAATACCGTAGGTGATGAGCAGAGAGGTTGGAATACAGAGAATTGCTACCAATTCAATCAAATTGGTCAATCCATTGGGGTTCTCAAATGGATGGGCGGCATTAATTCCAAAGAATCCACCCCCGTTCTCACCCAATTCTTTGATGATTTCAAAGTGAGCCACAGGACCGCGAGCGATCGCCTGACTAATCGCTGGATCTTCCAGCGTTGGCACAACGGCTGGACCTGCTAACGTTTCTGGCATTCCGTTGGCGATAAAAACAATGGCACCCACAATGCTAATAGGCAACAGAATCCGGGTAATCGATTGGGTCAAATCCACATAAAAGTTACCCAGAGGTCTGCCTGTTAAGCCACGAATAAAGGCGATCGCTACGGCAATTCCGGTCGCTGCCGAGGTGAACATCATGAATCCTAACGCAGCAAACTGGCTGAAATAGCTGAAAGTAACTTCACCGGAATAGTGCTGCTGATTAGTATTGGTCACAAACGAGATTGCCGTATGAAGGGCAAGATCCCAGGTGGGAGCACCTAACCCTGTGGGGTTAAATGGCAGCACCCCCTGAAACATAAAGATTAAGTAAATAAAAACCAGCATCACAGCATTGCTATACAGCACTGCCCGTGCATACTGCCAGCCCGTCATGTCTTCTTTAGCTCGTACTCCCATTAAGGTGTAGAGAAGTCGCTCAACCGGGTTCAAAATTGGGTCGAGGATGGTTCTCTGCTCCTGAAAAACACGAGCCATGTACCGACCAAAGAAGGGCGTAATTGCTACCACAATCAGTAGCGTCAGCGCAATTTGAATCCATCCTTGCAACATGGGTTTATTCAACTCCAATAAAGTGAGACTGAAGTGTTGTTGAAGTTGTAACTGAGCAACTCAAGCAAAATTCAGCCTAGGCTCATAATCTAAGGAACCATAGCTTGATCATGGGGCCGTTTGTGGCGGCTTACAAGGTATAGGGAGATATAATTTTGCGTTTAGTAGATGGCATATACTTTTGTGTTGTAAAAATCTTCCAAAAGAGGTAGAAGTGTTTAGATTTTGCTTGGTCGAATATAAACAAAACCTAAACGCAAAACCTAAACATATTTGAGTTGAAAATATACTTCTGTAAGCCAGCACACTCAAGGGGTTTCGGAATAAACTCAAAGTACTGCACTTTCTACAGATAATGCCGCTTAAATCGATGGAATATATTAAAGAATTACGAGATCGTAAATTCTGGTTGATTATCGGATTGTTTGCGATTGTCGCAGTGCTGGAGTTTTCAACTCCCTCCGCTTACGTGTTTGGTTACCTGTACATTGGTCCGATTCTACTTGTGAACGCTCGCTTTGGTCGAACGGCAACCTTTCGAGCAACGGCGATCGCCTGTTTTTTGACCATGGTGAACGTCTGGTTTCCGACTCCTGAGACGATTCAAGTCCCCACGGTTGCAAGTCGGTCTATTGCTGTTCTGGCACTGGTGGTGACTGGGTTTCTGAGCGATCGCAACCGCTCATATCAAAAAACGTTGTTGCAGCAGCAGGCAAAGCTACAAACCCAGGAAAAACTGGCAAGTGTACGAGAAGATTTCGCTTCTACCCTGACGCACGACTTAAAAACACCCATGCTAGGGGCAATTGAAACCCTAAAAGCGTTTCAGTGCGGAAATTTTGGTCCGATCCCACCAGAACAAAAAACAATCGTAACCACCATGATCCGCAGTCATCAAACCAGCTTACAGCTTGTGGAAACACTTCTGGATGTCTATCGCAATGATACGGAAGGGCTAAAACTGCAATTTGCTCCAGTCGATCTGGTAGAACTAGCAGAAGACGTAGCAACCACCTTAATGGACTTAGCCGCCAGTCGGCGCATCCATATTTCATTTAGCTACGGCAACTCAAATTTTCGTCAGTTCATCTGGGTGAATGGCGATGCTTTTCAGTTGCACCGGGTTTTTGTCAATCTATTAACCAACGCGATCAATCATTCACCTCGTGGCAGCAAAGTAGAGGTCGTTTTAGAGCCAGGGTCGTCTTACCATGTCGCTAAGGTAATCGACATAGGAGCCGGAATTACGCCGCAGGAATTGCCCCTCCTGTTTAAGCGGTTTTATCAAGGAGAAAGCGATCGTCAAGCAAAAGGCTCCGGATTAGGACTATATCTGACTCGTCAAATTGTAGAGGCGCATGGCGGTAAAATTTGGGCAGAGAACCGTCAACCGCATGGCGCAATGTTTGCGTTTCGATTGCCCGTACTCTCTGGTCAACTGTCCTTATCAACCTGAAATGGCAGCAAATCCTTTACAAATCCTTCTAGCAGAAGATGACGAACTCTTCCGCCTTGGTCTACGAATGCGATTACAGCAAGAGTCGGACTTTGAAATCGTCGCAGAGGCAGAAGACGGGGAAACAGCAGTAGAAATCGCAAAGCGGCTTCCCATCAATATTGTTGTGTTAGATATCGGGCTGCCAGGAATTGGCGGGATCGAAGCTTGCCGTCAACTCAAACAACAGCAAGCTGATCTACCGATTCTAGTCCTCACTTCGCGCACTCAGGCATCCCTAGTTCCCCGTTTAATTGAAGCTGGAGCACAGGGGTATTGTCTGAAAGGAATTGCGGCTGAAACCCTGATTCTGGCGATTCGCTCTGTTGCTGCGGGTGCTTCCTGGTGGGACGCGACAGCTACGACTGAAATTCGGGCAGCTTTCAAAGACCAACCACCAGATAACAGCAAGAACGTAGATTCAGAACTGTACCCGATGCTGCAAGTTAACCCTTTAACTCGACGTGAACAAGAAATTTTGGCTCTAATCGTGGCGGGCAAGAGTAATCAAGAAATTGCTGGAGCGCTTTACATTACGGCTGGCACGGTTCGAGTGCATGTGCATGCAATCCTAAATAAATTAAATGTGAGCGATCGCACTCAAGCAGCATCCCTCGCAATTCAAAAGAAGTTTATTGTGAAGGAATTACTATCAGACCAATAAAGAGTGGGTTGTTCCGTTGAGCTGAGCACTGACACGGTACTGTCTCCAGAAAAGCTTCGATATCGAAATCATCAATAACTCTGTTAATCCTAGCTAACTGGATATTCGACAAATCGCCATTGGGTGTAGGTAGGCTGAGCGATCGCCTTGTTAGGGCGACAACTACAGCAACCTTAACTTGTGTTCCAGGGCTGCCTATGGTTACCAAAAGACCTACCCGACCCAAGCAACGGCAGAGTACCCAGAAGCGAGACCCTTCGAGTCGGCAAAGCCGAACGTGGCAGAACTTCAGCGATCGCCGCAAACTCCGCCATCTTGAAATAGTATTTTTGTAACCTGAGTTCGGGTTAAGCAGATTGGGATAAAATCCAGTCCATATGAAGGCTGGGCTTTTTAGGCTGATGGCAATAAGCGATTAATCCACACAGAAGATTAACGCAAAAATTAACAGGAATTCGATGTCTAGAATGTTCGATTTGAGAAATATTCTTGAGTTGGTCATTAATCGTTTCAATGATTGAGCGTTGACGTGACAACAGCTTGTCATATCATGTCCGGCTGAACACTATACACATCTTCTGGAAGTCGGGAGTCGGGAGTGGGGTGTGGGGTGTAGGAGCAAAGAAATTCAGTTCATCAACTTTCTTCTTTTGATGATCCCTCATGATCCGGACTTGATCTGAATTCTACATCCTCATTATACGTTAAGTATTCAAGCGGATTTCATATGAATACTGAATTTGATGTTGTATTCAGCTTACTATCTGTCCCTTTCCTTATCCCGAACTCAGGTTAAGTAATAGAAATAATATCGATTATTTGAGTTTTATAATGATATTGCAGTTTCATATATTTTATGTAGTTTTCTCATGTGCAATAATGTGTATATCTATATGTCTAAGCAATCTTAGAAGTTGTTGCGTTAAGGAACCTCGTAATAGAATTTTCCAACGTGATCGCTGGCTTTCCCCAATCACAATTTGAGTAATGTGATATTTCTCAGCAACTTCTGCGATCGCTTTTGCTTTATTCTGATCTGCAACCCGAGTGAACTGACCATTAAACTCCTTCATTAATCGTTCACAGGTTTCAATATGAAGACTTTCTTCTTTCGTTAAAAAGCGATCAGGGTCATCTATAAATAAGCCATGCAGAGGAGCACGCATATATCCGGCAATACGAGCACCCCGTCGAATCAGTTGAAGTGAATTGGGGTAAGTTGATACACACACTAATACACGCTCATGAATATTACAGTAGGGGGCAGAAGAATTTGAATGGTTAGATACTGCTTCCAACGCATCTTCTTCTACGTTATCTGCCACCTTGCGAAGTGCTAATTCCCTCAGTGCAATGAGGTTTCGACGTTGAAAGAAATTTTGCAGGGACTGATCTACTTTTTCTAGCGCGTAGATTTTGCCATCTTTTAAGCGTTCCTCTAATGTTTCTGGGGTGACATCTACTACGACTACTTGATCGGCTTCATCTAGCAGACGATCAGGAACTCGCTCTCGTACCACAATCCCTGTAATTCTTGCTACGAGGTCGTTCAAGCTCTCTAAGTGCTGAATATTAACTGTAGAGTAGACATCGATCCCAGCCTCTAAAACTTTTTCGACATCCTGATATCGCTTTTCCCGTTCGGAACCAGGGACATTGGTATGAGCCAACTCATCAATTAAGGCAAGCTGGGGTTGGCGGGCAATGACAGCATCGGTGTCCATTTCCGTCAACGTTACACCTGAGCAAGTAATTTCTTTGCGAGGGACGATCTCTAATCCAACTGCTTTTTGGGCTGTTTCTTGCCGATGATGGGTTTCTAGCAGCCCAATCACCACATCAAGCCCTTCCTGCTTCAGTCGATGCCCTTCCTCCAACATCTTGTAAGTTTTGCCCACACCAGGAGACATACCAATGAATATCTTGTGCTTCCCACGCCGGGCAGCACGGATATACGAGGTATTGGGTGATGGGTTCGCTGGTGGAGGGTACATAGGTGTTTCAGGAATTGCCCGTAAACTGCCAAAACAAGCAAAATTCACGTTAAATGGCTTTTTGCTCCTCAGCAACAATCCTTTACATTAAAATATCAGATTTATTTACCCTATGCAAAAATAGGGCGTTGCTGAATCAGACTATGAATCTATACTGGTACGGGAACATCACCAAACTTGAGGTCATCAATCAGTCATCGAATTGAATGCTTCAACATGTCCAATGATTTGGAGTAACATCATGTCTGGCGATGCAGTCGAGCTATAGCGCTTCGCGCTATACATTATGCAACGCCTCTCAAGTTGCACTGTCGGGGAACTTTGTTCTAGATAAGTGGCGTTTTAGGGGAGGAATGCCTTGCCTAATAGCTATATTGGGAAGCCCACGCTATATTGCGATAGCAATTAGCGTTAGGAGAATGTCACACAGAATGTGGGTGAAAATTTGTGGGATTACTCAACCTCAACAAGGACAAGCCATTGCTGAACTGGGGGCAACTGCCTTAGGATTAATTTGTGTTCCTGCTTCCCCTCGTTATGTCACCGTGAGTCAAATGCAAGCCGTGACAGGCGTTTTGCCTAAAACAGTTGAGTGCATTGGGGTATTTGCCAATACAACGGTTGAAGGCATTATTCAAATTGCGACTCAAACTGAACTGACGGGTATCCAACTCCATGGCCAAGAGTCTCCGGAATTTTGCGATCGCCTGCGGCAACGCCTACCTGAGGTGAAACTGATTAAAGCCTTGCGAATTAAAACGGTGGAGGATTTACAGTCAGCTATTGGTTATGTCAATCATGTAGATCGATTATTACTCGATGCTTACCATCCTCAACACCTGGGAGGAACGGGTAAAACCCTAGACTGGCAAGTTTTACAGCAATTTTACCCAGGTTGTCCTTGGTTGCTGGCTGGAGGACTCACACCGGATAATATTCAGGAAGCATTACAAATGGTTCAACCCAACGGCATTGATTTATCCAGTGGCGTTGAACGTTGTCCGGGTGATAAAGATTTAACCAAAGTTGCACAATTATTTCAAGTGCTGAATCGTCATGTAAGTTAAGCTTATTCAAAGAAATCTTGTTATTGGTTATGGGTTATTTGTTATTTGGGATAGAAAATCGATAAACCTTGAGCCAATAAGGGCTAATAACGAAAAATTACTATCTCTCTACTCTATTATGAATTTATCTCCTACTAAAAATCCTAATTTACCTTTACCGCCAGGTGATTTTGGCTTGCCGTTTATTGGAGAAACTTTGAGCTTTTTACGAGATCCAAACTTTACTCAAAAACGTCAACAACAGTATGGATCAATCTTTAAAACCAAAATTTTAGGCCGTCCCACAGCGATCATGATTGGGTCAGAAGCGAATCAATTTATTTTATCGACTCACATGGATTGTTTCTCCTGGGGAGAGGGTTGGCCCCCCAACTTTAAGGCGTTACTAGGACGGTCGCTATTTTTGCAGGATGGAGAAGAACATCAGCGCAACCGAAAACTGTTAATGCCTGCATTTCATGGCAAAGCTTTAGCCAGTTATATTGCCACTATGGAAGCCATTACTCAGCGTTATTTGCAACGGTGGCAGACTTTAGAAACCTTTACTTGGTTTCCAGAATTGAAGCAAATGACCTTTGAAATTGCCAGTTGTTTACTGATGGGGAGTGAACCTGGAACTTTAACTAACCAACTGAGTGAATGGTTTACAGCCTTAACAGCGGGTTTATTTGCATTGCCATTTCGTTTTCCTGGCGCACGCTACAATCAAGCTTTAAAAGCTCGCGATCGCTTGTTAGAACATCTTGAAACAGTGATTCAAAAACGACAGCAACAGCCGACTCAAGATGCCTTGGGGTTATTAGTTCAAAGTCGAGACGAAGAAGGGAACGGACTCAGTTTAGAAGAATTGAAAGTTCAGGCATTATTATTGTTATTTGCCGGACATGAAACCACAACTTCGATGTTAACTTCATTAGGTCTGAGTTTAGCGCAGCATCCAGAGATTTTAGAACGGTTGCGAACGGAACAACAATTGATCTGTCAACAAACAGCAGAATTAACATTAGAAACATTAAAACAGATGACTTACCTCGATCAAGTTTTACAAGAAGTTGAACGATTGTATCCACCGGTAGGCGGGGGATTTCGAGGGGTAATTAAACCGTTTGAGTTTAAAGGATATCAGGTTCCCGTAGGATGGATGGTACTCTATCAAATTAATGAAACCCATCAAGATCCTGCAGTTTATTCTAATGTTAAACAGTTTGATCCAGATCGCTTTAGTCCGGAACGGGCTGAGTCTAAACAACAGGATTTTAGTTTAGTAGGATTTGGAGGTGGGCCAAGAATTTGCCTAGGTATTGCATTTGCAAAACTAGAAATGAAGATTTTTGCCGCTCATTTATTACGTCATTATCAATGGGAATTATTGCCACAACAAAATCTTGAACTTGATCCGGTTCCTACCCTCCATCCTAAAGATGGACTAAAAGTTAAATTTAACAAATTAGTAGCTAATTTATGAAAAACTTTGGGATTTCTATTGCGTTAGGAACGAGCTTATTTTTTATCCTCGGATTTTTTCTCGTTAATGAATCCATCTGGACGAGTATAATTTATGGGTTGATTGCAGGTAGTTCAGTCTATTCTCTCATTCTGGGGTGGCAAAATACTGAAAAACCAGAGGCGGCAAAAGAGCCAGAGTTTATTCCTTTCTCAAAAGACATTAATAAAGTGTTGATTAAAACGAAGTTAGTGAAGGCGGAGAATACAAAAGCACAACGTTCAAAACGAGCTTCCTCAATTTTAGAATGGTTTTTAAAAGCTGATAAAGACCCGCCCCAAAAATTATAAAATTAAATTAAAGTTGCTGTTAGCAAATATGTACCTAAGCGCCACTCGGTTGTTCTCTCCCTAATGCCTGGTTCCACAAGATTTGATACACAATCCTTTTGCAGATTGTTCTATAATTAAAACATTCATTCATTGGTGAATTGTCCATGTCAGTCAAAAAAACCTTTACCAGCTTTCAAGATTTGTTAAATCATTCTGACAAACCTGTTTTAGTTGATTTTTATGCCACTTGGTGTGGTCCTTGTCAAATGATGGCTCCCATTTTAGAACAGGTGAATCAAGAAATGAAAGAACAGATTCAAGTGGTGAAAATCGATACAGATAAATATCCTCAAATTGCTTCTCAATATAATATCATGGCATTGCCCACTTTAGTTTTATTTAAGCAAGGCAAACCGGTAGATAGAATTGAAGGGGTCATACAAGCGCCTGCTTTAATTCAAAAACTCTATGGTTTATTGTAAATTCATTCATAAATACACCGAGTCATGCTATTCTGAATTGAGCGCTGTTAAGCTAAAAAATCTATCCTCAGGCAAACTTAGTCATTATTTGCGGGGGAAATATTACCAAATATTCCTATTTTTATCTTCTAGGGTTGGGAAAGTTGGAACCTTAAACACTTCGGAACGCTCGATAAACATTGAATGCTTTACTCATGTATTATCTGGGGTGATGTACCACCCGATCCCCTAAACCTGGATTATCCACCCTAGCAAATTCATGTCGGGCATGGAAATCTCATCCGGCTTTACCCATAATGATAATCCGGGTTTGGGAACCTTGTTTGCTCATGCTTCTATCCCCTTGACTTGGCTAGGGCTTACCCTTCAGTCTGATCAGATTTTCGCTGTGATCCATATCACAAACTGTTGAGTTTTTTATCACAACTTGATGTTAGATTGATCACGATTTTTAAGCATAATAATTGCCGATAAGTTCATATTACTAATTTGAGAAATATAAGAAAATTCTTAGATTCGCTGTAATGCTTAAAGTCACTATATTGCAAGGCTTTTAAGCTATTTTGCTCCTAATAAATATAGATAAAGCCTCAATTTACAATTTCCCATTCAAACCTGCATAACCTGAAATTGATGAGAGATATGTCGCGGTAGAGAGCAAAGATGACATACATCATTAACTCAAACAGTCTACCAAAGGAGCATTTACAAATGTCTATTTTATTCGGTGATGCCGGCAACGACAACTTACAAGGTGGTGCAGGAATTGACCTTCTAATTGGTTTTGAAGGAGACGATACCCTCAGCGGCGGCGATCAGGTCGATGTCCTTATTGGTAACCAAGGTAATGATGTCCTGCAAGGCGATCGCGGAGATGACCTGATGTTTGGGGGTCAAGGGGATGACCGGATGATCTGGAACAACGGCGACGGCAGTGACTTAATGGAAGGAGGAAATGGCTGGGATACCGTTGAAGTCAATGGTGCCGACGCTGCCGGAGATGACTTCCGCCTGGAGGCTAACGGAGAACGGGCGCAGTTTGACCGCCTCAACCTGGTGCCGTTCACCCTAGATGTGGATGACGCAGAACAGTTTGAGATTAACGGAGGCGGCGGTGACGATAACGTTGATATTAACGATCTCAGCGGAACCGATGTTGAGAAAGTGGTTGTAACGGGTGGTGAAGGGAATGATACCGTTGATGCCAGTGACTCTGCCACACCACTGGAAGCCTTTGGCGATGCTGGTGACGATCAACTGATTGGGGGAACTGCGAACGATACCCTGAGTGGGGGTGCAGGCAATGACTCCATTGAAGGGGAACAGGGTGATGACACCATGATTGGCGGTGAAGGTAACGATACCCTCGAATGGGATAACGGAGACGGCAGTGACCTCATGAGTGGGGGTGAAGGCATTGACGTGATTGACGTAGAAGGTTCTCTGACTGAAGGGGATGAATTTGTTCTGAGTCAAGATGGCACTACTGCAATCTTTGATCGGGTGAATTTGGGTCAGTTTACCTTAACCGTTGATACCTCTGAGGAATTTGAAGTCGCAGGGGAAGGCGGAGATGATAGCCTCATTGTCAACGATCTCAGTGCTACTGATGTTGAATTAGTCCAGTTTGACGGCGGGGACGGTAATGACACCCTCGATGCCAGTCAAGCCAATGTTCCGATTATTGCCGATGGTGGTGCAGGGGATGACCTGTTAATTGGCAGTACTCAAGATGACCAACTGTTGGGCGGGGATGGCAACGACACTCTGATTGGTAATGGCGGTAACGATGTTCTCATCGGTGGTGCGGGAGATGATTTGTTAATTGCTGAATTCGATGGGGATATCAGCACCTTTATCACTATCGAAGGCTTCGATACTTCTGCCGACATGATTCAATTGGATGGTATGTCCAGCAATTATGTCACCAATTCCACCACTGAAGGCACAGGCATCTACCTCGATAGCAACGGTGATGGCACTTATAACGATGGTATTGACGAACTGGTGGCGCGGGTTACTGGAGCAAGTTCCATTGACCTCAACGCCAGCTACATTGACTACGTCTAATCCTTAATAGGCAGGGGGATAATGATTATCCCCCACCCAGTTTCGGTGAGATTGAAGTTGCAGCTACCTTACTCACTGAACCCTTTAAAAAACAGAACAAGCAACATTTCAACAACGTCAACAGAATCTGGAGCTTTACACTATGAAACTGGTTTATCGCGGTATTGCTTACACTCCTAATGCTAGTTTCGTTCCCGTCATCGAAACAGCAACATTCGCTACATATCGTGGGTTAACTTACAATTGTCGTCGTCCGCTTATCCTGCCAACTTCACCGCAAATTCCTTTAAAATATCGGGGAATTGCCTATAACATTAAACCCACCTCTATTCCTCAGCCTCAACCTCAAAAATCAAGCCAACCGACAATTGCATTTAATTCTTAACACAGTTAATTAATTCAGCCCTTTACCTTTTTCCCTCTTCTAAAATTAGGAGAGGGTTTTGCTATTGGATAATGCGCTATTTTAAGGGGAAACTATTTGTTGTAATTGAGTTGCAACCCAGTCCGGCGCTTCTAACGGAATTAAATGCCCGACTTTTTCAGTGGTAATTAAATTAGCATTCGGTAGAATCCCAACAACATCACTTTGAATCACATCATAGGGAATCACAGGATCATCTTTAGAGGCTAACACAGTGATAGGGATATGCAATTGTGACATTTGATCGGCAATGGAATGATTCATGCCTGCCAATAGCCACCAGCGCCAAGCCGTATTTTCAACCCTTTGGTGAGTATCAATCACTAACGCCTGTTGTTCGTCATTTAAAGGCTGTTTGGTGGCATTTTTCAGGGTGGTTTCTGCATTTTCGGGACTCGGATGATTGTTTAACATCCGTTGTTTTTCCTCATCCGGCATCGGTTCAACAGTAACAGGTGAAGGCGCAATTAACACGATTTGTTGTGGGGGATGAGGGCTAATTGCTGCCACTTTTAGAGCCATTTTACCCCCCATGGAATGCCCAATTAAAGTGTAATTCTGAAGGTTAAGATCGGCAAGGATTTGCACAACTGCCTCAGCATACTGTTGCAAACTCGGCTGTTGTAGGGCAGGGGTTCCTCCATATCCCGGTAAATTGAGGGCAATACAGCGATAATCTGGTAATTGTTGCGCCACCCACTGCCAACTTTGGGCTGCTCCACCAAAATAGTGTAAAAAGACTAAAGTTTGATCTCCCTTACCCGATTCAATATAGGGAGAAAATTCTGTTTCAGTTAACATTTGAATTGCCTGTGAGGATGACTTTTAGTGATGAACAGTTGCCACTGAACCGCCATCAACCCGGTAGTTAGAACCCACCACAAAACTAGACTGTTGAGAACAAAGAAACCCAATCACCGCCGCCACTTCCGGAGCTTTACCGCGACGTTGTAAGACTAAGTGAGGCCGTTTTTCTTTTAAAAAGCTATCAATGGCTTGATCAAATTCAACCCCGAGTTTTTCCGCCCGTTCTTGCATCATTTTATCCGTCATAGGAGTGGCAATAAATGCCGGAGAAACCGAATTAATTAAAATCCCATCTTTAGCATAAGCTTTGGATAGATTTTTAGTTAAATTCAGCACGGCAGCTTTAGCCGCACAATAGGGCATTTCATCAGTATAGGGCTGAACCGCATCTTCAGAACCGACTAACACAATTCGTCCCCAACCGGCTTTCTGCATCTCTGGAATAAAAGCCCGACAGACGCGCACCGCTGCCATGAAATCCACTTCAATGGTTTCTAACCACTCTTCATCGCTGAGTTTTAAAAATTCTTTTTGAGCGCCTGTAATTCCGGCACAATTGACTAATATATTGACCCCACCATATTGATTAATAATTTGCTGTTTTGCTGCTTCAACCGCTTCTAAATTTCTTAAATCGGCTTGGACGGCAATCGCCTCTCCAATTTTATTAATCTCTTCAACAGTCGATTGAAGGGGATCAGTCGTTTTATCGAGCAACGCAATTTTTACTCCTTCAGCCGCTAATAATTTAGCCGTGGCTTGTCCAATCCCAGAGTCACCGCCAGTAATTAATGCAACTTTTCCCTTAATGCCAAAATCCATAACCTTTTCATCACTGATTTTCTCTCAATTATTGTAATGGCGAGGGGAATTCTCTTACTCTATCGAAAGTTGTATTCATTCACTCTTTTGCCCATCCTCTCAATTAACAAATTACAAATAACCCATCTCTCAACTGTCAGGAACGTTCATTCAAGACTTGATAAACTGAAACAATCTTTTCTTTTCCTCGCAGCTTCACTTGACCCACTAACTGGATAGAAAATTGCTCCTGAATGGATTGATAGGTTTCTTCAGAAATAAAAATCCGACAAATCCCATCATCAATCCACTGGTCATAACTCTCTAAACGAGGGGCAATATTAACCTAAAAACGCCCTTAAGGACGGGGCCTTAGACCCATTTTTTTGGTAAACTAACGGGAGGCATTTCAAAGCAAGTTTAGGTATGACGGATTCAACAGCTAAATTGGGCTTGATTGGGGGCGGAGTTATGGGGGAGGCTATCCTCTCCCGCTTGGTTGAACAACAGATTTATCAACCCACAGAAGTGATGGTGAGTGAACCTCAACCTCAGCGACGGGAGACTTTAGCCCAGCAATATGGGGTGGCTGTCACCGATCAAAATTCCCAGGCTGCAACGGCTACAGAAGTGCTGTTACTAGCGATTAAACCCCAAATTTTCCAAACCGTTGCCACTGAGTTATCGACAGTGGCAATGCCCTCTCAGACGTTAATCATTTCTATCTTAGCGGGTATACCATTAGCCCAGTTAGAAGCCGCGTTTCCCTATCATCCTGTGGTGCGTGTCATGCCGAATACGCCAGCGTTAGTGGGGGCGGGAATGAGCGCGATCGCTGCCGGAAACCATCTTTTACCCCATCACCTCCAACAAGCCAAACAGATTTTAACGGCTGTTGGGGAAGTAGTAGAAGTCCCAGAACGGTTAATGGATGCGGTGACTGGATTATCGGGTTCAGGGCCAGGATATGTAGCCATTGTGATTGAAGCGTTAGCCGATGGCGGCGTGGCGGCTGGACTGCCGAGGGCAATCGCTTCCCAACTGGCGTTACAAACGGTTCTAGGAACCGCTCAGTTGTTACAACAGTCCGGAATGCATCCTGCTGAATTAAAAGATCGGGTGACCAGTCCAGGCGGAACGACAATTGCAGGCATTGCCCAGTTAGAACAAGCCGGATTACGTTCTGCTTTCATTCAAGCGGTTCAGGCCGCCAGTCAACGTTCTCAGGAACTTGGGCAATAGGGGTAAGTTGACCTGAGCGGATATTTTAGCCGGTGATAGACAAGCCCTCAACGATAATAGAAGGGGTACAACAAGAATCATACCAATCTGCATCGGCTCCTAAAGCGATCACTTGTTTTAAGGCTGTATAGACATTTCCTGCAACCATCGTATTTTTCACTCGACCTAAAATTTCACCGTTTTCCACCCGATAGCCTAAATCAACGTTAATCGAAAAATCTCCTGTAATTCCTGCACCGCCTCCTAAAACTTGATCGATAATAAGGCCGCGATCCATCTGTTGAATTAACTCTAGTAACGTTCCCCTTCCCGGTTGCACCTGAAGATTAAATAAACCAGGGGTAGGATAACTGTTTAACCCAGCCCGAAACCCATTGCCTGTGGTGCCACTACCGATCATTCGACCTGTGGTTAAGTCTGTATAAAATAACTGCAATACCCCTGCTTGAATAAACGTAATCGGGCGAGTGGGAATTCCTTCATCATCAAATGGACAGCTAAACGGCCCTTGAGTGGGAGATTGGGAGATGGTTAAACAGGAGGATAACACGGGTGTTCCCAGGCGATCGCTCCAGGGGGAAGCCCGTTCTAGGACTTGTTTACCATTTAATGCGGCTGACACCGTTCCCCACAGCAAATCAGCCGCTTTGGCTGTGAATAAAACGGGGACTCGCCCTTGAGGCGGAGGAACATTCTTCCGAGTCCAACTGAGGCGCTGTAAAATCCGATCGACCAACTTTTGAGGATCGAGGCTTCCCCGTTGGGTTTGACCATCAGAAACACTCAGAAAATCATCCCCCCGTATCCACTCGGTTTCTAAATATCCACTCAATGTGGTATCCACATGACCATAATCTAAACCTTGAGAGTTCACTAAACGAGTTGATTCTACTTCGCAGTCCCACTCAGCTAGACAAAGCACTTCTGGGTATTTTTCTCGCATTAAGCTAATGGCTTCTCGTCCCCAACTGACCAGTTGTTCCACTTCTACCCAATGCCCATCTTCTGGATAATCCATTTTCGAGGTATCCTCTGCCAGTTCAATCGTTTCAGGGGGGTTGAGTTGACTTAAGGCGATCGCCCGATCCACTAATCTTTGGGGATCAACAGGGCCATAGGCAACAGCTAACCCTGGACATCCTTGCCGCCATAATCGTAGTGCCGTCCCCTCTGATTGAATACTTTCGAGTTGCTTCAGGCGGTTGGCTTCAAAAAAGACAGGACGCGATCGCGAATGGGCTTGAAATACCTCTGCTGCTTCTGCCCCTGCTTTCGCTGCCAGATCCAAAAGCTGTTCAGCAGATTGGTCATAGGTCATGGATGGTTGGTCGTGGTGTAGGGTTCATCGTTCATCCTACCTTGAGGAGGGTCACTTTTTGACAATTCTCGTTGAGACGAATTTGTCTGTCGCCATCATCGGATTAATGCGCGGTTTGGATACCCCTAGCTTCTAGATATGGGGAGGAAAACCGCGCCAGTAAAAAAGATGGAGCGATAGCGACCTCCTTGTTTTCTAGGTCTAAGGCTGTACAAATAATACTTTTCGCGGTAAAATAAATTTTGTCGCGAGAATATGTAATATGTACGCCACCCAAAAAAATCAACTTAGACGATTGAGCAAACAGGAGTTTAATGCCCTGTCTGCTTTGTGTCGTTTGAGCAAAAATCTTTTTAACGTGGCGTTGTACGAGTGCAGACAATACTTCTTTGCTGAAAGAAAGCGTCTGACTTATGAATCTAACTACCATATTTGCAAGTCGAATGAAAATTATCGGCTTTTGAATACCGATATTGCTCAACAGACTATGCGAGTAGTAGATAGAAGCATGAAATCTTTTCTTGGACTTCTCAAGGCAATTAGTATAGGAAGTTGTAACCAAAAGCCTAAATTGC
>Ga0209594_1000630_pt1 | contig 19832 bp, 18 predicted proteins | sample AshMeaCrysSpring_FD_184126 | JGI IMG/M metagenome (GOLD analysis project Ga0209594, IMG submission 184126) | Groundwater microbial communities from Big Spring, Nevada to study Microbial Dark Matter (Phase II) - Ash Meadows Crystal Spring... | ecosystem: Environmental > Aquatic > Deep subsurface... | reverse complement strand
TGATCACTTCGTCGACTGGCGGTCGAGCTCCGCCCCGAAGAAATGCGCCGCTGCTTTCAAGATGTCGTTGGCCCGGCGCAGCTCGGCGTTCTCACGCTTCAAGCGCTTCAGCTCGGCCAGCTCCTCGGTCGTCGCACCGGGCCGGCGTCCCGTGTCGCGTTCGGCCTGGCGGACCCACAACCTGACCGTCTCGGCCTTCGGGCCCAGCTTGTCGGCCACCGAACAGATCGCTTCCCACTGCGACCCGTACCCGTGACCGTGCTCGAGCACCATCCGCACCGCACGCTCACGCAGCTCGTCGGGGTACTTCCCATGGTTCGGCACTGCTCCATCCTCTCAAGGGTTGGAGCCTCCACAAATCCCGGGGCGCTTCAGAGACTCTGCTGTTTAGAGCATCCTCTGAAGCGCTGACACAACAACTCGCGGGTCCATTTCGAAGCTCCCATGAGCGACTCGTCCACCAACGACGGCCGTGTAGTCCCAGCCGAGCGTCCGAGCCATCCAGGCGAAGTGCGGTGCAATGTGATCGGCGGGAAAGATCTCAATTAGGCACGCAGGACAAGCGCGTAGGTGGTAATTGACGATCCCTGCTCCGTGAACAGCAACAACAACAGCGGCTCGAGAAAGTGCAAGGCGCTGCGCCTCAAAGGGGAGATAGTCGGTGTCAAGAACGGCAAACCCAAATGGTAGGAGGGCATCGGCAACAGCGCTCTGATTTCGCAGATGACGGTCACGAAGAGGTGATCGAACAAGGAGCACGCGCTCGCTGCCGTCGACACGCGACGCTGCGAGCGGAAAATTCTCGCGCCGAAGAGAGCCGGTGTGGCCTACGAGGAGGCGGTCGACCAGGAGCGGGCGTTGCTGGACGACAAGCGAGAGACCGCTGGCGGCAATCAGACTGCGATCAGTTGCGGCACTTGTGATCCCGGTTGCGTAGCCCATCGATGCAGCCAGTGCCGCCTTCGGAAGGACGTCGTCGTGAAGGTGCCAGTAGTTCGAGCCGTTGGTGTCGTGGAGCGAGACAGCTTCTGAGACCCGATCAACGTCACGCTGACGTAGGAGAGCAGGCAGCGCCGATAGCGGCAGCTTCGGATCCATGTGCTCATAGGGGCTAGTCCCCTCTAGAAGTCTCCAATGGCGTGTGAACACCCGCCCGAGCGACGGTTCCACAAGCACAGGCTCGCGCACTTCGAATAGCCATCGACGGTGTATATGGCCAGACATAGTGTGGAACGCCTCAACCACACGGGGGTCACAGACCCGTTCGCGTGCCCAGTTGTCGAGGCCGATGAGGGGCTGGTATGACTCGTCGAAAATGGTTGAGGTTTCGGTAGCGGAGGGCCACCACCGAGCAGCGAGTCGCTCAGGGTGCAGCGGTCGGAGCAGCTGTCTTGGCGTCACGTGAGAGGCTCGGACAATCTTGCGGGCATGTCGTCGATGCCTCTCCTCGACCGTCTCACCGCACGATCTCCATCCTGAGGCTCTTTTCGTCCCACTCGGGGTCTTGGGGCAGCCGCTGAACTACTCGTCCGCTGATGCGTCTCGCAGTCCACAGGATGGCACCGGCGTCGACGATGTGCCTTCGTGAGGCGCCCTCCGGCGGGTCCTTCTTGAAGTAGGCGTCGATCCCGGGGAACTTCAGCTTCAGCAGCTCCTCACGCTCCTGGAACCCCACGTCCCAGTGCCGTGAGTACTTCATGGGCTGGTCCAGGTTCAGCAGGTAGAAGCACAGCTCGGGGTTGGCGCTGTACACGCTGCGCTGGCGGAACGGCTGCATCTCCTCGTCGACCTCCCGGTAGTGTCGGAAGTGCCGGTAGTAGAGCTCGGTCAGCCACGGGTCAAGCTTCTTGGCCTCATCGAACGACTTGGCGTAGAGGGCCGCCCGCGACGGTGCCGGCGGCACCTGGACCCGCCGTGGCCAGCCGAGGATCTCGCGGGCGTCGAGGTCGCACTGGCGGAACCGGTCACCAGGTTCGTCACGCAGGCCCACGGGCGCGTCGAGGGTCATCACCGTGAAGCTGGGCCGGTAGTCGAGCACGTCGGCCAGCTTCTCGAGCACGAACGGTTCCTCGGGGAGGATGGTGACGCCCTGCAGCTTGGCCGGCAGCACGAGCCAGCCGCCCGGGCACGGCACCACGCCGGCCACCATCTTGTAGGGGAGAGGCTGCTTCTTCGCGGTCATGGGCCGCGGCCGAGACTAGGGCCGGTCAGCGGATGTGCGACGGCACCGGCATGGAGGTCTTGAGGGCGCCAGGCTGCTGGGAGTAGTTCGCCACCGGGCCCTTGGCCATGATCTCCTTCGGGAACAGCGTGATCTCGAGGGCCGTCTCGTAGGTGATGAGGCCACCGGCCACCAGGCGGGTGAGGTCGTTCTCGAGGGTCTGCATGCCCTCGGTACGGCTCGTGGTGATCACGTTGCGGAGCTGGCGGGTCTTGCCCTCCCGGACGAGGTTGCGCACGGCGTCGGTGGCGACCAGCACCTCGAACGCGGCCACCCGTCCGCCGCCGACGACGGGCAGGAGGCGCTGGGAGAGCACGCCCTGCAGCGAGGCGGCCAGCTGCACCTGGATCTGGTCACGCCGCTCAGCCGGGAACACGTCGACCACACGGTCGAGGGCCTGGGCGGCGTCGTTGGTGTGCAGGGTGGCGAACACGAGGTGGCCGGTCTCGGCCAGGGTGAGCGCGATGGCGATCGACTCGGTGTCACGCATCTCACCGATGAGGATGACGTCGGGGTCTTCACGCAGGGCGGCCCGCAGGCCGGCCGCGAAGCTGGGCGTGTCTTCTCCCACCTCACGCTGCGAGACGGCCGCCGTCTGGTGCTTGTGGATGTACTCGACGGGGTCTTCGATGGTGAGGATGTGGCACGGCCGGTAGCTGTTGATGCGGTCGACCATGCCGGCCAGCGTGGTGCTCTTGCCCGAGCCGGTGGGCCCCACCACGAGCACGAGGCCGTAGGGGAGGGCCAGCAGCTTGTGGGCCCCTTCGGGAGCGCCGAGCTCTTCGAGCTGGGGGATGCGGTCGGGGATGGCGCGCAGGGCGCAGGCCGTGGTGCCCTTCATCCGGTAGGCGTTGCCGCGGAAGCGACCCCGGCCCTTCCAGGTGAACGAGAAGTCGACCTGGCGGTTGCGCTCGAGCACCTCGCGGTGCTCGAGGCGCAAGATGGTGCGCACCATCCGGTCGATCTCCTGGCCGTCGAGCTGCGGCGCGTCGTCCATGGGCTTGAGGAGGCCGTCGACGCGCAGGAGGGGCTTCGACTTGTCGACCAGGAGCAGGTCGGACGCGCCGCGCTCCCAGACCGCCTCCAGGTACGTGCCGAGGGTGCCGTCGATCTCGAGCATGGTGAGAGCGTACGCCTGCCGGGGGGTGGCCGGGATGAGCCATCCGGCCCATCGGGGTACCTCAGCCGGGTGACGGCTCGTGGGCCCCGAGGTCGCTGCGGGCCACGAGGGCGGCGAACTCGGGCTCGGCGTCACGCACCTCGTCGAACGTGCCGATGCGCCGGACCCGCCCGTCCACCAGGAACACGATCTGGTCGCAGCGGCGCACGGTGGACAGGCGGTGGGCCACGATCACGATGGTGAGCCGGCCGTGGAGGTGGTGCACGGTCTCGGTGATGCGCTGCTCGGTGATGGTGTCGAGGGCGCTCGTGGCCTCGTCGAGCACCAGCAGCTCGGGGTCTCGGTAGAGGGCCCGGGCGATGCCGATGCGCTGGCGCTGCCCGCCCGACACCCGCACGCCCCGCTCACCCACCTTCGTGGCCAGGCCTTCGGGGAGGCCGGCGACGAACTCGGCCAGCTCGGCCTGTTCCACCGCCCGCTGCACGGCGTCGTCGTCGATGTCGTCGGGCCGGCGGCCGAAGGCGATGTTCTCCCGCAGGCTCGTGTCCATGAGGTAGACGTCTTGGGGCACGAGGCCGACCCGCTCGTGCCAGGCCCACAGGTGCTCGGTGACGTCGACCCCGCCGGCCGTGAAGGAGCCCTCCTGGGGCCGGTAGAGGCCGAGGAGGAGGTCGACCAGCGTGCTCTTGCCGGCACCCGACGGCCCCACCACGCCCACGGTGGAGCCGGGCGCGATCTCCATGGTGACGCCCTGGAGCGCGGGGGTCGGTCGGTTCGGGTAGCCGAACGTGACGCCGTCGAGCCGCGCCGGGCCGGACAGGTCGGTCGGGTCGCCCACCTCGGGCTCCTCCCACCGGGCGGTGAGGAGGTCTCGCCGGGTCTGGGCCACGATGCCGAGGGCGGGTCGTCCCGAGCGGATGCCGGTGAAGGCGTTGAACAGACGGTTGAGCGACGGCAGGAGCCGCAGACCGGCGGCGAACAGCAGGCCCAGGATGCCCAGGGCCCGGTCGCTGCGCTCCGACTGCACGAGGATGAGCGTGAGCACCACCACGCCCACGATGAACGCCAGCTCGAAGTAGAGCCGGGGCAGGTCGCCGATGAAGGCCAGTCGCTGGCGCAGGCGGGCGTTCTCCTGGCGGTTGCCCTCGTAGCGCTCGGCGAACTCGGGCTGCTCGTTCTGGACGATCACCTGCTTCATGGCCCCGAACACCTGGGAGACGAGGCTGAAGTGCTCCTGCGACACCACCTGGAAGCGGGCGCCGATGCGGGGCACCCGCCGCAGCACCACCTTCACGTACACGTAGCCGACCACTACGAAGTAGGCAGTGAGGCCGATGGCCGCCCACGGGGTGGCGTAGATGACGAGGGCGGTGATGGCCAGCACCAGCAGGCCCTCGCTCACGAGGTTCACGACGCCCGTCAGCATCTGCTGGTAGGCGATGGGGATCGACTCGTTGAGGTTGCGCACCGCCTCACTCGAGCTGCGCTGCAGGTGGAACTCGTAGGGGGCGTAGAGGTAGGCGTCGAAGAGCCTCGTGGCGGTGCGGGCCTCGCTCTGGGCGATGGCGCCGAAGCTCCACCAGCGGATGCCGAGGGTGATCACCGTCTTGAGGACGAACGCCACCAGCACGGCGATGGCCAGCACGGTGGCCAGGGTGGAGCGGTCGTCGGTGCCGAGGAGGTCGGCCAGCCAGTCGACGATCGACGTGCCGCTGCCACCGGTGTCGGACAGCACGCTGAGAAGCGGGACCACCAGCACGATGCCGACGAGCTCGAAGAACGCGGCGATGAGCGACAGCGGCACCAGCGCGGTGAGCGCGATCTTGGCCTGGCGGTCGGTGACGGCCCGGATGTCGGTGAGCACGTGCCCCACGCGGGCGCCGAGCGACGAGGTCGCGGGAGGAGGGGCCGTGTCGCTCATGGGCGTCAGCGAGGTTACGGGCCACAGCCTCGCCGAGGAGGCCACGCCGCCGTCGCCCCCTCGGCCATGCCGCCCCGCCCGCCCGCCGCCCGGTGGTAAGCGCGCACCCTCGATTGCGGTTGCCGCCAGCGTCGGTGCGCGCTTCGGCAGGTTGGGTCCGCTGGGCGTGCCACGGGCGAGGCGTGCACCGTGGGTTGCGGTCGCCGCTCGTGGCAGTGCGCGGTTCGGGCGCCCGAGCCTCAGGCGGCGTCACGCTGGGCGAGGAGCTCGCGGATGACGTCGGCGACGAACGCCTCTTGCTCCTGCACCTGGAACCAGGTGAAACGCTGCACGAGCCAGCCGTCGAGGCGCAGCAGCGCGTCACGCTGACGGTCGCGCTCGAAGCCGGCCCGGCTGGCGCCGTGGGTCTCCCAGCCGTCGACCTCGAGGTTCACCTTGCGGACGGGGTCGGCGAAGTCGAGCACGAACGTGCGCCCGCCCACCCGCACCGGGTGGTGGAACACGAAGGTCGGCAGCCCGTGCCGCCGCAGCAGGGCGGCCATGGCCGGCTCGAGCACGCTGTCGGGCGGCTTGGTGCCGATGGCCCAGCCGTCGAGCACGGCCTCGAGTCGGGCGATGCCGGGCCGGCCCTGGCGACGGTGACGACGCAGCGCCGTGTGCAGCGTCGCCACGCTCACGAGCTTCGACACCACCAGCCGGTCGAGGGCCAAGGCGAGGCGCTGCTCGTCGACCACGGCAGCGAGGTCGACCACCGTACGGATGACGCTGAAGGTGGGGATGCCCTCCTTCGCGAGGAGCAGTCGTCGGTTGGCGTCGCGGGGTCGGTGCACCACCACGCCGTCGAGCTCGAGGCCCCGGCCCTTGGGCACGACGATGTCGACCGGATCACCCTCTTCCTCGCCGGCGCCCCACAGGTAGGCCGAGCTGCGGTGTGAGGCGCCGGTGCCGTCGACGTTGGCGAGCACGGCGGCGAGGATGCGCCGCTCGCGTGTGTCGGGCGAGCCGGGCAGCGCACCCACGCCCGGGTGCACCGGCACGAGAACGCCGCTGCGCAGCGCCCGTCGGAAGGCGTGTTCGGAGACGCCGGCCTTCGTGGCGTCCCGGAGGGAGACGAGGCCATGGCGAGGTGCGGCGATGCGCTGGAGCAGGCGGTGATCCATCACCACGAGCGTGTGCGCCGGAGTGCGTCGATCGGCATCGCCGAGGCGTGCACCCTCAGGTGTGGTGCCCGTCGCCGAGGGTGCGCGGTTGCCTGGGGCGGGGCGACCTGGCCGAGGCGTGCACGGAGCCGTGCGGTTGCCGCAACCGTCAGTGCGCGGTTGGCCGGGGTGGGGCGGCTTGGCCGGGCGGGGCGGCTTGGCGGAGGCGTGCACGGAGCCGTGCGGTTGCCGTAACCGTCAGTGCGCGGTTGGCCGTGGCGGGGTGGCTCGGCCGAGGCGTGCACGGAGGCGTGCGGTTGGCGCGGCCGTCGGTGCGCGGTTTGGCGTGGGCGGCTCGGCCGGGGTCAGCCGACGCGCCAGCTGTTGACGGCGACGGTCCTCGCGTCGTTGGGGATCTGCACCACGGCGGTCGCGGTGATCGGCGCGCCGCGGGTGCCGGGCGCGCTGGAGGTGATGACGAGCTGCTGGTCGAACGGGCCGCCCTGGCCCTTGATGAGGAAGCCGGTGCCGCTCGACGTCTTCTCGGCCTCCACCTGCGCGCCCACGACACCGTTGCGGACCTGCCCGAAGTTGCCGTTCGTCACGCGCACATGGACGACGGAGTAGGGCGCGTACACGGCTCCGTGGATCACCGTCTCGTAGCCGCTGCCATTCTGGTTCGCATAGAGCTTCTGGCCGCTCGCGGGCGTCACGGTGGTCGTGAGGTAGTTGGGTGTCCCGGGCTCGAGCGTGGTCACGTTGATGGCGTCGGTGCCGCCGTGCCCGGTGGCGGTGAACAGCTCGAGGCGGGCGTCCTTGTCGGCGTAGACGCGGCTGTTGCCGCCGAGGACGAGCACGACGCCGGTGCCCGGGTTGGGGTCGGCGGCCCGCTGGGCGTCGCAGGTGGGCGTGGTCGACAGCACTGCCGTGTCGCCGGGGCCGGGCTTGCCACCCACGACGATGTCGTCGACGGTGATCTGCCCGACCTTCTCGAAGTAGTAGACGCCGCTGCGCAGGTAAGTCGGGATCGTGAGGTCGGGCGCCGCCGTGTACTTGCCCGGTTGGAGCACCTGGCACGTGCCGGGGACGGGAGCCGGTGCCGGCGTCGTCGGGACGGGCGGCGGGGTCGGCAGGATGAGCACGTCGCGCCACGTCTGGGATGTGCAGGCCGCCGCGTACGGGAACGGGCTGACCGTGAACGACTTGCTGCCGCTGTTGGCAGGCGGCCCGCAGGTGCTGCTCTGGTAGAGGAGGAAGCCGTCTTCCACCTTGAGCACGGCGGCGAGGTCGAGGTGGCGTGGCCCGGCGACGTAGACCGGCCCGGACAGGATGTGGTCGTCGTTGGCGGCGTTCGACGTGACGAGCGACGCCTGGGAGGCGGTGAGCCCCTCGCCCGTGGCGACGACGGCCCAGCTGTTGATGCCGCCGGCGGCGCCGCCGACCCAGCGGCACGTGATGGTGGGGGTGCCGCCCGCGAGGGCGCCCGGGAAGGTGATGGTCTGCCCGGTGAGGGTCTGGGCGGCCGGGCCGCTGCACAGCGTCGGGTCGAGGCGGAGCTTCTCGACGGCGTAGCGGATGCCGGAGTTGGCGGTGTGCACCTTGTCGATGCGGGCCTTGGTCACCTGCGTGCGCTGGAAGCTGGTGATGGCGTAGCTGGCGATGGCCACCGCGATCACCGAGAACACGGTGACCACGATGAGGGCCAGCACCAGCACGGCGCCGCGGTCGTCGTCGTGCTCGTTCATGTCACTTCACCCCCACCGTGCCGGTGAACAGCACGGTCGTCGCGTCGAGGACTTGGAAGTTGTTGGGGTTCGGGGTCTTGGCCCACGGGGTGCCGGCGGGGATCGTGCCGGTGCGGGTCGTCCCGCTGCCGGAGACCGTCACCGTTCGCACCGGGCTGTCGGTGAACCGCACGGTCAGCGAGCCCGGGCAGGCCGCGCTCGAGGTGACCGTGACGCTCACGCTGCTCTTCACGTTGCCGTTGCCGAGCAGGTCGATCGGGCTCGGGATGAACGTGACGCCCGTGACGGTGCATGCTGCCGGGGCCGAGGTGCTCGTGGTGGTGCTGCTCGGGGGAGGGGCGGTGGTGCTCGTGGTGGTGCTGCTGGGCGGGGGTGCCGTGGTCGACGTCGTGCTCGTGGGCGGTGCCGCGGTCGCCGGCGGGGCCGTCGTGACCACCGGCAGCGTGACGGCCGAGTTCACGCGGGCGGCGGTGACGGTGAAGCGGTAGCCGGTCGCCATCGTCACCGTCATCGCCGCCTCGGGCGCCGTGGTGATGGTGGGGGCCACCGTCGGCGAGAGGTCGTCGGCCACCACGAGGCGGGTGGGCGTGGGGTCGGTGGTCGTGCACGAGTAGCGCACGAGCTGCCACGTGAGGCCGGCCTGCTCGTAGCGGTAGGCGACCCGGTAGCCGACGCTGCCGGTCGGGCCGGCCGTGGTGCCGGCGCTGGCTCCGGCGTACACCTGCTCGGCCCACGAGAGCGCGACGACGTTGCGGTTGCCGGCGCTGACGGCGGGCGAGCCGGCGCAGCCCGTCGGGTCGCCGGTCGCGGTGGCGTAGGTGGTGGTGCTCTGGGCATCGGCCGGGAAGTAGGTGGCCAGACCCTGGGGCGCTTGCGACTCGTCCAGCCGGGTGGTCTGCCCCTCCTCGGTGCGCAGCATGAGGATCATCGAGGCGCTGAGCGCGCCGGCGATGAGCGCCATGAGCCCGATCACGATCACGAGCTCGACGAGCGTGAAGCCGTCGTTGCGCTCAGACACTGCCCTTCACCACCTCGGTGCGCTGGACGCCGCCGCCGGGCGGCCGGATCTCGACGGTCACGAGCTGCAGCACGAGGCCGTTGGTGGCCGTCTCCCGGCAGGTGGAGCCGAACGACTCGCCGGTGCCGCCGTACCAGAACCGCACCTCGGGTACCGAGATGCTCGACGCCGGCCAGCCCGCCGGCAGCGACGCCTGGCGGGCAGCAGTCTCGTACGCGGCCCGGATGGCCGGCGCGCTGTTCGTGGTGCAGGAGAGGCGGGAGGTGCGCGGCGACGCCACGAGGTCGGCCGCGCTCGTGAGCACCGCCTGCGCGTCGACGACGTCACGGTGCTGTCGGGTGGCGGTGATGTTCGTCGACCACGCGCCGACGATCACGGTGACCGCGATGCCGAGCAGGGCGATACCGAGGATCAGCTCGAGCAGGGTCATCCCTGCGTCACTCCTTCGCCGCACCTCCCACTCCTCTCACTGAGGTGGGGGCGCGAAGGGACGCCGCGCGGCCCCCGCCCGGGCCCAGGCGGGGACCTTGCAGCTCCGTGAGCGCCACCCACACGGAACTGCTGGGAAGCCTAAGTCGCACGCTGGCCGGGTGGAATGGGCCATGCGGCTCAACCTCACGGACGGTGGTCACCCTGCGTGCGGGACCCGGCCCGGGCGGTGGTGTGAACCGGCCCCTTGCCCTGCTCGTGGCGGTGGTGGCCTCTACCCTCGGGCGCCGCGCCTATGGACCTGTTCGTCGTCGTCGTGTGCGGTGTGCTCGGCCTGCTCGTCGGGTCGTTCCTCAACGTCGTCATCTGGCGCGTGCCGCGGGGCGAGTCGATCGTGCAGCCGCCGTCGGCGTGCCCGTCGTGCCACCGCCAGCTCACGCCGGTCGACCTCGTGCCCGTGGTGAGCTGGCTGGCCCTGCGGGGCAAGTGCCGCACGTGCAAGGCCTCGATCTCCGCTCGCTACCCCGTCGTGGAGGCGCTCACCGGCGTGCTGTTCGTGCTGGTGGCGTGGCGGTTCGTCGGCTCGTGGGCCGTGCCGGCCTACCTGGCGTTCACCGCGTTCCTCGTGGCGCTGTCGGGGATCGACCTCGACACCTACAAGCTGCCCCGCAAGATCATCTACCTCGGCGGCGTCGTTGGCGTGGCGCTGCTCGGCCTGGCCACGTGGCTCGACGACCTCGGGTGGGACCCGCTGTGGAAGGCCGCGCTCGGCGCGGTCGTCGCCTTCGCCTTCTTCCTCGCACTGCACCTCATCTCCCCGAGGTCGATGGGGTTCGGCGACGTGCGCCTCAGCGCCTACCTCGGCTGGCACCTCGGCTGGCTCGGGTTCCTCCACGTGCCGGCCGGGCTGTTCCTCGGGTTCGTGTACGGCGCCGTGGTCGGCGTCGCGCTGATGGCGGTGAAGAAGGCGGGCCGCAAGACCGCCATCCCGTTCGGGCCGTTCATGGCGGCCGGCGCGCTCACCGCCGTGCTCGTGGGCCGGGAGATCGTCGAGATCTGGACGGTCTGAGCCGGCTGCCTCCCGGTCGGCGCAGTTCCGCGCACGGTGGCTGGCGGTTTGCGCTCGTGTGGGTGCGCGGTTCGGCCGGGTGGGTGGCGCCTGCGGTTGCATGCACCGTGGCTGGCGGTCTGCGCAACCGCGGGTGCGCGGTTCGGCGGCGGGCCGTGGTGGCCGGCACCGGAGCTTCTTGCGTCGGGGCGCCGGTGTCGGCTCGGCGTACCGTCGGGGCATGCGCTTCTCGGTGTGGCCCAGCTTCCAGCGTCCGTGGGAGGAGGTGCTGCACCTGGCGCTCCATGCGGAGGCGGCGGGGTGGCACGGCCTCTGGTACGCCGACCACTTCATGCCTGACACGCCCGACGGCACGCCGTCGAGCGAGCCGGCCCTCGAGTGCTGGACGGTTCTGCCGGCGCTGGCGGCCGCCACGCAGCGGCTGCGGCTCGGCACGTTGGTGTCGCCCACGTCGGTGCGCCACCCGGCGGTGCTGGCCAAGCAGGCGGCGACGGCCGACCGCATCAGCGACGGCCGTGTGGTGCTCGGCATCGGCGCCGGGTGGCAGGTGAACGAGCACCGCGCCTACGGCATCGACCTGGCCGAGCCCAAGGTGCGGGTCGACCGGTTCGCCGAGGCGCTGCAGGTGATCACGAGCCTGCTGTCACAGCCGAGCACCACGTTCGAAGGCGCGCACTTCCGCCTCGTCGACGCGCCCTGCGAGCCCAAGCCGGTCCAGCAGCCGCTGCCGGTGATGGTCGGCACCCCGAGCCCGCGCATGATGCGCCTCACCGCCCGGCACGCGCACGAGTGGAACGTCTGGGGAACGCCCGAGCGGGTGGCCGACCGCACGGCGGCGTTCCTGGCCGCGTGCGAGAAGGAGGGCCGTGATCCGGCGACCGTGCGGCGCAGCGTGCAGGCCTTGTTCTTCCTCGTCGACGACGAGGAGCGGGCGGCAATGATTCGCGAGCGGGCCCCGGACGACCGCTCGGTGGTGGGCGGCCCCGAGCAGCTCGTCGAAGCCATCGGCCGCTACCAGGAGCTGGGCGTCGACGAGGTGATCGTGCCCGACTTCACCTTGGGCAGCACTGCTGCCGAGCGCCAGATGTCGTACGACCGCTTCGCCGCCGAGGTCACCGCCGCCTTCACCTGACCGAGCCGTGCACGGACGGCCGCGGGAAGCGCCACCGACAGTGCGCGGTTCGGCGGCGTGGCGGTGGCGGCGGTCGCCCGGGGAGCCGTGCACGGACGGCTGCGGGAAGCGCCACCGACAGTGCGCGGTTCGGCGGTTCGGCGGCGCGGCGGCGCGGCGGCGGTCAGGCGTCGGTGGGGACGGGCTCGGTGGGCGTCGGGACGGCGACGCGTGATCGGTTCGTGAGGTAGGCGCCGAGGAGGGCCACGGCACAGCCGGCGACGGCGAGCAGGGCGACCGTCTCGTCGCGCAGCGCCACACCGAGGGCGAGCGACACCACGGGGATCAGGTACGTGGTCACCGAGGCGCGGGTGCTGCCCACCCGCCCGGCCAGGGTCGCGGCCACGGCGTAGGCGACCCCGGTGCCGAGCGCCCCGAGGGTCACCACGGCCAACAGCGACCCCCACTCGAACGACGACCCGGGCACTGCGGCCACGCCGAACGGCGCCGTGAGCACGAGGGCCACCACCTGCGCTCGCCAGATCACCGGCACGGCGCCGTGACGCTGCTGCAGGGGCACGGCCAGGTTCAGCGCCACGCCGTACGACATGAGCGCGGCGAGGATCATCGCCACACCGAGCCAGCTCGACGAGCCCTCGCCGAGCGTCGGCAGGGCGATGAGCACCACACCGGCGAACCCGACGACGAGCCCGTGCCGCTGGGCCCGGGGCGGCAGGCGGTGGGCGATCAGCGACGCCACGGCCGCCACGAACAGGGGCGTGGCCCCGTTGAGCATCCCGGTGACGCTCGACGACACGTGCTGCTCGGCGAAGGAGAACATCGTGAGCGGGAAGGCGAGCCACAGCACGCCGAGGAGCGCGACGCGGGGCAGGTCGGCCCGGGGGACGGGTCGGCGGGCGGCCGGCACCAGGGCGAGGGCGGCGAACCCGAACAGGATGCGCAGCGCGGTGATCAACGGGGGCTCGAAGGCCTCGAGCCCCTCGGCGATGAAGAAGAAGCTCGACCCCCAGATGAGGCCGGGCACGGCGAGCAGGAGCCAGTCCTGGCGGCGGAGGGGAGCGTCGTCGTGCATGGCCCCTCGGACGATACGGACCGCGGCCGATCCTGTCCGGCGGGTTTCGGACGGGGCATTTCCGGCGGCTGGGGCGCCGGCGCTACGTTCCGCCGCTGACCAAGGGGGATGCTCATGCGAGTGCGTGTCGATGCGGAGAAGTGCCAGGGCCACAACCGCTGCTACGCCCTGGCACCGGAGCTGTTCGACGTCGACGACTACGGCCAGGCCCACGAGCGCAACGACGGCGTCGTGCCGCCGGAGCTGGCCGACAAGGCCCGCCTGGCCGTGGCCAACTGCCCCGAGTTCGCCATCACCCTGGAGGAGGAAGGGTGACCACTGCGCCCAAGTCGCCGGTCACCGACTGGGCGACCGACTTCGACCACACCGACCCCACCTGGGTCGCCGACCCCTACCCGATCTGGGACGACCTGCGGGGCCGCTGCCCGATGGCCCACAGCGACCGCTTCGGCGGCACCTGGCTGCCGACGAGCCATGAGCTCGTGTCACAGATCGCCTACGACACCGAGCACTTCACGTCGCGAGCGGTGATCGTGGGCGAGATGCGTCCCACCGAGCTCGACCTTCCGGCGCCCATCGGCGGTGCGCCGCCCATCACGAGTGACCCGCCGTTCCACAACCTGGCCCGCCGCATCCTGCTGCCGGCATTCGCACCGAAGAAGATCGAAGCGCTCGAGGGCTACACCCGTTCGCTCTGCAACGAGCTGCTCGACCGGGTGCAGGGCCGCACCGAGCTCGACGCCGCCGTCGACTACGCGCAGGACATCCCGCTGCGGGTGATCGCGAAGATGCTCGGCTTCCCCGAGAGCGATGCCGAGTACTACCGCCACCTCATCCACCGGATCCTCGAAGCGGGCGTCAACATCGTCGAGCGCAACCCTGAGGACGAGGCGGAGCAGCAGCGCTTCGACGCCTACTTCGACGCCCAGATCGAGGACCACCGCCAGAACCCGCGCGACGACCTCACGTCGTTCCTGCTCGAGGCCGAGCTCGACGGCAACAAGCTGATGCACGAGCACGTGAAGGGCACGATGGCCCTGGTGCTCGTGGCCGGCATCGACACCACGTGGTCGGCCATCGGTGCCTCCCTCTGGCACCTGGCCCAGCACCCGTCCGACCGCAAGCGCCTGGCCACCGAGCCCGAGCTGTGGCCGACGGCCATCGAGGAGCTGCTGCGGGCCTACGCCCCGGTCACGATGGCGCGCATGGTGGCCCAGGACGTGGAAGTGGGCGGCTGCCCGATGAAGGTCGACGACTGGGTGCTGCTGCCGTTCCCGGCCGCCAACCGCGACCCGGCCGTGTTCCCCGATGCCGACGAGGTGCTCCTCGACCGGGCCGAGAACCGCCACGCCACGTTCGGGCTCGGCATCCACCGCTGCCTCGGGTCGAACCTGGCCCGCATGGAGCTGCGGATCGCGCTCGAGGAGTGGATGCGTCGCTACCCCGACTTCGAGCTGGTCGACCCCGACGCCGTGACGTGGTCGTCGGGGCAGGTGCGGGGGCCCCGCCGGCTGCCGGTGCGCATCCTCTGAGCCTCAGCGGGGGCCGCCGTCGACGCGCAGGATGGCGCCGGTGGTGAAGCTGCTGGCGTCGCTCGCGAAGTAGAGGGCGGCCCCCACCACCTCGTGGGGTTGGCCGCCGCGCCCGAGCGGGATGTAGGTGCGGGCGGTGCTCTCGAACTGGTCGAGGTCCCAGGCCTTGGAGATGTCGGTGAGGAACGGCCCGGCCTGGATGCAGTTCACCCGCACGTTGGGGGCGAACGCCTTGGCGAAGGCGACCGTGAGCGCGTTGAGCCCCGCCTTGGCCGCGCCGTAGGGGGCCTCGGTCGGGGTGGGCCGCTCGGCGGCGATCGACGAGATGTTGATGATCGACCCGCCGCGGCCCTCGGCCATGCGGGTGCCGACGAGCGACGTCAGCCGGAACGGGCCCTTGAGGTTCACCCCCAGCACCTTGTCGTAGAGGTCCTCGGTGACCTCGGCGAGCGACGGGTAGAGCGGCGACATGCCGGCGTTGTTCACGAGCACGTCGACGCGGCCGAACGCGTCGTAGGCGGTGCCGGCGAGATGGTCGACGTCGGCCCAGCGGCCGACGTGGCAGGCGACCGGCAAGGCCTGGCGGCCGAGGGCCTCCACCTCCCGGGCGACCTCCCGGCACGACTCGATCTTGCGGCTGGCGATCACGACGTCGGCGCCGGCGGCCGCGAAGGCCAGCACCATCTCGCGGCCGAGGCCGCGGCTGCCGCCGGTGACGAGGGCCACCTTGCCCGACAGGTCGAACAGCTCCGCTGGTGTCATGGCCGCAGCGTAGGTGCGCCCGCCGGGGGCCGAGCGCGGTCGCCGGCGGGTCCGGGTTTGCGCGCGCGTTCGGCGCCGCAGCGTCGGGACCTGTGCTGACCTCAGGTCCGGGAGGTGGCGGCGGTACCCTCAGAGACCGCATGAGCACGAGCACCGGACTCGCTGGCGACGCCGCCGTCGCCGCCCGCGACCGCTCGCTCGGCTACCTCCCCGGCCTCGACGGCATCCGTGCCGTCGCCGTGGTGGCGGTGCTGCTCTACCACGCCGAGCTCACCTGGATCCCTGGCGGGTTCCTGGGCGTCGAGGTGTTCTTCGTGATCAGCGGCTACCTGATCACGCTGCTCCTGCTGTCGGAGCACCAGCGCACGGGCACCGTGTCGCTGAAGACGTTCTGGATGCGACGGGCTCGTCGCTTGCTGCCGGCGCTCTACCTGCTCCTGCTGGCGACGACCGTCGTGGTGAGCACCTTCTACCGCGACGAGCTCGAAGCGCTGCGGGGCCAGGTGATCGCCGCGCTCACCTACGTCACGAACTGGTACCAGATCGCCATCGGCCAGTCGTACTTCGCCGGCGACGGCCGCCCGGCCATCCTGCAGCACCTCTGGTCGCTGGCGGTGGAGGAGCAGTTCTACCTGTTCTGGCCGATCGTCCTGCTGGGCATCCTGCGCCTCACCCGCGGTCGCCGCTCGCTGGCCGCACCGATCATCTTCGCCGGCGCGGTGGCGTCGGCGGTGTGGATGGCGGTGCTCTACGACCCGGTGGCCGACCCGAGCCGCGTCTACTACGGCACCGACACCCGCCTGTCCGGGCTCCTGCTCGGCGCGGTGCTGGCGTTCTTCTGGAAGCCCGGCACGTTGAAGCCTCGCCCGCCGGTGCTGGTCGACGGGGCCGGCGCGCTGGCCCTCGTCGGGCTCGTGCTGTGCTTCGTGCGCATCGACGAGTTCGACCCGTTCCTCTACCGCGGCGGGTTCGTGCTCGTGTCGGTGCTCACGCTCGTGCTCATCGGGTCGGTCGTGCACCCGTCGTCGCTGCTCGGCGTGGCTGCCGTCGGCAACGCCCTGTTCACGTGGGTCGGTTTGCGCTCGTACGGGCTCTACCTGTGGCACTGGCCGGTGTTCGTGCTCACCCGCCCCGGCATCGACGTCACGTGGGACTGGCGGGTGGTGCTTCTCGTGCGGTTCGGCCTGACGCTCGTGCTCACCGAGCTGTCGTACCGGCTGGTCGAGATGCCGATCCGCACCGGGGCGCTGAGCCGCTGGTTCGACGGGCTGCGGGGCCCGGCCGACCCGCGGCGCGATGCCCGCCGGCGCCTCACCGCGGGCTTGGCCGTGCTCGGTGCCGCGCTGCTGGTGCCGGTCACCACGAACCTGGCCGGTGCCGAGCGGGTGGCGGGCGAGGTGGAGCAGGCCGTGGTCGGCTCGGGTGTGCCGCTGGCCGCGCCGGTGGCCACCACTGCGGCACCGACCACCACTGCGGTGGCCGCCAGTGCGCCGGCCGCGCTGCCGGCGGCCACGGTCGGCAGCGCGGTGCCCACCACGGCGGCCCCGCCGGTGACCGTCACGCTCATCGGCGACTCGGTGCTGCTCGGCACCAAGGACGCCATCTCCGCCGAGCTGCAGGCCGCCGGGTACCCCGTCGACTTCCGCGGTGAGCCGGCGCTCATGCTGAAGAAGGCCCGCGAGCAGCTCGAGGCGGCCGGCACGCCGGTGGGCCAGGTGGTGGTGATCGGCCTCGGCTACAACACGCTCTGGGAGCGCGACCGGGCCAACTACGACTCGTGGGCCGAGCGCTTCGACCGGGAGGCCGACGCCCTGCTCGACACGTTCACGGCCCTCGGCGCCGAGCGGTTCGTGTGGGTGACGCTGCGGGAGCCGACCAGCGACATCACGCCGGCCAAGGGGGAGTACCAGCTGAAGAAGTACGCGTGGTACTTCCCGTACGTGAACGAGCGGCTGCGGCTGCTCCCGCAGCGGCGGCCGAACGTGACGCTGGCCGACTGGGCGGCCATCTCGGGCCGCTCGGGCATCACCTACGACGCCATCCACCTGAACACCGACGGCGTCGCCGAGATGATCGCCCTCATCCGCCGCACCGCCGCCCTCTGACCCGCCCCTTCGGGGTCAGCGGGTGGCGCGCCAGGGGCGGGTGCCGTAGACGTCGTAGAGCTCGGCGGCGGCCCGCACGTTGTTCTCGGCATCCATCAGCCACGACGACGTGACCGGCGTGCCCAGGCGCTGGGACAGCCAGCGGTGGTTGACGTCGTTGATCTGCAGCAGGCCGGAGTCACGCGAGCGGGACCGGGCGCCAGGCTGGCAGCCCGACTCGCGGTACATGATCTTCGAGAAGTGGGCGACGGGCAGGCCGTGCTCGGCGAGCAGGTGCTCGTAGCCGGGGCAGGTCCGGGTGCGGGCGTCGGCCGACGGCAGGGCGCTGGCCAACTGCTGGGGGGTGCAGGCCAGGCCGACCAGTGCCAGGGCGCCGCAGAGGACGGCGGTCAGGCGAGCGGGCATGGGGGAGCCTCCAAGGGGGGACGGGACGGGCGCGCCGCGCCACCAGGGGGCGCTGCTCGTCATCGGGTACCCCGTTTGTAACGCGTTCGCAATGAACGCGTCTAGGTCACCGGATGTGACACCTGACCGTCGGCGTGGGCCTTGTGCAGGGCGGCGGCTCGCTCGTCGGACAGGTAGATCACCGACGTCCCGGCGACGAGGTCGTGCAGCATCCGGCGGTCGACCCGCACGAGACCGATGAGCAACCCGACGCCGAACAGCAGGAAGCTGATCGGGAACGCCAGCGTCCGTACCACGGCGTGGCGGCCGGTGACGTCGGCGCCCGACGCCTGCACCACCTTGAGCCCGGCCACCGCCTTGCCGATGGTGCGCCCGGCCACCGTGAGGGGCAGCACGTAGTAGAGGAAGTACCAGCCGGAGATGAGCGCGATGGCGAGCCAGCGGTGGTTGTCGAGGGAGACGTCGCGGTCGAAGACCACACTGGCGGCCGACTCGACGAGCTGCACGCCGAGGGCGAACAGGAGCCCGGCCACGAACTGGTCGACCAGGAACGCGAGGAACCGGGTGACCGAGCCGGCGTAGTGGCCGTCGAGCGCGTCGGCCCGCCCGCGGCTCGTCGAGCCGCGCAGATCGGGGCGGTCGTCGGGGTCTTCGGGGCGACCGGGTCCCTGGCGCGCGGGCCGGCGCAGCACACGGTTCACGATGCCGTGGGTGATCTGGTCGACCGTGACGGCCTGCATGCGGGCGGCATCGAGCAGCTCGGAGAACACGCCGGTGGTGGAGCGGGCGATGATGGGGCCGAGCTCAGCCCGCTCGACGATGCGGTTCACGTCGACGCGGTCCATGAGGGCGTCGATGTCGATGCGCCCGATGAGTCGGTCGACGTCGACCCGCTCGATGAGAGCGTTGGCGTCGACGCGGTCGAGCAGGCGGTCGGCGTCGACGCGGTCGAGGAGCGCGTTGGGGTCGACGCGGTCGAGCAGGCGGTCGGGGTCGACCCGGTCGAGCAGGGCGTCGGGCTCGACGCGGTCGAGGACGCGGTTCACGTCGACCCGGTCGAGCAGCTCGTTCACGTCGATGCGGGCGATCAGCTCGTCGACGTCGACCCGCTCGATCACGTCGTTGACGTCGATGCGCTCGACGAGGCCGCCGACGTCGAGGGCGTCGACGGCCGGGTTGACGAAGGTGCCCACGACGCGGTCGAACAGCCCGCCCCCGCGGCGGCGTGTCTCCCGGGTTCCGTCGTCGGTCACCCCGGCATGATGCCCCAGCGGGGGGACGGCGCGCGACCCATCGCGGCGCGTGGGATCATGCCGCCACCTGGGGAAGGGGTGGGGATGCAGGGACGATCGCGGCGGCATCTGGCTGCCCATCACGCCGGTCAGGGGGACGCCGCGCCCGACCGCCCGGCGTCAGAGCTCGCACGGGCGCTGCACAAGCCCGAGGAGCTGTCGTGGCGCGACTTCGCGCTCATGCTCCTGCACGTCGGCGCCGAGATCGAGCACAGCCTGATGGTCCAGTACCTCTACGCCGCCTACTCGCTCGGCGGCCCTCAGGTACCGCCCGACCAGCGGCCCCGGGTGCGGCGCTGGCGTGACAGCCTGCTCACCATCGCCCGCGAGGAGATGGGCCACCTGCTGTCGGTGCAGAACCTGCTGTGCCTCCTCGGCGGTGCCCCGAGCCTCGACCGCGAAGACTTCCCCTGGGACAGCGCCTACCACCCGTACCCGTTCCGCCTCGAGCCGGTGACCCTCGACTCGCTCGCGTGCTATGTGTTCGCCGAGATGGCGCCCGACCTGTCGGTCGACGAGCGGGCGCACGACGGCTGGTTCCGCTCCGAGTTCGTGAAGGACGCCCCCCGCATCGTGGCCGCGGTGAAGGAGCGGATGGCGCCGCACCAGAAGCCCCACCACGTGGGTGAGCTGTTCGACGCGCTCCTCGCCGTGCTCGACCGCGCCGACCTCGTGCCCGAGCACTGCTTCGACCCGACCACCTACGCGCTGCAGGCCAGCTGGGAGGAGTGGGGCAAGAACTACCGCCCGAACCCGGGCGACGAGGTGGCGGCCCGCCTGCACCGTGCGCCCGAGGTGCTGGTGGCCCAGGCCGCTACCCGCCAGGAGGCGGTGGCAGCCCTGAAGGCGGTGGCCACACAGGGCGAGGCC
>Ga0209594_1000628_pt1 | contig 19835 bp, 15 predicted proteins | sample AshMeaCrysSpring_FD_184126 | JGI IMG/M metagenome (GOLD analysis project Ga0209594, IMG submission 184126) | Groundwater microbial communities from Big Spring, Nevada to study Microbial Dark Matter (Phase II) - Ash Meadows Crystal Spring... | ecosystem: Environmental > Aquatic > Deep subsurface... | reverse complement strand
ATGATGGACACCACCTGCTCGGAGGTGTAGCGCTTCCTTTTCATGAGTCGTCCTTTCCGGGCTTTAAAATAGCCCGACGACTCTCATTTCAGATGGCTCCCTTTACGGGGGGCAGGTCACATGAAACGCGTAGCCATTTGTCGCTGTTGCGGTCGCTTGCACGCCAATATTTGGTCCATTTCCGACAACACCAAACGACGCGCCTTCACCTTGAAGGCCAATGGTACCCGAACCGACAACTCCATAAGTTCCCGCACCAATGACTCCCGCTTTATAGCCTGACGGCAAATTGTAACTGTGAACTTGGCCGGCAATCGCATAGGATCCACTGACGTTTTGGGAAACGGATTTTAATCCAGCCGCTTTGCCTTGAATGGAAACGATGGGCTTTGTTAGCCCGGTCGTATCAGTTCCACTGTATTTGATGATGAGAACAGTGTCTTTCGCAGACTTCAATTCCAATCCAGGTGCTCCGCTCACCCCTGCCGCTCCGACTGCCCACAAGAGAACCAATCCGTGGAAAATTTTCATTTGTCCTCCCCGTTTCAATCGGAGCACATGACATTAGGTTGTCATTTGGAAATTAATTATGGCTTTTGAAAAAATGTTGTCGATTAACAATTTTATTTTTTGCGCCTAAATTGTCATAATGTCATGGCTGTTTTAAAAAAAATTCAGAAAAATTCGGACTTCTCATTTTCTGCTGTCATTCCGTAATTGATAGCCCCGAATAATTTTGAGCTCAATACGTTCACAAACAAAAAAGGCGGCCCGAGGCCGCCTCTGTCAGGTTCGAGACTGAACTCTTTTACGCCATCCCCGCCAAGCGCCGGTCTTCAGCCTGCTCACGCAAACGATTGCGGATGCCCAGTACGATCAACAAACCCACCGGCCCAAAGAACAGCGACAGGTAAAACCCTTCCCACTTCTTACCATACGGTGCCAGCAGAATCATGGAGGTAACGGGGAACACGTGCCAAATGATACCGAGGATCATGAGAAGCATAGGGGGCCTCCAGTGGGTCTTGTTAGCTGCGAGCTGACAGCTGACAGCAAAAACAAACAGCACCCTTAATGTACGTTCGAACGGATATTAAGGGTGCTGTATTCTTGGCCAATTGAACCCTGTTCCAATATCAATCACCACAGACCAAAACGCGTCAAATAGATGTGCCCTGCTGTAAGCTGTAAGCTGTAAGCTGTAAGCTGTAAGCTGTAAGCTGTAAGCTGTAAGCTGTAAGCTATTTAAACACCGCTCCCGCAACACCCGTAAGTGCCGTGGTCACCTGCGCGTGCGCCGCGTTCACTTCGTCATCGGTGAGCGCGCGCTCGGCATGGCGGTACGTAAACGTATAGTGCAGCGCCTTGTGCCCCTCGGGCACGCCTTGGCCGCGGTACACGCTGTTCAGGCGCGAGCCCGCCAGGTTGGCGACACTCGCAGGGATCGCGGCGATCACGTCGCCGTGGCGAACCGCTTCGGGAACCAGAATGTTCACATCACGCGTGCTGGCCGGGTGGGTCGCAAACGCTTGGAACTTGAGCGCGCGGCGCGGCGCGGCGAGCAAGGCATCGAGTGAAAGTTCCGCGACCACCACGGGAAGCTTGAGGCCAAAGTCCGCTTGAACCTTGGGGTGCAAGGTCCCGAAGGCCCCCACCAACACACCGTCTGCCGTCTTCAACGTCACCGACTCCACCGGATGCAAATACCCCGTGTTCGACCCAGCCTCCCAAACGAGATCAACCCGCAGACGCTCCAGCAGGCCGGCAACCACGCCCTTGAGGCGCGCGAAGTCGACCGGCTGTTTTGGCGCCAGCGGATTGTCGCGCCACTCACCCATGAGCGCCAGGCCCAGCACCGGTTCCTCGCGCACACCCGTGTCACGTTCATCGGTCTTGGGGCGCGCAAAGAACGCGCGGCCCAGTTCGAACAGGCGCACATCGTGCTCCTGGGTGTTCTGGTTGCGCTCCAACGACTGGAGCAACGCAGGGATCGGAGTCGTCGGCAACAGCTCCCACTCTTCCGAGAGGGGGTTCTTGAGAGGCACGGCGGCAAGGCGCGCATCGCCTGCGGCGAGGTTCAGGTTCGCGAGCGCGCGGCGCGAGGTGAACCGCAGCGATAGGGCTTCGCTCAGGCCCAGATCGCGCAAGGTGTGCCGGATGGCGCGCGCCTGCGCCTCACCCGGCGGCAAGGCCACAGGTTGCAGCGGAAACGACGGGAGGATGGCGGGAATGGTGTTGTAATCGAGGCGGCGCGCCACCTCTTCGATGAGATCCACTTCGCGCTCCAGATCGACGCGGAAACCCGGAATCTCGAAGCTGACCGCGCTTCCTTGCGCATCGCGGTTGACGGCCTTGATTCCAAGACCCGCGAGCAAGTCGGTGACTCGCTCCGCATCCACATCGACACCCAATAATTTGGCCGCCCGATCCGGACGCAAACTCACCACACGCGGGGCGGCGGGGTGCGCGGGCGCGGTGAACTCCACACTACCGGTCGCGATTTTCACATCCGGTCCGCCGCACACCTGCGCGATCAGTGTGGCCAAATAATCCGACACGCGCGCCGTGGACAGCGGATCGACGCCGCGCTCGAACCGCTGCGACGAATCGCTTGAGAGCGTATGACGCCGCGCCTGCGCGCGCACCGCCCGAGGGTCGAAATACGCCACCTCCAAAAACACGTTGGTGGTCTTCTCGGTGACGCCGCTGGCCGTGCCGCCCATCACACCTGCCAGCACCAACGCCTTGTCGGCATCGGCGATCACAACATCTTGTGCGGACAACGTGCGGTTCTCGTCGTCGAGCGTCTGCAGCGTCTCGCCGTCGCGCGCCTTGCGGATGACGACGGCCTTACCGGAGAGAGTATCGAGGTCGAAGGCGTGAGACGGTTGCCCCCATTCCATGAGCGCGAAGTTCGTGCAGTCCACCACATTATTGATGGGCTTCTTGCCGATGGACTTCAGCGCGGCGGCCAACCACGCGGGGCTGGGGCCAACCTTCACGCCCGTGATCACGCGGCCGGTATAACGGGGCGCGAAGGCGGCGGCATCGTCTTCGACCGTAAGCGACACGAACGAGTCTGCCGCGGGGGCGGATTCAACCATGGGGATTTCAGGCGTCCGCAAGGCGCGGCCAAAACGGGCGGCCAGTTCGCGCGCCACGCCGAGGTGCCCCAAGGCGTCGGGGCGGTTGGGCGTCACGCTGATTTCAAAGGTGGTGTCGCACAGTCCGGGAATTTCCTGCAGCGCGGTTCCCGGAACGGATTCGGGAGGCAACACCAAAATGCCGTCGTGCGATTCACCCAGGCCCAGTTCATCCTCGGCGCAGATCATGCCGAACGATTCCACGCCCCGAAGCTTGGCCTTCTTGATCTTGAAGTCGCCCGGCAGCACCGCGCCCACACGGGCGAACAACACCTTTTGACCCGCCGCCACATTGGGTGCGCCGCACACCACGGTCACCTCTTCAACCCCGTCGAACACCGTGCACACGCTGAGCTTGTCGGCCTCGGGGTGTTTGCCGCAGGTTTTCACCTCGCCCACCACCACGCCTGTGATGCCCGCGCCCCGCGCCGTCACGCCCTCCACTTCGAAGCCGAGGGAGGTGAGCGCGGCGGAAAGCTCCGCCGGGGATTCGGGAAGATCGACGTAACGGGAAAGCCAATTGAGGGAAACGATCATGAATGAGACCTTCTGTAAAAAATCAGAAATCAGAAATCAGAAATCAGAAATCGAGAACACGCGCCCGTTGTCAAGATATTGAGGGCCGAATTCGATTGCGTTCATTTCTGATTTTTGATTTTTGATCTCTGATTTCAATTAAAACTGTTTCAAAAACCCCACCTCGTTCCGCGTGAGCAGCCCGATGTTGGGGATTCCGTATTTCAAAAGCGCGATGCGATCGATGCCGAAGCCGAAGGCGAAACCGGTCCAGCGTTCCGGGTCCCAGCCCAATTGGGTGAACACCGCCGGGTCGACGCTGCCGCAGCCGCCCACCTCGATCCACCCTGTGTGCTTGCACAGGCGGCACCCCGTGCCGCCGCAGATCGAGCAGGAGACGTCCACCTCGGCCGAAGGTTCGGTGAACGGGAAGTAACTGGGACGCACGCGGATGCGCGTGCCCTTGCCGAACACGTGCTCGGCCCACAGCAGCATGGTGCCCTTGAGGTTCGCGAAGGAAATGTGTTCGTCGATGACCAGGCACTCCACCTGCTGGAACATGGGCGCGTGGGAGGCGTCGTTGTCGACGCGGTACACGCAGCCGGGCGCGAGCATGCGCACGGGGCCTTGCTCGCGGTTCAGGAGGTAGTGCGCCTGCACGTTGGAGGTGTGCGTGCGCAGCACGATCCCGTCATCCACGTAGAACGTGTCGTGCATGTCGCGCGCGGGGTGCTCGGGCGGAATGTTGAGCGCCTCGAAGTTGTACCACTCGTGGTCGACCTCGCGCGCCTCGGCGAGTTCGAAGCCCATACCGCGGAAAAAGTCGATGGTGTCTTCGCGCACGATGGTCAGCGGGTGCAGGTGGCCGAGCTCGGCCCCCAGGCCGGGCAAGGTGACATCGAGCGTGCTGGACGCAAGTTTGGCGGCGATGGCCGCCTCGGCGGCGCGCTCCTCGAGAGCCGTGAAGCGGGCTTCCGCGAGGTCGCGCAGTTCGTTGACGCGCTGGCCGAAGGCCGGACGCTGATCGGCCGGCAGCGCGCCCATGCCGCGCATCAGGCCGTAGATCTCGCCCTTCTTGCCGAGATAGCGGACCTTGAGGTCGTCGAGGCCCTTGCCGCCCGCCTGCTCACAGGCATCGAGGTCGGCCACAAGGCGGGTTTTGAGGGCGTCGAGATCGTTGTTGGTGTCCATAAATCCAGTTCTTCCTGCAGGAAGGCCAAGTTTAGAAATCGGGGTGTCGGCTGGACTGTTGGCCCTCGGACCTCTTGGACGCCTTGGACATTTTGGACGGCGAAAACAATCTGCCGGTTTTCGCCCTCCAAAATGTCCAAGGCGTCCACTCTGCCCAACAGTCCAAGGTCCAACAGCCCCAAACAAAAAAGGCACCCCATCGGGGTGCCTTATGAAAACACATGGGACCCCGATTTACGCGGCGGCCTTGGCCGTTTCCACAACCTTGGTAAACGCCGCGGCGTCGGAGAAGGCCAGGTCGGCCAGGATCTTGCGATCCAGCACCACGCCGGCCTTCTTCAGCCCGGCGATCAGCTTCGAGTACGTCGTCCCCAGCTCACGGGCGCCGGCGTTGATACGCACGGTCCAGATGGCGCGGAACGAGGCCTTCTTGTCCTTGCGGTGGGCGTACGAGTACTGGCCGGCGTGATCGACGGCTTCCTTCGCGAGCTTAAGGTTGGACTTGCGGCGGCCGTAGTAACCCTTGGCCAGCTTGAGGATCTTCTTGCGACGGGCGCGGGCCGGTACGCTGTATTTGCTTCTGGGCATTGTCTGTCTCCTTGTATCCGAATCCGCCGATTAGGCGACGCGCAGCAAGCGCTTGATCTTCTGTTCCATCGCCGGGCCGACGTAGGTCGGACCGCCGAGGCGGTTGCGACGCTCGGGCGACAGCTTGGCGTTGATGTGGTTCATGCCGGCGGCGCGGTGCTTCACCTTGCCGCTGGCGGTCAGCTTGAAGCGCTTCTTCGAACCGCTGTGAGTCTTCATCTTCGGCATGATCGTAATCCCCGTCTTTACTTTAAGTCGTCTCGGCCGCGGGCGCCGACGTCGTCGTTGCCTGAGGCTTGTCAGTCTTTTCGCTCGTCGCGGCGTCGGCCTTCTTGGGCTTCGGAGCGGCCGGCTTCGCCAGTCCCTTCGCTTGCACGAAGATCATGGTGACGTTGCGGCCTTCCTGAATGGAGTTCGTCTCGGCCGTGCCGACCCCTTCGAGATCTTCCGCCATCTTCTTCAGCCAGCGGGAACCATACTCGATGTGAGCCATTTCACGGCCGCGAAACACCACGGTCGCCTTGACCTTGAAGCCCTTTTCGAGGAACTCCTTGGCCTGAACGAGGCGGTAATTGTAGTCATTTTCACCGGTTTTGGGGTGAAACTTGATTTCCTTGATCTTGATGATGTGCTGCTTGGCCTTGGAAGCCTTCTGTTTTTTCTGAATTTCGAACTTGTACTTGCCGAAATCCATGATTCTGCAGACCGGCGGCGCCGCCGTCGGGGAGACTTCCACCAGATCGAGGCCCCGCTCCTTGGCCTTTTCCTGGGCCTGATGGGTGGGGATGATGCCGAGGGGCGTCCCGTCGGCGTCGACAACCCGGACCTCGGGGACCCGGATGTACTCGTTGATGCGGATCGTTTCCTTGGGCGGCTGGAAAAATGAACGTCGCGGTCTTTGCAAACTCGTCCTTTCAAGGGGCGCTGTCGGCCCTGATCACCACGCTTTGGGTGAACGGGGCCGGGTTGTTTACGCCCGGGTGGTTTCCGGAGAGTCGACCGCTGCAGCGACGCGACCCCGGTTGGAAGCTTCAAATTTAAACTTTTCCAGAATGTCGTCCAAAGTGAAGGCTCCGAGGTCGCCCACTTTGCGCTGACGGACCGAAACCGTGCCCGCCTCCACCTCTTTTTCACCGACGATGAAGAGGTAAGGCACCTTGTCCTTCTCCCCTTCGCGGATCTTGAAGCCGATTTTTTCGTTGCGGATGTCGGTTTCCACGGAGAACCCGGCGTCGCGGACCTTGACCTCCAAGGCCTGGGCGGCCTCAAGGAATTTCTCCGAAACGGGCAAAATCCGCACCTGCTGGGGGTTGATCCAGAAGGGCAGGTCGCCGGCGAAGTGCTCGATGAGGATGCCGGTGAAGCGCTCGAGCGACCCGAAAATGGCCCGGTGGAGCATCACGGGATGGTGCCGGCCCGAATCGGACCCGACGTACTCGGCACCCAGGAGCGAGGGAAGGTTGTAGTCGACCTGGATGGTCCCGCACTGCCAGTGGCGGCCGAGGCTGTCGCGGAGCGTGAACTCGAGTTTGGGGCCGTAGAAGGCGCCGTCGCCGCTGTTCATCTCGTAGTCGATGCCGGCCTTTTTGCAGGCTTCATGCAGGGCGGCTTCGGCCTGATCCCACGATTCATCGGACCCCACGCGCTGCGGCGGGCGGTCGGCCAGCTTGACGATGATGTCGGTGAACCCGAAGTCGGCGTACACGTCCCACAGCAGTTTGCAGAAGGCGGCGACCTCATCGGCGACCTGCTCCTGGGTGCAGAAAATGTGCGCGTCGTCCTGCGTGAACCCCCGCACGCGCATGAGGCCGTGCATCGTGCCGGCCAGCTCGTTTCGGTGGCACTTGCCGAACTCGGCGATGCGCAGGGGCAGATCGCGGAAGCTCTTGAGCCCCTGCTTGAAAATCTCCACGTGGCAGGGGCAATTCATCGGTTTGATGACGTACTTGCGGTTTTCGCTTTCGGTCATGAACATGTTGGCCGAGTAGTTGGTGACGTGACCCGACTTGGTGTACAGGCCCACGTCGACCACCTCGGGGGTGCGCACTTCCTTGTACCCGCTGCGGTCGAGCTTGTACTTGAGGTAATCGACCAGGTTCGAATACAGCTTCCACCCGCGGGCGTGCCAGAAGATCATGCCCGGCGAGTTCTCGTCCATGTGGAAGTAATCGAGCTCTTTGCCCAAGCGGCGATGGTCGCGGCGCTTGGCCTCCTCGAGCTGGAAGAGGTGCGCCTCCAGCTCTTCCTTGGTGCGGAAGGCCGTGGCGTAAACGCGCTGCAGCATGGGGCGCTTCACGTCGCCGCGCCAGTAGGCGCCGGCCACCGACAGCAGCTTGAAATGCTTGAGCTTGGCGGTGGTGGGCACGTGCGGACCGCGGCACAGGTCGGAGAACGAACCCTGGGTGTAAAAGCTCACCGTCTCGCTGTCCCAGCCCTCCATCAGCTCCACTTTGTAGGGCTCCAGGTGCGCCGGATCCTGGAAATATTTGATGGCCTCCGTGCGCGCCATCTCGGAGCGCACCACGGGAATGTCCTGCGCCGCCAGCTCCGCCATGCGCTTTTCGATGGCCGCGAAATCTTCGGGGCTGAAAGCGTGCTTCGAGTCGAAGTCGTAGTAGAACCCGTTTTCGATGACGGGGCCGATGGTCAGCTGCGTGCCGGGGAACAATTCCGTGACGGCATGCGCCATCAGGTGCGCCGTGGAGTGGCGGATGATGTCCACCGCCTCGGGGCTCTTGGAGGTGATGACCTTGAGCGTGCCGTCGGTGGACGGCGTGTAGGAAAGGTCGACCTCTTGGCCGTTCCAGATGGCCGCGAGAGAGTCGCGGTAAAGCCCCATGCCGATGGTCTTCACCAGATCGCCCAGCGACGATCCGGTTTCGGCCTCTAACGTTTTGCCGTCGGGCAGCGTTGCAATGAATTTGGCCACGGTATTCCCCTTGAAGGTGCGGGAAAGTAAAAAAACGGGGGCGGGTGCCTTAGCTATCTTGCCTCCCATGCCCAAAGTCCGGAAGATTTCCCCCGCCCCTGCATCCTCAGCACTGCGTTCCGCCTACCCTCCCGCCGAAATCCTGAAGCTGGCGCGGCCCAGCATTCAGGCCCTCAAGCCCTACGTGCCCGGCCGGTCGATCGATGATGTGAAAGCCCAGTACAACCCGAAGCGCATCGTGAAGCTGGGATCGAACGAGAATCCGCTGGGCACCAGCCCCATGGTGATCAAGTCCCTGGCCGCGTCGCTGAACGACAGCTCGCTGTACCCCGACGGCTCGAGCCGCGCCCTGCGCGAAGCGCTCGCGGCCCACAACGGCGTGAAGGCCGACCAGATCGTGGTGGGCAACGGGTCCGATGAAATTCTGCTGATGATCGCGCTGGCGTTTTTGAAGCCGGGAGAGCGCGTCGTCATTTCGGAAAACACCTTCTCCGAATATGAGTTCTCGGGGCGCACGCTCGACGCGGAAATCGTGAAGCTGCCGCTGAAGGATTACCGCTACGATCTGGGCGCCTACGCAAAGGCCCTGAAGCTCAAGCCGAAGATGTTGTTCATTTGCAACCCCAACAACCCCACGGGCAACTACGTCACGCACGCCGAACTCGAGGGACTCCTGAAGAAAACCCCGAAGAGTTGTTTGGTGGTGGTGGACGAGGCTTACGGGGATTACGCGACGGCCAAGGATTTTCCGCGCAGCGTGACGCTCATGAAAAAGCACCCGAACCTGCTGGTGACGCGCACGTTCAGCAAGCTGTACGGCATCGCGGGGCTCCGTTTGGGCTATGCCATCGGAGACGCGGGGCTGCTCCGTGAGACCCTGCGCGTGAAGACGCCGTTCAACGTGAACCTGCTGGTGCAGAAGGCCGGGATCGCCGCGCTCGCCGACACGGCGTTCGTCAGGAAGTCGCTGACAACCAATGAAAAAGGCCGCACTCAACTTGAGAAGGGCCTGCAAAAGCTGAAGCTCTTTTACCTGCCCACGCAGGCCAACTTCATTTGCTTCCACGTGCCGCGCGCGGCCGTCGACCTGTGCGAAGACCTCATGAAGCGCGGGCTGATCATTCGGCCGCTCAAAAGCTTCGGCCTGCCCGACTGGTGCCGCGTGACGATCGGGACGAGGGAACAGAACAGGTTTTTCCTGAACGAACTGGCGAATGCGCTGTGACAACGCAACAGTGCAACAGTGCAGGAATAGAACAATGAAACGAAGTGCCCACGGTCTATTGATCCGGGGTGTTTTTCATTGCTGCATTGTTGCACTGTTGCATTGAAACTAGCCTCTGGGGTGTTTCGCGGCCATGACCTCCTTCAACCTCTTCACCGACACGTGCGTGTATTTCTGGGTGGTGGAGAGCGATGAATGGCCCAGCATTTCCTTGACGGCCATGAGGTCGGCGCCGTGGTCGAGCAGGTGAGTGGCGAACGAGTGCCGCAGCACGTGAGGCGATGACTGACCGCTGCGCCCCCCGGCGCGCAGGCGCGCCTCCACGTTCTTTTGAACCGTGCGGCGCCCCAGCGGCTCGCCCTTGAGACTGAGCAGCAGCGGCCCCTGGGCCGCGTAGCCGCGCGCGGCCCCTGCGGCACGGTAGATCTTGAGGGCCGAACGCGCGGCCTTGGTGACCGGAACCTGCCGCGTCTTGTTGCCCTTGCCCAAAACCCGCACCAGGTCGTGTGCGCGCGAGAAGTCGCCCCACCGCAGGCCGACGAGCTCGGCGAGCCGCAAACCCGAGCCGTACAGCAGCTCGACGCACAGGCAGTCGCGGGCGTCGAGGAACGGATCCTGCACGACGGCGTCCGAACCGGCCGACGCGGGCTCGGCCGCGGCGGCCAGCTGTTCTTCGCCAGCAACGGCGAACAGGGAACGCTCCTTGCGGGGAAACCGGAGACCGCGCGCGGGGTCAGGCAAGGCGGTGCGGGCCGCGAGAAACTTGCCGAAACTTTTCAGGCACGCGACCACGCGCGCCTGCGAGGCGGCGCTCAAACCGTCACGGGCCAGGCCGACCAAAAATCCCTGCAACAACACCTTGTCGAGTACGCGCGCCTCGATATGACCTTTGCCGCCGGGTTCCAGGTGATTGACGAGCTTGCCCAAGTCGCGCCCGTACGCCGCCAGCGTGTGCGGCGACGCCGCCCGCTCGGTGCGCAGGTGCGTCAGAAACGCGTCGATGGCCTGGGCGAGAGTCACGTGCGGGTCCGAGTCGCTTTCGACGCGGCTTTTAGAGTTGCCGCCATCTTGGGTTTGCGCGCGGAAACTATTGCCACGGAGGCAGCTTGACCGGATGCCGACTTCTTGGCAAGCTGAGACGGATTTAAGGTCTGGGATTCGAGTGTCGCGAGCATGTAAGCCTTCAGCACCGCATTCATGCGGGTTTGATAGCCTGGTCCTTCCCCCTTGTACCAGTCGACCACATCACCATCAAGCCGGATGGACACCATTCTTTTCACACGCGGCAAAACCAGGATGGCGTTCTTGAAAAAGTCTTCGCCGAGCGGTGGAATGTCCGAAGAATCGATCTCAGAATCGTCCATTGTCCTCAGTCGTTCCCGATTCGTCAGCGACTTTCGCCTTTTGGCCTTGGGATCATCAGGATCGAAAGGGACGATAGTACTCTGCTTTTTAATCGCGAATAGCCCTCCGTGCCGAAATGATTCTGATTGTCCCGTCATGAGGTTCGGTGAAGATGACGACAAGAATGACGCCATCAACCTGACCCAGCGCCTGCCATCGATCCTCGCCGTACTCTTTCCTCACATCAAGCTTCACTTTGACGTACGATGCGAAAATCCGTCATGCATCTTCAAAGCGCACTTCATTTTTCGCGAAGTTGATCAATTTTTTCCGTTCATCCCACTCAAACTTCATGGTACCTCCGTCTATACAGCCTGTCAATACATCTTGGGTCGAATCTGCTCCGTACCCCCGAAAATCGAGCTGTCAGGGGGAAACCCCGCTTGCGACGCGGACTAATCCAACCGACCTCCATCCCACGCCCTGCACCGTGGTGCCGCCCAATGCCGCGTGGCGGCGCATGGCGCTGTAGCCTTCAAAGCCTCCGAGGCCGAAACGAACCCCCAAACCCATCGTTTGAACTTGTGGTGCATACCCGGCGTACACGCCCATCATCTCGTGAAGGCGAAGACCGAATCCGAAGCGCCATTCACCGCGCGCGAAACCCGAGGGAACACCGAACAGATGCGCGTACTCCGCGCTGATGCGCCACGCGGAACGGCGTCCGAATGAAGGAGGCAAAGGCGACCCCGCATCAATACCGAAATGCGCGCGCGTGGTGCGGCCCCACAAGTCCGGGGCGTTGTCGAACACGATTCCCAGGGATGCAAAGCGATGGGGATGGGCAAGCACGCCAAGGCCGCCACCGAATCCGGGAGCGTCTTCTCCGTCGCTCTCCGCGGACAGAAAACCTCCGGCCGAAAAGGCGTGCGACGTACGCCACACGCCCTGAAATCGCAGTCTCGAAGCGTTTGGACCCGCATCATCCGCGAGATGCTTCCAAGCGAACGACAAACCGAATCGCGCTCGATCGTAGAAGGTTTCCACCTCGGAGACGCGCACCCCTTCGAGACCGAACGGCGCAAAACCGGAGGCCGAAGCGCCATAACCCGGAAGTCCGATGATCGCCGGATTCTCACCTCCGAGTCGCTGCCAACCAACGACGGAACCGGCGCCCACCGTGGCCCCGTAAATACCGGAAAACGGCGTACGTGGCAAATCGGCGGCGAACGCAACGCCACTGATCACCAAGCAGGCCAAGACGAAACCTCTGTCGAACCGAATTGCACACAGGATGGACGAGAGCTGCCGTGTACGCCGAACACGAGAGGCATCCCGCCTGTTCACATGCGAATGCGAGCGCGAAAACTGATGGCATGGGGTGGGGAGGTGACTCATGGTGCGATCCTCAAAAGCGCACGGACACCGGGGGCCGCGTGCGGTGACAGGTGGATGATCACACGGCCCGCGCGCGCCGCGCCCAGCGCCGGGCACGAGGCCGGCAGGGAGAAGGACGCGGGCCCGCTCGCGGCGCGCGCGAGCGTACACAGCGGACGGCCGTCGAGGTCGTACACCACCAGATCGTATCGAGCCTCCGCGGGAGCGCGCACGGTGATGGTGAACGCGGCCGCGCCCGCGTCACCCGACGAACGCGCCCACCGCCGCGCCGAAAACTCAAGCGCGTAGCCCGAGGCCGCGGCCGCCGCGCCTTCCGTCGCGAGGCTGGCGCATCCGTCGGTGGAGGCGGCGGGTGAATGCACGAGGGTGTCGAGCACAAACCCGTCCTCACGCGTGAGGCGCAGCGTGTCGCCGCTGTTGCGCAGGTTCGACCAGGACGACAGCGCGACAAGGCGGGCGCCGGGTTGCCACAGCCGCAGCTCCGCCGTGTCGCTTCCGGCGACGAAGGCCGCGCCGGGTTCGAGAAACCCGGCGGCGGCGAGCGCGCGCCCCTCAAGCTTCGCAAACGTCATCGCGAGGGCCCGGGAGGCGACGTTGCGCACCTCGATCCACTCGGGCTCGCCGTTTTGGGGCGCGGCGCAATAGCGCGTGAGGCGGAGCAGGCTTCCCGCGCCCGCCGTGAGCAGTTCGTGCGACGCGACAACGCTTCCTCCCGGCGTAAGCAGCGAGGCGCGCAGCGCGGCGGGCGCGGGCGACAGGCGGCGGCGCAACGGAATGCGCCCCGCGTCGTCGCAGTCGGCGGGCGCGACCGCCACCGTGTCGACGGCGTCGGCCACGCGGTCGAGATCGAGGTCGGAGGCCAGCGCCACGCGCGCGCCGACCAGTAAAGACCCCGGGACGGACGCATCGCACCCCACCGAGGCGCGCCAAAGGATATCGCCCGTCGAAACCGAACGCTCCAGCGCAGGGCCTTCGACGAAGCGAAGCGGCGCGGGTTCGGAGGAATCGGCCGCCGCGCGCGGCCCTGTTCCGGATGCGCCGGCCGCGCACGCGGCCGCCCCCACCATGAACGCGAGGCCGTGGAACCTGCCCTGATTGATTCGGAAGAGGTTGTCGTGGTTCATGCGCGTTGGACGCGCTCAACCGTTTATTGGTCAGGTCGTTTCGTGACGGTGGTCACACCACGGGGAGAAAAGGGCGGGCGAAGCCTAGAAAGTCGACAAAAAAAAGCCGCCCGCACGATGCGGACGGCCCGCTCGCGCAGGTAACCATCCGAGGGATCAGGGCAGGGTTTCGCGGATGCGCGCGCCGCCCAGGAGGCGGTTGCCGTCGTAGAACACGGCGCTTTGACCCGGCGCGATGCCCAAGCCCGGTTCGCTCAAGGTCACGCGCACGCGCGAGGCGTCACCCTCGGCATCCCGTTCCACCAAGGCGGGCACGGCGGGTGAGCGGTAGCGGAACTGGACCAGGCACTCGCGCGCGGTGCCGGGCCGCCAGCCGGGGCCGAACCCGTTGAAGCGGTCGGCCACAAAAGCGCGCGTCGCGAGATCTTCCTTGCGGCCCAAGATCACCTCGCCGGTGGCGACGTCGATCTTGCGGACGAACAGCGGTTCGCCGGTGGCGATGCCAAGGCCTTTGCGCTGGCCGATGGTGTAGAACGGGACCCCGCGGTGGCTACCGAGGTCTTCCCCGTCGGGGCCGACGAAGCGGCCTTCGGGGATCTCCACGCCTTCGGCCTCGGCGCGCGCGGCGACGACCTCGCGATAGTCGCCCCCGGGCACGAAACAGATGTCCTGACTTTCGCCTTTGGCCGCTGTGCGCAGCCCCGCCTCAAGCGCGAGAGCGCGCACCTCGGGCTTGGACAGGCTCGCGAGGGGAAACAGCGTGCGCGCGAGCGATGACGCGGGAATGCCCCACAGGAAATAGCTCTGATCCTTCAGCGGATCGGCGCGCAGGATGTAGGTATGCCCGGCCGCGTCGGCCGCCTCGCCGGGCTCGCGGACCGTGGCCGCGTAATGCCCCGTGGCGATGTAGTCGGCGCCGATGGCGCGCGCGCGCTGCCACAGCGCGTCCCATTTGACGAAGCTGTTGCAGTTCACGCAGGGGTTGGGCGTTTCGCCGTGAAGGTAGGCCTCGTGGAACGGGCGGATCACGCGCTCCTCGAAGTCATCCTGCATGTCGAGCGTGTAGTGCGGGATGCCGAGCTGATCGCACACGCGCTTGGCGTCCATCGCCGAGTCGACGGTGCAGCAGGTTTTCTCGTCGTCGCACGACTCCCCCTGCTTGATGGGCGGCGACCACAACTTCATGGTGAGCCCCACCACGTTGTAGCCCTGACGCTTGAGCAGCAAGGCCGCCACCGAGGAATCGACGCCGCCGCTCATGGCGACCGCGACGAGCCCTTGCGTGACCGGCGCGACCGGAGGCGACGGATCGGTGCCGGGCACCGCCGGATGAAAGGATGAGACTGACATGAGAGGGGCAAAGTTAGCAAGCGAGCGGTCGGGAGATTCCGTGTCAATCGGTGGGATTCGGTGTCGGAAAGGGACATCCGCCGGGCGATTTTCTGCGTATGGGTTCTGCGCGCGGGGACGGAGTTCGGGAGGCTGACACCATGGGGCGAAAACACAACCGGAACCCCGCGGAAACCCGCCCAAAACCATGTCAGAATGTCAGACGATTGTGCGTTCATGAAGTGGCGAAATCAACCGAAAAACGCAATCGCAGATGCGAAAAAATGTGAAGTCGCATACTATACCGCTACTTTTTGCAACACACATGAATTTATTGACGATCCGTCCCGCGCATGCCGTTTTTTCATTGACTGTCGTGGTGTCCGCCTTCCTGGCGGCACCTGAAACCGCTTACTCGCAGCCGGCGCAAAACCGGTCCATCACCGCCGAGGTCGAAGAAGCGGAGGGCGGTCCCGACGGCGTCATCACCGTGTCTCCTTCCCTTTCCCCCGCGCCCGTCAACACGGCGGATGTTTGGGAAGACCGGGGTGAACGTTACCGCGCGGGCGGTCGCGAGATCAAGGTTCTTCGCAGTTCTCGCAAATGGGCCCTGCATTACGACGGCTTGTTGCCGGATTCGGGTTCGTTCCGGAAGCGGCTGAAGGATCGGGGGCTTGATGCCCGGGTGGCCGACGGCGTGGGTCCCGGCTCGCGGCGGCTGCGGGTCGTGACCGCGGGCCCCGGCGTGTCCACCGAGACCGCCCGGGCGCGTTCGCGCGACATCGCTTCGGCCGAGGCGGGCGCCGTGCTTCGCCCCATCTACATCGACGCGGCGACCAGGACCGAGTTCACGGTCACCGAACGCGTGCTGGTCAGAACGCGCGGGCCCTCGACCGCTGCGAGCCGACGTGCGCTCGCGGGCAGCGTCGGCGCCGATGTGGTCGGCACGCGCTCGGGCGACGTGGTGATACTGCGCCTCCGCAACCGGGCGGGCGACCCCTTCGGGGCGGCCGCCTCGTTGTCGCGCCGGAGCGACGTGATGTGGGCGGAACCCGAATTTTTATCGCAACCCAAAAGGTCCTTCACCCCAAGCGACCCCCTGTTCTCACGCCAGCAACACCTCAACAACACCGGCCAACAAGGCGGCGTGTCGGGCGCCGACATCAACGCCCCCGAGGCCTGGGACATCACCCGCGGCGATTCGTCGGTGATCATCGCGGTGCTCGACGACGGCGTCCAGCTGAACCATCCCGATCTGCGCATCGCCCCCGGCGGCAAGAACTTCATCACCGATCCGCCGACCGACAACCCGGACGGGCACATCGGCGATTCCGCCAACTGGCACGGCACGGCGGTCGCCGGCATCGCGGCGGCCCGCGGCGACAACGCGACGGGGGTTTCGGGCGTCGCCCCCAACGCGCGGATTTTGCCGATCAAGATTTTCCATGGCCTGGGCCTGACGGTCTACGCGAGCCAACTGCAGATCAGCGATGCCATCCGCTACGCGGCCGACGCCGGCGCGCACGTGATCAACAACAGCTGGTACTTCAACCCGTTCAACAACGACATCAATGACGCCATCACTTACGCCAGCACGCAGGGACGCGGCGGCAAGGGCGCGCTTGTGTTCAACGCGACCGGAAACTTCGGCGATGGGTTCAGCGAATTCAACTTGGCGTTCTGGGGCGCCACGGCGGACACCGCTCCCTGCGTGGATTGCACCGTGCAATTCAGATACGCGAAGAACGCGAGCGGAACTGCGGGCGCCGACATGATGGTCATCGACAATTTGTCGATCGTGAACGCCGACGGGTATACCGTGTCGTCGTTCAACTCCTTCTCCGGCGGCGTTCCCAGCGGGTGGACGTCGCCGAAGCCGATCGCCTGGCAATCCACCACCCAAATGTTCCAGTCCGGATTGGGAGACAATACGGCGTTGCGGTCGGGCAACATTTCCCACAACGACACGTCGGTACTGGCCATACCCGCTGCGACGTATCCCACCAAAGCGCGCCTGAGGTTTTTTGTGCGCCGTTCGTGCGCGTCCGGTGATATCATGCAGATTCGACGGATCCGCTCCAACGGAACGTTCACCCAGACCACCGTGCAATGCGCCATCGACGCCCCCGCGACGACCATCAATTTCCCGGCTTCGGCGGACAGCGCCGTCGCCGTCGGCGCCTCCACCGATCACGATTACCGCGCCGGCTTCAGCCAGTTCGACACGTTGGGAACAGGCAAGTCGGTGGACTTCCTCGCGCCCAGCAGCGGGGGTCCGAACAGGATCACCACGACCGACCGCACGGGAACCGGAAACTCGACAGGCTACACCGCCGGCTCGGACTATACCTCCACGTTCAACGGAACATCGGCGGCCACGCCCGTGGCGGCCGGCATCGCGGCGCTGATGATCTCGAAAAATCCGTCGCTGACCCGCGCGGAGATCTTGACGATCATGCGCAACACCAGCGCCAAGATCGGCGACCGCGCCTATGTGAGCGGCAAGAACAAGGAATACGGATACGGCCGCCTCGACGCGCATGCCGCATTGGTCGCCACGCCGAGCCCTGACCCCGAGATCGAAGAGCCGCCGCCCGCAACACCCCCGGTGATCGCCTATGAAGGTCCCTATGTGCTCCGCACCGGTGCAGCGATCGCGGACATCTTGCCTGCGTCCACCGGCAGCGACCCGACCGCGTATTCCATCTCGCCGGCCTTGCCCGCCGGGCTCTCGTTCGATACGCCGCGCGGCATCATTTACGGCACCCCGACAGCGATCGCGGCCAATCAGACCTTCACCATCATCGCGACGAACGATGACGGCGCCGACACGGCGACCTTGCAGCTTTCGGTGGTGCTCGCGCCGCCGGCGTCGCTCACCTACCTGACGCCCGCGCCGACCTACGGCAAGAACACCGCCATCACCCCCAATACCGCCACCCTCGGAGGCACCACCATCGGAGTGACGTTCGCCTTGCATGCCGGCACGCTTCCCTCCGGACTCGCGCTCGATACCGCGACCGGGGCGCTCTCGGGCACGCCGCTAGCCGCGGGCGTGTTCACACCCGTGATCCGTGCCGGAAATGATTCTGGTTTCGTTCTGGACACAATGAGCATTACGGTAAACGGGTTTGCCTATGTCTCTGCCACCGCGACCTACGGCAAGAACATCACCATCACGGCGAACACGACGACAGGCGTGACCGGCACGGGGGGCATCTACCTCGCCTCGCCCAGCTTGCCGCTCGGCCTCAGGCTCGACTCCGCCACCGGTGCCATCACGGGCAAGCCCACCACTCAAACGGCACAGGCCAAGTACGCGATCTCGCGCAACTTTACCGGCGGCACGGCGTACGACACCCTCACCCTCACCGTGAACGGGTTCAGCTACGCAACGCCCTCGGCCAACTACGCGCAGAGCTCGGCTATCACACCCAACACGGTCGGCTCCATCGTTGGCGCAGGCGGTTCGTTCAGCGTGTCGCCGTCGCTGCCTGACGGTCTGTCGCTCAATACTTCGACGGGCGAGATCTCCGGCACGCCGACCTCGCCGTCGTCGGCCACCAAGTACGCCGTCACCCGCACCTTCACCGGCGCCGACGCGACCGACACCGTCACCATCGCCGTGAACCTCAGCGCGCCGACATCGCTGTCGTACACGAGCTCAGCGCCGACCTACGGCAAAAACGTGAGCATCTCCACCAACACCGCGACGGTCGGCGGGACGACAACCGGCATCAGCTTCGCCCTCCAAGGCGGCGCGCTGCCGACCGGTCTCAGCCTGAACACGACGACGGGCGCCCTCACCGGCAAACCGACCGCGATCGGAACCTTCGAGCCGATCATCCGCGCGAGCAACGGAGCCGGGTTCGCCGACGACACCTTGACCATCACCGTCGAAGGCTTCTCCTACGCCGCCACGACGGTGACCTACGGCATCGAATTCGCCATCACCCCCAACACCATCACGGAACAGGTCGGGAGCGAGGCGAGCTTCTATACCAGCAATCCGGCGTTTCCTCCGGGAATACACCTCGACCCGGCGACCGGCAGTATAATCGGGGAAACCGACCAGCAGTCGCCAACCACCAAGTACGCCATCTCGTTTGAAACTCCGGAAAGCATCTCCATTGACACCCTCACGATGACGGTGAACGGGTTTTCCTACAGCGGCGATTTCCTGAACTACACGCAGAACCAGGCGATCACGCCGCTCACCGTGTCGAACGTGGTCGGCACCGGCGGCAGCTATTCGGTCTCGCCGCCCCTGCCCGATGGCCTCTCTTTGAATGCCTCGACCGGTGAAATCACCGGCACCCCCACCACGCCGACCGAGTTTCAAGGTTACTGGATCTCCCGCAACTTCAACGGCGCGAGCGCTCGGCGATTGGTGCGGATGACGGTTTCGCTTTCCGCCCCGACCTCGCTGTCGTACGCGAGCCCGACCCCGACCTACGGCAGGAACGTCACCATCGCGGCGAACAACGCCACGGTGGGCGGGTCGACGACCGACCTGACCTTCGAGCTTCTGGGCGGCGCGCTGCCGACAGGCCTCAGCCTTAACACCACGACGGGCGCGATCACCGGCAAGCCGACCGAAGCGGGAACCTTCGAGCCCATTATCCGTGTCAGCAACGGCGCGGGCGCCGTGGATGACACGCTCAACATCACGGTGAACGGGTTCAGCTACGCCTCCGCCACCGCGACCTACGGCAAGAACATCACCATCACGGCGAACACGACGACGGGCGTCACCGGCACGGGCGGCATCTTCCTCGCCTCCCCGGCGCTACCGCTCGGCCTGCGGCTCGATTCATCCACGGGTGCCATCACGGGCAAGCCCACCACTCAAACGGCACAGGCCAAGTACGCGATCTCGCGCAACTTTACCGGCGGCACGGCGTACGACACCCTCACCCTCACCGTGAACGGGTTCACGTACGCGACGCCTTCGGCCAACTACGCGCAGAACAGCGCGATCACGCCGAACACCATTTCCAGCGCCATCGGCGCGGGTGGTTCGTACAGCGTGTCACCGTCACTGCCTG
>Ga0209594_1000617_pt1:17500-19962 | contig 19962 bp, 19 predicted proteins | sample AshMeaCrysSpring_FD_184126 | JGI IMG/M metagenome (GOLD analysis project Ga0209594, IMG submission 184126) | Groundwater microbial communities from Big Spring, Nevada to study Microbial Dark Matter (Phase II) - Ash Meadows Crystal Spring... | ecosystem: Environmental > Aquatic > Deep... | reverse complement strand
AAAACAGCACCTGCCAGACTGGACCCATATGTACAATTGGCATCGGCCGCACGGCAGCTTAAACTCAAAGCCACCAATCAGCCGCCTCAATCTAAAAGAGGACAACCTGTTGAGGCTCCACACCTAGAGCGTTTCAAGTCACTTGATCTTTGTCGAAAACGCTCTAGAAATACGGACGACCCCGGCACTTCAAAAAACGTCCTGACACCACAACAATGCCACAAAAAGCCTCAGGCAAGGGAGAAACACCATGGATCTTACCCGCAGACATTTTCTCGCCAGTGCCGCAGCCGGTGCCGCCACGCTCTATGCTCCGGTCGTCATCGGGCAGGCCAAGCCCCGTGTCGTCGTGATCGGCGGCGGCCCGGGGGGCGCAACGGCGGCGAAATACGTCGCACGGGACAGTCAGGGCGCGATCAACGTCACGCTGGTGGAGCCGTCTGCGAATTTCGTCACCTGTTTTCACTCGAACCTTTACCTCGGCGGGTATAAGACCTTCGAGGAGATCACCCATTCCTATGATGATTTGACCAAGAAATACGCGATCAATCACGCCCGCAAGATGGCGAGTTTCATCGATCGCGACGCGAAAACCGTCCATCTCGACGATTCCTCGACCCTCTCCTACGACAAGCTCGTGATCGCGCCGGGCATTGATCTCAAATATGATTCGGTTCCCGGTTGGGGCCGCGAGCATGAAACGGCCATGCCGCATGCCTGGAAAGCGGGGCCGCAGACGCAACTCCTCAGGAAGCGCCTGATGGAGGTGCCGGATGGCGGGGTTATTGTCATGATCGCGCCGCCCAACCCCTATCGCTGCCCGCCGGGCCCTTATGAACGTGTTTCGATGATGGCGCATGTGCTCAAGGCGACGGGGCGCACGCGATGCAAGATCATCGTGCTCGATTCCAAGGAGGTGTTTTCGAAGCAGGGATTGTTTCAGGCGGGCTGGGAGCAGCATTACCCCGGCATGGTGGAATGGCTCGGCCCGAAAATTCATGACGGCATCAAGTCGGTCGATCCCAAAAGCAACACGGTCGAGACCGGTTTTGAAACATACAGGAATGTCGCGCTCGTCAACGTCATTCCGGCGCAGATGGCCGGGCGGATCGCGCATGAAGCCAAGCTCGCGGATGCGGGCGGTTTCTGCCAGATCGACCCTGCGAATATGAAATCCAAGGCTGATCCCAATATCTTCGTCATCGGCGATGCTGCGATAGCGGGCGACATGCCGAAATCCGCCTTTGCCGCCAATTCGCAGGCCAAGGTCGCTGCCAATACCATCCGCGCCGAGCTGACCGGCGCGCGCCTCTTCCCGGCCAAATACACCAACACCTGCTGGAGCCTCATCGAGACCGACGATGCGGTAAAGGTCGGCGGCGCTTATGAGCCCAAGGATGGCAGGATATCCGCCACCGAGACCTATGTCTCCAGACCGACCGAGGATGCCGCCCAGCGCAAGCAGACGCAGGCGGAGAACATGGGCTGGTATGCCGGCATCATCACGGATATGCTGGGTTGATCATGATCAATGGCGCGCCATCCGATATGCCGGATAGTCCACTCCACGGAGCGTGATGATGATCAACAGGCGTATCCTGCTCGCAACCGTGGCGTTTTCCGCCCTGACATGCCCGCTTGCCGCTCTGGAAGGGGGAACGCCATATTCCCCGGCGGCATTCGCCGCAGCACAGAAGGCGGAACAGTCGATCCTTGTCTTCGTGCACGCACCATGGTGCCCCACATGCCGGACGCAGGAGCGAATCATCCGGAAGCTGCACAGCGAGGCCAGATATCAATCCGTGACGGTCTTTGTCGTCGATTTTGATACCCAGAAGGATGGCTTGCGGTTTTTCAACGCGCCGAACCAGAGCACGCTGATCGGCTTCAGGGGAATGCGCGAGACCCGGCGCTCCAGCGGCGATAGCGATCCGATGAATATCGAGGATTTGATCGAATCGACATTGTAGAGCAATTCCAGCGAAAGCATGCCCCCGCGAAGGCGGGGGTGGGAACCGGTTTCGCGTCCGGAATTGCGTAAAAACGTGAGAGTAGAGCGTTTCTGGTGATTCAATCTTCGCCGGAAACGCTCTAGAGCAATTCCAGCGAAAGCATGCCCCCGCGAAGGCGGGGGTGGGAACCGGTTTCGCGTCCGGAATTGCGTAAAAACAAGGAGATAGAGCGTTTCTGGTGACTCGGTCTTCGCCGGAAACGCTCTAACAGCGCAGATACCTCACCCATGCGCCTCTCCCCGCGAAGGGGATGGAACCCGGTTCGTGCGGTGAACCGCAGGATCGCGAAGCGAAACCGCGACAAGCCGGAAAGAAAGCGCGTTTCCGGTAAAATGGATTTCCGAAGCCGCTGTGGATCAGCCGCTCCAGCCGGGGAGACAATGAGGGCGCAGCGAAGGGCAAAATAATTTTATTGTTATATTTCAATGAATTGAATAAAATTTGGATCGA
>Ga0209594_1000617_pt1:0-10000 | contig 19962 bp, 19 predicted proteins | sample AshMeaCrysSpring_FD_184126 | JGI IMG/M metagenome (GOLD analysis project Ga0209594, IMG submission 184126) | Groundwater microbial communities from Big Spring, Nevada to study Microbial Dark Matter (Phase II) - Ash Meadows Crystal Spring... | ecosystem: Environmental > Aquatic > Deep... | reverse complement strand
AAATCGTCCGACATTCTTAATCGAAATGATCTTCTTGAGCATTATCCCCCCCCGGCTGCGATGCTCCAATTGAGAGAGCTGCGCGTGCGATGACCTCGTTCTTAGTGTGTCCGTTTTGGCAAAGCGCCTTGTTGCGCGCACCGCTCTGGTGTAACATGATGTATATTGATGTAACAAAACAGCCGCCATGACAAGCACCGCCGCCACAGCCAACGACGACAAGTCCGCACATCGCCTGTCCGTCAGCCTCACGGCGGAGCAGCACCACGAGCTTAACGAGATTGCCCGAAAGAATCGGGTATCGGTGGCATGGATTGTTCGTGAAGCAATCGACCGCCTCCTGAAGGACGACATGCCGCTGCTTCATGTGGGGAAAGAATGACGATCACGCGCACCAAATCACGCACTATCAAGGCCGGGGACTTGGCCTCCAGCATCGGCCTGCGTGGTCGCTTTGCCGATTTGGACGAAAACAAGCTGCGCGGTGGTTATTACACCTCATCAAGGGTCGCGGAGTGGCTTTGCGGCTGGGCAATCCAGTCGGCCGATAATACCGTGCAGGAGCCGAGCTGCGGCGATGGAGCTTTTCTCGAAGCCGCCGCGCGCCGCCTGCGGGCGCTTGGCGCAACACCGGCGAAGATCGCGCGCCTCCTTACTGGAGTCGAGATCATCCCTGCCGAAGCCCGGTCTGCCACCGAACGGCTGCGGTCGGCGCTTGGCAAGTCGGCCGAGAAGATCGTTCAAAATTCGGATTTCTTCGCGTGGTGGCAAGCATCCGATCAGCCTGCCTTTGACGCCATAATCGGCAATCCGCCCTTCATCCGTTACCAGTCGTTCCCGGAGCCGCACCGCACCCGCGCCATGTTGATCATGGGGGAGCAAGGGCTAACCCCCAACCGCCTGACGAATATCTGGGTGCCGTTTGTCGTCGCGGCGACGGCCAGCCTGAAGCCGGGCGGCCGTTTGGCGCTCGTGCTGCCGGCGGAAATCCTGCAAGTCACATATGCCGCGCAGCTCCGCAGCTATCTGACCGATCATTTCGAGCGCATCGACGTGATCGCATGCAATGAGCTGTTCTTTGAGAACGCCGAACAGGAAGTTGTTCTGCTGCTGGCGGACGGCGCTCTGGCTTCGGCGTCGGTAGGCAATAACTGCCGCGTGGCCCTCACGGCGGCGGAAGCCGTTTCCGACATTACGGATAGCAAGCCGGCCCTGCTGCTGGAGCGGGCGGAAGTCAAAACGATCCGCCATGATAGTGAGAAGTGGCTGAAATACTTCCTCGACAACCGGCAGATCACCTTCATGCGGGCGCTGAAGGAAGCCGCGATTACTGAGCCTATGTCCGCGCATGCGAGCATCGACGTAGGCGTGGTCACGGGGAAGAACGAATTTTTCGTGCTGTCGGCCGATCAGGTTGCCACCCTGGGCCTCGAAGGATATACGACGCCCCTCGTCTCCAGATCCGCGCAACTGAAGGGAAGCCAGATCGGCAAGGCCGACTGGAAATCTCTCGCGGCGGCCGGGGATCGCGTTCACCTGCTGAACATCAGCCGTATGCAGGCCGACAAACTGAACGCCAAACTGCGCCACTACATCGAAGAGGGCGAGCGCAAGGAATTTCATACCGGCTACAAATGCTCGATCCGCGAGCCTTGGTATCTGGTGCCGTCCGTGTGGGTGCCGGATGGTTTCGCCTTCCGGCAGATTTACGATTTCCCGCGCATGGTGCTGAACGCTTCGGGCGCAACGTCCACAGACACGATTCATCGACTCCGCAGCAAGGGGGCGAAGCCGGAGCGGGTCATTGCCAATACCTACACCTGGCTGACGGCCGCCTCGGCCGAGATCGAGGGCCGCAGCTATGGCGGCGGCGTTCTGGAGCTGGAACCGACCGAAGCTGAACGGCTGATAATGCCGGCGAAACTGAACGGCGCGATGCCGCTGACGGAAGTGGATCAACTGGTTCGCGCCGGGCGGCTGGATTCCGTGCTTGAAGAGAACGCGCGCATCGTCCTGCGCGATCACATGGGCCTGTCGGCGGCCGACTGCTCGCTACTGAAAAGCGTCTGGACGAAGATGCGGGATCGCCGGAACTCGCGTCGACGCGTGGCTAGAAAAGTGGCGCAAGGCGATGCCGCATGACCGACGCGGACATAAAAGCCGTCGCGCGTGCCCGTGTCGGCGAGCTGGTGCAGAGCTTCAGGCGCAACGAAGCGGACTATGTGCGGCCCGCCTATAACGAGACGCAGGCCCGTACGGACTTCATCACGCCGCTGCTCGCGGCGTTCGGATGGGACGTGCACAACGCGGCCGGGCAGCCGCTTGGCCTTAGGGAAGTCATTGAAGAGGCCACGGTTGAAGTTGGCGAAGAGCGACTTTCCAAGAAGCCGGACTATGAGCTGCGCCTTGCCCGCCAACGCAAGCTGTTCGTCGAAGCCAAAAAGCCGAGCGTCCATATCGACCGCAACCGGGATTCGGCGTTTCAGACGCGGCGCTATGGATATTCCGCCAGCCTGCCGATCGCAGTGCTGACCAATTTCCACCAGCTCGCGGTCTATGATTGCCTGCCCAATCCCGACCTGACCGACGAAGCGCATGTCGCGCGCATTCTGCTGGTTCGCTACGACGAATTTGAGGCGCGCTTTGACGAGCTGTGGCCGCTGCTCTCGCGTGCGGCCGTCTATTCGGGCGATTTCGATCGGCGCTTCTCCGTCGATGTGACGCGCCAAGGGGCGGAACAGTTCGACGATTTCTTCCTGCGCCAGGTGCGTTCGTGGCGCGAGCGGCTGGCACAGGACATTCACCGCAATACGCCCGGCCTCTCGCCGGAAGAGTTGACCTATGCGGTGCAGCTTTTCCTTTTGCGGATCGTCTTCCTGCGCATCTGCGAAGACCGGGACATTGAACGCTATGAAACCCTGCGCGGCCTCGCCGCCGGTGACGGCAGTTTCAATGCCTTGCTGGCGGAGCTGCGGCGGGCGGATGCCTTCTATGATTCCGGCCTGTTCCGCCTTCTCGACGACGCCCGGCTGGGTGTCCGCATCAGCGATGATGTGCTGAGCGGGATCATCAACGAGCTGTATTACCCGCAGAGTCCCTACACCTTCGCCGTTGTCGAAACCGAAGTGCTCGGTGAAATTTACGAGCAGTTCCTGGGCGAGATCATCACGATCGACGCCGCCGGCGCGGTCAAGATCGCCAGCAAGCCGGAAGTCCGGGAAAGCGGCGGCGTGGTGCCGACGCCCCGCTATATCGTTGACGCCATCGTGCAGCGCACGCTTGGCCCGCGCCTCGCCGGCAAAACCCCCGCCGATCTGGCGGGGTTCATGGTTGCAGACATTTGCTGCGGCTCCGGCATCTTCCTGCTGTCGGTGTTCGAGTTTCTGACCGACCATTATCTGGCCTGGTATCAGGCCAATGACCGCGCGGCGCATGCCGGCCGGGCGATCTACGAAGCCGGGGCAGGACTGTGGCGACTCACCTTCGAGGAAAAGCGCCGCATTCTGCTGGCCCATATCCGGGGCGTGGACATTGACGCCAATGCCGTCGAGGTCGCCCGCTTCAGCCTTCTCTTGAAGCTGATCGAGGATGAAGGCGCGGTCGGCCTGCGCGATTACGTTGAGCGCACCGGCACGCCGGCCCTGCCAGAGCTGGAAGGAACGCTGCGCGCGGGCAACAGCCTCGTCAGCCAAGCGGAATGGGCGGCCGCGCGGGGCGCGCTGCAGGCCCGGCTGCTGGAGAAGGTCAACCCGTTCTCGTGGACCGACGAGTTCCCCGCCGAAACGGCGCGGGGCGGGTTCGACGTGATCGTGGGGAATCCGCCTTATATCCGCATCCAGAACATGCAGGCGTATTCGCCGGAAGAAGCCGCTTTCTATCAAAACGCCACCTCGCCCTACACGACGGCGCGGTAGGACAATTTCGACAAGTATGCGCTGTTTATCGAGCGGTCCTTGTCTCTTGTCAGGCCGGATGGGCGGCTTGGCTTCATCATCCCGCACAAGTTCATGACGATTCAGGCGGGGCGGGCGCTCCGCCGTTTGGTGACGGCCGGCCACGTCCTTGAAGAGATCGTGCATTTCGGCGTGCAGCAGGTCTTCGGACGGCAGGCGGCGAATTACACCTGCCTGCTGATCCTCGATCGGCAAGGTAAGGCCGAAGTGACGGTGAAGCGTGTCGAGGCTCTGGAGCCGTGGCGCTACGGGACGCCCGGCCCCCGAAATGTGCTGCCGGCCGCCGAGTTGACGGATGATCCGTGGCAATTTGCGGACGACAACACGCGCGCTCTGTTCGCGCGTGTCCGGGCGGCCTGCGGCCGCAAGCTGAAAGATGCGGCGGAAATCTTCGTCGGCGTCCAGACCAGCGCCGATCCGATCTATATTTTTCGCGCGGCGGCCGAGATGGCCGACACGGTGACGCTGCGGTGGGACGACAGGGATTGGCCGATCGAGCGCGGCATTCTCCGGCCTTGCCTGCACGATGCCAAGCTCTACCCTTACACGCGCGCCGAAGCGAACGCATGGATGATCTTCCCCTACGAGATCGTCCACGGCGCCCGCACCATGGCCCGCCTGATCCAACCGGCAGACATGGCGCGGCGTTTACCAGTGTGCTTCGCATATCTGACGGCCCGGCAAGCCGATCTGGAACGCCGCAATGTCGTCGGCGGCACCGCCGCTGATCGGCAATTCTACCAGTTCGGGCGCTCCCAAAGCCTGACCAAGTTCGACAGCCCGAAGATCATCCTTCCCATTCTCTCGCTCGAAGCCCGCTACGCTTATGACGAGAGCAACATCATGATGACTGGCGGCGGGAACGGCCCTTATTATCTGATCCGCCCGCTGGACGGTACGCCGGAAAGCAATTTCTTCCTGCTGGCGGTACTGCATCATCCCCTGAGCGAAGCGATGGTCAGGACGCATACAAGCCCTTTCCGGGGCGGGTATTATTCGCACGGCAAGCAGTTCATCGAGCATCTGCCGGTTCCGCTGGCGACGCCGGCGCAGCGCGCCGAGATTGAAACGCTGGTTCGCCAATTGATCGACGCCAACGATGCTGTGCTGGCAGCGCGAACGCCGCGCCAGAAAACGCTTCATGAGCGCAATGCGGTGGCGTTGCGCGATAGAGTTGAATCATGTGTCAGCGTTCTGTTTGATCTATTGGACGAAGATATATCACGCGCTAAGGCCGTTCCGATTCCGGGATAGCGGGCACGTTTATGACTTCTCGGTTTCTCCATCCTCGAACGCCTGTTTCCCTTTTGCGGCCCAGAGCGCTAACGCCTTTTCACGGTCATCGCTTTGGAGCTTGTCAGCCGCCCAGAGCAACGCGCCATAGATGATGGTGCGATCATCGCCGGTCAGGTCCACCATGCCCGCTTTGACGACGAGCCCGCCGAGTTCGATCAGATGCCGCGTGCGCTTGCGGCGTTCGACCTGCCAGGTGAGCATGTCATGCCGCGCCCGCGCTGCTTGATGCCGGTTGCGCGCCGCCCGGTTGCGATTGAGCGCCGCCAGCGTTGCGGTCAGGCGATGATGCAGATCGCCGCGCGCGGCCCTGAAAGAACGCGGCCCCGCGTTTCGCCCATGCCTCCCTCTTTCCGGCCTCTTTCGTCTCCGCCATCACGACCAGCGCGCCCGCCAGCTCGTCGGCGTTGAGGCTATCGGCCCCGGTAGCGATCACCAGTTCGCCAAGCTGCTGCACCTTCTTCGTCTTCAGTTCTTTCGCCTTGTCATCAAGCGCCTTGAGTTCGGCGTCGAAGTCTCTCGGTTTGCGCATCGTCCGTTCCTTTCCGGTCGCAAATTGTCGATGCGATGATGATAGTCGCGACGCTTCCGAAACGCAGTAATGTTACCGGGACGGTCTGGCACGCGCCGATCCCTCCCGAGAAATTCATTTCGAGGGCGCGCTTATACGTCGTTCCGACGTGCGCTTGAGGGCAGTATCTGGTTGGTCGCCATGGCGATCTATCATTTCTCCGTTCAGGTCATCGGACGCGCGGTGGGCCGCAGCGCGGTCGCCGCCGCCTACCGCTCAGGGGCGCGGCTGCGTGACGAGCGGCTGGGCCGTGAGCAGGACTTCTCCAACAAACGCGGCGTCGTGCATTCGGAAGTCATGCTGCCGGAGGGTGCGCCCGAGCCTCTGTCCGACCGCGAGCGGCTGTGGAACGATGTCGAGGCGTGTGAGGTGCGCAAGGACGCCCAGCTTGCCCGCGAGATCGAATTCGCCGTTCCCCGCGAGATGACGGAGCGCCAAGGCATCGAACTGGCCCGCGATTTCGTGCAGGCCGAGTTCGTTGATCGGGGCATGATCGCCGACCTCAACGTGCATTGGGACATGGGCGCGGACGGGACGCCCAAGCCCCATGCGCATGTCATGCTCACCATGCGCAGCGTGGACGACAACGGGTTCGGCCAGAAGGTGCGGGACTGGAACCGCACCGAACTGGTCGAGCATTGGCGCGAGCGTTGGGCCGATCACGTCAACGAACGCCTGGCCGAACTCGACATCGACGCGCGGATCGACCATCGCAGCCTTGAGGCGCAGGGCATCGCGCTGGAGCCGCAGACCAAGATCGGCGCAACGGCGCAGCGCATCGAGGCCGCCGAGCTTGAGGCCGACCGCGCCGAGGATCACCGGCGGGTCGCCCGCGAGAACGGCGCGCGCATCGTCGCCGATCCATCTTCCGCCCTGGACGCGATTACGCGGCAGCAATCCACCTTCACGCGGCGCGACATGGCGATGTTCGTGCATCGGCACAGCGACGGGATCGACCAGTTCAACGCGGTGATGGGCGCGATGCGTGGCGCGCCCGATCTTGTCGAACTCGGTAGGGATGGTCGCGGCGAGGACCGCTTCACCACCCGCGACATGGTCGAGACCGAACAGCGCCTGCACCGCGCAGCCGAACTGATGGCCGAGAAGAAACGTCATGAGGTCGGCGACAGAAACCCCGAAGCGGCACTGGCGCGTGCGGAAACGCGGGGTCTTGTCCTTTCGGGGGAGCAGGCCGAGGCGCTTACGCATGTCACGGACGGGTGCGATCTCGGCGTCGTCGTTGGTTACGCCGGGACGGGAAAGAGCGCGATGCTGGGCGTGGCGCGCGAAGCTTGGGAAGCGGCGGGCTACGAGGTCCGGGGCGCGGCGCTGTCAGGCATTGCGGCCGAGAATCTGGAAGGCGGATCGGGCATCGCGTCACGCACCATCGCCAGCATGGAGCATGGCTGGGTGCAGGGCCGCAACCTTCTCACGTCCCGCGATGTGCTTGTCATCGACGAGGCCGGCATGGTGGGTACGCGGCAGATGGAGCGCGTGCTGGCCCATGCGGCGCAAGCCGGGGCTAAGGTGGTGCTGGTCGGTGATCCGCTGCAGTTGCAATCCATCGAGGCGGGTGCGGCGTTCCGTTCCATCTACGAACGCCACGGCGGTGCAGAGATCGGCGAGGTGCGCCGCCAGCGCGAGGACTGGCAGCGCGACGCCACGCGCGATCTGGCAACCGGCCGAACCGGCGATGCGATCCATGCCTATGAACGCAATGGCATGGTCCATGCCGCCGCATCACGCGAGCAGGCGCGCGGCGAATTGATCGACCGTTGGGACCGCGAGCGGCAGGCATCGCCCGACCGGAGCCGCATCATCCTCACCCACACCAACGACGAGGTGCGCGCGCTCAACGATGCAGCGCGCGGACAGATGCGGGAAGCAGGCGACCTTGGCGACGACGTGCATGTCGCCGCCGAACGCGGCGCGCGGAATTTCGCTCCCGGCGACCGCGTGATGTTTCTGCAAAACGAGCGCGGCCTTGGCGTGAAGAACGGCACGCTCGGAACCATCGAGCAGGTCAGCTCGCAATCCATGATCGTCCGTACCGACGACGGCCGCGATGTCGCGTTCGACCTCAAGGACTACAACAAGATCGACCACGGCTATGCCGCGACCATCCACAAGGCGCAGGGCATGACTGTGGACCGCACCCATGTCCTGGCGACGCCGGGCATGGACGCCCACGGCAGCTATGTCGCCCTGTCGCGGCATCGGGACGGCATTCGCCGATCAGGACCGGCTTGCCCGCACCCTGTCGCGCGACCGGGCCAAGGACATGGCGAGCGACTACGAAACCGCCCGCGACTATGCCGAACGGCGCGGCATCACCTTCCGCGAGCGGGTGGAGCGGGTTGTCGAGATCGCGCGCCAAGTCCCCGAAAAGGTGCGGGGCATGTTCGACGGGTTCCGCCTGCCCACCGGGGGCGAAGAGGGGCCGGAAAGGAAGGTGGAGGCAGACCCGGAGACGGCGTTGCGCCGCGCCCGTGGCCGGGCGCTCGTCCGCCATGCCCGCGCCGTCGATGCGATATTCGCCGCGCAGGACCAGGGCGGCCAAGCCAGCCCCGATCAGGTCAGTGAATTGCAGGAGGCGCGACAGCGGTTCGAGGATGTGCGCCCCCACGGCTCGCATGACGCCGAAGCGGCCTACAAGAAAAACCCGGAGCTTGCAGCGGAGGCAGCGTCAGGCGACGCCCGGCGCGCGATCCGCGCCTTGCAACTGGAAACCGAGCTGCGCACCGATCCCGGCCTGCGCGCCGACCGCTTCGTGGAACGCTGGCAGAATCTCCACAGGGCCAGCGACGAACGGTATGCGGCGGGCGATTATTCCGGCCACAGGGCCACGCGGGTGGAGATGAGGAACATGGCGCAGAGCCTGGAACGCGACCCGCAGCTTGAATCCATCCTCGAAGGTCGCAAGCGACACCTCGGTATCGGGATCGATTCGGGGATGGGCGTCGGCCGCGACCTCACCCTGACGTTCGGGCTCGGTCGAGGCCGGGGTCTCGGATTGTAGACCCATCCTATTTACCGCCGCCTCTTCGCCACAGATCTACGACGCCTAACTATCTGTTGCACAACAACAAATCCTTGCCTTTGCCTGTCCTGGTAGTCCCACAAACAGCCAGCAGGAGGCATCGCGGCCATGCGCCAACCAGACCGTATCATCCGCATGGACACCGTTCGCGACCGGACGGGTCTCTCAAAGTCCACCATCTACCGCAAGATCGCCGAGGGCACGTTCCCGGCCCAGATCAAGATCAGCATCAACGGCGCGGGCTGGCATGAATCCGACATCGACCGCTGGGTCGCCAACCCCGCCAGCTGGCGTCCGGAAATCGGGCGCTACCGCGATGGCGTCTGATCGCGCGTCGCCACGCTCCCGGCGCGTCCGGTCACCCACGGCATCGGAACAGCTTGAGGCGCTACTGGGACATAATGTTCCCATGGGCCGACCGCCCAAACACGACCTATTCACCTGGATCATCACCGATGACTGGCCGCGTCCCGTTCCGGTCACAGAGGCCGAGATCGAGGTATTCGAGCAATGGTTCGGCGACCTGTTCGATGAACTGCTCGGCCCCCGCCAGTAGCGGACGAGAGGTCGCTTTGCTCTTGAACAATTATCTCTTTATGATAATAGTTTCCTCGTGCGATGCGAGGGCAGACCATGATAGTCCTGAAAGTCGGAATCGGCGACGCTGGCGACAGCCGGGAGGATACTCCGAGCGGCTCCACTGTCTGGTTCCCATCCACGGAATCTTTTGCGCGCCTGCTCACTGCGGACAACCGCACGATGTTGTGCCTGATCGCGGAGCGCGCGCCCGAATCCCTGGACGAACTGGTCGAACTGACAGGGCGCGCCAAATCCAACCTATCGCGCACCCTGCACAGTCTGGCGCGCTACGGCATCGTCAAGGTCCAGCGTAACGGGCGAAAGCTCGTTCCCACGCTGCTTTGCGACCGCATCGTACTGACGCTTTCCCTTACCGGACAAGGACTGCCCGGAACAACCGTAAAAGGAAACCGGGCATGAGCGCTTCCCTAATCCCTCAGCGCGCCGCCCTCTACCTGCGTGTCTCGACGGTGCGGCAGGCCGAGCATGATGTCTCCATTCCCGACCAGAAACGCCAAAGCGAGGCCTACTGCGCCTCGCGCGGCTATCAGCTTGTCGAAACTT